>TARA_R110002020_G_scaffold97701_13_pt1 | contig 44247 bp, 33 predicted proteins | sample TARA_R110002020 | Tara Oceans TARA_R110002020 (sample SAMEA4396489) | marine metagenome | biome: Westerlies Biome; feature: [MES] marine water layer (ENVO:01000295) within the mesopelagic zone...; material: water (ENVO:00002006), including particulate matter (ENVO:01000060) such... | reverse complement strand
TGGTGACGGGATCGGTCCCGAAATCATGAAGGCTACTTTGGCGATCCTCGAAGCAGCTGGCGCTCAGCTCGAATACGATGTAATCGAAATCGGTGAGCAAGTTTATCTAAAAGGTATCAGCTCCGGAATGGAGCCGAATGCATTCGAATCGCTCAGAGAAACGAAAGTTTTCTTGAAGTCACCGATTACTACCCCTCAAGGAGGTGGTTTTAAATCGCTAAATGTAACCACGAGAACTTCTTTTGGTCTATATGCGAACGTAAGACCTTGCAAGGCTTTTTCTCCATTCATCCAGACGCATTTCCCGGAGACTGATCTGGTGATTATCCGTGAAAACGAAGAGGATTTGTATGCAGGAATCGAGCACAGACAGACTCAGGAAGTGTTCCAGTCTTTGAAATTGATTTCTAAGCCAGGTTCTGAGAAAATTATCCGATATGCATTTGAGTATGCTAAGAAATATGGTCGCAAGAAAGTGACTTGTATGACTAAGGATAATATCATGAAGTTGGCTGATGGGCTTTTCCACAAGACGTTTGACGAGATCGCGAAGGAGTATCCAGATATTAAAAATGACCACAAAATCATCGATATCGGAACAGCTTTGATCGCTGATAGACCGGAAACTTTTGATGTGATCGTTACGCTGAATCTTTACGGAGATATTATTTCTGACGTAGCAGCGCAGGTGACAGGTTCTGTAGGGCTTGGTGGTTCTGCAAACGTGGGTGAAGAAGTAGCGATGTTTGAAGCGATTCACGGATCTGCTCCTGATATCACAGGAATGGGTATCGCGAATCCATCTGGGTTGCTGAATGGCGCAATTATGATGTTGGTTCATATTGGTCAGCCTGAGATTGCTGAGAAAATCTCTAATGCTTGGATGAAGACGTTGGAAGACGGAATTCATACAGGAGATATCTACCAAGAAGGTCTTTCTACCAAAAAAGCCGGTACTGAAGAATTTGCAAATGCAGTGATCGAACGATTGGGTCAAGTGCCATCTACGATGGTTCCTGCATCTTTTGACAAGGATACTACTCCAATGAACGTATTTGTATCTCCGGTGACCAAAGCCAAGAAGGAATTGATCGGTGTCGATGTATTTGTGGATTGGGATGAAGCAGGAAGAGATCCACAGGTGTTGGGTGAGCAGCTCCGTGCTGCTAATGCTGATGGCTTGCAATTGACTTTGATCACGAATAGAGGTATCAAAGTATTCCCAGGTGGAATGAAAGAATCCTTCTGTACAGACCACTGGAGATGTAGATTCCAGACTCCTGAGCAATCCACCATTTCTCATGCTCAAATCCGTGAGCTATTGAAGCAAGTGGAAGAACTAGGTTTTGACTTTATCAAAACTGAAAATCTTTACTCATTCGATGGCGTAAGAGGCTATTCTCTAGCGCAGGGAGAGTAATAGAATTTAAAATTTGGAATTTAAAATTTCAAATTAGGATAGGGAGTGGGGTGACCTGCTCCCTTTTTTCTTTTTAAACCGCAGTGGAGGCTGAGTTTTTCGCAGAGGACGCATTTAAATATTTTGGTTCGAGTCACATGCCTTTGAATAAGTAAATAATTACTGAACTCAAGCAGATTCTTATACTAATTGGAACACTTTCGTTACATAGAGTTCTTACTGCGACTGAAAACTGAGACAGCGACTTAATGTTTTTTCTAAGATTTGATTTTATGGCCAGCTACTTGGTACTTTAGACTTAGGACATGGTACACTTATGAAGAAACGAGTTTTAATCATCACTTATTATTGGCCACCAAGTGGAGGGTCCGGCGTGCAGCGTTGGCTAAAATTCGCCAAGTATTTGCCGGAAGCAGGTTGGGAACCTGTGATTTTTACACCGGAGAATCCGGATTTTGACCTGAAGGACGAAACGCTGGAAAAGGAAATTTCCAAAGATCTGGAGGTAATGAAATTCCCGATTTGGGAACCGTACCAGCTTTTGGATAAAATCAGAGGCAAAAAAGAATCACATCCAGGAAGAGTACTGGAGCAAAAAGAACATGGTTTCATAGAAAAAGCCGCCATCTGGCTTCGTGCTAATTTGATGGTCCCTGATCCACGGGTTTTCTGGGTGAAGCCTTCGGTAAAATTCTTAACAGAATTGATTGAGAAAGGTCAGTTTCAGGCAATCATTACGACAGGTCCACCTCATTCCATGCATTTGATCGGAAGGGATTTGAAACGAGAAACTGGCATTTTCTGGTTGGCAGATTTTAGGGATCCTTGGTCTCAATGGGAGTTTTTGGACAAGCTTCCTATGCAGAATCGTGTGAGAACCAAACACAAGAAGTTGGAGCAGGAAGTATTAAGCGAAGCGGATGTGGTGACGACTATTTCTCCGACATTCCAAGAGGATTTGAAGCAGCTCGCTACGCGGAAAATTGATTTACTTACCAATGGTTTTGATGATGACGACATACCTCAGGGTTTTTCTATTGGAGAGAAAAAAGCTGGAAGTTTACACCTGGTTTACACAGGGATTATTGATTCGATTAGGAATCCAATGCCTTTGTTGAAAGCTATGAAAGAAGAATTTTCTAAGGAGAAAGGCGAGGTGAAATTTACCTTTGTAGGGAGAGTAAGTGACCAGGTTCGTGAGGAAATTGCAGCGGATTCCTGGCTTTCTGATCATGTGATTTTTGCCGGATATGTTTCACATCAAGAGGTTTTTGGTTTTTATGAGAAAGCCGATGCTTTGGCTTTGATCCTTACCAATACCAAAAATGCGAAAGGAAATATTCCTGGGAAACTCTTCGAATACATGGCGACTACTTTGCCGATACTCGCTTTAGGAGATCCTGATGGGGATTCTGCCAAGATTTTGAAAGAGGCTGGAGCAGGAGAGGTGTTTTCTCATTCCGATCATGTAGCGATTCAAGTGAGCTTGAGGAAGCTGTTTGAGCGCAGTGGGAAAGCAGATTCAGCTACAGGAATAGATCAATATTCCCGAAGAAATCTAAGTATTCAACTAGCTAACTTATTGGATGAAGGTTCCCTTTCTTGATCTCAAAAGAATGGATGAAAAGCTGAAAAATGCTTTGAAATCTAAGTTTGAAGAAATGCTTGAGAAGGGAATTTTTTCTGGAGGAGAGGAAGTAGAAGATTTCGAATCTCAAATTACAAACTACCTCCATTCTCCATTTTCAATTGCCTGTGCAAATGGAACAGATGCATTGGAACTTGCCTTGCGAGCATTAGGAATAGGGAAAGGCGATGAAGTGATTGTTCCTGCGATGACCTGGGTTTCTACGGCTGAAGTGGTGGTGATGGTTGGAGCAAAACCAATTTTTTGGGATACAGATGAAAATGGACTTTTGGCTTCGGATTGGGTAAGGGCTATTTCGCCTAAAACCAAAGCTGTAATGCCTGTTCACCTGTATGGAAAAATGGTGGACATGGAAAAGCTGATGAAGAAGGCGAGACATCACAAGCTTTTAGTTATTGAAGATGGAGCTCAGTCCTTTGGTTCTTTTCAAAATGGTAAAGCAGCAGGGACTTTTGGAGATATTGGATGTCTCAGTTTTTACCCCACAAAAAACTTGGGAGCTTTGGGAGAAGCGGGGATGTGTTTGACTAACTCCAAAGACCTAAATGACCAAATTCGATTGCTACTCAATCACGGACAGGAGATTCGTGATAAACATGATGTCCTAGGGAGAAATAGTAGGATAGATGCTATTCAAGCAGGTTTTTTGAATGTGTTTTTGAAGTATTTTGATTCATTTCAAACTACTCGAAAGAAGCTTGCAAAAATGTATTTGGAAGGACTTTCAGGAATAGAGGATTTAAAACTTCCAATGAGTATTCTGGAAGAAAATCACAATGCGCATCTTTTTGTGATTCAGACAAGTCGAAGAGATGAGCTGAGGAATTTTCTTCTGGAAAAAGGAATCGGAACAGCAATTCATTATCCGCATGTTTTGCCAGATATGAAGCCTTTTCCAAGTGAAGGAGAATTTGTAAATGCTAGAAAACTGAGCGGGCGAGGGCTATCGTTGCCCTTAAATCCTTGGATGAAGGAAGAGGAAATTGACTTTGTGCTATCTGAAATCAAGAAGTTTTACCTTACCGGAGATTTATAACCTACAAGAAAAATGGTCAAGGTTGCGATTTCCTTGACCATTGTTTTTGAATATTGATTATTGAGTTTTTTTACCAGCGCATTCCACCACCATACATCCCTACATTGACATGAGGCGACATGCCGTATCCACCATACGGGCCACCGTAGTAACTCATACCTACACCGCCTGATACATACATATTTGCGCAAGCAGTGACCAGCAAGGATGCACAAACGATTAAACCGAATAGTAATAGTTTCTTCTTCATTTCGATGTTGGATTAAGGATTGTAAACTTGAATTGCTACTGGTGCTCCGGTAGGGTCCATCAATAAGGCGACATTGCCATTTCTGATTTCAGGGTTTGGCTCTACCAGTACTTTTGCGCCAGCTTTAGTCGCTTTTGCAAGAGTTTCTTTTAGATCAGCTACTCTGATATAAGGAACCCAATGTGAGCGTACTGTTGGAGCTGGATTTTTTAGCATTCCGGCGCAATTCATATCCCCCATTTTGAAAATGGTGTATGGGACTTTTTGAGTGTCAGTTTCCTCAGCAGTGTAGCCTACGACATTCGCATAAAAGGAAGCCGATTGAGTAGGTTCATTGGACCAAAGTTCCTGTCCCAAAAATGTATTGACTTCAGCTAGAGCCGGTTCTGGATCACCGTTTGAAAGTTTGATTAGAGAAATGCTAGCTCCTTGTGGATCTTGAATAAAAGAGATGGATCCTCTTTCATCTACGTTCATCGCTTTCTTGATGATTTTGGCTCCCTGAGCTTTTGCTTTAGTTGTAGCATCGGTCACGTCATCAACAGATATGGCTCCGATCCATTCGCCTGAACCATTCTCAGTTTGGTAATATGCCATGAGGGCAACGGGTTTATCTTCGTTTTTGAAGACCCAAACCATTTTGTCTCCTTCTCCATGCGGAATAGTTGTCCATCCAAAAACTGCCTCATAAAAAGCTGCGGAAGCCTCAGGATTAGGTGAAGCCAGATCATGCCAAACTACCCTTCCAGGCGTGTACGAGCTCTCCCCGATTTGCGAAGCGATGGGTGGAGTAGCACCTGGAGTACAAGCGAATCCCATACAGGCCAAAGCAATACTTGTAAAGATTTTTTTCATTGTGTGAGTTAAAAGTGATTTGAAGGCATAAGATAAGGCTATTTTAAAATAGTTTAGGCTGATTGTTCGCAATTATGCCAGCTGTGGTGTCCACTTGGTTTAATGGGATGGTAGACCTGCTTGGCCGTGAGTAATGGGGTATAGAAGTTTCCGTATTGCTTGTGAGTGCCATTTATTAAGATGCATTTAGTGTTTTTTTACAGCAATTGCAGAAATAGATTTAAAACTATCATCTGAGAATAAGGAAAGTAAATGAGGGATTATTCTAAAAGCGATAAGCCAATTTTTGCCTAATTTCCCACATGACTTGGACTCAAGACCCTCTATATGTAAGTGGAATGCTTTGTGTGATCGTATTGCTAGCTGTTTGGCTTGCAAAATTCAAGGGCTGGAAGACTTTGGGAACTCCAATTTTAGTGATTTTGATAGCTGCTTTATTGGCTAATGCGGGTGTAATCCCAACAGCTACTTCCGGTAATCCAGTTTATACCGGGATTTTTCTCTATCTGGCACCGATGGGAATCTTCATCGCTCTTTTGGAAGTGGATCTTAAAAGTCTGAAGAAGGCAGGTGCTTCTATGTTGTTTATGTTTGGTGTGGGTGGACTGGGGACGATCATTGGGGTATTAGTAGCTTGGTTTTTGGTGAATCCCGCAGCTCAACTAGGCGATATGGCAAACGCGGTAGCAGGAATGTACACGGGAACTTATATCGGCGGAAGTATAAATTTCAATGCAATAGCTCTGAGTTACCACGTCAATGAAAATGTGGATTTGTATGCCGCAACCACCGTCGTAGATAGTTTAGTAGGAACCGTTTGGATTATTGCCACCTTGATCGCACCCAAGTATTTGCAGGTTTTATTTCCTAGAGAAAAGTTACTTCCTGTGGCTGCTGAATCTCAACCAATTAAAAACGAAGAGTCGATTAGCATAGCAAGCTTGTCGACTATTTTAGGTTTGGCGTTTTTGGCTATGGCGGTTTCCAAATTCGTTTTTGAGCTTTTTCCTCAAATCCCAGAGATTTTAATACTCACGACACTCGCTTTGATTTTGGCACAAATGCCTTTAATAAAGAACTTGTCAGGAACTCATACGCTAGGGTTTTTTCTTATACTCTTGTTTTTAGCGGCGATTGGAGCATTGTGCGACCTGAGCACGCTCAAAGGTCTAGGAGATCTGGCAGGGATTCTCTTTTTGTTTGTGGGTATTCTTGTTCTGGTTCACGGAGCCGTGATCTTTGGAATCGGTGCGCTTTTCAAAGTAGACTGGGATGTGATCGCTGTGGCTTCTCAGGCGAATGTGGGCGGTAATACTACTGCCTTAGCTTCCGCCGAAAGCTTGAATCGCCCAGATCTTCTTATTCCAGGTGTCCTGGTGGGTAGTTTGGGTAATGCGCTGGGGACTTATGCTGGGTTTTTTATAGCAGGGATGCTGGGTTGATTTAACTTTTATAATAGTTTGTCTATGGTTATTTTTCAATGTCTAAAATAAGTATTTGATATAGATCAAAAAACTTACTACCTTAAAAACGAAATTTACAGCAATAAAATTTTGAATATGGGTAGTACAGTTGATCTATTTATTTCAAAAAGCCCAAAGTCTTCCTTTAGTTCTCAATCTGACGACAAAGTATTGTGGCTAAGTGTGAGAAAGGGGAATGACCTTGCATTTTCAAATTTGTACCAACGCTTTTCTAATTTACTTTTCAATTACGGAATGCATTTTTGCTATAACCGTGAGCTTGTTAAAGACTGCATCCAGGAGCTTTTTACCAATATTTGGAATAGACGAGAAGGGCTTTCTGAGATTGATTCTGTCAAATATTACCTTTTTAAATCATTTCGGAATCTACTCATACAGCACATTACACGCGACCGTAAACTTTATTCAGAGCTGAATGAAGATAGCCAATCAATTGAATTTGCATCATCTATCGAAGAAGAGTTGATTTCCCAAGACTATTTGAAGGATAATAAAAGCAAAGTTGCTAATGCACTGGCTAAAATCTCAAAGAGGCAGCGTGAAATCGTAGTTCTCAAATATTTCAATGACCTCAGTTATGCTGAGATTTCCAGTATCATGTCTATCACTCCGGCTTCTGCCCATAATCTACTTTCAAAGGCCTTGCAATGCTTGAAAGTTGTGCTCAAAGCATTATTGTTTGCATCATACTTAAACTATTTAGCTTAGTTTTTTTGCTTTTGAATTTTTTTTGAAAAAAATGATGAGGTTTTAGCACTTCTACACTCTTATAGGTAATAACCAAAAGAGACCTAGTGAATCATCAACCTTCAGATTACTCTAATTTTTCAATAGATGACTTTGTCATAGATCCATTTTTCAAGGAATGGGTGCTTTATTCTGACCCAATTCACGATGAGTTTTGGATGGATTGGAAGGATTCTAATCCATCTAAAGTGGCGTTGATCGATGAAGCAAAAAGGTTGGTTTTGAGTTTGGAACATGCAAAGCTTGAGATGAAACCAAGTGAAATGCTTTCAGTTTGGGGCGCCATCCAAAGCGAGATCAAGCAGCCCCCAAAGTTTTCTAAGCCAACTCCAGACAGGAGGTTTTTCTGGCCTTTTGCCTCTGCTGTGGCGTCTTGCGCATTGGTATTTCTAGCTTGGTACTGGTATAATTTGCCAAAAGAAATCGAATACCAATCTGCATTTGGAGAGACGAAAGAGCTTATGCTTCCTGATGGTTCAAAAGTGATTTTGAATTCAAATTCCAAACTGACTTTTATTGACAATTGGGAGGGTCAGATGGCAAGAGAGATTTGGATAGAGGGAGAGGCATTTTTTAGTGTAGTCCATAAGAAAGATCATCAACCTTTTAAGGTTTTAAGTTCTCAAAATGTAGCCATAGAGGTGTTGGGGACGGAATTCAATGTCTATAACCGGTCTCAAGAAACAGAGGTTGTGCTCACCTCAGGGTTGGTTACGTTAAGTTTTCCGGTGAAGGAGAAAGAAGGCAAGATCGTGATGAGTCCAGGTGAGTTGGTGGAGTTTAAGGAAAATAAGTTCCAGCGGAAAAAAGTAAACACATCGCTTTATACCTCATGGAAGGATAATGTATTTCATCTGGATGAAACAAGCCTAGGTGAAATCATAAAAATGGCCAGAAATAATTACGGAATTGAAATAGAAATACAGGATGAGGAGGTGCTATCCCAAACTGCATCTGGCTCAATGCCACTTGGAGATTCAGCGGAGTTTATGGATCAGATCTCCAAAATATTCAACATTGAAATAGTAAACGAGAGAAATAAGTACCTGATTAAATAACCCAAAATGAAGTATTCCCCAAATAACCTAAAACCTGTTTACAATGAGAAAGTTTGTACTACTGATGTGTATGAGCTGTTCGATTTCTTGGTTTGCAGCTGCGCAAGTCGAGGGATTGTTAGCTTCAGAAAAACGCCTAGATACCTATACGTCTAGGAATGAAAACAAGGATCTAAAAGAGGTCTTGACCCAATTCGAGCATAAATTTAATGTCTCGATCGCATACAAGGATGAGTTAGTTCAATCAAAAAAGATCAAGCCATCGAATTCTCCCTTTAATTCTGTAGAAGAGGGATTGAAAGTGATCCTGAAAGAAACAGGACTCAGCTACGAAAAAGCTGGCGATACTTTTTATGTGATATTTCAAGCTAAGTCTGGCCAATCAGCCAAAGATTCTGAATTGAAATATATTCAAGCAACTAACTATTTACCCATTTCGGATAATAAGATTAGCGCTAGCGGTTCGAAGACTACAAGGAATTCCCTACTCAAAAAGGAACGCCAAAGAATTCCTGTAACGGGGAGGATTACTGATGAGACAGGAGCGGGCTTTCCTGGCGTCAATATCCTGTTGAAGGGAACTTCAGTGGGTTCTGTTTCTGATAATTCAGGTACCTATGCTATCGATGTTGAAAGTGAAGCTTCTGTATTGGTGTTTTCCTTTGTCGGATACCTCAATCAAGAAATCACAGTTGGAAACAGGTCGGAAATCAACATCACCATGGTAGTAGACGAGAGCGATCTAGAAGAGGTAGTCGTAACAGCTTTGGGCATAGAAAAATCCGCTAAAAGCCTTGGTTATGCTACTTCCACTGTGAAATCTGACGAGTTGACCATCAATAGAACGCCAAATGTCATGAATGCCCTTCAAGGGAAAGTGGCAGGTGTATCCATCTCAGCATTAGGAACTGGTCCCGGCGGAACATCAAAAATCCGAATTAGAGGTCAGTCTTCTATTTCTGGTCAAAATAGCCCTTTGATTGTAGTAAACGGCGTTCCGATTGACAATACCAACTTTGGTACGAATCCAAATAGCAGCGGATCAGATAGTTCAATTGGAGTTCGTGGTGGAGGAAATACTTCGGATGGTGGTGATGGTCTATCTAGTATTAATCCTGATGATGTACAGACTATGACCATTCTGAAAGGTGCCGCTGCCGCTGCACTTTATGGATCCAGAGCAAAAGACGGAGTGGTCATGATTACTACCAAGAGTAAAAATGATTCTCGGGGAATAGGTGTCACTTATAACCTCAACTACACCAATGAAGCCCCTTTGGACTTTACTGATTACCAATATGAGTATGGTCAAGGCGAACAGGGTGTCAGACCAACTACTCCAAATCCAACTTCAGGCCAATGGTCGTTTGGAGAGAAATTCCAACCTGGCATGACACAAATGCTTTTTGATGGAGTAACGGTGCCTTATGAGCCTGTAAAGGGAATTATCAATGATTTTTTTCGAAATGGTCAGAACATGACCAATTCCATAACGCTCGCTACCTCCACAGAGAAAGGTGGTATGAGCTTGTCTTTCTCCGATCTGAATAGCAAAGGTATTGTACCAAATAACACGTACAACAGAAAGACAATCAACTTAGGTTTTGGCTATGACTTGACATCCAAATTGAGCTTCAAAGGTAATTTCAACTATTCTGTAGAGGACAATAAAAATCCTCCAAATATCGGGGAGCAGGACAATACCATTCCAGTTGCCCTTTACAATATGGCGAACTCCATGCCGCTAAATGTACTGGATGAAAATAAATACGATGCTAATGGAAATGAAGCTGTTTACTCTAGATTCCGTAATCGTACCAATCCATACTTCACGCTTGAAGAGCAATTTCAAAATATCAAAAGGGATAGGATTTTTGGAAACGTAGCTGTGAAATATGAGCTTTTTCCTTGGTTGTTTGTCCAAGGGAGAGTAGGGGAGGATTACTGGTCCCGTGATCAGGATTACAACAACTTCCCTACAGGTCAGGCATCCAGAGCTGCTGCCCCAGCTGGTTTTGTCAATGGGGTTTATACGCAGGAGTCACGCAGATTCCGTGAGATCAACACAGATTTCTTGATTAATGCGAATAAAGAATTTGGTGATTACACCATCAATGCAAATTTCGGAGGCAATCACATGCAGCGAAGGTCTGATCGGAATAGTGTTCAGGTTACCGACTTCGTAGTTAGAGATCTCTACACAGTTCAGAATGGTAGAGCAAAAGATCCGATTTACGATCTGAATGAGCGGGCAGTTAACTCACTTTATGGATCAGCGGAAGTGTCGTTCAAGGATATGCTGTTTTTGACAGGAACAGTTAGAAACGATTGGTTCTCCACACTTTCGGAGGAAAACAGAAGTATTGTTTATCCTTCTGTTTCAGCCAGCTGGGTGTTCACTGAGAATTTCGGTAAAACAGGTTGGTTGAATTTTGGCAAGCTGAGAGTGGCGTATGCTGAAGTGGGAAGTGACGCAGATGTAGGAGCATATTCCAATGTGCTTTTCTATGGAATCAATAATAACCTTTTTGGTGGTCAGCCGATCGGAGGTCCAAATGGGACCAATCTTCCAAATCCCAATTTGCGTCCAATGAGAATCGGAGAAGCTGAAGTGGGTTTTGAACTGAGCATGTTACAAGGCAGAGTTAGCCTCGACATGGCTGCCTATAGAAAGCTTACGACAGATCAAATCGTTAGTGCACAGATTTCAGATGCCTCAGGATTTGTAAATACATCTATCAATAGTGGTCAAAGTGAAAATAAAGGAGTAGAAATGCTCTTGACCTTGGTTCCAGTTGAGAATGAGAAGTTCACGTGGGAATTCACCACAAATGCCGCATACAATAAAACTGAAGTACTTAGTCTGCTTACTGATACGCCTGGAGAACGAATTACGGTAGGAACGCACGTTTTCAATGGTGAATTGAGACAAATCGTAGGAATGGAAATGGGGCAAGTGGCAGGATTTGGCTATAAAAGAGATGATCAAGGAAGAAAGATTTTCGGTGCTAATGGAATTCCCCTTAGAACTACAGATCTGGTCAATTTCGGGAGTGCCTTACCAAATTGGGTAGGTGGCTTCAACAACTCCTTCAATTACAAAGGAGTCATGCTTTCCTTCCTGATAGATTTCAAATTGGGGAATATCATGCTTTCAGGTACTAATTTCAATGCTACTCGACATGGTCTTCATAAGATGACGCTCGAAGGAAGAGAAGGAGGTGTAGTAGGCGAGGGAGTGAATGAAGCAGGTGAAATAAATACAGTAGTTGCACCAGTCCAATCTTACTGGGAAGTCGTGAGGTCTCAGGCATTAGTGGAGCCTGTCATTTATGATGGGGGCTATTGGAAGCTTCGGCAGATCACATTAGGCTATGACTTTACCAAGCATTTACCTGAGAAGCAACCATTCAAATCCGTGAAACTGAATTTTGTTGCGAACAATGTTTTCATGATAAAGAAATGGGTTGACAATATTGATCCAGAATCTTTCGGCTACTCTTCGGATAATTTGGTCGGCATGGAGTCCACTGGACTACCATCTACCAGAGGTTTAGGTTTTAATCTTAATGTCAAATTCTAAGCTATACAGACATGAAAAAGATACTTAATTACATATTTATAGTTTCCATTCTGGTGTATTCATCAGCATGTGACAGCAATTTCGACGAACTTAATACCAATAAGGTCAGTGCAACTTCTATTGATCCGGCATTTCAGTTAAACAATGCCATTATTGGAAGTGCATATAGTACAGGTACGCTGATTTATGAGATCGGGGTGGTTCAACAGATCGTTTCTCCTAATTCTGGCCTGCTCACGGGAGCTAACTATAACCAAGACAATCGAGGAGTCACAGATGACAGTTGGCAGGCATATTATCGCAATGTCATCAAAAACACAAAAGATGTCATCAGTCAGATAAAAGAGGATCCTTCTCGGGAAAATCTATACCACATGACAAGAATCATTCAGGCAAATGCCTATATGGTTTTGACCGATACTTACGGGAGTGTTCCATACTTTGAAGGAGGGGTTGGGTATTCACAGCAAATATATCTGCCTGTATATGATAGCCAACAAGTGATCTACACTGATTTAATCAAGGAATTGTCAGAGGCATCTGCCGCTTTGAATCCTTCTGGACGCATCGAAACTGCAGATATTCTGTATGCAGGTGATATCATGAAGTGGAAAAGTTTTGGCTATTCATTACTTCTACGAGCAGGCATGAGACTTAGTGAAGTTGATCCTACTACAGCTCAGTCCGTGGTGCAACAAGCTTTTCAAGGCGGGGTGATTCTTACCAATTCCGAAAATGCTTCTCTCAAGCATGATCCTAATTATACGAATCCTATAGGCAACTTGCTTAATGCTACTGAGGCTTCCAATTTCTATTTGACAGAGCCATTTGTAGAATATTTGCGAAGCAAAAATGATCCTAGACTTCCCGCAATTGCTATTACTTACGTCGGTGCAAAATCCGGTCCTGAGCAAACTCCTGCGAATGGTACCTATGCAGCGGATGTACATGTGGGTATGCCAATGGGGAATGATAATGCAGGAGCAGTAAAAGCAGCATCCGATTTAGGATTAGCTAGTTTCTATGAATTTGCGCAGGCAGATAGAAGGAGATTGGCAAAAAATACAGCACAGAACTTTCTGGTAACAGCCTCTCAAAACTACCTACTATTGGCAGAAGCCAGACAAAGAGGGTGGATTACTTCAGGAGATGTAGAATCTTACTTTAATGCGGGCGTGCGTGCGCACATGCTTCAATTGGGGACGGTAGATGAAGGGTCTTCTATTGCACTGGGAGAAATAGATGCATATCTATCGGCAAATCCATTTGATTCTTCCAAAGCAATGGAGCAAATAGGAATGCAATACTGGGTATCCTCCTTTCTGAATGGACCTGAAGCATTCGCGAATTTCAGAAGAACAGGATTTCCAATTCTTCAAGCAAATCCTTATCAGGGTAGGGAAGTAGAGTTTATCAACCGACTGACTTATCCAAATTCAGAGATTTCAGTAAATTCTGAGAATGTTCAAGCTGCAATTTCTGCACAAGGGGCTGACAACCTAGCTACTAAAGTTTGGTGGGACAAATAAGTATAGAACCGAACTTGGAAAATCCAGGCTCGGTTTATTTTGATTTTAGTTATATTCCAAAATGAAAAAAACCTATATAACCTTGCTGTTTTTATTCTTTATTGGAATAGATTCTTTTGCTCAACAGATTTCAAAAGAGGAAATGCTCTTTCTGACCCAAGAATGGAAGGGAGAAAGATTTGAAGATGGTCGCCCTAAAGTGTCTGATGACCTGCTGAGGCGTATGAGAATAGTGACTCATGATGAAGCATGGGCAGTAATGAAAAATGCAGGCTACAAATATCAATATGCCGATGGCTGGGAAATGATCAATCCGGACAGCATAATGGTAGGAAGAGCACTGACGGCTACTTTTATGCCAGGCAGACCAGACATTCACGGGGCTATTGATGCACGTGGGAAAGCTGAAGGGAAGAAAGGGCAAAATGTCTGGCCAGTAGATTTGTTGGTGAAAGGCGATGTCTATGTCGCCGACCAATTTGGTATTCATGATGGAGGTCCTACCATAGGTGACAATGTAGGTAATGCCATTTTTGCAAACTCAGGAAATGGAATCGTTTACAATGGAGCGATCAGAGACATCGCCGGGCTTAAGGAAATTGGTGGATTCACTTCCTATTACCGTAGCTACCATCCTTCCCATCACAATCAACCTAGAGATTTGAATACAATGCTAATCGGAATTAATAAACCTACAAAAATCGGTCAAGCTACGGTGATGGCTGGGGATGTGGTTTTAGGTCGTGATGGAGCAGTATCCTTTATTCCTGCACATCTCGTGGAGCAGGTGGTAGTTACTTCAGAAGTAGTTCGATTGAGAGATATGTTTGGACATGAGCGAATCAGAGAAGGAAAATACACCGCCGGAGATATCGACACGAGATGGTCTGATGAAATAGAAAAAGACTTTTCACAGTGGCTCGAATCCCATATAGATGAATTACCTATAGCTAGAGAACAAATCCAAGAAATTCTAAAAAACAGAACTTGGTAATTTTAAATACAACCCTTAAAACCTATGAAATCTAAAAATTCAAGAAGATCCTTTCTCCAAAAAGGAGCAGTAGCTGGCTTGGCTGGAGCTGGCATGTTATCCACTTTTGGGCAAGGATTGAATGCTGCTGTAGTCAAGCAAAACCCTTATTCCAATCCGTCAGACCTAAAGATCACAGATGTGAAATGCGGCTATGTAAGAGGTGCCGTTTATGTGAAAATCTATACCAATCAAGATGTTTGGGGCTGTGGAGAGGCAGTTGATGCGATCCAAGGAACTTATTATATGATCAAGCGGATGGGTAATCAGCTCAAAGGGCAAAATCCTTTAAATCCCAATCGTCTTGCAGAGCAAATCCGGAAGGGAGCTTTTTTTGGTGGTGCACAGTCTGGAGTTTTTGTGGCTGTTCTCACAGCAATTGAGACTGCACTTTGGGATATTACAGGAAAAGTGTTTAATGTTCCTGTTTACCAATTATTGGGAGGGAAGTTCAGGGATAAAATTCGTGTTTACTGCGACACTGCGCTATATACTTCTACCAATCCTACTCCAAATGATTATGCTATGGCCGCGCGAAATGCAGTGTCCAAAGGCTATAATGCTGTAAAATTTGACGTGGACGATGCTAGAGATCCGAATAAATATGACCGCTTCAACTGGACCGCGAGTCCCGCAGAAGTAGACAGAATGTACAATGCCATCGCTGCAGTGAGGGAAGAAGTGGGCCCAAACATTGATATATGCGTGGATATGCATGGTAGATACGATGCGGTCACTGGAATGAAAATGGCGAAAGCCTACGAACCTTTAAACTTAATGTTTTTAGAAGAACCTATTCCTGCTGATAATCCGGAAATGTATAAGCACATCACTCAAGAGACGAGTACACCTATTTGTGCCGGTGAGAATATTTACCTCGCTTACGGTTTTACCAAGTTACTTTCTGATGGAGCACTCAATATAATTATGCCGGATTTGCAAAAAGCAGGCGGACTCGGTGAAGCACAGCGTATCGCCAATCTGGCAAATCTTTATTATGTGCCTTTTTCTCCTCACATGGTTGCTTCTTTCTTAGGCGCAATGGCCAGTTGTCACGTCTGCGCTTCTGTGCCCAACTTCCAGATTATGGAATGGCAAATCTACATGGACACAGATGACTTATGGAAAGATATCGTCACTTACGATGGTCCAAGAACTGAAAATAGCTTTATCACAGTCTCTGAAAAACCAGGTATCGGAGTGGAAATCAACGAAGAAGGAATGAAAAAGCATGCAGTTCCCGGCATTCCTTTTTTTGAATAGATAATGAATATAAAGGTGGTTGCCAATTCAAGGCAACCACTGCTTAAATCAAATAACCCAGCTTATGATCTCAGTTTCAATAAGACCCAATTTCACAAAAAAAACACTAGTTGCAGTAACTCTTTTTGCTGCCCTAGGAATTTCCACTATTTCTAATTCAACTGCTCAAAATGTAGGAGCTTCTCCAGAATACATCAAAGCGCTCACTTCAGATTGGACTGGAGAAAGATCCGCAGATGGGAGACCGAAAGTTTCTGATTCAATTCTGGAGCGCCTTAAAAACATCTCAATAGAAGAAGCATGGGGCGTTTTGAGAAATAAAGGCTATCAAAACCAATACGAAGGCGAGTGGCAAATCATGCTACCAGAAGAGGCTATGACAGGTAGAGTGGTGACGGCTCAATATATGCCTCTAAGACCGGATTTGGAGAAGCAAGTCAAAGATCAAGGAGTAGAAAAAGAGGGGAGATCTCCAAAAGGAGGGACGAACTCCTGGCCTATAGATATTCTTACTAACGGAGATGTATATGTGGCCGATGGCTATGGGAAAATCGTCGACGGAACGCTGATCGGAGATAATCTCGGCAATGCCATCTATGCCAAATCCCAACGTGGAGTAATCTTCAACGGATCTGTGCGCGATCAGGAAGGGCTTTCTGAGATAGAAGGCTTCAATGCTTGGATGAAAGGTCAAGATCCGTCCTATATCCAACAAATGATGCTTACTTCAATTAACAGTCCTATTCGAGTTGGTAGAGCTACGGTGCTTCCTGGAGATGTGGTTTTGGCTAAAAAATATGGGGTGATTTTTATTCCAGCATATCTGGTAGAGGAGCTTGTGTTGACTTCTGAAGTGACAGGATTAAGAGATGAATTTGGCCACCAAAGACTTCGTGAAGGAAAATACTTAGCTGGTCAGATAGATAGCCAATGGACGGATGAGATTAAGAAAGACTTTCTCAACTGGTTGAATAACTACCCTGGAAAACTTCCAATGACTAAGCAGGAATTGGATGATTACCTGAAGGAGAGAAACTATTGATTTCTTGAAATTCTATAAAGCTGCAATACTCAAAAATTCTTTAACCCAATAAACCTAATTGACATGAAAAACACCTTACAACACCTCATTCAGAAAAATAAGGAGCAGGAGCGTGCCTATACTGCACAGCGCCAAGCTGAAATCGACAACCCACTGACAAAAGATAATAGGAGAGATTTTTTGAAAAAAACTGCACTTGGCGGCTTGAGTTTAACTGCGTTAATGGGACTTAGTATTGAAGATACCATGGCTGAGACCACTAAGAATGTACGTCGTGCATCCGCGCCTTCCGACTTGAAAATCACTGATTTACGATATGCGCACACCAACGTGATGGGTGGTACGGCCATTCTTCGAATTGATACTAACCAAGGGATTTATGGGCTAGGGGAAGTACGTGATGGAGCTGATCCTAAATATGCTTTGATGCTGAAGAGCAGAATATTGGGTGAGAACCCTTGTAACGTGGAGAAGATTTTTAAAATTATCAAGCAGTTTGGTGGACAATCCCGTCAAGCTGGTGGTGTCTGTGGCGTAGAAATGGCACTTTGGGATCTGTGTGGCAAAGCTTACAATGTACCTGCATGGCAGCTGCTTGGAGGAAGATATCGAGATTCTATTCGTCTTTATGCTGATACTCCTGAGGCTAGTTCCCCTGAAGAGCAGATGAAACTGATCAAATTTAGAACGGAAGAGCAGGGATATACTTGGTTGAAAATGGATGTGTCCATCGGTGAGATCATGGATATTCCCGGATGTCTAGTAAATCCTGAAATCTTCAAAAACGGACGAAGTCAGTGGTCAGGTGGGTACATGTCTTATGGTAACACTGCCCATCCATTTACTGGTGTCCAAATCACAGAAAAAGGACTGGATGAGCTGGCAAAAATCGTAGATCACGTTCGCGGCATGGTAGGCTACGATATTCCGCTTTCTACGGATCATTACGGACATTTTGACTTGAACAATTGTATCCGACTAGGTCAAGCACTTGACAAATACCGTCTGGCTTGGCTGGAAGATATGGTGCCTTGGCAAATGTGGGAGCAACATAAAACGATCACCACTGCTCTCAATACACCAACTACGACAGGTGAGGATATTTACCTTCTGCAATATTTCAAAGACTTGATCGATAACCACGCGGTAGACATTATTCATCCGGATTTAGCTTCTTCTGGAGGCCTGCTTGAGACTAAGCGAATTGCTGATTATGCAGAGGAAAAGGGTATCTCCATGGCGATGCACCAGGCTGGAACACCGGTTTCTTTTATGGCAAATGTACATTGCGCTGCAGCCACTCAAAATTTCCTAGCTCTTGAGCATCACTCTGTGGATGTACCATGGTGGGAGGATTTAGTAACCATGACTGGTGGAGGAAAAATGATCGATAAAGGTTATGCGCCAGTTCCTCTGGATGCTCCAGGCTTAGGAATCGAATTGAATGAAGAGGTGGTGAAAGCTCACCTTCATCCATCTGATAGCTCTTATTTTGCCCCTACTGATATGTGGAACGAAAAGCGTTCTCACGATAGAACCTATAGTTAAGAAATACCTATTTTACCGATGGATTAACCCGGGAGCTAGATTTGAAATCTGGTTTTCGGTTTAAATTCAAGTGAACTCACCCAAAATACCGTCATTTTGAATCCAAAAATCACCAAAGCACTTTCAATACTTACAGTTGTATTATTCTTAGCCGCATTGGCTACCAGTCTCTTTTCAGGAATCGCAAACGCCGGGTTTCTTTGGATCGGTTTTTTCTTTGTTTGCGCAATTGCCTTTTTGGGAAGCACACATCTCAAAGGTTATGCCTATTCCATGATGATCTTTGGGTCGGTTGCTTTAGCTCTTTATTTTCCCCAATACTTCATCGAGTACAATGGGTATAAGTTCAGCGCTTCAATCGTCCCGCTGATTCAGATAATTATGTTTGGCATGGGGACATCCATGAGCATTAAAGATTTCCTTGGAGTCGTGAAAATGCCCAAGGGAGTTTTGATAGGTGTACTCTGTCAGTTTTCCATTATGCCTTTCATTGGTTATACACTCGCGAAAATGAGCGGGTTTCCACCTGAAATAGCTGCTGGGATGATTTTGATAGGTTGCTCTCCGAGTGGAATGGCTTCAAATGTCATGGCTTTTCTTGCCAGAGCAAATCTTGCGCTTTCCATTACTGTAACTTCAGTTACCACTTTATTGGCGCCTTTTGTCACTCCTTTTTTGATGGGCTGGCTAGCAGGAGAATTTGTTGCGATTGATGTGGTGGATATGATGTTTAGCATTGTGAAAATGGTCATCATACCAATCGGTGCAGGTTTGTTGTTTAATTATTTTCTTCGTGGCAAAGCTAAATGGCTGGATGATCTCATGCCTATAATTTCTATGGCAGCCATCGCCCTGATTCTGGTAGTGATAGTAGCTGCAGGCAGAGATAGTCTGTTGGATATCGGTCCATTGCTGATTGTGCTGGTGATTGCTCATAATCTCTTTGGCTATGTGCTTGGGTATTGGGCGAGTAGATTATTTAAACTCAGCGAAAAAGATTGCCGAACCATTGCGATAGAAGTGGGAATGCAAAATGGAGGTCTAGCCTCCGGTATTGCCAAGGAGATGGGAAAGATCGCAACAGTTGGCTTAGCTCCTGCTGTATTTGGACCTTTTATGAATGTCAGCGGTTCTATACTTGCTTCATATTGGCATAAGAAACCTATAGAACCGGAGAAAATAGCTGAATAATCTAAGGCAGTTTGTATGCCTGACGGGCCAGTAATTTCCACTGGCCCTTTTCTTTGTGCCAAACTAGGATCACTCCAATTTTTATCGAATTACTTGTACCACCATCCAAAACGTCTGCTGCCAAATTATGACGAACGATAGCCACATCTTTTTCTACTTGAATGCTTTGATCTTGAAAATCGACTTTTGCAAAATCGGAAGCACCAGTTACCAAAGCTTCAATGAACTGCGCCTGGTTTTCCAGTTTTCCACTGGAGTGACCATAGCTTAGGTTGATAGAGCTGATCTCGCTAAGATTGGCAATAGTGGGATCGATCAATGCTACTCGCAGTTTTTCTACTTGAGAAGCTACATCTTTTTCTACTTGCGCAAAAGCAAAAGTGGCAGAAAGGAAAAGGGCAATTGTTAAAATGGTTTTCATAGGGTTTATCAGGAATTTAGTGAAACACCACAAATCGACTAAGGATTTGAAAGCAGATAGAAAAATACACAAATCCGCTCAAACCACGGTAGCCCAGGCTGGCAAATACGCAAATTCAGACCTCTAGATGATTGTATGGAAATTTCTCTTTTTAAAATAAACTCATTAAAAAGGCTCGATGTGAATCAAGACATTTCCTAGTTCTGGAATCTCATCGCATAGCTTGTCTTTCAGCTGATGAGAGATGTCGTGACCTTCGGTAACGGTGAGCTCGCCTTTAACCAATGCGTGTAAATCTACATGATATTCCATTCCTGCTTTACGGATAAAGCACTTTTCCGTGCCTTTCACACCAGGCACTGTGAGAGAAATCTGTCGGATATGCTCTGTCAACTCTTCGTAATTATTCTCATCCATTACCTCTCCCAAGGCAGGACGGAAGATTTTGTAACAGTTGTAAAGTATAAATGCTACCGCAAATAATGCCGCATAATCGTCTGCTACTTCAAATCCTTTGCCCCCAAAAAGTGCGATCGTAATTCCGATAAATGCAGCTACTGAGGTGATCGCATCGCTTCGATGATGCCAAGCTTCAGCTTTGAGGGCACTGCTGTTTATTTTTTTGCTACGCCGCATTACTACGTGAAAGGACACTTCCTTCCAAAGAATAATTCCTGCCAAAACGATCAGCGTAAACCCTTTGGGTAAATTATGTGGGGTGATAATATGCTCATAAGCCTGCCAAGCTATTGTGCTGGCGGAAATAATAAGAAATACCACCACAAGAAAAGTGATCAAAGGTTCTGCTTTGCCATGACCGTAAGGATGGTTTTCATCTGCAGGCTTGGCAGAATAACGCAGACCAATAAGTACAAGAATGGAGGCAAATACATCCACGACCGATTCAATTCCATCAGCAATCAGGGCATAGGAATTTCCAAAAATACCCGCCAGAAATTTAATCACCGCCAAGCCAACATTTCCCAGCATGCTGAAAATTACGGTTCTTATTGCAAGGTTTGAATTACTCATATATGGGATAGACGAATGCAAAAGTAGGGAATATTCTTTTTAGGCATATATGAGGTGAAACAACGAGTACTTTCTGCCATTTGCCAAGCCAGGCAACAAATGAATCCCCTTTACCTAACATTTACATCCCTTTTGGGAAGCGCGGATTGAATACTTTTGGAACAGTAAACGCGAACCCTATGAATAACCTATTTAGATTTTTGGCACCAGTGCTAGTTTTTACTCTGATTTTTTTCTCCTGTGGGGAAAAGGAAGAACCGGTATCTTTTCTGGTTTCTTCCAACGAGCTAAAGTTCGGATCTGCCGAAGAAACCTTGAGTCTGGCTGTGACAAGCAATCAACAGTGGCAGGTGGATAACGATGTGTCGTGGATTACTGTGAGCCCAAGCCAAGGGTCTGGAAATGCTCAGATCTCCGTAAAAGTAGCTTTAAACTCCACGGAAGAACTCCGAACTTCTGTCATAAATGTAAGATCCGGAACCATCATCCAGCCGATTAAAATTACACAGGAGGCGAGTGAACTTCAATTTCCAGATTATTACATCCCTTCAGATAATACAGGTATGCGTGAAATTTCCAGTCTTGAGTTGGCAGCAGAAATGGGTATTGGATGGAATCTTGGGAATTCCCTCGAAGCAATCGGAGGAGAAACTGCCTGGGGAAACCCGAAAACTACCAAAGCACTTATCGATGCCATCAAGGCTGCTGGATTTAATTCTGTAAGAATCCCAGTTGCGTGGAGCAAATTCACCAATGCTGAAACGTACGAAATAGATCCTGTATGGATGGCAAGAGTCGCCGAAGTGGTGGATTATGTGATAGACAATGACATGTATGCTTTGATGAATATTCACTGGGATGAAGGCTGGATGCAGCCAACTTTTGCGCAGCAAGACTATGTGAATGATAGATTGGAGAAAATGTGGATTCAGATAGCCCTAAATTTCAGAGATCATGATGATCATCTCCTTTTTGCAGGGACTAACGAAGTCTTGGTAGATGGTGATTATGGTACGCCGAAACCTGAATATTACCAAGTTCAGAATTCATTCAACCAGACGTTCGTGGATGCCGTGCGATCTACTGGTGGTAGAAATGCATATAGAAATCTCGTCGTTCAGACATTCAATACAAACATTGATCATGGCGTGAGTTTTTTTGAAATGCCGGAAGATGATACAGCAGATCGGTTGATGGTGGAAGTGCATTATTATGATCCTTATGAGTTCGCTTTGCGTGAGGATGAAATTATTACCCAATGGGGATCGAACGCGACTGACCCTTCCAAGAAAGCAAATTGGGGAGATGAAGCGCATGCGGATGCGCAGTTTCAGAAAATGAAGTCAAAATTTATTGATAAGGGAGTTGCGGTAATGCTGGGGGAATATTGCGCTACGGATAAAAAGGCTGAAGAAAATGACATCTATCGTGCGTATTTTTTGAAGTACATCACAGGAAGTGCTGTAGATCATGGATTGGTGCCTTTTTATTGGGATAATGGACATGGGGGTGACTATGGTTCCTCACTATTTGACAGGAATTCAGGGGCACAGATTTATCCTGATTTGGTGAAGGCAATTATGGGAAAAGATTAGCGGGAATTCTTACCGAGATGCTTTTAGCAAAGTCTTCATGGCAGAATGCTTTAAGATGGATAAATTATATCCGAACTATTTTATCTGCGGCAGTCTGAAGAATGCAATGATTTAGATCTAAGACTGATCTTGAACGAAAAGAATAGGATATATTTGACTCTGCGGATCTGCACGCCAAACTCCGCGCTCTCCGATGATAATTTAGGAAGCAAAAAAAGCCGGAATTCATTTCGAACTCCAGCTTTTGGTCGAATAGGGAATAGGATTAAGAAGCGAATGCTTCCTTATTTTTTTGACGACTGATGGTACCGGGTAGGGTCTGATCCATCTTTAATACCACAAATCCAACAAAAGCACAAATTGCCATTCCAACTACCATCGGGAATGCTGAGGTAGCGTGGAATAAACTGACAATCGCAGTGACTATTCCTCCAATTGCCATGCGCATGCTGCCCAACATAGCGGAAGCCGAACCTGCATTTTTTGAAAATGGTGCCATAGCAAGCGCAGTTGTATTTGGCCCATTCAATCCATGCGCTGTAAGGAAAATAAACATCAACCCAATCAAACTATAAACATTCAGCAAATTGAAAAACACGCCCGTGATTAATGCTAAGCCTGTGAAACTTTGATAATGCAAGGAGAAATTTATGATTTGCTGGGATGAAAATTTCTTCAATAAGATGTGGTTTAATTGAGTGGAACCAATCATAGCAAAGGCCAATAGTGCGAATAGCCAGCCAAATTGATGCTCGCTGAAGCCATAAAGATTCATAAATACATCAGCAGAACTGGCGATGTAAGCAAACGGAGCAGCACCTGCAATCCCTCCTGCCAGCATATACACCAGAAATTGACGATTGCCAAGAACCTTCAGGTAGCTTTTCCAAACCTGCTTAGGTTTTAAGGAAACTTCCTTGTCGGGAAGTGCACCCGCTGGAAGCACCACTACAGTAGCAATCCAAATGATAGCCGTCAAAGCCGCAAGAATAATGAAAACCCAATGCCAATCATACGCTGCAGTTACAAATCCACCCAAAGTGGGAGCGATCATCGGAGAAACTGCGATCACCAAAACAAGCAAAGACATTGCTTGTGCAATTTTCTTTACCGGAAAAATATCGCGCACGATTGCTTGAGCTGATACCATTCCGGCACAGCCTCCTACAGCCTGAAGGAAGCGCATGAAAATCAGGTTTTCAACAGATTGAGACAATGCACAGCCTATTGATGCTAAGATATAAATAGCTAAACCTGCATAAAGAGGTTTTTTTCGTCCGTATTTATCCAGTAAAGGGCCATAAAACAGCTGGCCTATAGCGATTCCTACAAGATAGGCAGTCAAGGATAATTGAATATTCGAAATAGGCGTATTCAACGTCTCCGACATCTCAGGGAATCCCGGGAGATACATATCTATAGAAAAAGGAGATATCGTACACAACGCACCTAGTACCAGTACAATTTTGAAGTATTCCGTTTTGCTGTATTTCTTTTCCACCCTAAAAATATTTTGATCTTAACTAGTAACTATTTTGGGTAAACAGACTCATTTGTTATTGAGTTCGTAAATATCAGGTTAATTTATTAGCATATAATTAGATAGAAATTAAATCTATTGGTGATTTGATAAGGAAGAGTTGCCTGTAATGAAAATTAGTAGGATTAATTTTTAAGATTTTGGGTTTATCAAAAAATGCCGAAGAATAGATTTTTTCAATAGTTACACCTGCTATTGCATTTGTTTAGCAGTAAAAGCGATTTTATGTGTGGTACACTTTGAGTGAGGTAACTTTGATCACTTCTGCCTACCGTAAGGCAGAGGTCTTCGGACTTCCAGCCATGTAAACAAAGTAAATAGATCTATTGGCGTGATCGCAGATAATGAAATTCCTCAAAACTCAATTTCATCTATACTCCTCAACTGTACATGTTTTTTCATCTTCTTCTGAATGATTTTGAAGTGATGCAAATCCTCTTCAGCAATCAACGAAATCGCTTCTCCGGCTGCTCCAGCACGGCCAGTCCTGCCGATTCTATGCACATAATCTTTCGGAGATCTTGGTAATTCATAGTTGATTACCAAGGGTAAAAATTTGATGTCAATTCCTCTAGCTGCCAGATCAGTAGCTACCAGCACACGTGTTTTTCCGGTTTTGAATCGATGCAAAGCTTCGGTTCTGGCACCTTGACTTTTGTCGCCATGAAATGCCAAAGCGTCTATCCCATTTTTAGAAAGCTTGGTGACAATATTATTCGCTGCTCTGATGGATGAGGCAAAAACCAGAATCTGGGACCAGTTACCCGTGCTCAATAAATATCTCAAAAATGGTCCTTTTTGTTCCATCGGAACACGATAGGCATATTGATTAATCAGGTCTGGAGAAACTGTGTCTGGCTCTGCAGAGATCCTGATAGGTTCATCCAGCAATTCTTTAGTCAACTCGTCCACAGACTCTTCGCTGGTGGCTGAGAAAAGGATGTTTTGACGCTTTTTGGGAAGTCGCTCCAAGATCTGATCTACTTCCTCTTTGAATCCCATGTTCAAAACCTTATCTGCTTCATCTACTACAAGAACTTCTACTTGATTCAGATTTAGGGAGTTTTTAGAAAGCAAATCCAGCAAGCGGCCAGGTGTAGCGACTAAAATATCAGTTCCGTAGATTTTCATCATCTGCGGATTGATAGAGACTCCACCGAAAACAGCCAAGGCCTTTACTTTTCTATTCAAAAAGCGAGCAAAATTCTCAGTTACCTCAGCGACTTGACTGGCTAGTTCTCGCGTCGGGACCAATACCAAAACTGGAATCATACGCCCTTTATTCTCAGCTTTATCCTGAAGTCTTTGCAGAATTGGAAGGATGTAAGAAGCTGTCTTTCCAGAACCTGTTGGGGCAATGCCAAACACATCCTTTTGTTGAAGAATAGCAGGAATAGCCTGCACCTGTATAGGATATGGGCTATCATAATTAGCTTTTGCGATAGCTTCAAGTAGTTGCTTGGATAGTCCTAATTCTGAAAAGTTCATGGAATTGTATTTTGCACAAAGTTAAGGCTTGGAAACGACTATTGTACTTTTTCGGTAATCTTCATCCCTCTGCTGCCAGCATAGAAGACAATTATTTCAGCATCTTCATCTCCCAAGTTCCTCCCCAAATGTTTTTTATTCACCACTTCTACGATGGGGTCACCAGCTTTTAGCGTGAGCTCATTTCCGTCTTCATCGATTACAAAAAGCTCTCCTTTGAGTAACACGCCAGCATTGATCACAGGATGATAATGAAGCGGTAGTTCGGAATGGGCTGGAATGGTGATTTTTAGAATGGAAATTTCAGGCTTTGAAATTGGGTAATTTGGTAAGGAGTCTCCATTCCAAGAAAGCTCGGACTGGATTAGTGTTACAGAAGTAGGGGATTTTTTGTCCAAAACTTCCTTTTTCACTACATAAAATGAAAAAAGAAATAAAAGAGCCACCAAAAGTATATTTTTCTTCATGACGGAGGGTTTAGGCGTAGGAAATGAAGGTACTCAATATGTGCGTTATTTTTCCAGTTGCTTGAAATAGAATAATCTAGCAGTTGGTTAAATTCTTTCTTGTGTAAGAGTGTAATATGTTTCAAATTGTAAACTGTCTTTTAATCGCTGACCATAATGATGAAGGTTTGCAACTAAAAAGGGCTTAGCTCAAACCCAAAATACCGAATTGTAGTATGTCGATTATTCGTATTGCTTCTTGTTTTTTGATAGCAATTACCACGTTTTCTTGTTCGAAATCTGTACAAGAAGATCCCTCAAACCCTTCTCCGGCACAATCAGCTCAAGAAGAATTAGAAAGTTTTCAGTTGGAAGCTGGATTTCAAATTCAGCTTGTTGCAGCCGAACCCATGGTGGAGGATCCTGTTTTCATAACGTTTGATGAGGATGCCCGGCTGTGGGTAATTGAGATGCGGGGTTTTATGACTGATACGCTAGGATCCGAGGAAGACAAACCTTTAGGGAGAATCTCTGTGTTGGAGGATGAAGATGGTGATGGCAGAATGGATAAAAGTACCATCTACCTGGATAGTTTGATCATGCCTCGAGCACTTGGCTTTTTCGCAGATGGTGTTTTGGTAGCTGAAAACCTTGCACTTTGGGTCACGAAAGATCTGGATGGTGACCTCAAAGCTGATACAAAAGTCCTGCTGGATTCCACGTATGCATCATCTGGAAATCCTGAGCATTCTGATAATGGATTGTTAAGAAACGTGGATAATTGGTATTATAATGCCAAATCAAGCTTACGTTATAAATATCAAGGAGGAGAATGGATTAGAGACTCCACAGAATTCCGTGGTCAATGGGGAATCAGCCAAGATGATCAAGGAAGATTATTCTACAATTATAACTGGTCTCAACTTCACGCTGATTTAGTTTCTCCCAATTATTTACGTAGAAATCCCAATCATAACCCTACGACGGGAATTGATCATGGAGTAGCTCAGGATCGGAGGGTCTATCCAATTCGCCGTACCCCTGCTGTAAACAGGGGCTATATTCCAGGGGTACTGGATGATAATCAGAAATTGATGGAATTTACGGCTGCCTGCGCGCCCTATGTATTCAGAAGTACACTTTTTCCGCAAGAATATTATGGAAATGCCTTTGTGGCTGAGCCAGCGGGTAATTTAATTAAGCGAAATGTGATTTCAGAGGACGGAAATATCATCATTGGAAATGATCCTAATCCGGGGAAAGAATTTTTAGCATCTACGGATGAGCGATTTCGGCCATCAAGTTTTGCAACTGGCCCAGATGGAGCTTTATATGTAGCAGATATGTATCGTGGATTGATCCAGCATGGGGAATATCTCACTCCTTACCTTAGTGCCCAAACGATAGGCAGGGGATTGTTGACACCAGTACACCTAGGTAGAATTTGGAGAATTATTCCTAAAGGGGGAACTACCCGAGCGACGCCAAAGCTCTCGCAAGCAAGCAATGAAGAATTAATAGATTTTCTCTCTGATAAAGATGGCTGGTACAGAGATATGGCACAGCGACTCTTGGTGGAGCGAAAAGATATGACTGTTAAAGACCCATTGATTGCTCTAGCATTGAATCGTGAAATTGGCGAGTTTGGAAGATTTCATGCCCTATGGACACTGGAAGGATTGGATTTACTATCAGCAGATCTCTTACTTAAGGTCTTTTCAGATTCTCAGGGGTTAGTTCAAAATACAGCATTAAGGTTATTGGAGCCATTTTCTCAAGAATCTTCGCAAATCCGATCCAAATTGGGAGCAGCGATGGAAAATGCAGTGGAAAAATCGGATAGAAAAGAAGCACTGCAACTTGCCTTGAGTAGCTATGTGCTGTCTGCAGCTGATGTTGAAAAAGTACTTGCAGCTATTTTCTCAAACTATGGAGAAGATCCACTGATGCGTGATGCCATGATGAGTAGCTTGAGAGGGAGGGAATACGATTTCTTGCAAAAGCTCTGGGCCTCTTCTGATTGGAAAAATCAAGATCAAATCAAGGAGATCTTTTTGGAGACTCTTGCTACTTCAGTGTTGAAAAATGGAAAATCTGCTGAGGTAAATGGCCTATTGAAAATGGCAGATGCTAAAGAGCTGGGTTGGAAGGAAAATATTCTGATCTCAGGAATGTCTATTCAAGCAGCAAACCTAAAAGATAGGGAGCCTATTCTTCTGTCTTCAGAGCCAGCACTTTTCCAAAGAACTGATCTTCCTATCGATGATAATCGAGTGGAAATGCTGAAGCGAATGTTTGCTTGGCCTGGCTATTCTCCTTCAGAAGTGAAGCTTGTTGCCAATCAGTTGGATGAGAAAGCGCTTAAGCAATTTGCTGATGGACGTCAAAAGTTTTTGGTGACTTGTGCAGGTTGTCATGGTTCAAATGGTGCTGGTGCGACTCGAATGGGACCACCGTTGGCAAATTCGGAATGGGTACTCGGCGATGAGAGAAGATTGGCAATGATACTACTGCATGGGCTGGAGGGAGCAATTGAGGTAGCGGGAAAGACGTATGATTCACCGGATATTTTGCCTGTAATGCCAGCACATTCGACTATGGATGATGGAAGTATTGCTGCGATTTTGACTTATATTAGGAATGAGTGGGGTAATCAAGCCGCACCGATCTCAGGCCGTACTGTTAGTAAAACTCGGATGACCACCCAAGGAAGAGTATATCCTTGGAAAGCTACTGAGCTAAATGAATATATAGAATCCTTGCCTAAGGAAGATCCACAATAACCGATTATGCCATGTTTACTTTACCCTTCCACCCCTTGTCCGCTAGGCAAGAAAATGATAGGAGAGATTTTCTGAAAAAAGCCGGTCTTGGAGTTCTTGCCATGTCATTTCCTTTCCCAAAACTTCCGAGTTATCTCGAAGGAGTTCCGATGGGAATAGTCGTTCATTCTTATGCTGCAAGATGGCATTCTGATTCACCTAGTGAGAAATACCCAGGCTTTGAAAATGCGCTGAGTCTGATGGAGCATTGTAAGGAAATCGGAGCTGGGGGAGTTCAGACGGTAGTGAATGGTTGGGCTACGGATTTTGCGAAGAAAGTTCGGGATGTTCGTGAAAAAACGGGTTTGTATCTGGAAGGAAGCATTGGTTTACCAAAGTCGAAGAATGAGGTTGCTAAGTTTGAAGCAGAAGTTCTGGCAGCAAAGGAGGCTGGAGCTTCGGTTTTGCGTACTGCCTGCCTGAGCGGAAGACGCTATGTGATCTTCAAGACGAAAAGTGAATACGAGACTTTTCGAACAACAGCGATAGAATCAATTGAGCTAGCTGAGCCTATTGTGAGAAAGCATAAAATGAAGTTGGCAGTAGAAAACCATAAGGACTGGACCTCTAAGGAGCTTGCTTGGATTATAAACAACCTCGGAAGTGAATGGGTGGGAGTGACTTTGGATTTTGGGAATAACGTTTCATTTATGGAAACACCAGAGGATGTGATACAGACTTTAGCCCCATTAGCCTTTTCTACGCATGTAAAGGATATGGGTATAAAAAACTACCATGATGGATTTTTGCTTTCCGAAGTTCCGTTAGGTGAAGGAATTGTTGATTTGAAATCAGCTGTAGAACTTTGTAAGAAACATAATCCGCAGATCAACTTTAGTTTGGAGATGATCACGCGCGATCCCCTAGAAATTCCTGTGATGAAAGATAGCTATTGGGCTACATTCGATCATTTGTCAGGATTGGATGTGTACCGGATGGAGCGATTGATGGAAGAAAATCAATTCAAAGGTGAGCTCCCTCAGGTAACAGGTCTGAGTAAGGAAGAGCAATTGGCTTATGAAGAGAAGAATGTGTTAGCATGTCTGCAGTATAGCCGAAGTTCCCTGGGATTGGGGTGAGTATTTTTGGAAAATGTGAAAAGTAAAATTTGTAAGTGGTATGAAGTCAAAGGTGAAAAGTGTGAAATAAATTAGAAAATGACCCCGATAATCAATTAATCCAAAAAAACATGACTCAAGAATCAAATAGCAGTAGGTTACCCGGAATCAAACTTTTTGACCTAAGTGGAAAAGCAGCTATCATAACAGGTGGCTCCAAAGGACTTGGCTTAGCGATGGCCGAAGGTCTTGCATCTGCTGGTGCAAATGTGATGCTCGTCAGTAGAAATTTAAATGAAGGCGAGGAATCGGCTCGTAGAATAACCGAACTTTATGGAGTGAAAGCTATTGCCTTTGAAGCGGATGTTGTGAATAAAGACCAAACAGAAGCCATGGCAAAAGCAGCTTTCGAAGCTTTTGGAAGGATAGATGTTTTAATCAACTCTGCTGGAATAAACATCCGGGGAGCAATCGATGAATTGCAGTTGGAGGAATTTAGCAAAGTAATGGATATCAATGTGACCGGAACTTGGCTTTGCTGCAAAGCGGTAACTCCTTACATGAAAGAAGCGGGGAAAGGAAGCATTATCAATTTGGCGAGTACGCTAGGATTGGTTGGGCTATCGAATAGAACGCCTTACGCTTCGAGCAAAGGGGCAGTCGTTCAGATGACCCGGGCACTTGGACTGGAGTTCGCTCCATTTAATATTACAGTGAACGCAATCTGTCCTGGCCCATTTTTGACAGAAATGAACTTGCCGATTGCTGATACTGAAGAAGGGAAGAAGTTTGTCGTGGGTGCTACTGCACTTGGCAGATGGGGGAGATTGGAAGAGATCCAAGGAGCAGCGATTTATCTGGCTTCAGATGCCGGAACTTTTATGGTGGGTTCTATGCTGACTGTGGATGGAGGCTGGACGGCGAGGTAAATTTATCTGGATCTGAGGAAATGGTTTTGAACGACCTTATCTAAAAAACGGGTTGATTTGATGCATTCAAATACCAATTGTTTTGGAAAATCTGCAAATAGAGGAATACCCGACCCTAATAACACTGGGATTGTCGTAATGATCATTTCGTCAATTAGATCTTCTTTCAGAAAACTCTGAATGGTTTTTCCTCCATCAATGTAAAGGTTGTGAAAGCCTTTGCCATGAATTTCTGCAAGAACTTCCATGATGTTTCCTTTAACTAGAAATGCCTTATCCTTCAGCTTCTCTGGTATCACTGTCAATGAATTGCTCCAAACAAATACAGGCTTTTTGTAAAACCATTCTCCTTCAAATGCAGCAACAACTTCAAAGGTATTTCTTCCCATAAGTAGGGCATCGATTCCAGCGGTGAATTCATTGAACCCGATATCGATATGGTCAATTTCTGGAAAAGTAGATAGCCAATCCAGCTCATCATTTTTTCCTGCGATGAAGCCATCCAGACTAGTGGCTATAAATACACTGTTTTTCATTATATGAGTTGATTACCAGCTTCCGCCACCGCCGCCGCCGAAGCCACCTCCAGATGAGCCACCACCACCAGAACCTCCAGAGCTAGATGGGGAACTGACCATAGTAGATTGAGTGGATTTTATGGAATTGTTGAATGATTTGGAGAAATGATTCATCGTCATCATTCTCCCGGTGGAGGAATAATACCAAGTTGGTGGTTGCAAATTCAAGCCTTCAAATTTCTTTGCCCATTTGTCAAACATCCCAAAAGCTAGGGCGTAGCTCATGGTAGTTTCGAAATAGGTGGGATCTTCCTGAAGTAGCATTTTGAGTTTATTTTTCTCAGCTACTTTGATGAACTGCTTGAAGCCTTTGAGCTCAGACAGAATCATAGTTCCCTCTTTGTTCTTTTTGATCAAAAACTGACTCATGATCAATAAAAAAATGTGAGAAACACCGGCAACAAGGGCAGCAATTATTCCCCAGAAAAACAAGAAAGTAGGGACTAGAATGAGCATCGAAAGTATCAATCCGAAAATTGTGTAATTCTTTATTTTACGGGATTTATTTATATAATATAGTTGGGCGGCATCCTTCAAACTCCCATTTGCGGTACTCATGGTAGTGTAGAATTTTTCCTTAAGACTGCTGACGAGAACCTCTGTTTTGCTGGCAAATAGACCATTGAATAGTTGGCGCTGATATAATGGAGCGTTTGCTTCAATATCTTTCAACTTCGTTAGTTTAGTGTCATCCTTTGCAAACCAACCCTTTTCGTCTATTTCCTCTATTTTCAAATAGCCATGAGAAGCCCAAAATGGAATCAACGAGATCAGATCAACAGTATCACCAGAGTCATCAATCAAGAAACCCACCATAGCAGGATCCATACCTGTAGGCGGATAGTAGCTGGTTGTAGTAGTGGCATGGTCGTCTTTGCCATGTTTTTTCCATATTGCATGAAATCCTAAATAGACGAAAGTCAATAGGACAATCCAACCATAATCTGACCAAAACGGCCAAACAGGCTTGATTTCTTTGATACTTCCCAACGGCAATTTCAGCAAAACTGTAACTGCTTCCCCGCCCGAGGAAACTATGCCTTCCTTGCTGCTACCCGAGTAAATTCCATTAGCATAGCTGGTCTCAAAATCATTTGTGGGAACATTTGATCCAATGGTACCGGAATACAAGAAATAATCATCTTTCTGAAGAGAAACTCCACTAGGCAGGTTAACCTGAAAGTCTATTTTATTAAAAGGAGCATACCAATCACTCGGCTTGATATTCCAATAGAACTGAATTGCTTCTGATTCAAAAAGGAAAGCATTCTCTACTCTATACCTGATTTCATATTGCTGCGGACCTTCCAAGTTCACATTTGCATCACCGATTTTAATCCGGGCGTTATCAGAATATTTTTGTCCAAATGCTGAAGGTGCATCAAATTTATATCCTGGGACCTCTATTTTACTGAGTTTTAGTTGACGTTTTTCCAGCTCGCCTTCTTCAGTTTGCAAGTCATAAGCCAGCTGAATATCTCTGAAAATCCCATGCTTTGGCACTTCGAAATTGAGGTCATATTTCTCCACCACATCGAAGTACCCTTCTTCATGAATTTTGATGTTAACAGAATAGGAGGTAACGCTGAAATCCTGAGAAAAGACTTCTAGCTGAGCAAAAAATAAGAGAATAAGAAAGGCCAATTGTTTCATACTAGTACTCATGAACTTGTGAAAAAACCATTGCGAATGGCAAGGAAAGTTGATTTCTAATTAATGATTTGGTGTATGCTCGATTTTGAAAATATATTACCAATAGCATAAGGAATAAGCTACAATCTAGATTTTGGCGTGCATGGGTCACCCTACATCCGACATCCAGCCCGAAGAGCAAAGAAAGTAATGCAACTTGAATGATTGAGAGAAATATTGGTTAATCAAAGCTCACTTTCACGTTTTCGCGGCTATCAGGCTCAGCTTCGAAGTAGTCAAAATGCTGATAATTAAACATGCCTGCTACAAGTACTGCAGGAAAGCTTTCGCCATAGGTGTTATTCTCACGGACTGTACCATTATAATAACGTCTGGATCTCTCCAGGTTTTCTTCGATCTCATTGAGTTTATCCTGTAGCTGCAGAAAGTTGGTGTTGGCTTTCAAGTCAGGATAAGCTTCGCTCAAAGCAAAGATGCTTCTCAATGTTTTTTGGAGTTGGTTTTCAGCTTGAATTTGCTTGTTGATGTCATCGGAGGGCACTGCCATGGCTGCATTTCGGGCTTGGATTACCGCTTCCAGTGTATCTTTTTCATGACTGGCATAGCCTTTTACAGTTTCGACCAAATTCGGGATAAGATCATAGCGTCGTTTTAGCGCGACATCTATGTTACTCCAGGCATCTTTTACTGTGTTTTTGTTTTTTACGAAACGATTGAAAATGCCAACGAGAATTACTCCCACCAGTAAAACAATTCCAATAATAATGAGCAGTGTTACCATATTAGATTGAATTTAAAATGAATTGAGACAAGAGGACTTAAAAAACTACCAACTATCGAATTTTAACGATTTAACATTTTCAAAATACTACCTTTTAGCGAAAACTCAACAAAATCCGCAAATTGAACAGCCTCTTCAATCACGTTAAAAGTAGCTTGTTTCCAGAATATTTGATAATTTGATTGGCCACTGACTTCGATAAAAATTGAAGACTTATATCGTGAACTCTATAAGTATCATAGTTTTTATCAATTGAATTTTTTATTACATAAACAAACCTTTGCCTAAATTGGCTCTTGTTAAAAATTAAACACAAACCCTAATACTATGGATAACAAAATGGATAACAAAGAAAACGGACATGACTACACAGACCCAGTTTGGGATGTAAACGATAGCTCGGCTAAGTGCCCTTTTACGAGTGGAGCAATTCATCAGACTGCTGGTGGCGGAACTAAAAACCGCGACTGGTGGCCAAATCAATTGAACCTGAATATACTTCGACAGCATTCGTCGAAGTCTAACCCTATGGACCCGAACTTCAACTATGCTGAGGAATTCAAGAAGTTGGACTTGGCTGCGGTGAAAAAAGATCTTGCTGATCTGATGACCGATTCACAGGATTGGTGGCCTGCAGATTTCGGGCACTATGGTCCATTTTTTATCAGAATGGCTTGGCACTCTGCAGGTACCTATCGTATCGCTGATGGTCGAGGTGGAGGAGGATCTGGATCTCAGCGATTTGCTCCACTTAATAGCTGGCCAGATAACGCCAACTTGGATAAGGCGCGTTATTTACTGTGGCCGATCAAGCAAAAATATGGCAATAAGCTTTCCTGGGCAGATTTGTTGATTCTAGCAGGTAATGTTTCTTTGGAAACGATGGGATTGAAAACATTTGGCTTTGCTGGAGGTAGAGTGGATGTCTGGGAACCAGAAGAGGATATTTACTGGGGTTCTGAGGGAGAATGGCTCGGGGATCAAGACAGGTATGCAGGAAGTTCGGATAGCGAAAGAAACTTGGAAAATCCACTCGGAGCTTCTCACATGGGATTGATCTATGTGAATCCAGAAGGCCCAAAAGGACAACCTGATCCAATCGGGGCAGCACACGATATCCGTGAGACTTTTGGCCGAATGGCTATGAACGACGAGGAAACTGTAGCCTTGATTGCAGGTGGACACACGTTTGGAAAGACCCACGGTGCCGCAGATCCTGGAGAATTCGTTGGGCATGAGCCTGAGGGAGCAGGTATTGAAGAGATGGGCTTAGGTTGGAAAAATACCTATGGAAAAGGTCATTCTGGAGATACGATTACTTCTGGTATCGAAGTCACTTGGACTACTACTCCTACTCAATGGAGCAATAATTTCTTTGAGAATTTATTTGGCTTTGAATGGGAATTGACCAAAAGCCCAGCTGGCGCACATCAGTGGAAGCCAAAGGGCGATGGCGGAGCTGGCACAGTTCCAGATGCTCACGATCCGGCTAAGAGACATGCGCCAAATATGTTGACTACTGATTTGGCTTTGAAAGAAGATCCAGCTTATGAGAAGATTTCCAGACGTTTCTTCGAGAATCCAGCAGAGTTTGCAGATGCATTCTCCAGGGCTTGGTTCAAATTAACACACAGGGATATGGGGCCAATTCAACGCTACTTGGGTCCAGAAGTTCCTACAGAGGAACTGATCTGGCAAGATCCAATTCCAGCTGTCAATCATGAATTGGTAAATGATGTGGATGTTGCATCGTTGAAAGCTAAGGTATTAGAATCTGGACTTTCTGTTTCTGAGTTAGTTACCACTGCTTGGGCTTCTGCTTCTACGTTCCGTGGATCGGATATGCGTGGAGGTGCCAATGGTGCAAGAATCAAACTTTCCCCACAGAAATACTGGGAAGTGAATAATCCAGCTCAGTTGGGTAAGGTGATTGATAAATTGGAAGCAATCCAGAAGGAATTCAACTCCAATCAAGCTGGAGGAAAGCAGATTTCTTTAGCAGACTTAATTGTATTGGCAGGATGTGCTGGTGTAGAAAAAGCTGCTAAAAATGCAGGTAGTGATATCACTGTTCCATTCACTCCTGGACGTGCTGATGCCACTCAGGCTCAAACTGACGTAGCATCTTTTGCAGCCATGGAGCCAGCGGCAGACGGTTTCCGTAATTATTACCGTCCTACCCACAAAGCTTCTGCTGAGGAAATGCTCGTAGATCGCGCGCAATTGCTGAAGCTTACTCCACCAGAAATGACTGTTCTTGTGGGTGGACTTCGAGTGATCGGAACGAATTACGATGGTTCAAACTATGGTGTGTTCACTTCCACTCCAGGAGCCTTGACCAACGACTTCTTCAAAAATGTCCTAGACATGGGCACTACTTGGAAAGCCGCTGACAAAGGAGCCCATGCCTTCTTAGGAACTGATCGTAAGACAGGTCAAATGAAATGGGTTGGAACGCGTGCTGATTTGATCTTTGGATCCAATTCAGAGCTACGTGCATTGTCTGAGTTCTATGCTAGTTCGGATGCTAATGAGAAGTTTCTCAATGATTTCGTAGCTGCTTGGGACAAAGTGATGATGCTGGATCGTTACGATCTTGCTTAAGAATAGTATTTAAAATTGATTTGAAAAGGTGATCTGGAAACGGATCACCTTTTTGATTTTTAGCCGCGTGGTACGCAGAGAATTTCGTGGAGGCCGTGATTTTTTTTAGCCGCAAAGTGCACGAAGGTTCGCAAAGGTTATATCTTATAATTCGACTACTGTTAGGTTTCGGTCCCATATAGCTATCAGGACCGAAACTTTTTCACTATGAGCAATTTAGCCGAAATCAAAGTTAGACCTGATTAGCATTTTGTCCCAGGGGGACAGTTGGCCGGTATCTAAATGTCATAAGGTTAGGTTTTTTCGTTACGTAGGAACGTATGGTGTCAATTCTTGACCAGTCGTTCCGACGGAACGAACCTCGTTGAAACTATTTTCTTGCTACCAACCACTCGTTCCTACTGAACGGAATTTACTAGAAACCTCTTATTTCTATTCAAGCCATTTCTTATGTAGGCTGTTTTAATTACTAAGCTTCTTCGAAAAGTCCGGCTTGATTAAGCGCTTTGCTTCTTTCACATCAATATATTCCTCCAAATCCTTTAGAGAAATCACTGTGAATCCATTTTCTTTTAGATATTCCAAATACTCCTTGAAAAGTTCAGGTGGAGTGTTCACCCAAGAATGCTCGATGTCCGGAACTCCGTGAATTGTCAGAACAACGATCTTTCCTTCTTTGGCTTGTTCAAAAGCTTTCATGATCTCCACTTTGTTCTTTTCATCAGTTGCCCAACTAGGTATCAAATAGGGATGATCACTCAACGGATCGTAAGCTCTGCTTCCTCCAGCCCGGGCGAAGACATAGTTTTTTGCTTCCAAATATTCGAGCGCATCAGTATTTAATCCATAACCTGGATAGGCAAAATTGGTGGGCGTGGGAACTCCTAGTGAGTCACATTTCTGTTCTATGTACCCAAGTTGCTGATTGAATTCTGCTTGGGATAATTTACTGACATTGGCGTGGGTATGCGTATGATTTGCGATTTCAAAGCCCATTCTATCTATTTCCTGAATTTGACGCCAATTCATATATAAGGTGCTGTCTGCATAATTAGGTTGAAACTCACAGACAAAAAAAGTCCCTCCAAATCCATACTTCTTCAATAAGGGTGCGACTACCGAATACTGACTTGCCGGCGCATCGTCAAAAGTCAAAACGACCAGTTTATCTGGGATTGGCTTTTTGAGAATTTGGGCTTGGGAAAAGCTTGAAATAAGAAATGCGGATATAAGAAGGATAGTAGATCTCATTAAATTTTGTCTATCAGCCTACTACCAATGTAATCAAGTATATGACGCTTATTGCCGTCACAGACATAATTAATGTACCTAGGCTATGTGTTTGATTCCCTTGCTTGATAGATAATCCGGAGAGTTGCGTTACAGCCCAGAAGAAACTGTCATTGGCATGGGAAATCGCCATAGCACCGGCTCCGGTGGCCAAAACTGCAAATACGCGCATGGTTTCAGAGTCTAGCCCAAGAGAACCAAGCAACGGAGCAATAATCGAAGCAGTTGTGATCATTGCCACAGTTGAGGACCCTTGGGCTGTCTTTAACGCAAAGGCAATCAGGAATGGAAGGAAAATTCCCCAGCTTGCTCCACTCATACTTGAGCTCACCAGATCGCCGATTCCTGAGTTTTGCAGCATTTTCCCGAATACTCCTCCTGCGCCCGTAATCAGAATCACAGGCGCTGCGATCAGAATTGCTTCACCGATCCAGCCAGAAGAGGAAAGTAACTTCGCGTCGAATTTCTTTGGAAGGGTAAACGCCATAAAAGATCCCAGAAGCAGGGCAATAACTGGACTTCCAGCGAACTGGATAAAGGTGTAAAAACCACCTTCCCCAAAGGGTTTAGTAGGATACTTTGCAATTGAAGCGGTGATGATTAAAATCAAAGGAACGATGATGGGCAGGAAAGATGCAAATGCAGAAGGTCTTTCTTTTTTATTAATTTCCTCAGTCTTAACTGCCATTTTTGGCACCAACGGAATTTTATAAGCAACTTTTTTGACAAAAATGTAAGAGGGAATTAAAGCGATTAAACTCACAATCAATCCATAGAAAATGATCATTCCAAGATCCGCCTCATAGATTCCGGCAGTTGCGATTGGCCCGGGAGTAGGAGGAACCAACGAGTGAGAAGCAGTAGCACCGAGAGCCAAAGCTATGGTCGTCGCTGCATAAGGTACCTTTCCTTTCAATGAAAGAGATTTGCTTATCGGGTTCATCATGATAAAGGTACTATCTCCGAATACTGGTATGGATAAGATGTAGCCCGAAATCATCATCGCAAGTGTGATCGATTTTTCCCCAATCCACGAGAGAATTTTCTCAGCAATAACGATAGCTCCCCCGGTTTTTTCTAGAAAAGTCCCCATCATCACACCTAGCAAAATCAGCAATCCTATACTTCCTAAAACTCCTCCAAAACCTTCCGAGATGGATTTTAAGATCAACTCACCGGACATTCCGGAAAGAAGCCCATATAAGATGGCTCCACAAAAAAGCGCAAGAAATGGATGGATGTCGAATTTGACGATGGCAAGTAGAATCATTGCCAAGGCAAAAAGGATAATCAATAGTGTAAGCATTTTGGGTTAGGTTGGGTTTGAGATTAGAGCTTGAACAAAATGAGTTACAAACCTTCAACCTAAAAATTAGGCAAAAAAAGGGAATAATAAAGCCTGATGCTTTAATAGCTTTCTAATTGTTTGTTGAGTGGCTTTATCAACTTTGAATATTTGGTATTTTAGCCAATTCATAATGCTTTGTATCCAATAACCTCTTTTCATGCGTTTATTATCAATTTTTAGTCTACTCCTGACTTCATTAATTTTGGCTTCTTGCACCTCTTCTCCAAAGAAGGAAGGAAGCTATATGATTCTGCCAAGTCCTACTTCTTTAGAAATTACAGGCGTTTCTTCACTTTCTGCTACAGAAATTCAAGAATTTGTCAAACAGGCTAAATCAGATTTCATAGCAGGGAAATCGCTAGCAGGAACAAGTGAAGTGTCTCTTAGTTTAGAATCAACTTCGGGTTTGAAGCCTGAGGCTTACATGCTGGAGATTACTGAGGAACAGGTGGAAATCAAAGCGGCGACCAAAGTTGGGCTCTGGTATGGAGTAATTACACTAGGCCAGTTGGTGCAAGATGCACTGGACCAAGATGCAGCTTTGCCTTTGATCTCAATAAATGATGAGCCTGCGTTAAACTATCGAGCGATTCAACTCGATGTAAAGCATCACTTGGAAAAGAAAGACTATTACTACGAGCTTATGGATCGCTTGGCAGAATTGAAAATCAATGGGATAATTCTGGAGATAGAAGATAAGCTGGCTTTCGAAAAACAACCCAAAGTAGGTTCATCAGATGCATGGTCCATCGCAGAATGGAAAAAGCTGAGTGATTATGCTATGGCTAGAAATATTCGGATTTCCCCTTTGCTTCAGGGTCTGGGACATGCTTCATTCATTCTCAAGCATGATGAATATAGAGATCTGCGGGATGATCCAGCCAGCGATTGGGCTTTCAATCCACTAGACGACCGAACTTATGAAGTGCAGTTTGACTTGTATTCCGATGCACTTGAAGCTTTTCCACACGCACAATATCTCCATGTAGGGGGAGACGAAGTTCATACTACCGGGAGAGAAAGTGGTAAATCTCCATTAGAGCTGCAGTTGATCTGGCTGAATAGAGTCAGTGAATATGCTGATGAAAGAGGGTTGACTCCGATTTTCTGGGATGATATGCCCTTGAAAAACGCAGGAGTGTATAATTCTATATTTAACAGAAATCTTTCTGAGGCGCAGGTAGATAGTATCTGGACTGCTAATGAGCCCAACCTCAATAAATACGTGGATATGTTTCCGAAAAACTGCGTTTACATGCGTTGGAACTATAGTGCGCCGGAAACTCCGGGGAATAACAGGGCTATGCAGTGGTTTACCGATCACGGATTCCAAGTGATGGGGGCTACAGCAGGCCAGACACGCTGGAACTTGATGCCGCTTGAAGAAAGTAACACAGCCAATATTCGGGATTTTGCATTGATATCTATCGATAATAAAGCGGATGGGCTGTTGTTGACGCTTTGGGATGATGATTCCCCGCACTTTGAATTGTATCAAAGAGGAATTGCGATTTTTGCTGAATACACATGGTCTGGCAAAAAGCGTAGTTCGGAGGAGTTGCATGCAGCCTTTCGCCATCGATCTTTTGGTTCTGGATTGGTGTCTGAAGATTATTCTTTTATCAATGACCTGGAGCCTTCGGTAGCTTTTTGGAAAAATGCTTTGCTGGAAAAAGCTGACAGAAATAGATTGAAGGGGATGGGAAACCCTATGCAGGATGCTGTTTTGGCTTTGCCGGAAGCAAATGCTCCGGGAGAATGGGCTGTGCGAAATAAGAGTAAACTGGAGAAAGCTCAAGCCAGTGAGTTAGTTTTAGACTCTGTTCTCTATAAAATCTCAGAATCCAAGAAAGCTGCTTTAAGAAATTCCTATACACTTGATGTCTATGAGCAAGTTGCCAAAGTCACACAATTCACCAATAAGTCTCTATTGCTCCTGGCGGAATGGGATCTAGCCAAAACGGCTGAGGAAAGAGAAGCTACAAAGGAAAAACTTTTGAATTTAGAAGGGGAGTGGAAGAAGCAATTAGCTGAATTGGAAACAGTATATGGTAAAACTAGAGAGTTGAATAAACCTGACGATTACATTTTGGATCAGGACCATCATGTGCATTTAGCGAATCAGGCGATCAAGTTTTCGGATTGGCAGTTTTACGTCGAGGATCTATTTCTCCAAAAACTCAAGGAAGGAAATAGTTTGGAGATGAAAGGAGATTTGGAGAATAAGTAGGTGATTTGAACCGTGAAAGACGCGCAGGTTTGCGCAAAGAGTACAATTACTGGTTGGCGTATCAAGAGAACTTTTCCAAAGTTTTGAACTTTGGAAAAGTTACGCTTATTCAATCGTTACGACGGAATGCATTCTACACAAAGCAATTCCTTTTCCACATACCAATTGTCCGATGGGACAAAATGTTACCCTCGAACTAACCACTTTTTACAACTTCTTACTTAAAATCTACTCATTAAAGAAAGGCTTCATCTCGTTATGAATGTCTTCTCTGAGTGATTTCAGTCGCGTTGCGTATTCTTCCAACTTCTTTTCTTGATCGGTTTGAGGAACCCAAGGCTTTACTTTTTTCGGATTGCCATTTTCGTCAACAGATACGAAAATGATGATGCAGTGCGTCTTTTTCTCAAATTCTTTGTGTCCAAAATCTCTGGAATAAACTTCCACCATAATGTGTATGCTGGAGCTCCCCGTGTAAATCACTGCACATTCCACTTTGATCACATCTCCGATATTGATAGGCTTGTAAAACCGGATACCACCCACATAAACTGTTACGCAATAGCTTTCCGACCATGTTCTGGCGCAGGTATAAGCTGCTTGATCTATCCATTTCATCACTACACCTCCGTGTACTTTTCCTCCAAAATTGATATCTGAGGGTTCGCTGATAAACTGGAATGAGGTTTTGTGTGAGGTATCCATAGGGTTGATAGGTTTTTAAAAGTTGCTAAGCTAAGGGATATTTCGGTTTTGTGCAGGATGAAACGAAATTCAGGAGGTGGTTAATTTGGATTTTGACGAGGTAGCTCACTTACAATTTTGATCCCTTGATCAGCCAAACTGACTTGATGGATTTCTCTTTTAAATGGATATGTTTTTGGCGCTCCTCATCTTTGAAGAAGTCTGCTACATCCTGCTCGTTTTCGAATTCCACCAAATGGATTTCAAAAGGCATTTCCATGTTTTGCTCAATGATGTTGTCAGAACTTGGTCTATATCTGAGCAACAGTTTTCCATTATGTTTAGCAATTAGCGGAATGGCTACTGCTTCAAACGCTAGAAAGCTTGCCTCCTGACCGTCGAGAATGTAAATAAGCTGTGTGAAATAGATCATTGCTATTGTTGGTGAATCAATGGTTTACTCAAGTTCTTGGCTAAGTTCTAGGAATTAGTATCAATATACGAACTCAACAAAAACCGTTTTTTTGGAGGAATAGCTTTACTGCTTGCAGCGATTTTCAAAAGCTCCTGATTTTTCTCTTTGGCAAAAACTATTTGGAATAAATCAGCTACTGAGATACTATTCTCTGGGCGTTCAACCAGAATGAATTCATCATCTACGTCCACATACCCTTCTTCCAAAATGCTGAGATAAGTTCCACCATATCCGTGCTGGATAAACTGCTTGATTACCTGTTGCGTCCCAAACTTATACCCGAATTTATAGCAAGGTTCACGGTACTGAGAAACCTGAACCAGCGTTTCCCCAACTTTATAAATATCACCTAGATATACTTCATTTTCATCAAAACCGGAAACAGTCAAGTTTTCTCCAAACATGCCCCAAGACCAATCCAACTCTGGATACAAGGCTTTCCAATATGGATATTGCTCTGCCGAAAAGATATAGCAGGCTTTGTAATAACCGCCATGATTTAGTCTATTGGAGACTTCATCGTTGATGACATCGTTTTTTGTAAGGTAGATGGGCTGTCCGGTAGGTTTTTTATAAATCCCGGTAGTTTCTTCCTTTCCGTTCCACATAAAAGTGGTGGGCTTTCCAATGTTGGTTGAGATGATTTTCATTCTAAAAATGCGCTTAATGGAATTTCAGACTAATTTATCATGATTTTCGGGAAATTCTCAAAGTCTAGAAAGGGAACCAAAAAGCAGCAAATTTAGCCTTTGAGATTTTCCAAATAGAAGATTCAATAATCTACCTCTTCATCACCCCAAAATCTTATCGAACAACTGATGTGCCTGAGCCTCAGCTTGGGCAGAGAGAATTTTCTTTTCAGCTTTGAGCTCCTTCGCCCAATCCAGATACTTTTTAGAAACATCTTCTTTTGCACCCAAAAAATGCATCAACGACTGCAATGAAAGATGATTGGAATACCAAGGTTTCAAATTGTTCTTTAGCGCTTCGATTTCCTGGTGAATTCCTGTAATAAAAATAGAGTTAAACCCCATTTCTATAAGCGTGTTTTCCAGCATGATGATCGTACGCAAACCTTCGAAAGTATCTTTCAACGCCTTGCTATCCATTGCTCCTTTGTGATCTAGATTGAAAAATTCAAGTTCCTCTTGAATGATCTGATTCACCGCTGTATGTATAGCTAAGGGCTTGATTCCCCGGCTTGCGGTCTGGGCTTTTTGATGAAACTCATCCCAGCTTTTCAGCGTGCTGCCGACTATCAAGTCAAAAGCTTCGGTATAAAGCTTCTTTTTGTATTTATCCAAATGGATTCTATAGCCGTTGTATTTGATCCCCAGCGCTTGCTCCCGATCATTCAGACTTTTCTCAGCCAATTTGAAATGATGGATTTTCCTCAGACTTCTCTTCATCTGTTTGAAGTCCGAGAAAATATTGAAGTTCAATCCTTCAATATCAAAATGAACTTTGGCCATTAAATCAGCATAGAGCTCCAGAAAGTCCATTTTCCCTAGGAGTTCTATGGCTTTTTTAGATTTGATTTGCTTTCCCAAAACTAGAAAAAGCGCCTTCGCTTCCTGATGTTGAGT
>TARA_R110002020_G_scaffold475970_1_pt1 | contig 44300 bp, 33 predicted proteins | sample TARA_R110002020 | Tara Oceans TARA_R110002020 (sample SAMEA4396489) | marine metagenome | biome: Westerlies Biome; feature: [MES] marine water layer (ENVO:01000295) within the mesopelagic zone...; material: water (ENVO:00002006), including particulate matter (ENVO:01000060) such... | reverse complement strand
ACTTTCCAGGCGTGCGCCTTCGACCACTCGGCCACCTCTCTATTAGCTACAAAAAACATTCTAAAATGTCTAGGTACGCACTGAAAATTACGATTGCCAAATAACAAAAAAAATGTCAGTTCCCAAAAGAGATAAAACATTAAAAAAGCTAAAATTTAGCTCATCTCCCCTCTAAGTGGTGTCTCAAAGATAGTCTTAAACACCTTTGGCGCCAAATTTTGTCCCAGCAGATACATCATTTTAGTAATTGCTGCTTCTATTGTGATGTCTTTCCCTGTAATTACGCCTATTGCACGCAACTGTGTACTCGTCTCATAATTACCCATTTGTACACTGCCCGAAATACACTGACTTACATTTACAACCGGCACACCATTTTCTATAGTTTTTTTAAGCAAATTGATAAACCAGGTATGTGTTGTTGCATTTCCGGCTCCAAATGTTTTTAAAATTATGCCCCTGTAGGCTAATTTTTCAATCATTTCTGTTAAAATTTTCTCGCTTATACCGGGAAATAGATGAATAACTAACACATCTGTCACTAAAGAATGATGCACAACGAGCTCTTTTCTGCGTACTCGCAGTAATAATTCATCATTTATCGTAAGATGTACTCCTGATTTTGCGAGGTAGGGATAGTTAGGAGACTGAAAAGCCTCAAAGTGTTCTGCGCTTAATTTTGTCGTGCGGTTACCGCGGTAAAGCTTATACTCAAAATACAAACAAACCTCTTGTATGTATGGCTTTTTCTTTCGCTGAAGCGAAGCTAATTGCACCGCAGTAATTAAATTCTCTTTTGCATCTGTTCTCAAATCACCTATTGGCAATTGTGATCCTGTAAAAATTACCGGCTTCTTTAAATTCTCTAACATAAAACTTAAAGCTGAAGCTGAGTAACTCATCGTATCACTACCATGCAAAATCACAAAACCATCAAAAGCATCATAATTACCTGAAATAACGTTACAGATCTGGCTCCAGTATTTAGGCTCCATATTTGAACTGTCTATAGGCTCGTCAAAAGCAGATGTTGATATGTCACAATCAAGAAGACGCAACTCTGGTATTTTTTCCAGAAGATCATCAAAGTTAAAAGATCTTAAGGCGCCCGTATCAAAATCACGTATCATACCTATGGTACCACCGGTATAGATGAGTAATATTTTAGGCGTAAAACTCAAGACAACTTCTCCTTATTGATAACAGGATTTGCATACATGAGTAAAAAGCTGTCAAGAGCTACTTCATTTGCAACATCAATTCTGCGCTCAAGACGTCGCTCAAAGGCTCTTTTATCTTTATCTGTATAGGCGTGAGTATATTTTTGGGACTTATTATAAAGATCATAGGCCACATAATTAGACGGCCATAACTTGTAATTAGAACGAATCACATTATCTATTTCCTGTGCCAGCTCCTGTAATTTATCGTTGTCTGAAATGGCTTTCGCCGAAATACGGTCAAAAATCTCATCATTTAACCGATTTACAGCCATATGAACCCGTTTTTTATTTCCTAAAGCTCCGCGTAATATGCTGTTAAAATCCTCATTATCGCTCTTCACATATTCTACCTCTTCTATTTTGGCCACTAATTCAGGCACTTTTAACACATCTGTAGGATCAAACTCGTAAGAAATAGAAACCGGCGCAATCCTGAGACTTTTAAGATACTGTATGGGTTCCTGCTCACCTTTCGCCATAGCGATCATCTTTAGAACGCCTTGCTGTGTCTTATCATCGCCGTCTTTAGTGCGACCTTCTCGTTGTGCCATCCATATAGACTGCCCACCCTGCAACAAACTTTGTATATATTCTGAAAGCAACAGAGAACTTTTTAACATCTCTCTGGGCGAAAGACTACGCTGAACCAAAAAATTGCGGTTAAGCCTGGAAAGTGCCATTAAAAATGACTTTTTTACCAAATTATCTCCTATAGCCGAAGCGGTCATTACCAGATCATGCTCATAAAGCGCAACATTAATCAATGAAGTATCTAGAATAATATCGCGGTGATTTGAAATATAGAGATAAGGAGTGTCTGCTTCTAAACCATCAAACCCTGAGGTAGAAAAACCATCTGTACTCTTTTCTATCACTTTTGACACTGAGCGATAGATCACTCTGCTTTGAAAATCATAAATAGAATGACAACTTTCTAGCAATTGCATTACCTCATCATCGCTGAAATCTGGAAACGTAAATTGAAGCAAGGCCTTAAACATAGGATGCCTGGCAAAGTGCCGCAGCGATTCATTTACCTCACTGTCGTGATAAGGGCGTATAGAGTCAAATTTTGACACAATGATCTAGGTTGGTTAGTATAGATTTCATAAAAGCGGCAACAAATGAACAAAAAAAATTATTCATTAGCCAAATCAAAAATTTTGAGTGCGTTTTGAGCTGTTATTTCAGCTACATCTTCAACAGGTAAATTATATATTTCTGCCAGTTTTTGCGCCACCTTATCAATATAAGCACTCTCATTACGCTTACCGCGAAAGGGTGCCGGTGCCAGATAAGGCGCATCAGTTTCTAGTACAATATGCTTAATATCAATTTGATCTAAAAACTGATCAATCTTTCCATTCTTAAATGTGACAACTCCGCCTATTCCCAGTTTCATATTATAAGAGAGTGCCTGATGTGCTTGTTCCAGAGTTCCTGTGAAACAATGAAAAACACCTCTAAGATCTTCAGCTTTTTCAGATTCAAGAACTTCAAAAACCTCATCAAAAGCATCTCTGCAATGAATCACGATGGGGAGATTTTTGGCTTTAGCCCACGATATTTGCTGCTTAAAGACCGATTTTTGAATGCCTAAGGTAGATTTTTCCCAGTACAGATCAATACCTATTTCGCCAACAGCACAAAACTCCCGCGTTTCTAATTGATTCTTCACATGATCAAGCTCTTTCGCAAGCGTTTCTTCTTTTACATGTGTTGGGTGCAGACCGGCCATCAAATGCATATTGCCGGGATACTCATCTTCTAGCGCGTACATTCCTTCTGTGTATGTAGAATCTATAGCTGGTATCATGAACCGCTCAACGCCTACTTCAAAAGCGCGTTCTATCATCGCTTCTCTGTCTTCATCAAATGATTCGCTATATAAATGAGTATGTGTATCTATCAATCGCATGTAGCAAAAATAAACTTTAAGAGAAGTCAACAGAGAAACTTTAGTAAAGATTTAGAACCTTTAGCTATATTTTAAAGTATGTTTGTTTGAGTTATCCATATTAAAGAATACCATGACAACCTCCCTCCGCAGGTTCCTTACCCAAAAAAATTACGTACGCGTACCTCTTACAGAAACCGGAACCGGGCATTTAGAATTTAAGGCGACAATTAATAATATAGAAGGAACTTTTATTCTTGACACCGGTGCATCCAGTTCATGTGTAGGTTTTGAAGGTGTGGAAAAATTTAAATTGTTTGCTAAAGAAAGCGAAGTAAAGGCTGCAGGCGCAGGCGCTATTGATATGCTAACACAGATCTCACAAAACAACATTATACAGATAGGAAAATGGACAAAAAAGAATGCCGAAATTGTACTTTTTGATCTGTCACATGTCAATACCGCTTTAGAAAATCATAAAGCAGAACCCGTCAACGGCATTATAGGAGCAGATATTTTAAGAGAAGGACAGGCAGTTATAGATTATCAATACAACTGTTTCTATATAAAGTGAAAACAAGTTTTTATAAAACGAAAAAAGGCAGCCATCTGGCTGCCTTTTTATTTTTAAACATTCTTAAAAACCTATAATTCTAGAGATTTAAGAACATTATTTTCCATTAATAATTCTTCAGGATTCTCAAGAGCCTCTTTAACAGCTACTAAAAACCCAACAGATTCTTTACCATCAATAATTCTGTGATCATAAGAAAGTGCCACATACATAATAGGAGCTACTACAATACCACCATCACGTACTATAGGACGCTCTACAATATTGTGCATACCTAAAATAGCACTTTGAGGAGGGTTAATAATGGGAGTAGAAAGCATACTGCCAAATACACCACCATTTGTAATTGTAAATGTACCACCGGTCATTTCATCTACAGTGATCTCACCATCTCTGGCTCTCAAAGCAAGTCGTTTCACCTCAGATTCAACTCCGCGGAAGCTTAAATTTTCAGCATTTCTTATCACAGGAACCATAAGACCTTTAGGTCCTGAAACTGCAATAGAAATATCTTTATAATCAAAAGTGATTTTTTCTTTACCGTCTATCATTGAGTTGACATCAGGATACATCTCTAAAGCGCGGGTTACTGCTTTTGTAAAGAAAGACATGAAACCTAAACCTACACCGTGCTTATTTTTAAAATCCTCTTTATATTTTTTTCTTAACTCAAAAATAGGAGTCATATCTACTTCGTTAAAAGTAGTAAGCATAGCAGTTTCATTCTTAGCAGAAACAAGACGCTCTGCTACTTTACGCCTAAGCATAGAAAGTTTTGAACGTGTCTCTCCTCTATTCCCTGTCCCCGGAGTTCCCATTGATGGTTTTGCCTGTACAGCATCATCTTTTGTGATACGACCATCGCGGCCCGTACCTTTAACATCTGCACCACTCATCCCCTTCTCATCAAGAACTTTTTTAGCAGCGGGAGATGGTGTTCCCGTAGCGTAAGTTTTGCTCTCTTTTTCTTTATCCTGGTCTTGTTTAGGGGTAGTAGATTTTGAAGGCTCCTCAGTTTTGGCTTCAGCTTTAGGCTCTGTTTTTTCTTCTTTTTTAGAAGACTCCTCTTTTGCGCCTGGCTTCTCAGCTTCTGTGTCTATAAGACAAACTACCGCTCCTACTGCTACAGCATCTCCTTCTTCCGCTTTAAGCGTAATAATCCCGCTTGCTTCTGCAGGAAGTTCAAGAGTTGCTTTATCACTATCAACTTCTGCTATTGCCTGATCTTTTTCAACATAGTCACCGTCTTCTACAAGCCATTGAGCGATTTCAACTTCGGTGATAGATTCTCCCGGTGAAGGGACTTTCATTTCTAAAGCCATAATTCTAGTCTGTTACTTATTTTTTGTGCCCCAAAAGGCATTTTTTATTAGTCTTTATTAATATTGAATACGTCTTCCATCACACGCAGATGACGACCCTTGTACCTCACTGAACTTCCTGCTGCCGGAGCACCATAGAATTTTCTGCTACATACTCTAAATTCTTTTGCTTCTGGTAAATGCATCAACATGTGGCCGTAAGCACCCATATTACGAGGTTCTTCCTGAGCCCACACAACATCATCTGCATTTGTGTATTTACTTATCGCTTTGCGCATTTCTTCTTTAGGAAGCGGGAACAGCTGCTCTACTCTTACTAAAGCTACATCATCACGACCTAATTCTTCACGTTTATCAAGAAGATCGTAATAGAACTTACCTGTAACAAAAACCAGAGTTTTTACTTTCTCTACTTCTACAGATGCATCATCAATCACCATTTGGAAACTTCCGTTTGCCAGTTCTTCTTTAGTTGATACTACTTTAGGATGACGCAATAAGCTCTTAGGCGTGAAAACGATCAAAGGTTTTCTAAATGTCGTTTTCATCTGTCTGCGGAACAGGTGAAATAAGTTTGCCGGGGTTGTACAGTCTGCAACATACATATTGTCTACGGCACACATTTGTAAGTAACGCTCCATACGCGCCGAACTATGTTCTGCACCCTGACCTTCATAACCGTGTGGCAATAACATGATAAGGCCGTTTTGCAATTTCCACTTGTCTTCTGCAGCAGAAATATATTGGTCTATCATTATTTGAGCACCATTGCTAAAGTCACCAAACTGAGCCTCCCAGATAGGAAGTGTATTAGGACTCGCCATAGCGTAACCATAATCAAAACCCACTACCCCGTATTCTGATAAAAGAGAGTTGAATATATAAAAGTGACCTTGATCTCCTTTTAAATTATTGAGAAGTACTATTTCTTCTTCACTATCTTCAACCTTGGTCACAGCATGTCTATGTGAGAATGTACCTCGCTCAACATCCTGTCCTGTCATACGCACATCAAAACCTTCTTTAAGCAATGAGCCATAAGCAAGCAACTCACCCATCGCCCAGTCTAGGTTGTTATCTTCAAAAAACATTTTTTTACGCTGCTCAATTAAACGGGCAATTTTGCGTAAGAACTTTTTCCCTTTAGGAAGTTGTGTTATAACCTCTGCGATCTCAGTTAGTTGATCAATATCAAAAGTAGTATCGATATCGGCCATCATTTCATCCTGAGTCGCCTGCGCAAAACCTTCCCACTCATCCTGCATAATAGCTGTGATGCGGGTGGTTTCTTCTTCTCTTGATTTCTCTAATTTTTCTTCAAGAGAATCTTTATATTCTTCTTCTAATTTTGCAACGTAACCTTCATCAATAATCCCTTCAGCGATAAGCTTTTTAGCATAAATATCTCGAGGGTTATCATGACTTGCAATAGCCTTGTACAATTTAGGCTGCGTAAATCTAGGCTCATCACCTTCGTTATGCCCATACTTACGGTAACCTAATAAATCTATGAACACATCGCGACCAAATTCCATACGGAAATCAAGCGCAAAAAGTGCCGCATGAACAACCGCTTCAGCATCGTCTGCATTTACGTGCAATACCGGTGAAAGCGTAGTTTTACCTACATCTGTGCAATATGTTGATGAGCGCGCATCCAGGTAATTAGTTGTAAAACCTATCTGGTTATTGATTACAATATGAATCGTCCCTTTAGTTGTATAACCATCAAGATTAGCCATTTGCACCACCTCATACACCACGCCCTGTCCTGCTATGGCAGCATCACCATGCACTACAATGGGTAATACATTGTTAGGTTTATTTGAGTGATGAAGATCTTGTTTAGCACGAGCTATACCTTCTACAACAGCTCCTACAGTCTCAAGGTGAGAAGGGTTAGGCGCTATGTTAAGGTTGATCTCTTTCCCGTTTTTGCTTTTTCGTTTTGACGTCCAGCCTAAGTGATATTTCACATCGCCGTCAAATATCTCCTGGTCGTAATCCTTCCCGTCAAACTCGCTAAATATATCCTTAGCGTTCTTACCAAAGATATTCGTCAACGTATTAAGACGACCCCTGTGAGCCATCCCCATCACAAATTCTTCTACACCTCTGTCTGCCGCTGCATCTATAATAGCATCAAGCGCGGGGATAAAACTCTCACCGCCTTCAAGCGAAAAGCGTTTCTGCCCTACATATTTTGTATGAAGAAACGTTTCAAACGAAAGGGCCTCATTAAGTTTTTTAAGAATATGCTTTTTCGTCTCTGCTGAAAAATCTGGGTGGTTATCGTTTACATTGAGCTTATCCTGAATCCATTGAATCTCCTCAGGTTTTCTAATGTACATATACTCAACACCAATAGCGTCACAGTATATCTTCTCAAGATGAACAATGATATCACTTAGCGTGGCAGAACCTATACCCAGTATCTGTCCTGCTGAAAACGTTGTACTAAGATCATCACTAGAAAGGCCAAAATTCTCTATATCTAGAGTTGGCGTATATTGACGCCGCTCTCTTACAGGATTTGTTTTTGTAAACAAATGACCTCGAGTGCGGTAACCGTCTATTAATTTTACAACCTGAAATTCCTTCTGCAAGGTATCTGGCACTACCTCCTGAGTGGGAGCGGGTGCAACAGCTTCACCGTTAAGGGAGCCATTTTCTTCCATACCAAAGTCAAAGCCCTGAAAAAAGGCTCTCCAACTAGGTTCTACACTATCAGGATGTTGTAAATATTGATCGTATAATTCTGCAAAGTATGCAGTATGAGCTGCGTTTAGAAATGAAAATCTATCCATTTTAATATTTAAGCTGTCGATTTTAAGGGCAATTACTATACAAAAATACAATTTTTAAGCAGCATAGCATTTTAGAACTCATATTTTTATGGTTCTGTTTTTTTATTTAAACTGCACAATGCTAGCAGAATGCCCTTAGTTATATTGAAGATTTTAAAACCTTCCCGAAAATTCTGCATTTTTAAGCGATTTTGCCCCCTTAATACCGGTTTTTAAACAGTACTTTTTGCCATTCTCTTTTAAGAATAAGCACGCAAACCGCTTGCGCAATTTTGTCTACCTCCTGCTCTGGCAACTCTTTTACAGAGCGTTCTGGCACATCTATAGCATAGAGTAAATTGAGATAAGATTCAAAATTTGTGGTTATAAGCTCAAACAGTAATGCAACCAGTCTTCGCACCACAGACTTTGGCGTGGTGGAGTCATTAAAATTTTCATCTATCGCTGCTCGAGAAAAATCTTTGTTTATCTGAAGCACCAGATCCTGATACAAATTTTCAGCCTGAGCATTATCAAGTATTTTTTCGGCTTGTAAAGTGGTATTCATAAAAATAAAGCTACACCGTACGCTTCATTAATGCAAGTCCGAAATCTCTTAAAATTTCTTTTTTGGTATTTTCTATATCAATTTGATCAAGAACAGAAAAAGCACGTTGCGTGTATTTTTTAATCTCTTCCTGTGTGGCCAGCGCTGCACCAGAATCTACAAACAACTGCTTTACAGCTTCAATTTTGCCGGTGGGATCTGGCGGATTGATACTATATAAATGCTGAAGTTGCAGGGCCTCACTTTTATCTAATTTTTGAAGCGCGGTGAGATACAAAAATGTCTTTTTGTTTTCGATTATATCGCCACCTACTTGTTTACCAAAAGTAAGCGGATCACCAAATGCATCGAGATAATCATCCTGTAGCTGAAAAGCAATACCTAAATCTCTTCCAAAATTATAAATAGAATCTCTACAGGATTGAGAGGCATTTGCTACGATCGCTCCCATCTCAAGCGAAGCACCTAAAAGCACAGCCGTTTTAAACTGAATCATTTTTAAATACTCTGCGATGGTGACGTCATCTCTTGTTTCAAAATCTACATCATACTGTTGCCCCTCACAAACCTCTATAGCCGTTTTAGAAAACAGTTTTGCAAGATCTTTAAAAGTGTTACCGTCGTAATTCTCAAATAATTGGTAAGCATTTATAAGCATGGCATCCCCAGAAAGAATCCCTGTATTGATGTCCCATTTTTCATGCACCGTTTCCTGGCCGCGACGCAAAGGAGCATCATCCATAATATCATCATGCACTAAAGAAAAATTATGAAATACCTCAACCGCAAGGGCTGCATCAAGCGCTTTTTCATAAGAAGCATCAAAAATCTCTGCGGTCATTAATGTAAGAACAGGTCGCAACCTTTTTCCTCCTAATTTGAGAATATACAGAATAGGCTCATAGAGGTTTGCTGGATCTTTCAGGTAGATCTTGCTCTCCAGATATTCATTAAAAGCTTCAGTATAATCAGGTATTGAACGCATGCTTAATTTTTTGGCTAAAATAAGACACCCGCTTCAAAGAATGGTAATTATTTAAAAATAGCCCTTTTTCACCCGATTTTACCTCATAATAAGCCGATTTTCAGAATAACTCAGTATCCATTCTGATAGCATCTTTAAATAATTGTAAAACTTTGGAAACTTTTTTGGTTTTTATAGTTTCCTAAAACTATATTTGCACAAAATATGGAAGAGAAAATTTTACATAAAGCGGCAGACATGTTTTTGAACCTGGGGTTTAAAAGCGTGACTATGGATGATATCGCTCACGAAATGGGAATTTCTAAAAAGACGATCTATACGCATTTTGAGACGAAAACAAAATTAGTAGAGAAAGTCACCTTTTACCTTAACGAGACCGTATATCAAGGTATTTCCGAAATAATTTCCCGTGATCTCAACGTGATCGAAGAATTATTTGCTATTAAAGATTTTGCATTGAATTATCTAAAAGATGAAAAATCATCTCCGGTCTTTCAATTGCAGAAATACTATCCTAAGATTTATAAGAAAGTTCACAACCAGCAGGTCAAACTTATGACCACCTGTGTTACAGACAATCTTGAACGGGGTATAGCAACTGGTTTTTATCGACCCAAGATCAAAGTTTGTTTTGTTTCTAAACTCTATTACATGTGTACAATGGGAATTAAAAATCCCGAAATATTCCCCCCTCATGATTTTATAATAAAAGATGTTACCTCAGACTACCTTGATTATCACCTTAGAGCGATATCAACCCCCAAAGGATTAGAAATACTACAACAATTCACCAATGAAAAATAAGTTTAACAGCATAAAAAAGGTCTTTACCCTTATTGCCATCATAACATTTGGTTGCACATACGGGCAAGACACCATCCCGTTGCAAGACACGCAGTTTAGCCTTGAAGAAGCAATTATCTATGGGCTTGAGCACAATTACTCTGCAAATAATGCGCGTACAGATATTGCAATCGCACTAAAACAAAAATGGGAAATAATAGCACAGGGTCTGCCACAAATTAGTGGCGCAGCTAACTACCAGAATCAGCTGGTACAACCTGTTACTTTTATACCCGGTGTGATCGCCGGTGGAGAAGCGGGCACATTTATACCCGTGACATTTGGCACAAAGCAAAGCCTTAATGCCATCGCAACCTGGGATCAATTAATCTTTGACGGGTCTTATATAGTAGGTGTACAATCTGCCAAGACACTTTTAAAGATTTCAGAAAACGCTAAGGTTAAAACAGACCTTGAGTTAAAAGAAGAAATTATTAATGCCTATGGCAATGTTCTACTGGCCGAAGAGAGCGTAGCTATTTTGAAAAAGAACCTTTCATCCCTGCAAAAAAATTATGAGGACACTCGTAAAATATTTGAGAATGGTCTGGCCGAAGAAGAAGATGTTGAGCAGTTGCAAATAACCCTTATAGGCCTGCAAAGTAATCTTGACAATGCGGTGCGTATGCAGTCAATCGCTTCAGACATGCTAAAAGTAACACTTGGCATTCCCTTAGATTATAACATTTCGGTCACAGATGATCTTGACGAACTCGCAATGCAGTACTTTGACCTTTCGCTATTGCGAAAAAGTATAAGTGTAGAAGATAATATAGATTACCGCATCGCAGAAGATCAGGCAAATCAGGCTGAGATTTTAGTAAAACTCGAAAAAAGTAAATCCCTGCCAAAGCTTACTGCTTATCTTAATTATGGGGTGCAGGGCAACAGTGAGAAATTCACATTCTTTAGTGATAATCAGCGCTACTTTGATCAATCAATTCTGGGAGTAAATCTTAGCGTTCCCGTTTTTAGCAGCGGTATGAGAAGCGCACGCACCGCACAACAGGAACTGGCTTACAAGCAAAAACTAGAAGATCTTGAAGAAACCAGAAACAGAGTTAAACTGCAGATCTCTTCGGCTCAAAACGATTATCAATTCAGTTTAGATAATTATGACAATCAAAAGAAAAATCTGGCTCTTGCCGAAAGAATAGAAAATAAAAATCAAATCAAGTTTTTTGAAGGTATCGCTACAAGTTTTGAGCTTAGTGAAGCTCAAAGACAGCTTTACCAGGCTCAACAAAATTACCTGCAAGCCATGCTAGACGTTATCACAAATAAGGCAACCCTAGAAAAAGTGCTTGACACTACAGAATATCAACCCAAAGAACGCAATTAATAGCTTTTACCATCATGAAAAAATTTATAACCCTATTTATACTCGCAGTACTTGCAATTTCTTGCGGAAACAAAGAAGAATCTGTTGATGATCTTATTGAAAACGGCGACTTAGGCAAACTTCGCTCTAAGAAAACTGAATTAGTAGATCAACAAACAGCGCTTAAACTTCAATTAGATAAACTTAACGCTGCAATAGATAAAAAAGATCCACGCACACGCATCGCTCTGGTAACTACAACCACCCTTAAAGATTCTACATTCAAACATTATATAGAAGTACAGGGTAATGTAAATACAGATCAGAACATTATTATATATCCTGAGTTTTCTGGTATTCTAACACGTGTGTTTGTAAAAGAAGGTGATCGTGTAAAGAAGGGGCAATTGCTTGCTAAAATTGATGACAACGGTATGAGCAGCCAGCTGGCAAGACAAGAAGCTCAAACAGCTTTAGCAAAAACGACTTTTGAGCGTCAAAAACGCCTGTGGGATCAAAAAATCGGTTCAGAAATTCAATATCTGGAATCAAAAACTAACTACGAAGCATCAAAAGCTGCCACAGATCAATTACGTTCTCAGGTAAATAAAGCAAATATTACAGCACCTTTTAGTGGTGTAATAGATGATATTATCGCAGAACAGGGACAAGTAGTTACGCAGGGACAATCGCAGGTTATGCGACTTATCAATCTTGATGATATGTATGTAGACGCATCAATCCCAGAAAGCTTTTTAGGAAGTGTAAAGCAGGGTACAGAAGTTAAAATAGAACTTGCTTCATTAGGCAAAGAATACACCGGCAAGGTAAGACAGGTAGCAAGTTTTGTAAGCCCAGACAACCGTACTTTTAGTATTAAGATAGCGATACCCAATGCAGATCAGGCTGTAAAGCCCAATCTAATTGCTACCGTAAAAATAAATGACTACACGGCAGATAAAGCGCTTACCGTTCCTTCAAATGTTATTCAGGAAAATGCGGCCGGAGAAAGTATTGCTTATGTGTATGAGCCAAAAACAGATTCTACCGGTATTGCAAAACAAGTGATTCTGGAGAAAGGATATTCTTATGGCGATCAAATCGAGATCAAATCAGGCCTTGAAGTTGGGCAGACTTTAATATTAGAAGGAGCACGTTCTTTAAGAGACGGTCAGGAAGTGACATCAGAAAATCAGGCTAATATTCAGTAAAAATGGCTAAAAACACGTACAAAGAATTTAAGCTCTCTTCATGGGCCATAGATAACAAGATGACCGTCTATGTTATCACCGCGATCATTTTTCTAGCCGGTCTTGCAGCTTACTATAGTATGCCCAGAGAGGCATTTCCTGAGGTTGTTGAGACTAAAATATATGTTAGCTCTGTAAATCCGGGTAACGCAGCAGAAGATGTTGAGAAATTTATTACAGAACCGCTCGAGGAGGAGTTTAATAATATAGCTGGCGTTAAAGAGATCACCTCTACTACGCTTCAGGATTATTCTATAGTCATTGTAGAATTTGAAGAAGATGTTGATGTTGATCTCGCTAAAACGAAAGTAAAAGACAAAGTAGATCTTGTTAAAGCCGAAACTACCTGGCCTACCCTTGACAATGGTGCTAAGGTAGAACCTAACGTTTTTGATCTCAATATTTCTGAAGAGATGCCAATCCTGAATATCAACCTTACGGGCGATTTTCAAGTGCAGCAGCTTAAGGATTATGCAGAGCATCTTCAGGAAAAGATAGAACTGCTTCCACAAATTAAAGAAGCTACCATACGCGGCGCCGAAGATCAGGAGATCGAGGTTGCTGTTGATGTTTACAAAATGGCCGCTTCTAAAGTGAGTTTTGACAACATTATTAATTCAATTCGCTCAGAGAACAACACAATTTCCGGTGGTAACGTGGTTGCAAACGGATTGCGCAAGAACATTCGCGTACTTGGCGAAATAGAAGACCCGGCAGAACTTGGCAACATAGTGGTAAAAAGAGATGGTGGTAACATTTATCTACGTGATATCGCAGACATCCGCCTGAAAGAAAAAGACAATACCACGTATGCCAGAGAATATGGCAAGCCTGTTGTTATGCTCGATGTTAAGAAACGTGCAGGTAAGAACATGATCGAGGCTGTTGAGCAGATTAAAGAGATCGTGGCGGCAGAACAGGATAATTACTACCCGGAATCCTTACATATTTCACTTACAAATGACCAGTCTATCAAGACCGAAAATCAGGTAAATGATCTGGTAAATAACATCATTTTTGGTGTTATCCTGGTAGTTCTTGTATTGATGTTCTTCTTAGGTTTTAGAAATGCACTCTTTGTAGGTTTTGCTATCCCCCTGTCAATGTTCATGTCGTTGATGATCCTTTCAGGTATGGGACTTACATTAAACACAATGGTACTTTTTGGCCTTGTAATGGGTCTGGGGATGCTGGTAGACAACGGTATTGTGGTTGTTGAAAATATCTACTCATTAATGGATCAGGGCATGCCACGAATGAAAGCTGCCAAACAAGGTATGGGCGAGATCGCTTGGCCTATTATTGCTTCTACCGCTACTACTCTTGCTGCCTTCTTCCCATTGGGTTTATGGCCGGGGACGATAGGTAAATTTATGGTGTACTTCCCTATTACGCTTTCGGTTGTATTGAGTTCGTCTTTATTTGTTGCATTAGTGATCAACTCGATGCTTACTTCTAAGTTTATGAAAGTCACAGAAGAAGAGCTTTCTAAGAAAAAACTCATTCGCACCAGCGCGATTTTAGCCGGTGTTGGGGCGATTTTATTGATCGCAGGGTTTGTTTTAGACTTTGGTTCTTTTAGAGGCCTAGGAAATTTATTGATCCTGTTTGCAATTTTGTTATGGGCATATAAATATTTTCTGGCAGGAGCTGTTTATTACTTTCAATATAAAGCGCTTAAAAGATTAGAAGATTTTTATGCACGGTTTTTAAAGTACGCTTTGCGCGGAAGAAAAGCCTACGTGTTTCTTATAAGCACATTTGCACTGCTAATACTGTCTTTTATTCTCGTAGGCATAGCACAACCCAAAGTTTTGTTTTTTCCGGAAAATGAACCTAATCAGATCATTACATATATAGAATATCCTGAAGGTACAGATATTTCAAAAACCAATGAACTGACTAAAAAAGTCGAGCAACGCATATTTGATGCTATAAAAAAATATCAGGATCCTGACGGGTATAATTATATGGTAGAGAGCGCAATTTCTCAGGTAGGTCAGGGAGCTGGTAATCCACAAACAGATGGGGGTCAAAGCAATGAAATGCCACATAAAGGGAAAGTAACGTTATCTATGCGTGATTTTAAATTGCGCCGAGGTGTAAAAAGTAGCCAGGTTCTTACCGAAGTGCGTCAGGCTGTAAAAGGTTTTCCGGGAGCATCTATAATCGTTGAGAAAGATGCAGCCGGCCCTCCTACAGGTTATCCTGTGAATATTGAATTGCGCGGTGAAGATTACGGGCAGATGCTTGTAGAAGCAGACAAGATGCGCTCGTACATCGCAGAACTGGGAATTAGCGGTATAGAAGAGCTAAAAATCGACGTAAACAGGTCAAAAACCGAACTTGGTGTGACGGTAAACAGGCAAAAAGCTGGTCAATTAGGCGTTTCTACTGCGGCAGTTGGGCAGACCTTGAGACGTTCTGTTTACGGGGAAGAAGCTTCTACATACAAAGATGGTGATGACGATATTGAGATAAATGTGCGATTTAATGATAAATACCGCTACGATGAGAATGCTTTATTCAATCAGCCGGTAACATTTAGAAATAATCAGGGTAACCTAATTCAGGTGCCTATTTCTGCACTGGTAGAAAAAAATACAACTTCCGCATTTAGCGCCATAAAGCGAAAGGACTTAAAAAGAGTTATTACTGTTTATTCTAATGTTCTTGAAGGCTACAACCCTACAGAGATTGTAACACAGCTTAAACAGGAACTGCAAGGTTATGACCTTCCGGAAGGCATTAGCTATCAATTTACCGGTCAGCAGGAGAAACAAGCAGAGAATATGGATTTCTTACTTATGGCTTTATTTATTGCTATGGGTGCGATACTTCTGATTCTTGTTGCCCAGTTTAACTCGATATCTAAGCCTATAATTATCCTTATTTCAATTGTACTTAGTTTAGCGGGTGTATTCTTAGGTCTTGTTATTTTCAGTATGGATTTTGTCGTGATCATGACCATGATGGGAATTATTTCGCTAGCGGGAATCGTAGTGAATAATGCGATCGTTCTTATTGATTACACTCAAATTCTTATCGACCGCAAGAAAGAAGATTTAAATATGGAAGAGGATGATCTGCTTACTAAGCAGCAGTATTTTGAACTTATTGTTGCCGGTGGTAAATCGCGTCTTAGGCCCGTATTACTTACTGCAATCACAACCGTTTTAGGACTTATTCCTTTGGCTGTTGGTTTAAACATTGATTTCTTCGGTCTGTTTACAGATTACGATCCGGGCATATACATTGGTGGTGACAACGTGATCTTCTGGGGACCTCTTGCCTGGACGGTAATTTTCGGACTCGTATTTGCCACTTTCCTTACGCTGGTTATTGTACCGGTAATGTTCTATTTAGTAAACAGAGCTAAGGTGAGGTTTGCAGATAAGAAAAAGAAAAGACAGGCAGACAAAGAGCTTGTTCCAGCTGAATAAGTAAATTTAAACATATTAAAAAACAGGAAAAGCAGGAGTAAAATCCTGCTTTTTTTATGCAAAATCAGCTTTTGAACTAATTACCAGAAAGTGCAAACAATATTTTGTCACTTAAAACCCCTCAATCCCTTTATCTTCTTAAATTTGCACCTCACAAATTGAAACAATGTACAGAACGCATAATAATGGCGCTTTAAGAGCAGAAAATATTGGTGAAACAGTAACCCTTTCCGGCTGGGTTCAAAAATCCAGAGATAAAGGTTTTATGATTTGGGTTGACCTGCGTGATCGTTACGGAATCACTCAGCTCATTTTTGATGAAGAACGCACTCCCGCAGAAGTAATGGAACAAGCCAGAACACTGGGTCGCGAGTTCGTAGTACAAATAAAAGGCAGCGTTATAGAAAGGGAATCTAAAAACCCTAAAATGCCTACAGGCGATATTGAGATTTTAGTAGAAGATCTTATTCTTCTTAACGAGGCAAAAACTCCGCCTTTTACGATAGAAGATAAAACTGACGGTGGCGAAGATCTGCGCATGAAATACAGATATCTTGACATACGTCGAAATCCTGTAAAAGAAAAACTCATCTTTAGACATAAAGTAACTATTGCTGTGCGTAATTATTTGTCAGATCAGGGTTTTATCGAGGTAGAAACTCCGTATTTAATAAAATCTACTCCAGAAGGTGCTCGCGATTTTGTCGTGCCAAGCCGTATGAATGAAGGGCAGTTTTATGCCTTACCGCAATCACCACAAACTTTTAAGCAATTGCTAATGGTAGGTGGCATGGATAAATATTTTCAAATTGTGAAATGTTTCCGTGATGAGGATTTGCGTGCAGATCGCCAGCCAGAATTTACACAGATTGACTGTGAGATGGCATTTGTTGAGCAGGAAGATATTCTTAACATTTTTGAAGGTCTTACCAAACATTTACTAAAAGAGGTTAACGGTTTTGAGATCGAAAACTTCCCACGTATGACCTATGACGAAGCAATGAAACGCTACGGAAATGACAAACCAGATATACGATTTGGGATGGAATTTGGTGAACTCAACGCCGTCGCACAACATAAGGAATTCAACGTTTTTAATCAAGCAGAATTAGTTGTTGGGATTGCCGTACCCGGCGGAGCTTCTTATACCAGAAAAGAAATTGATAAACTTATAGATTGGGTAAAGCGCCCTCAGGTTGGAGCGCTTGGCATGGTTTACGTAAAATATAATGAAGACGGAAGTTTTAAATCTTCTGTAGATAAGTTTTACGATGAAGCAGATCTCGCACAATGGGCAGAAAAAACCGGCGCAAAACCGGGTGACCTCATCTGTGTACTTTCTGGTGCGGCAGATAAGACAAGAGCTCAACTTAGCGCTTTGCGTATGGAACTTGCAGAACAACTTGGTTTGCGTAAGGCAGATGAATTTGCTCCTCTTTGGGTTGTAGATTTCCCTTTATTAGAATGGGATGAGGAGACTGAAAGATATCATGCAATGCACCACCCTTTTACTTCGCCAAAACCCGGCCAGATGGAACTGCTTAATACAGATCCCGGCGCCGTGAAAGCAAATGCTTATGATCTCGTTTTAAACGGAAATGAAATAGGCGGTGGCTCAATACGTATTCACGACAGCGCTACACAAGCAAAAATGTTTGATTATTTAGGCTTTACGCCGGAAGAAGCTCAAAATCAGTTTGGTTTTCTAATGGATGCTTTTCAATATGGAGCCCCTCCACATGGTGGTCTGGCATTTGGCCTTGACAGACTGGTTGCTATTTTAGGTGGTCAGGAAACGATACGTGATTTTATAGCCTTCCCTAAAAACAACGCGGGAAGAGACGTTATGATAGACGCTCCGGCTAAAATTGACGAAGCACAGTTAAAAGAGCTTAATTTGAAAATCACCTTATAAACACTAAAAATCGGGTTAAAACACCCGATTTTTGTTAGTTATATTACAAAAGAAAAGCCCGGCAAATTGCCGGGCTTTCTTATTTTGAGGCTAATTCAAATAAATTTAGTCACGAGTCCAACCTGCGCCCCATGTTGCGAAATCAATATCAGTAGCGTTACCATCACCTGAGATAAAGTCAGCTTCAGTGAAAGTTTCAGTAGTTTCGTTTTCTAATTTCGTAGTAACATTTACAAAGTTTACATCAGTAACAGAAAGATCTCCATCAAGAACACCTTGTCCTGTTGGGCTGTTTGTTGCATCACCTACAATGTGGTAAGCAAGTGCAAAATCTTCAATAATCATATTACTAAAAACACCTTGAGTTCCTGCTCTTAAACGTACAGCTTCACCTTCACCAGCACCCACGATATGAATGTTAGATACAGTAGGCTTAGCGAAATATACAGGATCTGAGTTGTTACCTATATCAGTATTGAAACCATCTGCTTCTATACCTTTATCATGTTCTGCACCTTGTACGATGTAAACATTGTTTAGCTGGCCAGAGAAACCTTCAGTCCAGTCAACAGAATCATCCTGTGCACCTGTAACATAGATATAATTTACATTTACAGTACCACCAAAGAATTCCATACCATCATCTTTACCTTCGTAAGCCTGAATGTGATCTACAACAGTATTGTTACCTACACCGTAGAAAGAGAAGCCGTTGTTTTCTGAAGAGCTATCTGCAGCACCACCAGAATATTCTATACGTAGATATTTAATGATACCAGAATAATCACCAGGATCTGTACCACCGTAAGGAAGACCACCTATTTCTGAAGTAGAAGTTGCGTTACCAGATACAGAGTTAATAGGTGCTTTACCTAATAAGATAAGACCACCCCAATCACCAGCTACCGGAGCAGCAGAAGCAGAAGTAAGAACAATAGGTTCACTTGCAGTACCCTGAGCATCTATAGTAGCTCCCTGAGAAATAGCAATAAATACACTTGCACCGCTACTTGCTTTTATGGTCATACCTGCAGGAATAGTCAATTTTGTACCTGGAGCCATGATAAGACCACCAGTTAAAGTATACGTGTTGATAGGATCAAGTACTAAATCTGAAGTCTTTGTACCCTGAAGATTAATTTCTTCTCCTGTAGGATCTGGTTCTTCACCACCCCCAGTATCACCATTATTGACAGTGGTAGTACTATTATCGGTATTATTAATAACTATTTCAGCGGTGTCATCAGCTTCACAAGAGGCAAGAAGCATTGCCGCCAGCGTCAAACCTGTAAATAAATAATTTGTCTTCATCGATTTAAGTGTATTTAATTAATTTTTGTTCTAGTTGTTAAAATTTATATTTCACAGCAAGACCCAAGTCTATACCACGTTTATAAGTTGAGGTAATTATATCTCCTGTAGATTCTGCTCTAAAGAACTGAATGTCTGGATCAAGAATATTTTTAGCGCTTAGATTAACTTCCCAGTCTGACCCTAATTCGTTTCTAAAAACGAAATCTAAATTGTGTACTCCTTTTTCTACAATGTTGCCTAGTTGACCAGATCCTAATGCATCAATACGGTCATCAAAATAGGAGTAGATCAGGTTAGCAACCGGTTTGTAACTTCCAAAATTTGTTGGGCTATAATTTAAATCGGCATTGATAAGAAAAGGTGAAGCTCCCTGCAATTCATCTATACGATCAAGGGTCGAAGTATAAAGAGATCCATTAGAGCTTTTTAGTTTTTGTTCTGTATACATATAGGTAGCGTTCACGCCAAGAGAAAGATTAGCCTGATCATCTTCATCGGCTATCAAATTCTTTCTTAGCTCAAGCTCTACACCGTAAACATTTGCTTTGTCACCTGTTCTAAAGTAACGCTGAGTTCCCGTTGCATCATTAGCAATTACTTTGTTGATCGGGTCTTTGATTTCTTTAGCGAAACCTGCAAGCGAAACCAATTCACTTTTTCCAAAGAACCACTCGTATTTAAGATCATAGTTAAAAATGTCTGAGATAGCAGGATCTTCCAGAAGATCAGGATTACCACCTACACGTTGAGTTACATCTTCATAAACAAAAGGAGCAACTTCTTTAAATTCTGGGAAAGAAACTGTTTTAGAAAAAGAGAATCTTAAGTTAGAATCGTCTGTTAAAGCATACTTCACATTTAAACTTGGCAGATAAAAGTTATCATAACTTTCTGCATAACCATCATCTGTATCTGGCAGGTTAATTACATCATAAGCGATAGACTGCTTAAAAGATTCAACGCGCACACCAGGCACAAATAACCATTTACCTGTGGTAATTTCTGCATTGAGGTAACCTGCATGAATATCTAGGTTACCTTTATATGTGTTTTCTGCAAGACCAGGATAGTTTCTGTTCCCTATACCTAAATCTGGTGCAATAGGGTTAAAAACATACGTATCGTATACCTTTCCTAAATTAGGAACATTAAAAATATCATCAAGGTTGTTGATGTCTGTAACCTGTGTTCTTGGTTGTACAAGATCATAACCGTAGCGTATGTTTTCAAAATAGCGCTCTTTTCTACGACCGTTGTAACCAAAGTTTACTTTTATATTTTCGCTGGCTGTGTATTCAAGGTTGATTCTACTATTAAGCTCTTCATCTTCAATATCCTGAAAGTACCTTTGATTATCAAAGTTTGTGTTGTTATAGAAAGATGGATTTGTAGTAGGATCATCGTCAAGTGCAAAGTCATAGTTTTCTAATGAAAATCTCTTTCTGTCAGGTTGATGCGAAAAAACCTTATTATAACCTATACCCCATGAAACTTCAAATTTATCATCTATCTGACTGATACCAGATATCTGATTTACGAAGATCATATCTTCATTAAACTGAATATTTCGCACAAAGAATCCTTTGTTTGAGTTTAATTGAGCATCTCTGTTCGCACCTGTACCATCAATTCCATAATCACCTACAACATCTGATGAGCTGTTTAGGAATAAAGAATTGAAACTTATTCTGTGCTTGCTGTTAATGCGATAGATAATATTTGCCATCGCCGTAGTTGTTGTATTATACTCAAACTCCTCAACGTCGTCAAAACGTTGTTTGTAAACAGTTGTGTAATCTGCGGCAGAACCTCTGCGGTACTCATACCCATTTGCAAAAGAAGCTGTAGCGAAAAGGCTTAAACGGGTCTCATCGCCAAAATCAAAAGAAGTTCCTCCAGAAATAGAACCATTAATATTAATAGGTTCGCCTCCATTTACAGGATCTACAGGGTGCGATAAAACCACAGCAAATGGGTTATTGTCATAACGGTTATAAAAACCGAAATATCCTGTGCCTTCACTTCTTACAAAATTCTTATCGTAAGCTCTGGTATTAATACCGCTTCCTAAATCAATATCTAAAAATCCGCGGCCTTTATAATCTTTAGAGATCACATCAATATTACTAGCTGCAAAATCGCCATAGAATTTTGTAGAATACGCTTTACTTACAGATACATTCTGAATTATATCTGAAGGAAAAAGATCAAGATCTATATTCTTTTTCTCAATATCATTAGATGGTAATGAAAGGCCATTGTAAGTAGTATTTAGATAACGATCACCCAGACCTCTTACATATACATTACCGCCCCCCTGCTGTTTAGATACACCAGAAATTTTTGCAATAGCAGCAGCCGCATTGCTCACACCCTTACGCGCCAATTCATCGGCCCCTATTGTTTGCTGTATCGCTACAGCATTCTTTTGTTCTAATAAAAGTGCTACCTCAGATTCTCTTGATACTGTTGTAGTAATTACCACTTCATCAAGTGCTGCAGCGGTTGCACCTAAACCTGTATTTACTGTTGTAACTTTTCCTGCTTCTACAGTAACATTGGGTATCTCGAGAGTTTCGTAACCCACAAAACTAAAAACCAGAGTATATACTCCGGGATCTACACCTTCTATTTGATAAAGACCGTCAAAGTCTGTTGTTGTTCCTTTTGTTGTACCCTGTAATTGTACTGTTGCAAAAGGTAAAGGCTCATTATTTACCTCTTTATCACTCAGTACACCTACTATACTTCCCTTATCTTGTGCCTGAGCATAAAATGCTCCCAGGAATAATAGTAAAAACAGATAGATTTGTCTCATTGTTAGTTTAATTTGTCGATGCAAAATAACAGCACGGTTGTAAAGCCTTTGTTACCTCAGTATTAAACAAGGGTCACCTTTGCGTTATCTAAATGTTAACAGCATTTACCATAAAACCTAACTGCCTAAAAGGGAGAGCGGAGCCAAAAAATGTATCTTGCACCAAAATTTTACAGATATGATGAAGTGGGAGCAACTTTTATCTCTTAAGCGATATGGTGATTCTTCTAAAAGAATAAGAAAGGAACAGGACGAGACCCGCCTGGGTTTTGAAGTTGATTATGACAGGGTTATTTTCTCCTCCTACTTTCGAAGCTTACAAGATAAAACACAGGTTATTCCGCTTTCTAAAACTGACTTTGTTCACACCAGACTTACACATAGCCTTGAGGTTTCTGTTGTAGGCCGCTCGCTGGGCCGACTTGTAGGTAAGGAGATCATTAAAAAATATCCTTATTTAGAGAAAGTGCATGAATATAAATTCAATGATTTTGGAGCTATCGTAGCTGCAGCATCTTTAGCGCACGATATCGGCAATCCCCCATTTGGACATTCTGGGGAGAAGGCGATTGGTGAATATTTTAAAAATGGGCAGGGTAGAAAATATAAAGATCTGCTTTCTGAAGTAGAGTATCAGGACCTTATAAAATTTGAAGGCAATGCAAACGGTTTTAGACTGCTGTCAGAAAGTAAACCTGGAGCGGCAGGAGGTTTACGCCTCTCGTATGCAACTTTAGGTGCCTTTATGAAATACCCTAAAGAATCATTACCTCACAGACCCACCCCACATGTAGCAGATAAGAAATATGGTTTCTTTCAATCTGAAAAAGAGTTTTTTACTGAAATTGCCAATGAACTTGGTCTATTAAAAACCGGAAAAGACGAGTCTGTAAGTTATTCAAGACATCCGTTGGCTTATTTAGTAGAAGCTGCAGATGATATTTGTTATACTATAATCGATTTTGAAGATGGCATAAATCTTGGTTTAATCCCAGAAGAGTACGCATTAGAATATTTAATTAATCTTGTAGGTAAAACTATAGACAGATCTAAATATAATATTCTTACCACCACAGCAGATCGTGTAAGTTACCTTAGGGCTCTTACTATTAATACTTTAATCAATGAGGCGGTAGAAAATTTTATGCTTTATGAAGATGATATCCTCGCAGGAACTTTTGGCTCTTCTTTAATAGATAAAAGTAAATATCAGGCTCAAATTACAGATATTATAAACCTGAGTGTAGAGCGTATTTACAATAGCAGAGAAGTAATAGAGAAAGAAATTGCCGGTTATGAGATCCTTACAACGCTACTGGATGCACGTTGTAAGATCATGAATGAAACTTCTTCACATTACGAGAATTTGATAAGTAAATTATTTGATAAAAACCATATAGAAGAACAGACCGTATATATGAAACTACTTAAAAGCTGTACTGATGTATCTATAATGACAGACAGTAAAGCTTTGAGAATATATAAGAAAATTAAGGGTATGGATGTTAAATAATCTCAATTGAGAAAGTTTTAGCTCATTTTAATTAATATTGTATGCTTTGACAAATTGAAAGAATACCATGAAAAAAAATTACGCATTGTGTATTACGATGCTGCTTATTACACTTAGTAACTTCGTATATGCCCAGAACAGCCGGGCGATAATCAACAATTACCTTTATTCTAATGCAAAGAGCGTTTCTTCTCAAACCATAGAATGGGAAATTACTGATGAAATAAAAAACACCAAGACCAACTCGGTTTCTGTTTATGCACAGCAGCAATTTAATGGTATTGACATCCATAAAGCGAAAAGCACATTTACTTTAAAAAACAATAAAGTACTTTATGCTGCAGATGGTTTTTTAAATCTGTCTAATCTTAAAAAATCTTCAACCTCTCCTGCATTATCGCCGTTACAAGCCGTACAATCTGCTGCTTCAAGTTTAAAAGTTGGTAACGTAAAAAATCTGGAAATTACTGAAGGCGTTAGTTCTAAAGAATTCATTCTAAACAATGGCGGCATCTCGGTCGATCCTATTCCGGTTAAACTTATTTATATCGCAAACGAAAAAGGTAACCTTCAACTTGCTTGGAATTTAAGTATACATACCCTTTCTGGCGAACATTGGTGGAGTGTTAAAGTTGACGCTTCATCAGGAGAGATTATTTCTCTAAATGACTGGGTCCTTAACTGCACATTTGAAGGTCATAATCATAACAAAGTGGTCCCTGAAAATTCGGTAAATTTGTTTAAAAAATCAGCCTTTTCTGCCTCAAAATCGGTAGCAAATGCTGTGTTTTCAGGTGAGAGCTACCGGGTCTTTCCACTTCCTTATATAAACCCCGATGAGGCGAATCGAGAATTACTTTTTGAACCCCAAAACAGTACTTCTTCGCCCTTTGGATGGCATGATACCAATGGTGCAGAAGGTGCCGAATACACTATAACAAGAGGTAATAACGTCTGGGCTTACGAAGACACAGACGGGTCAGGCGGCGCTGAAGGCACTTCGCCAAATGGAACTGCCGACTTAACTTTTGATTTCCCATTAGAACTTAACAATACCCCCAGCAATTATCTAAAAGCAGCTACTACAAATCTATTTTACGTAAACAATATGATACATGATATTGTTTATTTCTATGGTTTTGATGAGGCAAGTGGGAACTTCCAGTCAAATAATTACAATAACGGTGGTATAGGTAATGATTTCGTTAAAGCTGTTTCACAAGATGGCTCATCTTTAAATAATGCATCATTCGCCACTCCGCCCGAGGGGAGAAACCCTCAAATGCGTATGTATTTATGGAGCCCTGTAGGCCCTCCGGGCGATGTGCTGGTAATTAATTCTCCCGCTGGGTTAGCAAAAAGCTATGCAGGTTTACCCGCCGCCATTGGGAATCCTCTGCCCGTAACACCTATTACTAAAAATCTGATTCTGGTAGTAGACAATAATTCCTCCTTTGGGTCGACTGATCCAAATGATGGTTGTGATACTTTTTTAAATAGCGGAGACATTTCAAACAATATAGCCGTTATAAGAAGGGGTGGTTGTGAATTTCAGCTAAAAATAAAAAAAGCCCAACAAGCTGGAGCTAAGGCTGTCATAATAGTTAATGATAGAGCTGGTCTTCAAACGATAGATGGTGATGACTCTTCAATTTACATACCTTCGGTAATGATAAGTCAAGCTGATGGAGAAGAACTTATTGCAGCTCTAAAAAATGGAACGACTATAAATGCCAGTCTCTCAGATAACGGACCATATCAATTAGATGGTGATTTTGATAACGGAATTATAATACATGAATATACTCATGGTATTTCTACGCGCCTTACCGGGGGACCTAGTACTAGCGATTGTTTGACTTCTTGTACTGAAGTAGATGAGGACGGGAATTGTGTTGCCGGCACGTTTACAGAACAGATGGGAGAAGGATGGTCTGATTTTTTTGCCTTAATTCTTACAATGAAAACAAGCGACTCCAGAAATAAGGGTAGAGGTATTGGCACCTATATTTATGGTCAGGATATTGATGGCATTGGTATACGCCCCGCCCCCTACAGTCCTAACAGAAGCATCAATGACTACACATATGGCAACACAAATGATAAAAACCTTTCTGCCCCTCATGGTGTAGGATTTGTATGGGCTACAATGCTCTGGGACATCACTTGGGACCTAGTAGATATTTATGGTTTCGATCCTGATATATATACAGGAAGCGGTGGAAACAACATTGCTTTAAAATTAGTAACACAAGGTATGAAAATGCAAATCTGCCAACCCGGTTTTATAGATGGGCGTGATGCTATTTTAGCTGCAGATGACGTGCTTTATGAAGGCAAACACAAATGTTTAATATATCAAGCTTTTGCCAAAAGAGGTTTAGGTCTAAGTGCAAAACAAGGAGAAGTAACTAATCGATTTGATCAACTTGAAGCTTTTGACGTTCCGCCGGAATATGAGGGTGATTGCCTGCTTGGTGTAGATGATCAGAACATTCAGGACAAGGCGTTCCGTATTTATCCTAATCCTACGGCCGGCAATATCAATATTGCTATTACGGGAAGTTTAGGAGACGGCTCAATATCTATATATGATATTAACGGAAGAAAAGTATACAGCGCAACTAAAGAATTAAATGGAATTTTAACGTTAAACCCGGGACAGTTAGCTAAAGGGATCTATCTTATAAAAGTTGAAAATAAAAACTCTTCGGTTACTCGAAAACTTATGATCAAGTAGTAGCTGATTTTAGACCGTTTTTAACCGATTTTCAATCAATGTAGTGAGGTTTTTAGAAGTTAATCCACATAAATCATAGAGTTGGTCTACGGTGCCTTGCTCAATAAAATGATCTGGTATACCTAAGATTTCTAACTTACCTGTGTATTCTTTCTCAGCCGAATATTCTGCAATAGCGCTGCCAAATCCACCAGATTTGATACCGTCTTCAAGCGTGATTACGTAGCTGTATTTTCTAAAAATATGGTCAAGGGTTTCAAAATCCATTGGCTTGATAAAACCAAAATAATAAACGGCAACTTCACCTTCAAAGGGAGTTGCCGCTTCTATTGCCAGCTGTGTCATATTTCCCGTCGCCAATATGGCAACCTGAGAACCTTCAACAAGTTTTTCAGCTTTCGCGAAAGCAATTTTAGAAAAGGATTTTTTCCAGTCTATGGTAATTCCTTTTCCGCGCGGATATCTTATAGCGATAGGATGCTCAAGACCTAATTGTGCCGTGTACATGATGTTACGCAGCGTTTCTTCATTTCGCGGAGCATAAATTATCATATTGGGTATGCATCGTAAATAGGCAATATCAAAAATACCATGGTGTGTGGCTCCATCCTCGCCTACTAATCCGGCTCTGTCAAGGCAAAAAATAACAGGCAGATCCTGCAAAGCAACATCATGAATAACCTGATCGTACGCGCGCTGTAAAAATGTGCTGTATATGTTGCAAAAAACGATGCTTCCCTGTGTCGCCATCCCTGCCGCCAGCGTTACCGCATGTTGCTCTGCTATACCCACATCAAAAGCACGCTCAGGAAAAACACTCATCATATATTTTAACGAACTGCCGGTAGGCATCGCCGGAGTTATTCCAATAATATTTTTATTCTTTTTAGCCAGTTCTACTAAGGTTTTACCAAATACATCCTGGTATTTTGGTGGCTCAACAACATCTGATTTTGGCTTCAATTCGCCCGTTTTTGCATCAAATTTACCGGGTGCGTGGTATTTTATTTGATCATCTTCGGCTTGTTTTAAACCTTTCCCTTTTGTTGTGATTACATGTAAAAATTTGGGCCCATCTATTTTCTTTAGAACTTTCAGTATTTCTAAGAGCTTATCAATATCATGCCCGTCTACCGGGCCAAAATATTTAAAATTCAAAGCTTCAAATATATTTTCCTGCCGCTGGCTCCCAGATTTCACATTAGTGAGATATCTCTTAAGAGCCCCCACACTAGGGTCTATACCTATGGCATTATCATTTAAAATCACCAGTAAATTAGCATTTGTAACACCTGCATGATTTAAACCCTCAAAAGCCATCCCGCTGGCAATAGAAGCATCACCTATTACCGCAATGTGCTGTCTTTTAATATGACCTTGTAGTTGTGCCGAAATTGCCATACCTAAAGCAGCAGAAATAGAAGTGCTTGAATGACCGGTACCAAAAGTATCATACTCACTTTCCTTTATTTTAGGAAAACCACTAATACCTCCTAATTGCCTGTTTGTATCAAAAATATCCCGTCTCCCGGTGAGGATTTTATGCCCATACGCCTGATGCCCTACATCCCAAATAATTCTGTCATCAGGAGTGTTAAAGATGTAATGCAGTGCGATTGTAAGTTCTACCACACCCAAACTTGCGCCCAAATGCCCTTCTTTTGTGGCAACTATATTTATAATGAATTGCCTCAATTCTGTGGCCAATTCTGGCAGGTCACTTGTATTAAGTTTTCTAAGATCTTTAGGATCATCTATGAGTTGTAAAAAACGATCTGGCATAGGAACAAAGGTAGCCGAAAATCAAGAATTCTAAAGCAGTCTGTGAAGCAGGAATATAAATTTGATTTAAAATATACGGCTTGAACGAAATTGTAAATAGGAGGTTTGTATTTTTATGATCTACAATTAAAAGCATGGCATTGATACAACCTTTTGATGATTCTTACTTTATGAAAAAAGCATTGCAGGAAGCTGAGGTCGCTTATGATCTGGGCGAAATTCCTGTGGGAGCAATTGTTGTCGCAAACAATACTATTATTGCCCGGTCACATAATCTTACCGAAAGACTTAACGATGTAACTGCTCATGCAGAAATGCAGACAATAACCGCTGCCGCAAATTACCTGGGCGGGAAATATTTGACTAATTGTACTATGTACATCACCCTGGAACCTTGCCAAATGTGCGCGGGTGCTTTGTACTGGAGCCAGATATCTCGTATAGTATTTGCCGCTGCAGATGATGTGCGTGGTTATCGCAAAATGGGAACGCGATTACACCCTAAAACTAAAATCACAGAAGGCGTTCTGGAAAAAGAAGCATCCCAACTATTGAAACGCTTTTTTATAGAAAAACGAAATCTTAATTAGTTCTTTTTTCGTCACCCTGAAACTGCTCAGCATTATATCAGTAATTAATTTAGAACTAAACCATTCTATTCTGATTTTACTACCTCTGTTTCAGGTATTGTCTTTTTAGCATAATTTACATCAAAATAGGTGTACATTTTCTCAAAATCGGTCAAACGACGGCTAAAATCGGAGAAATCACGGCTATTTTTGGGAGACCAAACCACCTCAGCAAGTGCAGTCATACGGGGTAAAATCATATATTCTACGTAATCTTCAGAATCCATATATTCTGTCCAGACATTTGCCTGAGCTCCCAGAATATGTTGTGCTTCCTCATTGGTGAGTTCTTCTGGTGTGGGTTCATAACCATATACTTTTTCTAAAGGCAGAAAACCACCTATTGCAAGCGGTTCATCATCAGGATTTGCCTGATATTTATCAAAATAGCAAAAATCTCCCGGTGTCATGATCACGTCGTGTCTTTGTTTCGCGGCAGCGATACCACCTTCAATACCTCTCCAGGACATTACTGTTGCATTTGGCGCAAGCCCGCCTTCTAATATTTCATCCCAGCCTATGATGCTTTTCCCTTTTGTATTTGCAAATTTCTCGATGCGTTGTATAAAATAACTTTGTAGTTCGTGTTCATCCTGCAAATTATTATCTGCTATTCTCTTCTGGCAATTTGGGCAGCGCTCCCAATTAGCTTTAGGGCTTTCATCACCACCTATATGAATGTAATGAGATGGAAAGAGCTCCATAACTTCTGTGAGTACATTTTCTAAAAATGTAAAGGTTTCTTCTTTACCCGCGCAATACACATCGTCAAAAACTCCCCAGGTTTCCTGAACTATTTTTGGCGTCCCGTTCTGCTGAAGTTCTCTTCCTTTTTTAGACATCATATCATTATCTACAACGGTTTTCTCATCAGGAAAGCAGCTTAAATAAGGATAGGCAGCGATAGCGGCACTGCTGTGACCGGGCAATTCGATTTCAGGAATAATTGTAACATGTCGCGATTGCGCATACTTTACCACATCTTTAATTTCATCCTGAGTATAGAAGCCACCATATTCTTGTTGATCATTCTCTGTTCCCGGATTATGCCCTACAATTGTTCCATTTCTAAAACCACCCACTTCTGTAAGTTTAGGATATTGTTTTATCTCAATGCGCCAGCCCTGATCTTCTGTTAGGTGCCAGTGAAAGGTATTCATCTTATGCAAAGCGATGAGGTCTATGTATTTTTTTACAAAATCTACCGGAAAAAAGTGACGGCTCACATCTAAGTGCATACCGCGATAACCGTAGCGAGGATAGTCTGTGATGGCAACGGCAGGTATCGTTTCTTTATCATCATTGATCAATTGTCTCAATGACTGTAGACCGTAAAATATGCCGCTTCCGTCTTTTGCAACTATAGTTACACTTTCGGGATTTACAAGCAGCTTATAACCTTCTTTATTTTCAATAGTATCATCGAGTTGTAATGTGATTAAACGATCTGAGAAATTAGCCTCGTCAACAATTTTAATATCCTTGCCTGTTACATCCTTTAATAATTCCTTCAAATAAGTTGCTTCCTGAGAAAGTTGCGGGTCTGCCGTTAGTGTAGTCTCCTTAGTTAGATGAAACTGCCCCATATCTGGCACAAGTTCTACAGGCTTAGGTATAATAGCATAATCTTGTGGTTCATTCTCTGTTTCCTGGTAAGAGTTTGCGCAGCTCGCCAGGCTAAATACACAAAAAAGCAGAATTATACTTCTCATAATTTTAACGGTTTAAAACAATAAATTAATAGAAAATGGTGGTTTACCAGTAAATATCGGTAATATCTTCGTATAAATCAGAATTTTGAACCTGTCAAACTTTGTATTTTAGCTTAAAAGTTTTCATTTATGAAAAACACGATTGCAGAACGTATTTATGACTTTTTAAAGCGATATCCTCCTTTTGTATTTCTTGACGAACAAAGTTTGCTTGAAATCGCAGGACAGGTAAAAGTGATCTATTTCGAAAAAGACAAAGCTGTTTTTAAAGAAAAAGAGAAGAATCACGGGATGTTCTATGTTGTAAAAGATGGTGCTGTGCGTGTACTGCGAACAAAAGATAACCAGCAGCAGATCGTAGACATTTGTGATGAGGGCGATATTTTTGGTCTACGCCCCTTAATTACTAAAGAAGATTATCAACTTACTGCAATGGCAAATGAAGAATGCATTATTTATGGCGTGCCCATAGATCTGTTTTTGCCTATTGCTTTAGATAACAAATCTGTAAGCAATTTTCTTATAGCCAGTTTTGCATCAAATGTGAGCGACCCTTATTCTCTTGAAGAAAGCGGCAAATTGTTTACCGAATATAGCGTAGAACGCAATAGCGAATTATTTGATCTCCAAAAAGCGAGGTACACTAAAAATCCCGTAACCTGCCCTCCGGATACGCTCATTAAAGATGCAGCAAGCATGATGTCTATAAGACACATAGGTTCAATAATTGTCACTTTAGACAAAAAACCGGTTGGTATTATCACAAATCGGGATTTAAGAAATACGATCGCAACAGGTCAACATGCGGTCACAGAACCTGTGAAAAATATAATGAGTTCTCCTGTACGTTGTTTTCAGAAAGGACCCACGGTGGCGCAGGCGCAGCTTATTATGTTGAAGAATGACATCAATCATTTATGTATTACAGAAGATGGTACTCCAGATACAGAACTGCTGGGATTGATTACACAGCAGGATCTTGTTGTTTCATTTGCAAATAATCCCGTTGTTCTAATTAAAGAAGTAAAACGTGCAAAAAATGGTAAATCGCTTCGTGAAGTGCGCATTAAAGTATCTGAACTTCTTAAAAAATATCTCGATCAAAACCTACCCTTATCGCATATCTTAAATATTTTAAATGAAATAAACTATGCAGTGACGGTACGGGCAATAGAGCTTGCGCTGAAAAAAATGCCTTCTGCCCCGCCCTGCAAATATGCATGGTTAGCATTAGGCAGTCAGGGACGCAAAGAGCAATTGCTGTTGACAGATCAGGACAATGCAATAGTTTTTGAAGATGTACCTGAAGATGAGTATGAAGACGCAAAAGCTTATTTTCTCGAGTTGGCCCGCCTGGTAACAACAACTTTACACAAAGTAGGATACGCCTACTGCCCGGCAGATATGATGGCAAGTAATCCAAGATGGTGCCAGTCTCTGCAGGAATGGAAATCACAATTCAGCAATTGGATATCATCCCCCAGCCCTGAGAGTTTACTGCTGTCTGCAATATTTTTTGATTATAGTTATGTACATGGCGATACCCCGCTGGTAACAGAACTTTCAGACAGTATTTTTAAAGTGCTTGAATCTAATTCAATATTTTACCGGCATATGGCTCAGGATGCGACTAAGAGCCCGTCACCGCTGGGATTCTTTAGACAACTTCTGGTAGAAAGCGATGGTGAGCACAAAGATTTTTTCGACATTAAAGCCAGAGCGCTTATGCCACTTATTGATGCGGCGCGAGTTCTAAGTCTGCATAATAAAGTGCGCAATATCAACAACACCGCCGGGAGGTTTGAACGCCTTGCAGAACTCGATCCTAACAATAAAGAAGTTTATGAAGGTTGCTCTTATGCGTTTAAGGCTTTGTTGAAATTTAGAACCAAACAAGGTATTCTTCATAACGATTCCGGGCGGTTTATAGAATTGGCTACCTTGAGCAAAGCTGAAAAACTAAAGCTCAAGCGCTGCTTTAAACCTATACGTGATATTCAGGAAATTCTAAAGATTAGATATCAATTAAGTTAATATGATCAAACTACCCTTTTGGAACAACAGAAACAAGAACGCACCAGATTTTTACAAGCAATATGCGGCCCATTTTGTTAACCAAAAAGCACAACTTCTTGAAAATACACGTTATGTGGTTTTTGATACAGAAACCACAGGGCTTGACTATAGAAAAGACCGCATTCTAAGTATTGGCGCCGTAAGTCTTACCGGGAATACAATTGATGTTTCAGACGCGCTGGAAATCTATGTGCAGCAAGATGTTTTTAATGAAGAATCTGTCGCAATTCATGGTATTTTAAAACATGGCAAATACTACAGCATTTCTGAAGAAGAAGCTATAAAGCGATTTATCGCTTACATCGGCAATTCGGTATTAGTGGGGCATCATGTAGGTTTTGATGTGCGCATGGTAAATTATGCTTTAAAAAGATTAGGAGCTCCAAAACTTAAGAACCAATTGCTGGACACGGGTACTTTGTACAAAAAAACTATACACGCTGTAAACGTGGTCTCACAAGAAAAACATTACAGTCTTGATGAGTTGTGTGCAGATCTTAAAATAGAAAAGACAGACCGGCATAAAGCTTCTGGTGACGCTTATATAACAGCGATGGCATTTCTTAAAATTAAAAGCCGTCTCCTAAAAACCGGTAAATTCACTAAAAAAGAGCTCTACAAGGCTCGATAAGCTAAACTTAGTTTATATGATCTTCTGCCAACAGCTGATCTGCTAATTGTTTCAGGTTATTTTCTTTGAGAAAAGGCTTTTCGGTTTTTGCCCTGATATGGGCGATTTTTGAGGCAAAAGGCACGTTTTCTTCTTTACTCAAACGATTTAGATGCTCATCAAAACAATTGTAAAGTATGCCGTTTAATGAAGTGTCTATACCACCGGCGTTGAATTTTGAGATCAGTTTTTTACAACACGAAAGAAAAAGTTGAGGGTGACCAGAAAGACTGCTTACAACTGTATTAAAATATTCTAATACATCCTCACCACTATGCGTTTCGCAAATGCTTACAGCATCATTAGACTCATTGTCCGGGCGAAATATCCAAAGGTTTTTTGCTATAAATTTACTATAATCCTCATCTGCCAGGTAGTAAATATCAAGTCCCAAACCAGTACTTATCACAAATACATCTGCACCTAAAGCACGCACCAGAAAGTTTAAAAAATCCTCCTCACGATCTGGCGTAAGTAGTCGCTTCCGCTTATAGCCCTTATTTCTAAAGCGTACAGAATGTAATCGTACTAATTTGCTGGTGCTAGTCATTTTCTTCAATTAAGTTAACAATCTCTTCAAGACCCTGCATACGTGCATGATCTGCGGCGCTTTGCCCTCTCCCGTCTTTCACATCTCTGTCTGCACCTTTTGCCAATAACAATTCTACAATGTCTTTTTGGTTAAAAGTAGCAGCATAAATTAGAGCGGTGGCGCCATTAAAATTGATGCAGTTAACATCTGCCCCGCTATCAATTAACAGTTTTGCCATTTCAGGGTAACCTTTAAAGCAAACACCCATTAGAGCTGTGTTGCCAGAGGCATCCTGCGCATTTATATTTTTATCATGTTTAAGTATTTCTTCTGCTATATCAACGTGCCCGTAATAAGTAGCCAGCAGTAATGGTGATGACCCCCGCTGGTCTTTTGCGCTCGCTAATTCAGGATTATTGTTAAGTATATTGTGCACTGTCTCTTTGTCTTGAGAGCGTATGGCACTAAAAAGTTGTTCTGTTTCCATATAAATAAAAATAATGATTTTTAATCAAAAAAAGCGAGGTGCGATATTTAAATACCAGACCCCGCTATGGTGAATAAAACCTAAAATAAATTGTCTGCTAAAGCAAACATTTCTTTGTGGTGAAATTAAGCTACTACTCGATTTGAAAACCCATACGCTCATACCATCTTTATATTTTATCATAATAAAAATTTATACTTAATGTAATTATTATTATAAAATTCAATAGAATGCTAATTATAGGTAATTTGTAAATTAACTGCTGTAAAAACCAACCTATGAAAAACATTAATTACTTCACCCTATGCGCATGCTTGTTCTTTTTTATTGCGGCAAAAGCGCAGAATACTTCTTATTATTTTCCCGATTTTGGGGCAAAATGGACCGAAAAACAGGCCAAAACATACGATATTTCACAACTGGCACTTGATAAAGCGGTCGCTTTCGCGAAAGCGAATGAATATTCAGAATCGCGAGATCTGCGACAGGCGATCTTAAAAGGGTTTGAAAGTGAACCGTATCACAAAATACTTGGCCCTACTAAAAAACGGGGTGGCCCGGCAGGAATGGTTCTTAAAAATGGATATCTCGTTGCGCAGTGGGGAGATATAAAAAGAGTAGATATGACCTTTAGTGTGACTAAAAGTTTCCTCTCTACAACTGCGGGTCTTGCTATTGATACAGGTCTTATCCCATCAATTAATGACACGGTAGCAAATACGATCTGGGACGGCACCTTTGATGGGGCGCATAACAGCAAGATCACCTGGAAACATCTGCTAGAACAAAATTCTGACTGGAGCGGTGAGCTTTGGGGCGGCAAAGACTGGGCAGACCGCCCGCCGCGTACAGGAAGCACAGATGACTGGAAATATCGCGAACTTAAAGAACCTGGAACTTTTTTTGAGTACAATGACGTGCGCGTTAATGTTCTGGCTTATGCACTTACTAATGTATGGCGTGAACCGTTGCCTAAAGTACTTAAAGAAAAAGTGATGGATAAAATAGGCGCTTCTACAACCTGGCGCTGGTTTGGCTATGATAATTCCTGGATGAATATTGACGGACTACAAATGCAATCTGTAAGCGGTGGCGGTCACTCTGGCGGCGGTATGTTTATAAGTGCTGAGGATATGGCGCGTTTTGGACTTTTATTTCTCAATCAGGGAGCGTGGAAAAATGAGCAAATTATACCTAAAAAATGGGTAAAAGACATTAGAAATCCTTCTGTGCCTAATCCTAATTATGGTTATATGTGGTGGCTTAATGAGCAGGGACCGCGACACTGGGAAGGACTTGATGATAATATTTATTATGCAGCCGGTTTTGGCGGGAACTTTATCATTATTGACGAAGCTCATGACCTTGTTGTGGTAACGCGCTGGCTAGAACCTTCTAAAGTAGGTGAGTTCATGAATCTGGTAAATGAGGCCCTATGATGCAAAAGCCTTGTTAAAGCGTACAGCGCTAATCAGGAGAATCTTTAAATTTAGTCAAAATTTACAACCATATGAGCAATGCAGTAGAAGCCTGGTTAGACAGAGATTCATTAGCCTCTAATGTAAGCCGCGGATTGATTTCAGGAATCGTGGGTGGTCTTGCGGGTACTTTAATAAAAACGACTATTGAGCGCATTTTACCCGTGCGTAAGCCCAATACAAAATCTGCCAAATTGAAAATGGTAGACGATCTTTCTATCAAGATCACAGGTGAGCGCATTAGTGAAGGCAATGAGGGCATTGCAGAGCAACTGGTCAATATTCCTTTTGGCGCAAGCCTGGGTGCAACTTACGGTTATGCAAAACGCGATGATCTAAAACCCAATATTCTGGAAGGAGCAGTTTTTGGCGCATCAACATGGTATGGTACACATGAGACCTCACTGCCTATGTTAGGCTTAAAAGAAGACCCTAAAGATATTCCCTTACAATTACAGGCAAATGAGTTGATCGCTCATATTGCCTTTGGCGTGACAACAGAACTTGTAAGGAGTTATATCGCAAGAAAAATGAGGGATTGAAAACAGAAATAACACAAAATCACTCATAAATCTTTACATTTCACAAGGCTCAATGTTAAGATGAGGTCTCGCCAGACATATTTCTCATTCAATCTAAGTTTCCTTGATGAAAAGCAAAATCTACAATGACTTTCTTCACTTTATAAAAAGCACAGATTTTGCTAAGGCAGTAACGATAGCGGTTGCCATTGTTACACCTATTTTTATAGGTTACGAGACCGGTTATTTTGAAGCTGGACTCGCTATTGGCGTGGGTTCACTTCTTAGTTCGCCAAGTGATATTAGCGGCAGCGCAAAACATAAACGCATCGGTATTCTTATTTCTGCATTTATCGCAGTTATTTCAAGTATAATTGGCGGCTATTTACCTTCTAATGTGTTTATACAGATTCCTATTTTAGGGATAACCATGTTCCTTATGGCTTATTTTGCCATTTATGGTTTTAGAGCTTCTTTAGTAGGTTTTTCAGGATTGTTTGCGCTTGTTTTAAGCTTCGCGAAATTATCAACGGTTTTGCAGCCGTATGAAAGAGCGATATTAATTGGCGTGGGCGGTTTGTGGTATCTGTTGCTCACGTCTATAGTTGATTTTCTGGCTCCTAAAAAGCAAACCGAAGAATTCCTGACGCAATCTCTTAACCTCACTGCAGACTATCTCAAGATAAGAGCGCTGCTTTTTAAAAATCCTACCTTTAGAAAGAAAGGTTTTTCTGCGTTGCTTGAGCTGCAAAGCAGCATTAATGAGAATCATGAAAAACTAAGGGAAATCCTTATAAATTCAAGAAAAAGTGCAGGCGATTCTCTGTATGAAAGCAAACGATTACTTGTGCTCATCCAGCTTATCGATATTCTGGAACTGGCAATGGCAAACCCGGTGAACTATGAAAAGATGGACGAACTTCTGGAAAAATATGCCCCGCAAAAAGAAGCCATTCACAACCTGGTAATGAGCATGTCTGCCCGCTTAAAAAATATTGCTTATGCCATTGAGAGGGGTAAATCTCTCAAAAGTGATGGTGATCTAAAACATACGCTTGAGCAAATCAATTCTTCAATGGGAGGCATTAATAATCACCTTAACGCCTGGGATGAAGGATATATCACACTTAAAAATCTGTACGATTATCAAGAGCAGCAGATAGAAAAGATCAATACGATCGAGCACATTTTAAGTACAAAAGAGGTGACAGATCTCAACTACGCACGTAATAAGGTCTCGAGACGTTTTCTCACACAACAGGATTATAACCCAGATTTGCTTTTAGAAAATTTAAGTTGGCAATCACCTATTTTTAAACACGCATTGCGGCTGGCAGTTGTTATCATGATAGGTTTTGCAGTGGGTTCAATTTTTAAACTACAAAATCCATACTGGATCCTGCTTACTATTATTGTGATCATGCGACCCAATTACGGTCTTACCAAATCACGATCTATACAGCGTATTATTGGTACGGTGATAGGCGCGGTTATCGCTGTGGGCATTGTGCTTCTTGTGCATAATCTTATGCTGTTTAGAATTCTTGCCATTCTCTCGCTTATTTGTGCCTTTGCCACTTTGCAAAAAAACTACAGGACCGCGGCTATTTTTATCACGCTAAGTGTGGTTTTTGTATATGCGCTCCTTAAACCCGAAGTATTTGAAGTGATCGAATTTAGAGTGCTTGATACGGGCATTGGCGCTGCGCTGGCTGCTTTGGGTAATATATTTCTTTGGCCTAGTTGGGAGGCGCTGGGCATACGGAATGTTTTCACTACCAGCTTAGAAAAAAACCGGTTATTTCTTGAAGAAATCGCCACACACTATCAAAAAAAGGGAACGATGCCTACCACGTATAAGCTTTCGCGAAAGCAGGCTTTTCTCGCAACTGGCGAATTGAACGCAGCGATGCAACGCATGTCACAAGAACCGTCAAGCCAGCAGAAAAATTTTGATACTGTTTATGAGTTGGTAATTCTTAATCAGACATTTTTGAGTGCGCTGGCTTCATTAAGCACTTATATTCAGAATCATGCGACTACAGAGGCTTCTTCTCATTTTAACAGCTACACCAAATCTATAGTGCAAAATCTCAAACAAGCTGAAAGTATGCTGCAACATAGCAAAATTGACATTGACCTGGTTGACCACAAGGAAGCCGAAGATTATATGCAAAAACGCTACGAAGAATTATCAGATTCTGTGAGTGAGCATAAATATGTTGAAGTTCAGGAAGCGCAGCTTATTAAAGAGCAGTTGCGCTGGCTGCGCTCAATAAGTGAGGAAATCATAGATCGCATTAAAGATATTGATGGGTTGTAAATGAGGTTTTTAGTCGTACGGAACTGGTTTCAGCATCGCACTTGTTAGTCACAATAATATGCGACCCTGAATTAATCCGAAAGCTTTAGAGTGAAGTTAAAGAATATGACGCTCGTGATGCGACCCTGAATTGAATCAGGGTGACGAACACCTCATAAACTTTATTGTTTCTGTGCTCCCTTAACTAATTCAGCTTATGACAACGGTTGATAATTGTAATGCTAATCTTATCCCGAGATTTCTCTGTTGTTGTGAGTAGTTATTTTTTTCGAATCCTGTTCAAATATTCTGCAGCTGTCATTACCGGGATTAATGATTTTTTGAAATCTTTGCCGTTTCTGCTGATTATTATTTCGCAATCGGAATCTATAGCGCTAAAATATTGAAGTGAATCTTCAAAATCCTTAAAAACCGAATTCAGTCCCTTTTCAATTATATGTTCGTCTAATTTGCAGATTTCACTTATGATTTTAAATTTCCGGAGTTTTTCTTTGGCGATTTCCGGAGTTTCATTTTTAGTAAGAAAATAATTAACTGTGGCAAATGAAATAGGTGAAACCACCATAATAACTTTTCCTTTATCTGCCAATGTCGCTAATTTTGCAATTGGTTCATAAAAAGGATCTCTTTCCCCAAGAAAATCCAACATAATGTTGGTATCAATAAAAAGTCTGCTTATCATTTATATTTCTCCATTAAATGGTCTGAATATTCCTTTTTGTAATCTAAATCAGCGGGAATACTTTTTCCAGTAGAAATACTTTTTACAAATGGGGAAATCTCAAATTCATCCTCTTCAGCTTCCTTAGTCAATGATTGAAGGTAAAACTCTACAATCCGGGATAAACTTAACTTTTGCTCTGAGGCATATTTTTTAGCCTTCTCAATAATTTCTTTATTGAGTTTTAATGTCAGTTTTGTATCCATCTCACCTTATTTGTACGTATAAAATTAAGAAAATAATCCGTACATTTTAGATTTTAAGGGTAATTATTTGAATGCTATTGCTCTACAGCATCATAAGGAATATAACCTTCCCATTTCCACGGGGTGAAGGTATCTGCGATTGTGAACTCAAGCAGCTCTTTAAAAATGCTTTCGGCGTTGTCACTGTTAGAAAGAATCACCACACCCATTTTCTGCTCTGGGAAAATGATCGAATAATGTTGAAATCCTTCACCATGACCTTCTTTAAAAGCGCCTTGCCCGAATGGCGAATCTAGTAATCCCCAACCCAAACCGTAACTGAGTTTTATATCGTCATTTTCGTTTGAGGTTTTAGAAGCTGAAGGGCCAAACTGAGCTTTAGAATGTATATAAATATTAGGCTGAAACATGAGTTTTGTGATTTCAGAATTGGCTGTATTAAGTTCTAAAATGTGCTTTATAAATTTGGCATAATCATCTGCAGTGGTCACCATAGAACCGGCAGCGGCACTTTCGTCTGCAACGTCTTTTGCAACCACTTTCTCGTCTTTAGTATGACCGTAGACATATTTATCTTCAAAACGTGTTTGCCACAGATAACTGGTCATATCCATCTTTAAGGGATCAAAAACCCGCTCTCTTGCCAATTCTTCCAGTCCTTTTCCTGTAATATGCTCTATCACGTATTGCAGTAACATCATGCCTTCACCTGAATAACTGTAATTTGTGCCGGGGTCAGAGTAAAACTTCAATTTTCCCTTAGGTTTAAATTTACCTTTCTTGCTTATCCAGCGCCAGTTGGGCAAGCCTGTGCTATGAGAAAGACACATTCTGGCGGTGATCTTTTTATAACGATCATCATTTGCAAGATCATGAAATTCACGCCACTCTTTTGCCAGCTTCATCTGTGGGATGGGAACATCAAGATATTCCTGTAGCGGCTTATCCAGATCAACAACACCTTCATCTGCAAGACCGGCGACCAGATAACCAAAAACTGCTTTGCTTAACGAAGCGCCGTAAATGACTCCATCGGTTTTTAAAATTGAGTTGTTCTCTTTATTTGAATAACCAAAAGCTTTCGCGAAAGCGATCTCATTATCATTAAAAACTGTGACCTCAATCCCTGTGACATGTGCAGCTTTTGTGAGTTGCTCAATTTTCGCGCTAAGCAAATCTGTAGTTATAGAACTTCCGTCAAGTCGGTTGATTTGTTGTGCCTGAATCGTTCCGAAATTCAGTAAAGATATTACCGAAAAAAGCACAATTACAGCCGATTTTTGAACTTTTTTACCCGATTTTAGAAAAGGAATTGACAGCGGATAATAACAGGTCTGGGTTTTTATCGCGCGTATAATATTGTAGATCATGACGACCATAGTAAACGGAAGTACGGCTATGAATAAGAAAAACCCGAAACCTTCTACGGTGACAAGCGCTATAAATGAGAGCGCAAAGAGCAAGGTCATGGTAATCTGAAAGTTGATGACCTTCACGCCGTGCTCGTCATAAACTTTATTGTCTTCCCGTTTATGAATCCATAAAAAGAGCGGGAACAGAATATTACACAGCGGCAGGATCGTGCCCAGAATGGATGTGCCATGAATTAGCAACAACCACTTTTTTACAACAGCTTCTTCTTTGGGATTTTCGAGAATTAAAAGATCATCTACTTCTACGTTTAAAGCGGCGGCGAGTAATTTTACGGTTTGCAAATGCGGCTCTACCTCTCCTTTCTCAATACGCTGAATGGTGCGCACGGTAACTTGAGTTTTTTCAGACAGGTCTGCCTGAGTCAATCCTTTTAATTTGCGTTGGTAGATAAGGTTTTTACCTATTGAGGGACTTTCCATAATTATTGATTTTTAAGTCTCACAAAGCTATGTTGCCAGACTTGCGCTTTTAACGACATTAGGGTGTCACCTACCTGTCATTTACCGGTTCAACCCAGTGATTATACGCTTTTATAAGCAATTACCCGCAAACGTTTATAATCTGCAACCCATTTACCACCTTTAAAAAGTTTTGGTTTTAAAACCTGCTGCACATCTTCTTTTATTGCCTCAATATCATTTTTAGTAACTCCTTTAAAGAAGTTTCCACCAAACATCGCCAGCCAGTCTTTAATGCCCGTGGCTTCATCTGCCAGTTCTGTGGGGCGGTCGTAAAGTTGGCTAAAACGCACATCAAAACCTGCTTCTTCCAGCGCTGTTGTGTAAGTTGCGATAGATGGGAAAAACCACTGCTTATATTTAGCCTGCTGCTCATACCCTCGTTTTGCAAGCGCTTGCTTTAATGCGGAAACGATAGCAGCCACATTGCCTTTGCCGCCCATTTCTAAAACCAGCCTGCCACCGGGTAAAAGCGCGTTGTACATGCAATTTATCGCTTCTTTGGCGTCAAGAACCCAATGCAAAGCGGCGTTGCTGAAAATAGCGTTGTACTTTTCGCTAAAGCAAAAATCTGTCGCGTCTGCTACCTCAAACTGAACTTCAGGATAGGTATCGCGCGCTTTTTCTATCATTTGGGGCGATTTATCTATGCCTGTGACCGCTTTTGCCTTTTCTGCAATTAGAGCGGTTAATTCGCCCGTGCCGCAGCCCAGATCTAAAATACGTTCTTCCGGTTGGGGATCGAGCAATTCTATAAGCGAAGAACCGTAGCCAAACACAAAGGCATATTTTGTGGTGTATAAATTGGCGTCCCAAAGTTGATCTTCTGCTTTCATCTCGTCTTGTTTAGACTAATAAAGATAAGAAAAGCAAAATTTGGCAACAGCCGAATGTAATAAAGTCTGGCTGGTTATTTTTCTTCGTAGAAATAACCTTTAAAAAGTTCCTGCAATTGCTTGTCTATAACTTCAGGATCTGTGGGTTCTTTCTCTACCGGCGGCACCATTTTGTAATAGGCCACTTCGTTCTTTTCGGCATCAAAAATAAATGCGTACAACGTTAAATTAGACTTTATTGGCACCGGCGCGTACATTCCTAATGTGAGAATACCAATCGCCGCTCCTTTTGCAACCTGTCCGCCGTAATTTCCTTTGCGTCTGCCAAAGCCTGTGGCGACTACCGAAAGGGCAAACCGCTCCCCGTTACTTTCTATCAATGAATCTATTGCCGGCGTTAATGCAATACCGTCGAGTTTCTTTTTTTGAAATACCTGCTGCGCAATAGAACTAAGCTCTATTTCTACTTTGTTCTTTATGGTGTCATTGGGAAAAACAAGTTGTTGTGACAGCCTGAATTTTGCGCTGTTCTTTTGCAAAAGTGAATCGAGCGCTGTTTTAGTAAGCGTAGAAAGTGAATCGCTAAATGCAGATTTGTTGCCTTTTTCTATACGCTGAATATACGAGATGGGCTCGAGATAGCTGAGGTTTGAAATTTGTGACGGAGTTACTGAAGAAGTGAGAAATTTGTTGGCTCCGCAAGAAGTGAGAACCAAAATTAAAGCCAGCACTAAAAGTCTTTTCATATTTTTTTACCGTGATTATTACCAGCGATTTAGAAAGGTGTTTCTTATATAAAGCACCTCTTCTATTTTTGGTATTGGGGAGCCAAGATAATAAAAAAACGAAAAATTGAAATTAAATAATGGGCAATAATAAATTATTTAGCCTTTTTTTGAAGGTTTTTAAACTGAGATTATAAGTACTATTTATTCATTCGCTCTGTGGCTTCCCAGATAAATTCTTTAGGAAACTCACCAAAGTATCTTGTAAATTTGATTTGCGTTAAGTTCTTGAATTCGGAATTTTTATAGGAATTACACACAAGGTGTATATTGGGCAGTTGTGTTAATGAAGATACTTATTGGTCTAATTTAGTATTTTGTTTCGTGATTTGTGTAAACTTTGTTTTAGCTCAATGACCTGTTAGCTGCTGACATTTTCCCATAATCTATCTATCAAAATCATTGCTAATATGATTATTAATGTGGAAACTACTCCAATAATAACATTATTTGTTTCGTGGGCTTGGTCGTCAAAATGATCTGAATTCTTAGGCCCATTTAAATATTCTGAGAATTTAAATTTTGGTTTATTTTTAATTGTTCTCCTAATAGACCCAAAAAACCATCTAATAACTGCACCTATAAAATTGAAAATTAATTCTATTACAACAAATCCTATAAATTCACTCATTGTATATTAATTCTTTAATTTTTTACTTATCGGTTCCTGAAAATTAGGTTCAAATTTTCTTCTGCTAGTTATTTTATTTTTAAACTGGAAATATATTATAGAGCCTAAAATTGGAGAAAATATCACTACGATAAAACATATAATTTTAAAGATTTCATTTTTAAAATTTGACTTGTAAATATCAATTAATGCCCATATCCAAAGAATTATTGTCAGTAAAACTAGTAGAGTTATGAATGTTTCTGTCATTTTTATTTCATCTGGAATTTTTCTGATGCTTGCAGCTAACGGTTTTGTGTATGGCTCGTTGCGTATAAATTAGCGATTATTTTTCGGTTGAGCCACAAGCCAGTTTTTTAAATTTTACTATTTATCTTTATTATAGGAAATCTTCAAATTTAAAAATTTGGCGACTTTCCAAATAAGCCTTATTTTCGTCTAAGCAACTGATTAGCTATGAGTTATAGCATCTATGTAAAAGCAGCGTGTCCACTATCTTTAAGTTCT
>TARA_R110002020_G_scaffold37072_6_pt1 | contig 44433 bp, 46 predicted proteins | sample TARA_R110002020 | Tara Oceans TARA_R110002020 (sample SAMEA4396489) | marine metagenome | biome: Westerlies Biome; feature: [MES] marine water layer (ENVO:01000295) within the mesopelagic zone...; material: water (ENVO:00002006), including particulate matter (ENVO:01000060) such... | reverse complement strand
GTATCGAAGGGTATTGTTGATATATACCGGTATCCCGAAGCCATGGGCCCCTTCCCGACAATCCCTGATCAAATCCTTGTACCGATCCTCGAAAATGTGCAGGGGCACCATTTCTGCCGGAAAAAAGACCGACCGTAGCGGAAACATTGGAAGCAACATAGCTTTTTTTTGATAAAATTACAGCTTGTAACTTACGAAGACAAAAAAATTAGACCTTTAAAAGTGTTAAATATATAACATTTTGTTGCATTATTTAATTTCTTTGGGTATTTCTTGTTCAAATCCCAGAAGTAGGTTAGCTTTGCCCAAATTTATCAGCACTATGAAGCACTCCGACCTTTTAAACATTGCCAAGACCTACGGAGATCCAGTATACGTATATGATTCCGAGAAGATCATCTCACAGTTCAATAGACTCACGGATGCCTTTAAAGGGGTAAAACACCTCAAGCTCAACTATGCGGCAAAGGCTCTTTCAAATATCACCATCCTTCGCTTGATGAACAGTTTGGGCAGCGGTCTGGACACCGTTTCCATACAGGAGGTCAAGTTGGGGCTGTTGGCCGGTTTCAAGCCCGAATCGATCATCTACACCCCCAATGGGGTTTCTTTGGAAGAGATAGAGGAGGTTGCCGCCCTAGGTGCAAGGATCAATATTGACAACCTCTCCATTTTGGAGCAGTTTGGCAGTAAACATCCCGATATTCCGGTGTGTATCCGAATCAATCCGCATGTAATGGCCGGGGGAAATTCCAATATTTCCGTAGGTCATATCGATTCCAAATTTGGTATCAGCATTCATCAGATACCGCATTTGTTGCGTATCGTGGACCTTACCAGGATGAACATTAACGGCATCCATATGCATACGGGCAGTGATATCCTGGATATAGATGTTTTCCTATATGCCTCCGAAATTTTGTTCGAGACGGCAAAGAACTTCAAAAATCTGGATTTCATCGATTTCGGCAGCGGCTTCAAGGTCCCTTACAAAGAGGGCGACATTGAGACCAATATTGAGGAACTGGGCAAAAAACTTTCCACCAAGTTCAACAACTTCTGTAAGGAATATGGCAAGGAGCTGACCCTTGCCTTTGAACCGGGCAAATTTTTGGTGAGTGAGGCAGGTTTCTTCCTGGCCAAGGTGAACGTGGTAAAACAGACCACTTCCACTGTATTCGCCAGTGTCGATTCGGGATTCAACCACCTTATAAGGCCCATGTTGTACGGGGCTACCCATAGCATACTCAACATATCCAATCCCAAAGGGAGGGAGCGGTATTATTCAGTGGTAGGGTATATCTGCGAAACGGACACTTTTGCGAGCAACCGGCGGATCAATGAGATTTCCGAAGGGGACATCCTCTGTTTTAAGAATGCCGGGGCCTATTGTTTTACCATGGCCAGCAACTATAATTCAAGGTTCAGGCCACCCGAGGTCCTATGGCACCAAGGTAAGGCGGTCCTGATTCGGGAACGGGAAAATTTTGAGGACCTTATCCGAAACCAGGTGGACGTAAAGGAACTCTTTTCCCCTAAGAAAGAGAAAGTGGTGGCCAAGTAATAAATTCGGGTATTTTTCGTTAATTTTGTTACCCTAAGGGAGTTAATAGATAAATATACCGATGAATACAGTAACGTTATCAGGAAAGCAACGTATCGCCTTTGGCGTTTTGGTCCTAATGGGACTATTTGCGACCGCACAAGAAGTGGAATGGCTTTCCTGGAACGACGCCGTAAAGCGCTCCCAAACGGATACCTCTCCCAAGAAAATCTTTATAGATGTCTATACGGACTGGTGCGGGTGGTGCAAAAAAATGGATGCCGATACCTTTCAGAATCCTGAAGTGGCCGCCTATATGTCCAAAAACTTTTATATGGTAAAGATGGACGGGGAAGGCAAGGAACCTATAGAGTTTAAAGGTAAGACCTATAAATTTGTACCGCAGGGCAGGAACGGGTACCATGAATTTGCAGCAGCGTTGATGCAGGGAAAACTAAGTTACCCGACCACTATCTTTTTGGATGAATCCCTCAATATGCTCTCCCCGGTTCCCGGCTACCAGAAACCAGATCCCTTTTTACAGATCGCCCAATATTTTGGCGATAATATCTACAAGGAAAAGGATTGGAAAACCTATACGGAAAACAAATAAAGAATATGAAGTGATCTAAACTTTTTCCAATTGGCCAAAAAATTTCCCTTTTGAGCCTACTTTTCCCCTTTTTTTCCTTCCGTAGCGCTGCTACGCAGGTCAAAAAAGCCTTCAAATACACCCAAAATGGCTAATTTTCACTTCAATCAAAAAAGTTTAGATCACTTCTATATGGGACCTTATGCTCCTCTATGTTTTAGCACATAGCTGGGCTTGTTATCTTAGGCACATCCTCTTGGACCGATGTTCGACCGGACAACAGTGCCTTGGACAAACCTAGCCCGTATGTTCGGGTCTCCGCTTCTTTTTGGCAATTTTATGCCCGAACACTTACCGAGCAGAGGCCACATCAGATCAGTTGACAGCTACTTCCATTCGGAATTTTGATGATCGATACATTTGGTAACGCATGCTTCCGCGATTAGCGAATGCCAATCACTTCTCTTTTATGATTTCGTAATCATCAAAAGCCATCAAAATTTTTCCGGTCTTGGTGTCCGACTTTCTCATTTGTTTTCTATCGATTTCTGTATCACTGCCCATAAAATTAAGTGGTATACTGAGTTTTTCCACAGCAAATTCAACGATTACATCGCTTGGAAAAATATCTTTCAGGTCCCCATACTCCATTTCCAGCTCAAACGAACCATCTTTTTTTGTGATCATATTGGACGCAACGAGGCGTTTGTTCTTGGTATCCAAATATAATGTTGCCATTGCCAGGGAAGATCTTTCGTCATCGGGAATGATATTCAGTACTTTTACCGCTAACCCATTCTTTGTATCCATTCCGCGATCCACGGTTATAAAGGCATATTTGAATATTTCCGTCAACGAGAAGTCCAGCCCCCGTTTGGGAAGCATGACAAAATCCGTACTTGAAAAAATGAGGTCCTTTCCCTTTTGGTACTTTATGGTGGCATTTTTGGTGGGCATGTTAATAAAGGGCACTTCCAGATCTAGTTCCAGTTTTGCCGAAAAGGAGCTAACCGAATCAAGACGTTCCTTAATATGTAGCAAATCGGAATCCAGATGCTGGGCAGAGATCGGAAATGACATCACGGTCATGAAAATTATAAAAAGGCCCTTGATCATAAAATGTCATTTTTATTGAAAATATAATATCCTAAACCGCCGAACATAAAGGTATATATCATAAGTAACAAGTTGTCCATAACAATATGCGACCAGTTGAGCTCATAATGAAAAAAGTGCTGCCAAGAATTTATCAACTTCGGAAAAAACAAACGTCCGTACTCCCCCATCCCAAAATCGACCTTAAGAAGCAGTGAACAGAGTATAAGAAAAAAAGCTGAGGCGATCCATGTTTTGGCGGATTCTTTCAATATAATTCCCAACGTGACGCTCACCGTGCTAAAAAAAAACATGCTCAAAGTACCTGAAACGAAGGCAAAACAGATTCTTTTAAAGGCATCGTCGGCCTTAAAAAAGTTGAGCGTATTTAAATATACGATCAAATCACCGTTCCCAAATATGGCATATGCGGCAGTAAAGGTACCCAACATCATTATGACGATGACAAGGAGCGTAAAGATGAGGGCCGCAATGTATTTTGCCATGATCAGTTGCGGTCTTTTGACCGCTTGTAAGAGTGTGGCCTGTAAGGTACCGTTCCTATATTCTTCAGTGACGATGGCAGAGGTAACGATCATCAGAATCAGCGGTACGTTGAACCATAATGAATTAAGGACCAAATAGAGGAGCAAATTCCCGTTTAAAAGGTTTCCCTTAAAGTAGAAGGATTGCCGCAGGTTCTCCAACAGCAGCTCCAATATTGTACCACCCTGAAGATAGGCACTTAGCAAAATAATAAGCTCTATCAAAAGTACCGCTCCCAAAGCGTACCACGTTTTTCCCTGTTTCCTTAGTTTGAACAGTTCGCTTTTTAACAATGCCGTCATCGTTGTTCGGAATATAAAAGTTGTTCCAAGGTTATGTTGGGCACACAGGAAATTACCTGATAGCCCTCGTCCAACAGGTTTTTGAGCAAATTTGGGATCTCCGTACTCTTACATTTCACCGTTACCGAGTTCCCTTCCGACCGTATCGCAAGAGGTCCTATGGCTTGTGCATCGTTAATATTTTTGGCCGTTATGGTAAAAAGGGACACCAGCTTGTTTATAAGTTCAAAAGTAGGTCCGTGATTTATGATTGCACCATTATCGATAACATATAAATAATCACAGCTTTTATGGAGCTCCGCCATAAGGTGTGAGGAAATCAATATGGCCATGCCCTGCGAAGCAAATTGTTTCAGCAGTTCCGAAAGTGCGGAGACCCCCATGGGATCCAATCCCGAAAAAGGTTCGTCCAACAGCAGTATTTCCGGATCGTTGAGCAAGGCAATCGCAATGCCCAACCGTTGTTTCATTCCCATTGAAAAGTTCCGTACCGGATCTTTCCTGTGCAATGGCAGGCCAACGACGTTCAAATAGTTTTCCAATGAAGCCTTATCGCTCGGAGCATGCTGAATGGAAGCAAAAATCCGTAGATTTTCATAAGCGTTCAAATAGCCGTACAGTCCGGGATGTTCGATTACGGCACCAATGGGCTTGTTTTTTTTTGAGGTGATGGCCACCTCCCCAGCGTCCGGCGTGACCAAACCGCACAACACTTTAAAGAGTGTCGATTTTCCTGCTCCGTTCTTGCCCAGAAGCCCACTAATGGTTCCCGCTTGAAGCAGCATGGATACAGTGTCCAACGCCTTTCCAGAGTGATAGTTCTTGCTCAGTCGCGTGGCTTTCAGCATGGGGCCGTTATTACTTTATACCGCCTGTAATCAAATTTGGGCACATAACGTTTTTCCATAAATGTACGGGACCAGAAGTACCGCTTAAAAATAAAAAAAGGATCCCGTAGCATAAATTTGGGGATGAAATTATACCATCTTATCCCCATTTTATGATAATATACCTTCACCGTCCTTTCCATTCCCAATTCCTTTGCCGCAGCTACCACGGCCATACGCTGGCATTTGCTCCCGCTGTAATGCTTCGCCATCTTTTGTGTAAATCCATGTTGGAACAGATGGTCTTTTACGCGTTTATAATTTTGGAAGCGCGACCAACCGTCCATCAACACCAAGAAAATGTGCACAAAAGAGAACAGAAGGCACCACAGCCAAAATAAAATTACTCCCACCCCATCATTGCGCAGGGCATCATAAAGTCCAACGTAATAATAGATCGTTTCGAGTATGAACAGCAATAGGGAACTGTACAACAATTTGTTGACGTTCCAATAGGAGACAAGAATATTAGGTTGTTTTGGGAGATCTTTCCAATGAACCATCAACACGGTTTTTTTATACACTTCAATATGGTTGATCTTTAGTTTGAAAAGGCATTTCCCAATGGGCCCAAACCCATTTTTAGGTATCCTCAAAATTCAGTGCCCATATCCTATAATGAGGGACGTTCTTCAAATTACGCCTTTTAAAGGAAAATCAAAAATATTGCCATACTTCAGTGCAGATCTTTTTCTGGTATGGTCCCTGTTCCGAAAGGACCCAGACTACCCGTAAACGACCAAAAATGACAAATGTTTTAATTTCACTAATTACATACGATGCTTAAAAAAATAAGGGACGGTCATATGGCTGTCCCTTGGTTTCTTTTAATGCATTATGGGTATATCGTTCTTCCAAAATTGCCCTTGCGTTTTGATATAATCCGAGAATCTATCTGCTATAATTGGGCGATTCCTTGGTAATGGTGACATCATGGGGATGGCTTTCATTGATTCCACTGGCCGTTATCTTTACAAATCTGCCCGTTTCCTGCAAAGTGGCAATATCCTTTGCCCCACAATAACCCATTCCGGCCCTTAATCCGCCCACAAACTGGTGGATGCTCTCGAACAGGTCTCCCTTATAGGGGACCCTTCCCACGATTCCCTCGGGTACAAGTTTTTTGATATCGTCTTCCACATCTTGAAAATACCTGTCCTTGCTCCCCTGTTTCATCGCCTCTACCGAGCCCATTCCCCTGTAGGATTTGAACTTGCGGCCTTCATAAATAATGGTCTCACCAGGCGATTCCTTTGTACCTGCCAACAAGGATCCCAACATGACCGAATCGGCCCCGGCCGCAATGGCCTTGGGAATATCCCCTGTATATCGGATGCCCCCATCTGCAATGACGGGAACCCCGCTGCCCTTGATGGCCGCGGCCACCTCCAGTACGGCCGAAAATTGGGGAAAACCCACCCCTGCCACCACACGTGTGGTACAGATAGATCCAGGACCGATCCCTACCTTGACCGCATCGGCGCCGGCATCCACCAAATATCGGGCCGCGGCGCCCGTGGCAATATTCCCAACGATCACTTCCAGATCTGGAAATTGTGCCTTTACCGCCTTTAACACCCTTACCACGCCCTGTGTATGGCCGTGGGCCGTATCTATGACAATTGCATCCACTCCCGCGTTCACCAGGGCGGCCGCCCTTTCGACGGCGTCAGGGGTTACCCCAAGGGCCGCTGCTACCCTTAACCGTCCATATGTATCCTTGTTGGCAATAGGTTTTTGGGTCAATTTGGTAATATCCCGAAAAGTGATGAGGCCGACTAATTTGTTGTCATCGTTCACCACCGGTAATTTCTCTATTTTATTTACTTGAAGTATATCCTCGGCTTGGGAAAGGCTGGTCCCTTCCGCCACGGTCACCAAATTTTTGGATGTCATTACCTCGGAAATGGGCCGGTCGTCATTTTTTTCAAAGCGGAGGTCCCTGTTCGTGACGATCCCTATCAGCCTGCCCTCCCCATCTATGATGGGAATTCCGCCTATACTGTATTCCTTCATGCATTCCTTGGCGTTGCGGACAACCGAATTCAACGGTAGGGTAACGGGATCGATGATCATGCCACTTTCGGCCCGTTTTACCTTTCTGACCTTTAAGGCCTGCTGCTCAATGGTCATATTTTTGTGGAGCACCCCTATTCCTCCCTCTTGTGCCATGGCTATGGCCATTTTGGATTCGGTCACGGTATCCATGGCCGCCGATACAATAGGGACGTTAATGGTAATGTTTCGTGTGAATTTGGTCTGGATGTTGACTTCCCTGGGAAGCACTTCGGAATAAGCTGGAACGAGCAGTACGTCGTCATAGGTTAAACCTTCCCCTACAATTTTATCAAGATGGGCCTGCATAGCAATTAAGTATTAATTGCGTGCAAATATACTACATAAAAAGGAAATCCGGACCATGAAGCGGAGATAAGCGCAACAAACGTCCGCAACCACAAAGAAAACGGGGCAAGATCATTTTACGCAACCTTAGACATGGGGGAATCAATGGTACTTGGAAAACAGTTCGGTAGCTTTGTTATAGGTAGATTCAAATGCCAGCCAGTTGACATTGGTATCCACTTTGGCGGCCGTAAAATAGGACAACATTTTTTCAGTGGGCATATTACCGGTCAGTTCGTCCTTGGCCATCGGACAGCCACCGAACCCTTGGATCGCACCATCAAACCTACGACAGCCCGCTAAAAACGCCGCCTCCACTTTTTCATGCCATTTGTTCGGAATGGTATGGAGATGTGCCCCAAATTCTATATGGGGATATTTGGGGATCAAGTTGGAAAAGAGGTAATGGATCGTTTCCGGGGTGGAACTGCCCACCGTATCGGACAAGGAAAGGATACGCACCCCCAATCCTGCCAATCTTTCCGTCCATTCCCCTACGATATCCACATCCCACGGATCTCCATAGGGATTGCCAAAGCCCATTGAGATATAGGTAACCACCTCTTTCTTCGCAATGTCGGCCATCTCGAGTATTTCCTGAAGGGTTTCCACTGACTCCGCAATGGTTTTATGGGTATTTCGCATCTGAAAATTTTCGGAAATGGAAAAGGGATAGCCCAAATAGTTGATGGCACCGTATTTACAGGCCTCTTCCGCACCCCTAACATTGGCCACAATGGCCAATAATTTGCTTCCGTTCGGGGAAATCTGCAGTTGGGAGAGTACCTCCCCCGTATCCACCATCTGCGGTATGGCCTTGGGCGACACAAAACTGCCGAAATCGACCGTATCAAAACCACAGCGCAATATGGATTGTATATATCGCACCTTGTCCGCCGTGGGAATGGATGTCCTAATACCTTGCATGGCATCCCTTGGACATTCGATGATCTTGACCTTTTGGGGCATGGTGTGCTGTTTGGTACCCAAAATTACATTATTTATCCGACACTAAAATATACATGCCGATGCCCACAAACACAATGACCTGTAACCATTTTAAAAATGGCCCCACCTTGGTACTGTTGCCGATATAAGCCGCAATGGAACCTGCCAGTAACGCTATAAGTGCGAACACCAGAAAGGAAACCATCATGAACAGCCCACCCAGTACATAAAACTGGAAAACGGTTCCGAGCTGCCCGCTGAACAAAAACCCCGGAAAAAAGGCGAGGAAGAAAATGGTGACCTTTGGATTCAACACGTTCATTACAAACCCCTTGCGAAAAAGTTCCCATAACCCTTTTTTTGCTCCTGGGCCCTGGGAAATCTGCAGGGTGGGATCGCTCCTAAAAACCTTAAAGGCCAGGTAGAAAAGGTAAAGGGCGCCCATTGATCTGATGACAAAAAATAGGGCATCGCTCTGGGCGATAATAGCGGAAACCCCGAAAGCCAACAAGCTGGTATGCACCAGACAACCGGAAACCAGTCCGACAACAGTGGCCATCCCATATTTTTTTCCATGGGCGATGCTCTGTACCAGGACATAAATATTGTCCGGTCCAGGGGCGATGGCCAATGCGGCGGTTGCCATGACAAATGTTATCAAGATCTGATAATCCAAACCCATTCCTTATATATTATCGCCAAAGTACAAATTTTGCACGCTGGCCATTTCTTTTTTTTATATCTTGAAACAAAAAATATGAACAGTCTCTTTTCATTTTTGGTCCCTATACTTACTTTAGCGGCCATTACATATACACAACCCCGAAATACCATGGCAGAACAAACCTACCCTTCCATACAGGTACAGGATAGTGTCCTAAGACATGTGGTGCTCTTTAAATTCAAGGAAGGTACCGATACGCAAAAAATTGCGGAAATTGAAAATGCCTTTTCCGAACTGCCCGTAAAAATTCCGCAGATAGTAGGATATGAATGGGGCACCAACAATAGTCCGGAGGGACTTGACAAAGGATTTACACATTGCTTTTTCCTCACGTTCAAAAGTGAGGAGGACAGGGCCATCTACCTTCCCCATCCCGACCACAAAGCATTTGGCGACCTATTGGGTTCCTCTTTGGAAGATGTACTGGTCTTGGATTATTGGTCAACAACTCCCAAGTAAGCCCGCAAGCATTTGACGGAAACCCGAAGCAAAATTCTCCCGTAGTAACGGAACATAGTGCCTCCAAACTCTTAGGTCAACAACCTCTGCGCAGGTTCGCGAGGCATATGGAGAAAAACAAAAATAACCCGCCACCGCCTGTGGCGGACAGGCCTCGGAGCATCATAAGACTCATTTAGTGAGTCAAAAAGAGGGGCTACATATCCTTTAAAATGGCCCGATTGATCTTTTTGGCCAGTCCAGGGCCTTCGTAGATGAACCCTGTCCAAAGTTGTACCAAAGTAGCGCCGGCTTCCAATTTCTCAAGGGCATCCGCTGCCGAGTGTATGCCCCCTACCCCAATGATGGGAAAAGCTCCCCCGCTATTTTGGTGAAGGAACTTTATTACTTCCGTACTCCTTTGGGCCAACGGTTTTCCACTAAGTCCTCCCGCTTCCTCCGTAATGAGGAAATGTGATTTAAGCCCTTCCCTGGAAAGTGTTGTGTTGGTGGCGATCACCCCATCTATTCCGGTATCGTAAACGATATCTATGATATCCATCAGCTGGCCATCCGTTAGATCGGGAGCTATCTTTAAAAGTACCGGCTTCGTACTACCGGACCTTTTTTCCGATAAACGGGCATTTTCATGTTGAAGTTCCTTTAAAAGGGCGGTAAGGGGCCCTTTTTCCTGAAGGTCCCTTAAGCCCGGTGTATTGGGGGAGCTCACGTTCACCACAAAATAATCCACATGGGCGAATAAAACATCCATACATATCAGGTAGTCCTTTACCGCTTCATCATTGGGGGTTGATTTATTCTTTCCAATATTGCCCCCTATCAAGACCGAATGGTCCTTTTTTAAGTTTTCCACGGCCTCCAGTACCCCCAGATTATTAAAGCCCATCCTATTGATAATGGCCTGGTCTTCCTTTAGACGGAACAGTCTTTTTTTCGGATTTCCTTCCTGCGGTTTGGGGGTCAAGGTTCCGATTTCCACGAAGCCAAACCCAAAATTGGAAAGTTCATTGTAGAGCGCGGCGTTTTTATCGAACCCAGCGGCCAATCCCACGGGATTTTTGAACCGTAGACCAAATACCTCCCGTTCCAATCGTGGATCTTCCAAATTATAAAGCGCCTTAAAAAGCTTGGAAAAGCCAATATTGGAAAGCAGTTTGATCATAAAAAAAGAGAAATGGTGCACCTTCTCGGGATCGAAAAGGAATAAAATGGGACGGATCAGGTATCGGTACATGTATTTGTTCAAAATATTTCGACAAAAATACAAACTCGCCCTCAGCTGTCACCGCTTAAGCCGATATTTTTCCGATTCCTTACTTATTCCGGGACCGATTGTACCGTTAGGGGCTTTCTATTGGCTTCCTCACATAGGTAGACATACCTTTGGTATTGCCGTTCATTGAAAAGGGCCAGCATTTTTTTGTCATACCCTATGGAAATTTCCATCAACTTTGACTGTAAGTCCCTGTATTTCTGGGCCAATTGGACCAACTCGGATTCTGTGGTCTGTGGATGTTTTTCCAAGAGCGCCCTACCATTGCCCTCAATGGTGGTAATCTCCTCCAAGAGCGCGGTACGGAGTTCTTCCAATTTTATCTTCTGTTCCCCGTTCAACTGGAATATTTCTATAATGGTTGCCACATCCTTGCCACCGATTCCCAATGAACATTCCTGCGACCGAACATCGAACGGACACAGTATAATCGTGGTCACTGAAATGAGGAACATCTTAAAAGTCATATCGCTTTTTGTTTGGTACTATCCCATTAAAAAATCGTGTCCTTGGATTTGGATGGTCAACTCCCCCGGCACGTGCAGGACAAAGATAGATCTTTTGCCAACGTGCTTAGGTTGCCGAACCAAATTTAAGATCGAAAGATGGATCGCCCAAATGGGTGCAAGCCCAAGGTATCCAAAGAAAAGACCCCATCCAATTAAACGCAGCGGAATTGGTAAGAAGGAGCATTTAATGGAATCAAAGCAAGGGTTGGGCACAAATTCGTATTTTTGACAAAAAGACATTTATGGACGATCTGATCGACAGATTTCTGGGATATGTGACCATCGACAGCCAGAGCGACCCACATTCAAATACCACACCCAGCACCCAAAAACAATGGAACATTGCCCATAAATTGGTGGATGAACTTCGACAGATGGGAATGCAGGACATTACCATTGACGAAAATGCCTATATCATGGCCACCTTACCGTCCAACACCACAAAAAAGGTCCCTACCATCGGATTCATTTCCCATTTTGATACCTCGCCCGACTTTAATGGAACCGACATCCGTCCGCAGATCATTAAGGAGTACGACGGGAAGGACATCCCTCTTGACAGCGAAGGCAATATCATACTCTCCCCCAATTATTTTGAAGACCTTTTGTTATATAAGGGCCAGACCCTTATTACCACCGATGGGTCCAGTCTGCTGGGGGCGGATGACAAGGCGGGGCTCGCCGAGATCATGACGGCCATGGAATATCTTTTAAAACATCCCGAACTGGAACATGGAAAGATAAGGGTAGGTTTTACCCCAGATGAGGAAATAGGCAGGGGAGCCCACAAATTTGATGTGGAAAAATTTGGTGCCGACTGGGCCTATACCATGGATGGCAGTCAAATTGGGGAACTGGAATTTGAAAACTTCAATGCAGCGGGCGCCATGATCCATATCCATGGAAAAAGCGTGCACCCGGGCTATGCAAAGGGCAAAATGATCAATGCCATCAGTATTGCCAATGAACTTATGGACCTGCTGCCCGCCCAAGAAGTTCCCCAGCACACCAGCGGCAGGGAGGGATTTTTCCATGTGCACCATATCAAGGGAGGCGTGGAACTAACCGAATTGGAGCTGATCATCAGGGACCATGATATGGAACTTTTTGAAAAGCGGAAGGAGCTGTTGGAAAAAATTGTGGACAACCTTTCCAACAAATATAGGACCGCTATCGATTTGAAGATGGAAGATCAATATTATAATATGAAGGACAAAGTAACCCCCGTCTACCATATTGTGGAGTTGGCCCAACAGGCAATGTTGGCGGTTGGCGTCACCCCCATTATCAAACCCATACGGGGCGGTACGGACGGGTCCCAACTGAGCTACATGGGGCTTCCATGTCCCAATATATTTGCGGGCGGTCACAATTTTCACGGCAAGTACGAGTACGTTCCCGTGGAAAGTATGCAAAAGGCCGTAGAGGTCATTGTAAAGATCTGTGAACTGAACGTATCCAAAGCGGGATAATATGGAAAGCGAATCTAAAATAGCGGAATTTTTTAATAAGGACCACCCTTTTAAACTGGGAATTTCCATTTTAAGGGAACTTGCGTTAGCTGCCGGTTTGCAGGAAACCTATAAATGGGGAGCTCCTGTCTATACCTTGGAAAACAAAAACGTGCTGGGAATAATGGCCTTTAAAAACCATTTTGGGATATGGTTCTTTAACGGTTCTTTTTTGAAGGATGCGGATGGGGTGCTACAAAATTCCCAGGAAGGCACAACCAAGGCCATGCGGCACTGGAAATTCAGTACCCATTTGGAATTAGACCGTGAAAAGGTACTGGCCTATATGATAGAGGCCAAGGACAACCAAAAGACGGGAATGGTGCACCGTCCCGAAAAAAGATCTATGGAAATTCCAAAGGAGTTTTCCGAACTTTTTGGAAAGGACAGGGAGCTGAAATCACAGTTCTTCTCCCTGGCCCCTTACAAACAGCGCGAATATTATGAATATCTGGCCTCCGCCAAACGGGAAGCGACCAAATTAGCGCGCATGGAAAAATGCATCCTTCTGATCCAAAAAGGAATGGGCCTTAACGACCACTACCGAAATTAAATTTTGGGCAATTCCCAACCGTTATGGTATTTTGCCCTTAAATGTTCATTGGCGGCTTCGTCCTTGAACGCGCCTTTTTCCTTATCCCAGTAAATACGGTTCCCGGTCTTGAAAGCCACATTCCCCAGATGGGATACCAATGCGGCATCATAACCTACCTGTATGGGTGCTTTTAGGTCTTTTGGATCCCTGCTCTTGACCGCCTCCACAAAATTAACGGTATGGTTATCCAGACCGTTGCCCATATTCTGTTGTAAGGGCACCGCCTCAATTTTGGGCCTGTCCGGTAATTGGTTCCAACTCTCGTGCTCCACTTCCGGGATCACTTCCCAGCCCCCCCGGTCCAGGACCAGGGTGCCATTGTTGCCTATAAACGCAATCCCATGGTTACGCCCATAATTGCCACCATCTATTCCGGTAGCGTGCTCCCAAAGAATGGAAAACCCATCGTATTCGAATACCGTCTGCAAGGTATCCGGGGTTTCGGCAGCATCGTTGGGATAGGCAAATTTGCCTCCCAGGGCCATTACCGACTTAGGAGCGGAGGCCTTCATTCCGTAAAGGGCATAGTCCAATAAATGAACGCCCCAATCGGTCATCAGCCCGCCCGCATAGTCCCAAAACCACCTGAAATTAAAGTGGAACCTATTGGGATTAAAAGGTCTTTCCGCTGCGGGGCCCAACCACATTTTATAGTCCACCCCTGTGGGTACCGGGCCATTGGGAAGTACCGGAATGGAATTCATCCAGCCTTGATAGGCCCAAGCCTTCGCCAGTCGGATCTCCCCCAATTTTCCGGAATGCACATAATCGATCGCGTCCACAAAGTGCGGTTGGCTCCTTTGCCACTGACCGATCTGTACGATCCGGTCCCCGGCTTTGACGGTTTTGAGCATGATATTGCTCTCCTCTACCGAATTGGCAATGGGTTTTTCGCAGTATACATCCTTTCCGGCGGCCAGGGCATCCGTTAATTGCAGGCAATGCCAATGATCGGGGGTGCCAATGATCACAATGTCCACATCCTTATCTTCCAGAAGCTTTCTGTAATCTGTGTACCATTTTGGTTTTTTTACCCCCGCTTTCTCCAGATCCCGGGTACGTTCGGCCAGTACGTTTTGGTCCACATCGCATAGTGCCACCACTTGCACCTCGCTGATCTTCAGCATGGAGGTAAGATCGGAAAAACCCATCCCCTTGCAACCGATCAGTCCTGCATTGATACGGTCGTTTGGCCCTACCCTCTTCCTGATGCTCGCCAACAGCTCCATTGGAAAGACGAACGCTGCAGAGGTTCCCATTAGCAAAAGGGAGCTTTTCTTGATAAAATTCCTTCTATTGTTCAACATATATGGTTCTATTCGTTAATTTTTTCGATACTAAATATAGTTCAGCGCAAAGGGAGCGGCAATAAATTTCACTTCAAAGACCCGTGGTCCCATTGCATTCTGGCAATCGGATCCCATTTCCTTTAGGGCCATGGCACCGTGACCCGTTTTGGGCGGTTACCTCCTCAATGCGGCTTTGAAGATACCAAATATTGCTCAGATCAGGGCAAAAAAAAACCCCGATCCAAAGATCGGGGCTTTAAGCACGGGTGGTATCCGCTTACTTCTTTTCAGGTTCCGGAGCATTTAATTTCTTGCTCATTTCCATGGAAATGGCAGAGCGGTCAAATTTGATCTTCCCGGCCATGGTCTCTATAACACAGGTAAAATCCTTATCGCTCAGCTCTAGAATTCTACCGTGCATACCGCTTTTGGTAATGATCTTATCCCCCTTTTTAAGTGCTTCGGCAAATTTCTTCTCATCTTTCTGACGTTTCATCTGCGGCCTGATCATAAAAAAATAGGCCACTACAAAAATCAGGATAAGCGGAAGAAATGGATATTGTTCCAACATTTTTTGTTATATGTTATTTATAAGGGCACGGAAGCTGCAGCTCCGCCCTTAGGGTTTACAAAAGCCTTGATCCTCAATATTTCGGAACCTTTGGCGGTATTGGCGGTAATGGTTATGGTCTTGGTAACCTGGTTTTGGCCAGACCCGTTGAACTTCACCAACAGTTCGCCGGTCTCACCAGGGGAAATGGGTTCCTTTGGAGGTGAGGGAACGGTACATCCACAGCTGCTCTTGGCATCGGTAATGATCAAAGGGGCATCACCGGTATTGGTAAACTTAAAGATCGTTTCTTGCGGAGTGCCCTGTTCGATGGTTCCAAAATCGTGTTCCGACTTTTCAAAAGTCATCACGGGAAGGCTTTTGGCCGCTGTATCCCTGTCTGCAGCCGATTCTACGTTGGCCGCGTCGATCTTGCTCGTTGCTTTGTCCTTGCAGGACAATAAAGCCATTGCGCACACTAGGCTTAAGGTAATAACTGTTCTTTTCATCTTACTGTATTACAGGTTAATTTCTTTCAAAAATAAGGATTATTTGATTATAACAACCCCCTGCCCACTTTTTTTAGTTTACCTTCCAACGAATATTCCTTGATCAGGTTGTCCAGTATCCCGTTGATAAAGATACTGCTCTTCGGGGTTGAATACTCTTTGGCAATTTCAAGGTATTCGTTAATGGTGACCCTTTCTGGAATGGAAGGAAAGTTCAAGAGTTCGCAGATGGCCATTTTTAGGAGAATGGCATCCACATCCGCAATACGGTCCTTGTCCCAGTTAGGGGTCTTTCCTTCGATCTCCTTTACCAACTTTTCATTGTTGAGCAAGGTCTTCATCAAAAGTTTCTGGGCAAATTCAAGGTCCTCCTCGTCCTTCACCAATTTCGGCAGAAAATAGGAATTGGAATGCTCCTTGTTTATTTTTTTCAGTTTTTTAAGGATAAAGGTGTTCACAATGGGGATATCGTCCACCCAAGTAAGGCGGTCATCCTCAAAATGGTCATAGACCTTTTCATTGGGCGCTATCACGTTCCTAAAAAGATCTACTATCAGATCTTTGTCCTCCTGATAGGACCGATTTGCCTGTGACATGTATTTTTGGTAGGACTCGCTAGCGGTGATCTCCCTGTAAATAATACGGACGTATTCTTCGTTCAGGTACCAGTTGTTCAGTTTTCGTCGTTTTAGCTCGTCCGTTAACGAACTGTTGCCGACCAGCTGTAGCAAAACGGCGTTGCCCACAAATTTATTTTTATCGGGATATCCGTCCGAAGCGTTGGACAGGTATTTTTTGGAGGAGCGCTTTATTTGATCTTCCGCCATGGCATGTACCTCCATCAATAGGTTCAGGGACACCAGATAAAGCGAATACATGTTCTCGATGCTCACGCGTAAAAACTTTTCCTGTTTTTCCAAGGTATCGTTTTGCGATTGCGTCAGCGCATAGATGCACTGCATTACTTTGACCCTGATATGCCTTCTTGTAAGCATTTTTAAAGAACTTTAGCGAATGTTATTAAACTTTACGGCGCAAAAATAGTATTATATTTCCATTTCAACCTATGGGCGGAACGTTTATCTTATAAGATTTATAACAATTGGTTTTGTGCCGATCACCTATCTTTGCCGATCAATGGCAACAAATTGCCCCTACTCTTAGTCTCATTGCATGAAGGAACTTAAATATATCAACAAGTATTTCAAGAAATACTGGTTAAAACTTCTGATAGGGATCGTCATAACCATCATCGCACGGATCTTTTCGCTCGTAATGCCCCCCTTGGTAAACAAGTCGATCAAGGCCATGGAAACCTATCTCACGGGAAATAGGGAAAACCTTTCCGAGGTCAAGGGCGAACTCCTTACCTATATCCTGATCATCCTTGGCGCAGCGCTCCTGTCCGGTTTCTTTACTTTTTTAATGCGGCAGACCATCATCAATATTTCAAGGTACATAGAGTACGATCTTAAAAATGAGGTGTACGACCACTATCAGTTCCTCAACCTCAGTTTCTACAAGAGGAACAGAACGGGGGATCTTATGAACCGTATCAGCGAGGATATAGGACAGGTACGGATGTACGCCGGCCCTGCCATCATGTACGGTATTCAGACCTTGACACTTTTTGCCTGTCTTTTGCCCATTATGTTCATCAAGGCCCCAACCATTGCTTTTTACACCCTGTTGCCCCTGCCCATTCTTTCCGTACTGATCTATAAGATAAGCAAAGTGATCCATAAAAGAAGTACAGTGGTACAGCAGTACCTTTCCACCTTGTCCACTTTTACCCAAGAGTCGTTTTCCGGCATTTCGGTGATCAAGGCATACGGCCTGGAGCCCCAGATCAATGCGGAGCTGAACTCATTGGCCCATGAGGGCAAGGACAAGAGTATGGAACTGGCCAAGGTAAACGCTTGGTTTTTCCCCTTAATGATCCTCTTGATCGGCATCAGCAACATTTTCGTGATCTATGTGGGGGGCAGACAATATATCAATGGGGAAATCGAATCCATGGGTATCATAGCGGAATTCATTATCTATGTAAACATGCTGACCTGGCCCGTAGCTGTGGTCGGGTGGCTCACTTCCATCGTACAGAGCGCCGAAGCGTCCCAGGAACGGATCAATGAGTTTTTAAAGGAACGGCCCACCATCTGGAACGAGGTATCGGAAGAGACCCCGGTGCATGGAAAAATAACCTTTAAGAACGTTAGTTTTACGTATGGGGACACCAATATTACGGCACTTAAAAATATATCCTTTACCGTTAACAATGGGGAGACCGTGGCCATTATCGGCAAGACGGGGTCCGGAAAATCCAGTATCCTTGATCTTATTGCCCGCTTGTACGATGTAAGCCAAGGAGAAATACTGATCGATGACGTTCCCATTAAGGAGCTCAACCTTACGAGCCTTCGAAGATCGATCGGGGCCGTTCCGCAAGATGCATTTCTCTTTTCCGACAGTATTAGGAACAATATCAAATTCGGAAAGGAAGATGCGACCGAGGAAGAATTGATAGCGGTGGCAAAAAAAGCGGTGGTGCATGAAAACATAATGGGCTTTTCCAAACAGTACGATACCGTTCTGGGAGAACGAGGGATCACCCTGAGCGGGGGACAGAAACAGCGTGTATCCATTGCGAGGGCCCTATTGAAAGACCCACAGATCTACCTGTTCGACGATTGCCTTTCCGCTGTGGATACCGAAACGGAGGAACAGATCTTGAACAATCTGAAAATGGCATCCAGAAACAGGACCACCCTTATCGTAAGCCACCGTGTCTCCTCTGCCAAAAATGCGGATAAGATACTGATTTTGGACAATGGCGAGATCATACAGGAAGGCACCCACAATGAATTGGTGGACACCGAGGGATATTATAGGGAACTTTACCACAACCAGCTTTCGGAGAAAGAAAACTAACAATAATGTTGGTATTGTAGCTTTTTTTTTCCATTTTTGATTAATGAATATTAGACACTAAAGAAATGGGGGAAAAAGATTTAATGGATCAGGAAGAGATTTATTCCAAAGTTTTAAGGGCCGGAAGGAGGACTTATTTTTTCGATGTTAGGAGTACAAAAGCGGGCGATTACTATCTGACCGTGACCGAAAGTAAAAAGTTCACACATGACGATGGTTCTTTCCACTACAAGAAACACAAAATTTATCTCTACAAGGAAGATTTTGTCGCATTTAAGGAAATCCTGGATGAAATGATGGAATATATTGTGGACGAAAAAGGTTCCGAGGTCATTTCAGAAAGACACCAAAAAGACTTTAAAAAAGAAGACGGGCAGGAGGAAACCGATATCATCGAAACTTCCACCGACAGCTTTACCGATGTGGATTTTGACGACATATAGATCCGCCCACTAGAACACAACATGCAACGGTCCCTTTTATCAAGGACCGTTTTTTATTTGACCGTTTTGTACATTTGACCGACCAAACACCACCGACCATGAAAAAAATTGCCTATCTGCTCTTTACGGCCCTTGTGTCCCTAGCAAACGCCCAAGAAACCTTTGACCTTACGTATTACATCCCCCAGAACATTAATTATGACCCTGCTATCCCGACCCCTTTGGAGATCATCGGTCACGAGGTGGGCGAATGGCACGTAACGCACGACAAACTTGTTTTCTATATGCAGGCCCTTGCCGCGGCCAGCGACCGTATCACCATTGAGGACAGGGGAAAAACTTTTGAGGACCGGCCCCTGCTACTTCTAACGATTACGTCGCCAAGCAACCACGAAAACTTGGAGAGCCTGCGCTTGGAGCATTTGAGATTAACGGAGGGCACCGATGCCGTAACGGACAAAATGCCCATTGTGGTCTACCAGGGTTTTTCCATCCATGGCAATGAACCCAGTGGTGCCAATGCCGCCTTGGCGTATGCCTATTATCTTGCGGCAGCCCAAGGTCCCGAAATTGACAAGATCCTTCAAGAGGAGATCATTCTGTTGGATCCTTCCTTTAATCCGGACGGATTACAGCGATTTGCCTATTGGGCCAATACCAACAAGAGCAAAAACCTGAACCCGGACAGTAACGAACGTGAATACCATGAGGTATGGCCCGGTGGCAGGACCAACCATTACTGGTTCGATATGAACAGGGACTGGCTTCCCGTACAATTGCCCGAAAGCAGGGCACGTATTACAAGCTTCCACAAATGGATGCCCAACATCCTTACGGACCATCATGAGATGGGAACCAATTCCACCTTTTTCTTCCAGCCAGGGGAAGCCAGTAGGGTACATCCCCTAACGCCCTTGATCAATCAAGAACTAACTGCGGAGATAGGTACCTACCATGCCAGGGCCTTGGATAAAATTGGCTCTTTCTATTATTCCGAAGAAAATTATGACGATTACTACTATGGGAAAGGCTCCACTTTTCCCGATCTTCAGGGAAGTATCGGAATCCTTTTTGAACAGGGAAGCTCCCGAGGGCATGTACAGGAAAGCGAAAATGGCCTGATCACTTTCCCGTTCACCATCCGTAACCAGTTTACCACCGCCCTGTCCACAATTGAGGCAGCACGCAACATGCGCACCAAGATATTGGCCTATCAACGTGATTTCTTCACGGAAAACAAAAAAAACGGACCCAAGGGAAAAATCAGGTCGATCATCTTTGGGGATGCCAAGGATGCCGCCAAAACCTGGCATTTGGCCGAAATATTACAGCGACAGCAAATTAGGTTCCACGAACTGGAAGGGGATACCGAGCTCAACGGTAACAGTTATAAAAAAGGAAATGCCTTTGTGGTGCCAATGGACCAAAAGAACAGCAACCTCATCAAGGCCATGTTCGAGAAACGTACCAGTTTTACGGACAGTCTTTTTTACGATATTTCCGGATGGACATTCCCTTTGGCCTTTAATGTGGATTATACGGAACTGAACACCTTGGTCAATATAGGGGCCGAAGTGGAGGAATTAAGTCCGTTGACAGGAAATGTGGACGGTAAAAGCAGCTATGCCTATCTTTTTGAATGGAACGAATACTATACCCCAAAGGCCCTGAACTCCATTTTGAACAAGGGACTGCGGGCGAAGGTGGCCAAATCGCCCTTTAGCCTTGGGGGCAGAACATATGATTACGGCACCATTATGGTCCCGGTGGAAAACCAAGAACTGGAAAAGGACGAACTATATGCTTTCCTTCAAGGGGTTGCCAAGGAAAGCCATATTAACATTACCTCGGCAAGTACCGGACTTACAAAAGGGATCGATTTGGGCAGCAATGACTTTGACCCCTTGGAAAAACAAGAGGTGGCCCTTTTGGTAGGCAATGGAATTACCTCCTATGACGCAGGTGAAATCTGGCACCTGTTCGATCAACGGTACCAAATGAAGATCACCAAATTGGATACCGACTACTTTGGCCGTACGGACCTGGACCGGTATACCGCCCTGATCGTTCCCAATTCCTGGGGAAACCTGGATAAAAAAATAGCGGATAAGATAAAGGGCTGGGTAAACAATGGTGGCACACTTATAGGCTACAAAAATGCGGCCAACTGGTTCCACAAAAACGAACTCATGGCATTGGACCTGAAAAAAGATAGTCTGATGGTCAAAAATATCAGTTTTGGCCAAAAAGAGAAGTTTTTTGGGGCACAGGAAACGGGCGGGGCCATTTTTGAGGCCAAGCTTGACCGTTCACATCCCATAAATTTTGGATATGGCAAGGATAGGCTGGCCCTTTTTAGGGATACCAATATTTATATCAAACCTGATAAGGATAGTTTCAACAATCCGATCCAGTATACCAACGATCCGCTCTTAAGCGGGTACATATCCGAAGAAAACCTGGAACTATTAAAGAACAGTGTCCCATTTCAGGTCAGCAGGTCGGGAAAGGGAAGGGTCATCATTTTCACGGACAACACCAACTTTAGGGCCTTTTGGTATGGCACCAATAAATTGCTGATGAATGCCATCTTCTTTTCCAAAATCATGTAGAACTCATTTAGACTTTTTCAATTGGGTCGAAAATCCAGTTTTTCGGCCCTTCATTTTAGGAGATGCGAAGTCCATTTGGCACCTCGCTTCCCGGCTGCAACAGGATTACCTCTTCCCCCTGCACCGCTCCCAAGACCAGACATTCGCTCATAAAGTTGGCAATCTGTTTTGGTGGAAAGTTGATCACCGCCACTACCTGTCTGTTCAAGAGCTCATGGGGCAAATACCTCTTTGTGATCTGGGCCGAAGTTTTTAAGATCCCCACTTCCTCCCCAAAATCGATGTGCAATTGGTAGGCGGGTTTTTTGGCCTTTGGAAAGGGCAACACCTCCAAAATGGTACCCACCCTCATATCCACTTTGGCAAATTCGTTCCAGGCTAGTTTGTTCATTCCTTAATTTTGAGTTTATGGATCAGATCATCGGGAACGTTCCCGGAATAAGCCCCGTAAGCATCTACAAGAAGACCTTTTTCCCCATCGGAGGTCTCGATCACGTAAAGGACCATATTATCGTCAGGATCGCTTGCCCCTTCGAACCGATAGTAGCGGACCACGTTCCAATCTTCCGCACCATGGACGACTTTCCGTTTTTTGTGTTCCAGCCCGGCATCACATAAGTTAAAGTCCTCCGTATAGCCTTCTTCCTGCAAGGCTGTAATGGCTTCCGACAGCGATATATAGGAGCGTTCCATAAGCATTTAGTTTCCCTAAAATTTACCATTGTTTACACTAAAAAGCAAATTTAAAGGGCAATTGTTTTTGATCGGTCCCATTAGGAGGTTCCTGCTTTTGAAATTCCGTGCAAATTGTGTTAACTTTATTCTATTCCCCATCGTCAGCAACCTCGGAGATACTTCTCGGGGCAGATGGAGGAACACCAACGTTACATTTTGACGCCCGCCCGCCGGAGGCGGGCAGGCGTCGGAGCAAAAATAATTTCTATGTCCAACACCCCCAGTAATATGTTGCCCTTGGGCACCACGGCGCCCTCCTTTAAGCTACTGGATACCGTAACCAGCTCCCCTAAGGAACTGGAGGGAACCCGAGGCCCTATTGGAACCATGCTAGTCTTTATCTGTAACCATTGTCCCTTTGTGGTCCACGTAAGCCCTAAATTGGCGGAACTTTCCAAAGAATATATCGCCAAGGGAATTCATTTTGTGGCCATTTCGAGTAACGATATCCAGAAATACCCACAGGATTCCCCTTCCGAAATGAAACTGTTTGCAGAAAGATATGGATTTTCCTTTCCCTATCTGTACGATGCCACACAGGAAGTTGCCAAAGCCTATGATGCCGCATGCACCCCGGATTTTTATTTGTTCGACAAAGATCTTTCCTTGGTGTACAGGGGGCAGTTTGACAGCTCCCGACCCGGAAACGGGATTCCGGTTACCGGTGTTAACCTTAAGGGGGCCATGGATGCGCTGGTGGATGGCAGGGCCGTGGATACCGTGCAGAAACCAAGTATGGGCTGTAACATTAAATGGAAATGACTAACAAGCGTCACCAACCTTCCCGTTGTACCAAATTGGCAATATGGGCATAATGGTGATTGGAATGCCATGCATATCTTCCTATATTGGCCGCCACTGAAATGGCCTTGTTTCCGTCGGGATGTATATATTCCCGTTCCAGATCGGAAGGGGCCAGTCCCTTTAACATATACACCATCTTTGCATGGAGGGCGGCTATATAATCCAACGATAACCGTACGGGGGCCGTATGGGCGTCAAAAAGGTCCGCCCACTCCTTTTCCCCATAAGCCTTTATCAGGGGACGCTGTTCGGCAAGTGCCCATTTAAAGCGCGTATAACTGTGGTGGTGGCTATCCGCAATATGGTGGACCACTTGCCTTACCGTCCACCCTTCGGGCCTGTACGGGGTATCCAACTGGAATGCGGAGAGTTCCCCTACCAGGGCTTCAAGACGTTGCGGGAATTCCTCTAGCACAAGGATCCATTCGGAAATATGGTCTTCCGTAATGATATCTGGCAATAGCATCGGACCAATAGGATATCTCAACTTTTCAAATTCTTCATTTTCCATAAAATACTTTATCAATTGACAGCAACGGTCTTTGGGAGGGGAAGGTGTTTAACATCCGAATATAAAAATATAAAATTACCGCACATCGTTAGTATTTGAAACCAAATAAATCAGTTGGTCAATAGACTCGGGGCAAGCTCTTGATCCATAGGCGGGCAGACGAAATCGAAGAAACGTGCGGACACAGGGGTGCCCTCCTTTGTCAGGTAAATCCAGCGCATGCAGGGAACATAAAAATTTGCGCTTATCCCGTAAATTTTAATACTTTTTTAACCTTAAAATGAGGGGACTTGCGCATTAATCTACTAATTTTATAGGGTAATTTCAAAACAGACATACTATGGCAACTATACGATTGGGCGATGAAGCCCCGGATTTTACGGCGGACAGCTCGGAAGGAATGCTTAATTTCTATGATTATTTGGGGGACAGTTGGGGAATTCTATTCTCGCATCCTGCCGATTTTACCCCCGTATGCACCACGGAGCTGGGTACCGCGGCCAAATTCAAAGATGAATTTGACAAGCGCAATGTAAAGATGTTGGCCCTAAGTGTGGACGGTGCCGCTTCCCATCAAGAATGGATCAAGGATATAAACGAGGTACAGAACACCACGATCAATTTTCCCATTATAGCGGACGAGGACAAAAAGGTCTCCACCCTGTACGATATGATCCATCCCAATGCCAATAGCAACCTGACCGTGCGATCGGTCTACATTATAGCCCCGGATAAAACGGTCAAATTGATCATTACCTATCCCGCTTCCACAGGTAGGAATTTCCATGAGCTGTTACGGGTGATAGATTCCCTGCAATTGACGGCCTACCACAAAGTGGCCACCCCCGCTAACTGGGAAGCCGGGGAGGATGTGGTGGTGAGTCCCGCCATAACCACGGAAGATGCCAAAAAAATCTTTCCGAAGGGGGTTACGGAAATAAAGCCCTATCTTAGAATGACACCCCAGCCCAATAAATGAAGTGATTTAAACTTTTCCCAATTGGCTAAAAAATTGCCCTCTTGAGCCCTACTTTTCATCTTTTTTGAATTCCGTAACCCTGCTACGCAAGTCAAAAAAGCCTTCAATTAGACCCAAAATGGCTAATTTTCACTTCAATCAAAAAAGTTTAAATCACTTCAATAGGAAAATGGGGCCCATAAAATAAATTGATGATCACAGCCTCCTTGCCCCTCAATGGCAAGGAGGTTTTTTATCTGCCCGTAGGGACGGTCCCGTATGTATGTTCCGCCATAGGGCAAAGGAATACTATCGACTACCCCGGGGCAGGGCCCAAAAGATTTTCCAAGGAAAAAACCCATCCCCTGCGACACAGGGGGTGAATAAGCCCCTAAAATAGGATCTAAAAAAAATTATGTGGTATGGATATATTGAATAATCTGGGGATACCCAAGAACAGCAAAGTCCTTATGGTCCATGCCGACGATGCGGGGCTCTCCCATTCGGAGAACAGGGCAACCATGGAAACGCTGCAATATGGCAGTGTTAATTCGTACAGCATTATGGTCCCCTGTCCCTGGTTTTATGAAATTGCCCAATTTTCCAAAAACAACGCACAGTTGGATACGGGCATACACCTTACCCTTACGTGCGAATGGAAAAATTATAAATTCGGTCCGGTATTGCCCATCTCCGAAGTACCCAGCTTGGTGGACCAAAATGGTTTCTTCCGCCCCAAGCGGAACGACCTTCAAAAAAACGCGGATCCAGAACAGGTATTCAAAGAGCTGGAAGCGCAGGTAGAAAAGGCCCTACTGTTCGGGATCAGGCCCACACATTTAGATTCCCATATGTACAGTGTGGGGGCGGATGCCCAATTTTTGGAGGTATACAGGTCATTGGGGAAACAATATGACCTTCCCGTACTTTTGGCCAAAGATCTTTTTGCGATGGTGGGACTGACACCTACCATAGATCCTTCCGATCTTCTTTTCGACCATGTACATTTTGGAAAGTTTTCCGATTTTGAAGGGAACGGCCTTGAAAGTTATTACGATCAGGTGCTGGACAACTTGCCCACGGGCCTTAATATGTTATTGGTACATCCGGCCCATGACGATGACGAAATGAAGGGCATAACGGTGGATCATCCCAATTTTGGGGCGGCATGGAGGCAAATAGACCGCAATTATTTCATGGGAAGCAGGTGCGCCGAAAAGATCAGGGACAACAATATAAGAATGATCACTTGGGCCGAAATAAAAAATGGAAGCCATGGTGCAAAATAAATATCTTTGCACCCTATGGCCATTACCCTTCTTTCATCCCCCTTGCAAGGATTTACCGATTTTAAGTTCCGGAACGCTTTCCAACAGTTTTTTGGGGGAATAGACACCTTTTATGCCCCTTACATCCGATTGGATGGAAAGCTGCTCATTAAGACATCCTACCAAAGAGACCTGCAACCCGAGCACAATACAGAACTAACGGTCATACCCCAGGTCATGACCAATGATCAGGAAGAATTCCTTTTTGTGGTGCGATATGTGCAGGAACTGGGATATAAGGAACTGAACTGGAACCTAGGCTGCCCGTATCCGATGGTGACCAAAAGGGGAATGGGCTCCGGACTTATCGAGGATACCCTTAAAATTGACGCTTTATTGGACCGTGTCCATTCGGAAACCGATATTACCGTTTCCATGAAAATGAGAATGGGATACGAAAACAGTAGCGAAATCCTAAAACTGCTCCCGATACTGGACAAGTATCCCATAAAAAATATTGCCATCCATGCCCGTATCGGCAAACAGCTCTATAAGGGGCCCGTTGATCTGGAATCCTTTGAGAAGTGTCTAGATCATACTACCCATAAAATTTACTACAATGGCGATATCACCACGGTAGCCGGCTTTAAAGTGTTACAACAGCGCTTTCCGATGCTGGATCATTGGATGATCGGTAGGGGGCTTATTGCAGATCCCTTCCTTCCGCTCATGATAAAAGGGAATACCGAAACCTATCCCGAAAACAGATGGGACATTTTCAGCGATTTTCATGATACCATTTTTGAGGCCTATGACAGGGCCTTGTCCGGGCCCACCCCGATCCGGATGAAGATGTTGGGATTTTGGGAATATTTTTCGACCGCCTTCCCCAATCCGCAGAAGACCTATAAGAAAATAAAAAAAGCCAGGGACGTAAAGGCGTACCTTTCCGCAACCCGGGAAATTATAAACACGGCAAAAACAATGGGCAGCAACGGGTAACATCTGGAGTGTACCGGAACTGAAATTTTTAATATTCGCCATGCCTATGTATCTTTGCCCCCACCTATGGAAGAAAAAGAACCGATTGACCATCCCCAAAAAAACAATCCCCTACATGGGGTAACCTTGGCACATATGCTGGAACATCTTGTGGCAACGTACGGGTGGTTCGATCTGGGCAAACGGATACCCATAAAGTGTTTCACGAACGGGCCTTCCATAAAATCGAGCCTCGCTTTCCTCCGAAAAACGCCTTGGGCAAGGCAAAAAGTGGAAGACCTCTATCTTTATTCGTTGAAATCCTAGGATAATAGTGGTTAAAATGGAATAAAATTGTTCCAAACTCCCCCTACAAGCTGCCATTTTACTGGAATAAACCGATAAACTGCTAAAAATAACCATATTAAAAATAATTAGCGTACATTTGCGCCTTTAATAATTTTTAATTTTTTGTAATGAATAGAGGAACAGTAAAATTTTTTAACGACTCCAAAGGATTTGGATTCATCGTTGAAGAAGGAACCGACAAAGACCATTTTGTACACATTTCAGGATTGATCGATGAGATTCGTGAAGGCGATGAGGTAGAATTTGAATTGGAACAAGGTAAAAAAGGATTGAACGCAGTAAATGTAACAGTTATTTGATACATACTCTTTAACTTTTTGAAAATCAAGCCCATTACTCTATAGAATGGGCTTTTTTTTAATCCTGATCCAGAAGGGTAGGAATTGAACTACTAAATAAATTAAAAATAAACGGTTTTTTGACGCAACCCTTTTAGGTTTACCCTATCTAAAGAATTGGAACAACACCTCCCCCTAAATAAATGTTATATTATGACCACATTTTTTAGCATCTTTTTCGCCTTATTGGCCTTGAATGCCCTACTTGTACTGTTAAGCGTTAACAACACGCCCAAATCGAACAAGTGACCTAGGGGTAAATTGGTTTCCGGGACTGCGGAATATCGGACTGCATTTTTCACAAAGATCCAGTTCCCTGATTCTGCGACCTAAAACCGTGGGAAATCCTAAAACCGTAAAGGCCGTCCAATTTTATAGTTGAACGGCCTTTTTTTATTAAAATTCAGTTGTTTCTCCCTTGAAGTAAGCAGCAGAAATATCTCCCCTTACTTCACGTTCATCAGTTCCACATCAAAAAGCAATATGGCATCACCGGGGATAACCCCACCGGCACCCGCGCTTCCATAGGCCAAATTGGAAGGGATCACAAATCGGGCCTTATCGCCCACCTGCAAAAGGGCGATTCCCTCGTCCCAACCGGAGATCACTTGGCCCACGCCCAATTTAAAGTCGATCGGCTGCTTTCTCTTGTAAGAGGAATCAAAAACGGTACCATCCATTAAAGCACCTTCATAGTGCACCGAAACGGTCTGTCCTTTGGAAGCCTTGGCACCCGATCCCTTTTGAACGATCTTATACCTCAGTCCGCTGGCCGTTTCTTCGAAGCCGGCGGCGACTTTTTCCATTTCGGCCGCTTGTGCCGCTTTTTCTGCTGCCAGCCTTTTCTCCCTGGAACCTTCAAAAGTTCGAAAGGCCTCCACGGCGTTCCATTCCTGTGCTTCGGCCCCTATTCTAAGGATTTCCAATTTTTCGATCTTGTCGCCTTGCGCTATGGCATCCACCACCTCCTGTCCTTCGTGGACATGTCCAAAAACAGTATGTTTGTTATCGAGCCATGGAGTGGCTATATGTGTGATGAAAAACTGCGTCCCATTGGTTCCAGGTCCAGCATTGGCCATGGATAGGACCCCTGGACCATTGTGTTTTAGGTCCACATGAAACTCGTCATCGAACTTATAACCGCCATCCCCCGTACCGGTTCCCAATGGGCATCCTCCTTGAATCATAAAATCCGGGATTACCCTGTGGAACGATATCCCGTCGTAATAAGGGGTACCTTGGGGCTTTACCTTGTTCTCCATATCACCTTCCGCCAAGGCCACAAAGTTTCCCACGGTCCCCGGGGTTTTATCATGTGTGAGTTTCACCAGAATTTCCCCTTTGGAAGTATTGAATTTAGCGTATATTCCGTCTTGCATTTCAGCCATTTTTAGATGAGGCGCAAAGGTACGGATTTGTTTTTTCCCGTAAAAGGGCCCTCCCCTACTTTACCACGGCCATTTTGATGTTCCGGCAGGAAACAAGGCTTTGGCCCCAATTACGGGAAAACGTTTTGGCGAGGTACTTCAGCGTTCTAATCTTCGATTCAGGAGCCGAAATTTATGGCTACCCAATAGTGGGGCCCTTATCCCTTAATGGTAGCAAGGGGTACGGTGCCGTATTTATCAAAAAGATATACCAGACTGGCCATGGTGGCAGCTCCCAGTTCAAGTTCACGCCTGTTTACATGTTCAAAGGTATCGTTCTGTGCGTGATGGTGATCAAAATAACGCTGTGTATCGGGCAGCAGCCCAGCAAGTACTATTCCCTCATCTTCGAGGGGACCTATGTCCGCACCCGCATACCCCTTTACAAAAAGGTGGATCAGATAGGGTTCGAACAATTTTTGCCAGCCCAATACCTGTTCAAAATTGGCATCGGAACAGTTAAAGGAAAAGCCCCTTGGGGTAAACCCTCCCGAATCGCTCTCCAAAGCAAAAACATGGTCCTCATTTTTGCTTTTGGCCACTTCCGCATATTTATTGCCCCCCCTTAGACCGTTTTCCTCGTTCATGAACAGGACGGCCCTAATGGTGCGCTGCGGGCGGTATCCGTTCAATTTCATAAGGCGCAGTACCTCCATGCTCTGTACCACACCGGCACCGTCATCATGGGATCCATCGCCCAAGTCCCAAGAATCGAGGTGTCCACCTATCACCATGATCTCGTTCGGATATTTGCTTCCGGTTATTTCCCCTATCACATTATAGGATTCCACATCCTCGAACTGCTTGCAGTTCTGTCTAAAAAAGAACTTGGTATCGGGTTTCAGTTTGAGGGTGGTACTGAGGAGTTCGGCCCCATTGGTGCTGATGGCCGCTGCGGGTATCCGTTGGTCCACCGGGGTCTCCCCATAGCCCATGGAGCCCGTATGGGGAAAATCGTCCAGCCGCAGGTTAAGCGACCTTACTATTATCCCGACGGCACCGTATTTACCCGCCTCCTCGGCCCCTGAGTACCGTTGGTCCACACAGCCTGAATAGGCATCAAAGGTACTGATCAGTGTTGGGTCCATTGCCCTGTTAAAAAAAACGATCTTCCCGGCAATGGCGGATTTGCCCAACGTCTTCAGTTCCTCGAGGCCCTTAACCTCCACCACTTCGGCCTTTATTCCCATACTTGGCGTGGCCACCGATCCACCAAGGGCACAAATGGGGACGTTGGTAGTGATGCCCGGACTGTTTTCGACATAAGCAAATTCAGGGGTTCCCCTGACCCACTTGGGCACCATGACCGGTTGCAGCCATACCTTGTCCAGCCCTAGGGAGTCCATCTGCTTTTTTGTATAATCCACTGCTTGCCGGGCCTGTAAGGAACCCGATAACCTTCCCCCGATCTGATTGGACAGGTAATTGAGCCAATCGTATGATTTTCCCTCCGTTAAGGAAGCGGCATAAATATCCCTGATCTGTTTTTCGTCCGCCGTTTGGGCATTGACAGATATGGAGGTTAACAAGAGTAAGCACAATACATTTATTTTCATTCCGTTTCTTTTTCCAATTGATCTTTGTAGGCTTCTAAATTAGCCTTTATTTCATCATCCAATTGCGGTTCCACTACATCTTTGTATTTTTTTAACGCTTCCAATAGGATGGAGGCCACTATAAGACGTGCGCCTTCTTTGTTATCCGCAGGAACTATAAACCAGGGGGCATGGGGAAAAGAGGTCCTTTCGATGGCTTTCCCGTAACAGTCCATGTACCTGTCCCACAACTTCCTTTCCTTTAGGTCGCCCGGTGAAAATTTCCAGTTCTTCTCCTGAAGATCCAACCTCCTGAGCAAACGAAGGCGCTGCTCCTCCTTGGAGAGATGAAGAAAAAATTTAAAAATAATGGTGCCGCTGGCCGCTATCTGTCTTTCAAAATCGTTGATCTGTTGAAAACGCCCCTCCCAAAAATCCGCATCCACATCCGCCACCGAACGGATACCGGGCAGGTGCTCTGCCATAATATATTCGGGATGTACCCTAGTGACCAATACGTTCTCATAGTGCGTCCTGTTAAAGACCCCGAATTTTCCCTTTTCGGGAAGTGCGATATAGTGCCTCCATAAATAATTATGCTTTAATTCGAGGGCCGTAGGGACCTTAAAACTGTGCACCACCACTCCCCGGACGTTAAAATCCTTGAACACTTCCCTGATAAGGCTATCCTTGCCGGCCGTATCCATACCCTGTAGACAGATCAACACACTGTATTTGCCATGGGCATATAGGGTATCCTGAAATTTTCCAAGTTCCTTGCGAATTTCCTTTAATTGCTTTTTCAGGTTTTTTTCCGACTGCCCAAAATCCTCGAAGGTTCTTTGCTCGTTCAGGGGAAGGGAGGATTCAGCTCCGTACGCCAGTACATTTATTTTTTCCATGCCTGAATATAAAATATTCCGATAAGGGGTACAAGGAAAAAATGAAGTAGCGGTGGCCATCCCTGTGCAGTATCCAAAAGAAATGAAAAAGTCATTGGGTCTTCCGGCGGAACCTTTTGGGTCCCTGATCCTGTTCCCAAGATGGGACTTTCATCGAAAAAATCAGGTATTGCCAAACAATAGCCGTATATTTACATCTTATTAAACGCCCATTTTTTACGGAAAAATCCTACTATATGAAGACCCATTATTACTTATGGGGGATTGCGATATTCCTTTCGTTCACTTCATTTAGGCCCAATGAGGCCTGCGATCATATGGGCAACACCCTCAATTTTATAGGCGAAGGCATTCGCAAGGCCTTGGATGCCGACAATATAAACACCCGAAGGTATTTCACTTACAAGTCCCTGAATGCCATAGAACGGTCCAAAAAACTTTTGGAGTATTGCAATTGCACCGATGCAGCGGAAAATCTCATGGTAGGGCTGGAACATTTAAAACATGCCAGTAAGGCCGTTTCCTTGGAAAATTCCGGAATGTTGCTCAAAAATGCCCTCTTGGATACAAAACGGGCAATGGAATTCTTGGAGACCCATGATTTTCACAAAAGTAAATATTCGAACGATATACTTCGGATGAACACCAAAAAAGATCTTCCCGGTTCCAGTGTACCCTCCGCACCTGAAATTGAGAAACGGATAGACAGCTCCCTTGGAAACTATCGGCAATCCCTTAAAAAAGTGGTCAACACTGTTGAGTGCGGGAAGGCTTTGGCCTATGTGGACAATGTTCTGGACCTCTGCGAGCGTCAGATGGCCCGCCCCAATCTTTCCCCGGCCCGGTTGCACTATTATCGAAAAACGAGGGAAATTACACAACAGGCAAAAGAGCGACTATCGGGCTGCAACGATGAGTGATGTACCGGATGTTATTTGCTTCCAAATAGCTTTACGTCCTCTTCCGTTACTTCCTTCCCCCCCAAAATGATCAGGCGCTCCACCACGTTCCGTAATTCCCGGATATTTCCGGTCCAGTCATAGTTTTTGAGAAGCTCCACGGCCTTGGGCGAAAATGATTTTAGGGTGGTGCCCTGTTCTTCCGCGATCTTTTCCGCAAAATGTTGGACCAACAAAGGAATATCGTCCCTTCGATCGTTCAAGGAGGGAACTTTTATAAGGATCACCGCAAGTCTGTGGTATAGATCCTCCCGGAAACGTCCTTCGGAAATCTCTTTTTTAAGATCTTTATTGGTAGCGGCTATGACCCGCACATCCACTTTGATGTCGCGATCCGAGCCCACACGGGAAATTTTACTTTCCTGAAGGGCCCTTAGTACCTTGGCCTGGGCCGATAGGCTCATGTCGCCTATTTCATCCAAAAAAATGGTGCCCTTATCGGCCGCCTCGAATTTGCCCGCTCGGTCTTTTACGGCCGAGGTAAACGCTCCCTTTGTATGTCCAAAAAGTTCGCTCTCTATGAGTTCCGATGGGATGGCGGCACAATTTACCTCTATGAAAGGAGCAGTACTACGTTGGCTTTTTTCATGTACCCAATGTGCCACCAGTTCCTTGCCCGTGCCATTGGACCCTGTGACGAGCACCCTTGCATCCGTAGGCGCCACTTTTTCTATGATTTCCTTTATGGTCTCCAAGGCCTCGCTTTCCCCAACCATCTGATAGTTCTTTCCCACCTTCTTTTTAAGGCTTGCGTTTTCCTGGACAAGTTCCTTTCTATCCAGGGCATTTCGCACCGTAGTGAGCAGACGGTTCAGATCGGGAGGTTTGGAAATATAATCAAATGCGCCCATTCGCATGGTCTGAACGGCCGTGTCCAGGTCCCCGTGCCCCGAGATCATGATAAAGGGAATTTCCGGTTTAATCTTTCGGGCCGCTTCAAGAACCTCCACCCCATCCATTTTGGGCATTTTTATATCACATAGAACAAGATCGTAGTCCTCCTTTTTAATACTTTCCAACCCCTTCATACCATCTTCCGCCTCTTCCACGCTATAGGTTTCGCTTTCCTCGCTCAAAATCTTTACCAAAACCCTTCTTATGGCGGCCTCATCCTCTATTACCAATATTTTCGACATCGATCTGATTTAATTCCCTCCCTGAACGGGCTGTTCGTCAAAAACCAATTTACAGTTAATTCCCATGTCCCACAACTTTTTAATATTATGTTAAGGTTTCCGGATAGGGCGGATTGTGAGCCATAGGGACGCTGGAGGCATCGGGATGAATTTAGCGGATGAACATCCTATTTAAGGGACGTTGCCATTATGGAGTCTATGAGATGTCTATCCGATTTTCGGCAAATCTTTGGTGGATTCGATACCTGATCTCACTTTTGATCTTGGGGTCGGAAAAGCTGTCCTCAATAAAAAAATGGAGTATGAAGATCAAGGAGGTACTTCCAAAATCGTCAAAAATAACAAAAGCTGGGGGTTGTTTCAACACACCTTTCTGAACCGTAGCGCATTCTTCCAAAAGTCTGGTCACCAGCTCTACATCGGTACCTATGGCGACACCCACCTTAACGCTTTCCCTTGTGGCAATATGATTATGCGTATAATTATAGATGCTGTCCGTTAGAAAAATGTGGTTTGGGATAATGATCACCTTATCGTCCCTGGTAATGGCCCTTGTGGTCCTTAACCTGATCTCGAATACCCGTCCGACCTTATTGTTGACCTCAATAACATCGCCCACATGTAGGGATTGGTCCGTAATGATCAGAATTCCCGAAATAACATCCTGAAAGAGGTATTGCAGGGCGAAACCCAAACCGACAAAAAGGGCCGCGGAGGCGGTAAGCAGAACCGTGAAATCTACCCCGGATGCGTGCAGCACGGTCACCACTACCAGTAGGTAGAGAAGGTACTTTAAAAACCAAAATATACTGACAAATTTGTTTTTGTCCACTTCGGGCAGTTTGGAAGTGACCAACCTGTTCACGAAGCGAAGCAGCCACGTTACCAGGAAAAGGACCAGAAAAATGGCCAATAAGGTACCGATACGAATGTTGATCTCGTTACTGGTATAGATACCGTAGCCCAAGAAGTCCTTAATTTGCCAAGCTATTTCCTTTAATTTTTCCAAAATATCGATTTAGTTTCCAAAATGGTCTACAACCTTGTTGCAAGTTTGCGGGACAAATGGCGGAAGACCAAAATAACAATATGACACCGGCCGTGGGCATCGCAAATCCCATTCTGTTGGCCATAAGGTCCCAATTACGACTATCCTTTATGAAGGCAACGGATCGAACAAGCACTGACCATCAATACCTGAGCCACTTGAACAGTTCCCTATAACTGGGTTTTTTCCCGTACATCAATATACCCACCCTATATATTTTTGCCGCCAACCAAACAATCCCCAAAAAGGTCACTATCAAAAGGGCTATGGACGTAGCCAACTGCCATATGGGCACGCCCCCTTCGCCAAGTCCTCCCGGCAGCCGCATCAACATAACAATGGGCGAGGTGAGCGGAAAAAGGGAAAATGCCACTGCTATGGGCCCATGGGGGTTGTTGAACACCGAAAAGAAACCTACATAGATGCCCAACATCAATGGGAGGATTATAGGAAGTATAAACTGCTGCGTATCGGTCTCGTTGTCCACGGCCGCCCCAATGGCCGCATAGATGGAACTGTATATAAGGTACCCCAGCATAAAATAGACCAAAAAGAAACCTATCAGCATGGCCCAGGGAATAAGGAACAGTTCCTGAAGATACAATTGTATGGTAGAATCGGCCTGCATCCCCGCAATGGCATTGGTAGCTTCCGGAGCAAGGGCGTTGCCTGCCCCCCAAACGGGCTCAATATCAAAAATAAAGATCACCAAGGTAAGCAATAGCGTTCCGCAAAGGATCCAAATGGCAAATTGGGTGATCCCTGCCAAAGAGGTTCCGATTATCTTGCCCAACATCAGTTGAAAGGGTTTTACCGACGATATGATCACCTCTATGATCCTACTGGTCTTTTCTTCGATGACACTGCGCATGACAAAACCACCGTAGATAATGATGAACATCATGATCAGATAGCCGAAACCTCCTCCTATGAACGCTTTTATCTCGTTGATCCCTTTAAGGTTCCGCTCTCCCGTAAACGTATTTGTCCTAATTTCAAAATTCCTGTCCATGGCCCGATATTCTTCAATGGATACCCCTAGCTCCTGGAGGCGGCCCAGCCGCAACCGTTCTTCAAAGGTATTCTCCATATCCGCCAATATGGAGGAGCTTGGGGAATCATTACTGAAAAAATGGGCGTTCCTTGCCACGGTTTCCAAGCTTTCCCCTTTGGGAATGTACAACAGCCCATAGTATCCGAGAGCCATTGTTGAATCCTTTGCCCGTTGCAAGGATATATCCCTTAGATCGAGATAGGAAACGTTGGGGGTGGATAGGAAATCATTGTTAAAATGGCCACTTTCGTTCAAAATGGCAATGACACGTTGTCCACCATCGTTCATTTTGGTCAGGTAGCCAATGAGCACTACCATGCCCACCATAAGGAACGGGCTTAAAAAGGTCATTATAACGAAGGATTTGTTCCTTACTTTGGCCAAATACTCCCTTTTGATGATCAGTGCCAGTTTACCCATTTAAATTTTTACTTTGTATGGTTTTAATAAATATTTCATTGGCGGAAGGAACGGTTTCCACAAAATGGTTGATATTGGCCTTGGAAGATAGGTAGGCCAATAGGTCCCCGGTATGGGCATCATTAAGTTTGATACTAAGATCGAGCTGGTTTTCCAAGGATGTGGATACCGGGCCGACCACGGTAAACCTAGATCGGATATCGGCCAAAAGAGCTTCGCCGTTTCGGGTTTCCATGCCCACTTTAAAAATATTGCTCTTATAGGCCATTTTGATACTGCTCAATTTACCATCCAATATTTTCTCCGACCTATGGATCAGGGCTATATATTCGCACAGTTCCTCTACCGATTCCATACGGTGGGTGGAAAAAATAATGGAGGTTCCCTTTTCCTTAAGTTCCAAAATTTCATCTTTGATGATATTTGCATTGATGGGATCGAACCCGCTGAAGGGTTCATCAAAGATCAACAATTTTGGTTCGTGGAGCACGGTTACAATGAACTGGATCTTTTGGGCCATGCCCTTTGAGAGCTCCTGTATTTTCTTTCCCCACCAATCCCCAATCTCCAATTTTTTGAACCAATATTGCAGGCGTTCCTTTGCCTGTGCCTTGGAAAGTCCCTTTAACTGTGCCAGGTAAAGCGCCTGCTCCCCTACCTTCATGCTTTTATAGAGCCCCCGCTCCTCTGGAAGGTATCCGATCATTCCGATATGGTGGGCCTGTAAGGGTTGTCCGTTAAAGTACACCGTTCCCGTATCGGGATAGCTGATCTGGTTGATGATACGGATCAAGGTGGTCTTCCCCGCCCCATTAGGGCCAAGAAGTCCGTAAATACTGTTCTTTGGAATTTCTAAGGAAATATTTTTTAGTGCACTATGGTTCCCGAATTTTTTTGAAACGCCATCAACCACCAAGATACTGTCCATGCATTGATTTTTCATACGTTATTACAAGCCGGATATCCTTACATCCATAAATCGGTACGGCCCAACGTAGCCGGGAACATATATCCGGTTTCAAAGATATGTAAATGCTTTAAAAGGTTATTTGGTTAACTGGGTTCTTTTTTAAGCAACCCATCTTGATTTTGTCGATTGAAGTGAAAATTAGCTATTTGGAGTCTGATCGAAGGCTTTTTAGAGTTGCTTCCGCCAGAGGCGGACGTACGGAAGGAAAAAAGGTAGGACCGAACGTTAAGAAAACAGGCAGTGGCCGTTTTTTAGTGAACGGGCCAAGTGGCGCACCGGCACAACAAGAGCAATTTTTTAACCGATTGAAAAAAATCAAGATGACTTAAAAAAGCAAAACCCACCCTTAAAAGGATAAGGATGGGAAAAAAATTGCTATGAAAAAGAAAATTAATATCGGTTTCCCGATATCTTTTCAAATATACACATTTTATTTAAACTATGGATTTTATGCTCAAGAGAACATATCCTTTACCTTTTCAAAAAAGGATTTATCCGATTTTTCGGGGTTCGGCACAAAATTGGTATGCGTTTGCATACGCTCAAAAAAGTCGCGCTGTTCCTTGTTGACCTCTTTGGGCGTCCATACGTTCACATGTACCAAAAGATCACCGGCACCATACCCATTAAGGTTTCCGATCCCTTTGCCCCGCAACCTCAATATTTTCCCCGATTGGATGCCCGGTTCCAATTTGATCCTGACCTTTCCGGTCACCGAATCTATTTCTTTGGACGTCCCGAGTACCGCTTCCGAAATACTGATATAGAGATCGTAGTGCAAATTGTCACCTTCCCTTTTGAGGGTTTCATGGTCCTCGGTCTCGATAGCTACCAAAAGATCTCCGGGAATTCCGTTTCCGGGGGCGTCGTTCCCCTTTCCGGTAACCTTCAACTGCATACCGTCTTCCACCCCTCCCGGGATTTTAATGGATACGGTTTCCTCGGTAAGTTTCATTCCCTGTGCATCCGCTCCACTGGGACTGCTATCCAATACCTGTCCGCTTCCACCGCATACGCTACAGGTGGCCGCCGTCTGCATCCTTCCAAGGATCGTATTGGTGATCTTGGTCACTTGTCCCCTGCCCGCACAAGTGGAACAGGTTTTATAGGTGACCCCTTCGGCCTGTACCTTCCGCCGGACCTTCACCATTTTTTCCACACCGTTGGCCACTTCTTCCAATGTAAGCTTTACCCTGATCCTCAGGTTGCTGCCCTTTACCCTTCGCTGTTGGCCCCCGCCGCCGAAACCGCTAAAACCGCCCCCGAAGGCACTTCCGAAGATGTCCCCGAACTGACTGAAAATATCGTCCATGTTCATACCACCGCCATGTCCCCCACCTTGGAACGCGGCATGTCCATATTGATCGTAACGCGCCCTTTTGTCGGGGTCGCTTAAGATTTCATAGGCTTCTGCCGCTTTCTTGAACATTTCCTCCGCTTTGGCATCTCCCGGATTTTTATCCGGATGGAACTCCACGGCCTTCTTGCGATAGGCCTTTTTGATCTCTGCGGTGGAAGCACCCTTTCCGATGCCCAATATGTCGTAATAATCCTCCTTCATATGCTGATTTTAATTGCCTACCACCACTTTGGGGTGGCGAACTATTTTATCCCCAAGGGTAAACCCTTTTTCAATGACATCCAGTATTTTACCCTTTAATCCTTCATTTGGAGCCGGTATCTGCGTAATGGCATCGTGCATCTCCGCATCAAAGGCATCCCCTTCGTTAACTTCCATTTCCTGCAGGCCCTTGCCCTTCAGCACTTCCTTGAACTTGGTCCTGATCAGCTCTACCCCCTTGAACATTTCCTTGTCTTCCGACTTGGCAAGTTCCTTCATGGCACGGTCAAAATCGTCCATCACGGGCAATAGGGACACGATCACTTCCTGCCCGGCGGTGCGGAACAGTTCAATGCGCTCTTTGGAAGTACGTCTTTTATAGTTTTCAAAATCCGCAAAAAGACGTAAAAATTTATCCTTCTCCCTGGCCAGTTCGTTTTGCAGTGATGTTTCCATTGGCTCGTCCCCTTGGGGGTCCGCTCCCAACGTTTCGGCACCTGTGGCATCCCCGTTTTCGTCGGTGGCATGCGTACCGTTTTCGCTTATGTTCCCATCGGAATATTCCCCGTCAATTTCCTCGGCGCTATTTTTCTTGCTCATTTGTCTAACTTTTTTATCCTTCGAGTTGAAGTGGCAAAAGTACTGCCAATTCTTCAAAAATGTCAAAATGTCATCAAAGTTTACAAAAAAACATCCGCTCATTGCGGATGTTCCGGTACATGCCAAAAGTTCGTGTTGGGCTATCCTTGGTATTCGGTGTTGTCCAAGGAAATGGGACTTTTCTGGGGAACGGTCTTTTGGTAGAGTTCCTCCAAGCTCCTACAAATGTTCTGAAAGTGAAAGGAAAAACCCTCGTCCTCTATCTTTTTACTGCTAACGCGCTGACTGGCAAAAAGGATGTACGACATATTTCCCAACAGTAATTTCATGGCGAACCGTGGAATGTTCGGCAAGATCAACGGCTTGTTGAGAACGACCGCTATTTCCTTTGTCAATTTGTTGTTGCTGACGGGATTGGGCCCAACCCCATTATAGATACCTTCCAGTCGATGGTGGACCGCAAATAGGAATATGCGTGCCAGGTCCCTTATATGAATCCAAGATTGCCACTGCTCCCCTGTGCCAAATGCGGCCCCAATATAGTTATCTATCGGTTTCGCCATTTTGGGCAGGGCTCCCCCTTTGGTGGAAAGTACAAGGCCTATCCTGATCTTTGCCACGGGAAAACCGAATTTCTTGAACGCATCCGCCTCCCTTTCCCAAGAACTTACCACCTCTCCCAAGAAGCTGTCGTCCACGCCCTGCTCTTCCTCTGTATAATAATCGGAGAGGGAATCCGGATAGATACCAATGGCGGAAGCCGAAACAAAGGAGGAGACCGAACGGTCCCCAAAGTCCTCCAAACCTTTTGCCAAGGTGCGCAGACTGTTGATACGACTTTCCATGATACGTTTCCGGTTATTGGCGGTCCATCTTTTGGAAATGGACTCCCCGGCCAAATTGATAATGGCATCCACCCCTTTAAAACATTCCAGATCGATTTCCCCTTTTGCAGGGTTCCAATGAAATCCGTGGTAACGATCTTTGGAAACGATCTTTTTCTTTTGGGTGGTAAGATAATGTACGGTGCACCCTTTTTTAAGGCACAACCCCACTATTTCAGACCCGATCAATCCTGTTGCCCCTGTTATTAAAATTTTCACGACTCTTGATTTTAGTTGAATTCGTTCTCATCTCCATTCGGATGAACGGACTACGCCAATTATCTGCGATGTCCCATCCGTATTGGGTACCTCCCCCAAACCCTCCAAGTGGCTCGTTACCGGTCCTTGGCAGCTTCAATCTTTGGTTGTTGGCCCTTTCCCTTAAAAGGAACCGCCGAACGGGACGGGGAAGTGCATTAAGAACATCCATTCCCCTCACATCAATAAAGTTCGAAACCAAGGTATGCAGGGCCAACTATAATAAAAACATCGAAAGCACACGTAACCTATGGCATGTTCTACGGATAAAGATATTGCTTTTGAACAGTAGGGAAGGTATGTTTATATAAGGTTTAACAGTATTTCGTCCCACTTCCCAAGGTAAACTTAAAATATGCGGCGTTATGGCCGCCTGAGCCGGACTATTTTTTTATGGCGCGCAACATTTCCCTTTTTCCAGGGGGACCGGGCAATCTTTCCACTTGGAAACCAACTGCAAGCAAGGCCCTCCGCACACTTCCCTTGGCAGCATAGGTGACCAGTACCCCATCCTTTTTAAGGGCCGTGAACATCTTTTTAAACAGCACCTCGGTCCAAAGTTCGGGCTGCACCCTGGCCCCAAAGGCATCAAAATAGACCAGGTCAAAACTGTCCCTCTCCTCAATATCCAGAAAGTCCATTTGCCGCTTTAGAAGCACAAAATCGGGGGAAAGGGTACACGGTCGTTCCCATGGGGAAGTGTGCATCAATTGAAACCCTTCCATAAAGGAAGGGGCCCTCAACTGTTCAATATAGTTCAATTGCTGCACTTCCTCCATCGATACGGGGAAGGCCTCCACGCCCGTATACGTTATTTTAAGCTGACGATCGCCCGCTTCGATCCAACTGATCAACGCATTGAGCCCGGTTCCAAAACCGATTTCCAGTATGGCCATTTCCCTGTTTGCAAAAAGGGATAGGCCGTGTTGTATGAATACATGGTAGGCTTCCTGTAGAGCGCCATGCTTCGAATGGTACTGCTCGTCCCATTCCATGATCCTGATGGTTTTGGAACCATCGGAAGTGGTTACGATACTTCTCTTCAAATCAGTTGGTTATAAGTACACCATCGGCCTCAAAGCCAAAGGTCTTTTTGGGCATGGTGATCTTGGAAAGTTCGTCTTCCCCCGCCCCGCCATCGGCCGCATAATGTTTTTGTTCCTCCACGGACATTTCTTCCACATAGGCCTTTCCGTTCATGACCACTTCCTTACCTACAACGTCCTTGGGCATAAAGAATCCATAATCCTTGAATTTTACCATGGCCTCCTGCCCATCCTCCAACTTCACCTTCATCCAACAACCCTTGGCCTTGCAGACATCCGTAACCGAGGCAGTAAATTTGGTCCGCAGGGTATCGGATACTTCCATGTCTTGATATTGGCGGTACATTTCCCTTTCCGTTACGGCCCCTTCCGCTTTTATGGCATCCCCTACAGCAGTGTATGTCACGACCGTTGATCGGTCCGGCAGGGTGGAAACCCCCTCCTTGTTTTGCTTACAGGACAGAAGTGCTAAAAAAAATACAACCAAAATGTTAAAACTTTTCATATCCGATAATTTTTTGTTTCCCAATACAAATCTGGTCATTTTTAAATAAAAAAAGAAGTGCTGCTACTGTTAATTCATTAATTTTAGTGCTTTAATCACAACGTTATGGAAACTACGGTAAAGAATGTGGTCGTTGAAAGGGCGAAAACATCCAAGATCGATCAGGTCGATTTTGACAATCTGGCATTTGGCAGTATTTTTTCGGACCATATGATGGTCTGCGATTATAAGAACGGAAGTTGGGAGACCCCAAAGGTGGTCCCCTACCAGTCGATTACCCTGGATCCCTCCTCGAAGATCTTCCACTACGGCCAGTCCGTATTCGAGGGCATGAAAGCCTATAGGGACAAAGACGAAAATGTTTGGCTTTTCCGTCCCTTGGAAAACCACAAGCGCATCAATATATCCTCAAAGAGGTTGGCCATACCGGAATTTCCCGAGGAATATTTTATGGAGGGACTGAGGGCACTTTTGGAAGTGGACAGAAAATGGATCCCTCAGGCGGAAGGAAGTTCGTTATATATAAGGCCTTTCGTATTCGCCAGCGGCAGGGGCTTCCACGCATCCCCCGCGGACGAGTATAAATTTATCATTGCCTGTGCCCCGTCGGGAGCTTACTTTGCGGGCAAGGTAAAGGTCTTGATCGAGGAAAAATATTCCAGATCGGCCAATGGCGGTGTGGGATATGCAAAAGCTGGCGGCAACTATGCGGGACAGTTCTATCCTACCCAACTGGCCATTGAAAAGGGCTATAACCAGGTAATCTGGACGGACGACCATGCGCACGAGTTCATCGAGGAAGCGGGAGCCATGAATATTTTCATCAGGATCAAGGACACCTTGATCACCAGCCCCGTAAGCGATCGGATATTGGACGGGATCACCCGAAAGAGCCTTATCGATATTGCCAAGAAAGAAGGAATTCCGGTGGAAATCAGAAAAATAACGGTCAGCGAGGTGGTGCAGGCCGCAAATGATGGGACCTTAATGGAGATGTTCGGGGCCGGCACCGCCGCCGTCATTTCCCCGATCGCCACTTTTGGCCATCAGGGAGCGGATTACGACCTTCCCGAACTGGATAAAAGTTATGCATCCATACTCAAGAAACGTATTACGGATATTCAGTACAACAAGGCCGCAGATCCCTTTGGATGGCGGTATAAGGTATAAGCGGTTTCAGACTGCAATGATCGAACGGATAAGGGCACCTCAGGGTGCTTTTATTTTTTATCCAAGATCTGCCCAATATTGGGCCTAAAATAATTGGGGCCCTTTAGCACTTTGCCATCTTCCCTGTAAATAGGTTTTCCATCCACATCCAGTTTGCTCATATTACTTCGCTGTATTTCCTCAAAGACCTCCTCTATCTTATATTGCATCCCGTGCTCCAGAATGGTACCGCAAAGAATGTACAACATGTCCCCCAAAGCGTCGGCCACCTCCACAAGATCGTTATTATTGGCCGCTTCCAGATATTCCCTGTTCTCTTCGTCCATCAGGTTGAACCGGAGCAGGTTTTTTGTGGCCCCCAGATCGGCCCTCATCGTTTGGGAGACCCCTAGACCAAATGAATTATGGAAGAGTTCAACAGCATTTAGTTTACTTTTCATTATTGCGCTATTTTAGATTAGTTTTGCATAAAAATATAAATATGTTCAGCAAGGGGCAATTAATTTTTGCGGTACTCTTCATCTTGGTGTTTGCCTTTGTACTGGTCATCAACTACCGCAAAGAAAAAAAACTATATTTTAAAAGTTATAAAGGGGTCAAATGGGTGGGAATAACCTTTGTATTATTCATAATTATCCTATTCATTATCAAACATTTCCTTAAAAATTAACACTTAAAATATCTGGCCCATAAAAATTCGGATTCCATCAACATTCTTCAAGTTTACGACGTATCATATAAGAAAAGACGTACTTTTGCGTTATAATGTGAAACATCCTAGACCAATGGTAACATTTTTTAACATACTCTTAATTCTTATATGCTTAAATGTAGTCTTGTTGTTGTTCAGTACCAATAGATCAGGTCAAAAAGGAACCAAAAAATCCGGCCGCCAAAACATGGGGCAAACAACAAAGATCTACCCTATGGAAGTGCATCCTTCCGAGTATAAGAAGGCCATATAATAATAAATATGGTATTTTTTGGAGATAAATCCCACTACTCTTCCCCATGTGCGCTTTCCGAGCCCCCCTAAATCACCCTTTTCTCAGGTAATAGCATTATTACGGCAACTTTGCGATCCATATTCCATATTCTTTTATTTTTGGCTTCCATCCAATTCTATGGAATTGTTCAATGAAATAAAGGATCACGACCAGTTATGTTTATGCGAAAATTGTTTTGGATCCGAAAAAGAAGAACTCTACGTTTTTGACACCTCCGAACTGCGTCACAAAGGCTTTATTGTGGGATTGAGGACTCTTGTGAGGAC
>TARA_R110002020_G_scaffold466914_1_pt1 | contig 44855 bp, 37 predicted proteins | sample TARA_R110002020 | Tara Oceans TARA_R110002020 (sample SAMEA4396489) | marine metagenome | biome: Westerlies Biome; feature: [MES] marine water layer (ENVO:01000295) within the mesopelagic zone...; material: water (ENVO:00002006), including particulate matter (ENVO:01000060) such... | reverse complement strand
GCAATGAAACCGAAAAGCCTGGCGCAATTTGGTCCGAAGTATCCAAGGGTAAAGATGATGTAGAACATGTAGAACTTGGTCAATACCTTAAAGATTTATTTGACCATAATTACTCTACCTTTATTTTGAATTTTGGAGGTATGGAGGAGATGATGCAGGGAATAGGAGATTAATGTTAATAGTTATGGATTTAGAAGAAGGTAAGTACATGAATAGTAAAGAGGCCATGAAATCTTTAAAGCTTTCTTCTTGTGAGCTTATGCATTTGAGGGTTTCGGGCAGGATAAAATTTGTAAAAAAGGGGAATGCCTTTTACTATAAAAAAAATAAAAATGAATAACTACAAAATTTTTGCATTAAGAATGGATGGTTCTGGGCCTGAAAAGATTGCGCTGTTCATTGTGAGTGCTCCAGATAAAAAAACCGCTTAAAACGCCCAAAATCATATAAAACAACATTTTAAAATTTCAGGTTATTGTAATATTGATGTGAACTTATTACAATCACTTTAAATATCATTAATGTCATAGCCAAAAGAGGTATATATTTCCTTATCTTTTTGAGATCTTTTTATTGGGATTTCCAATTTTTCCATTATTAAATGGTACGCATATTTTTGGCGTTCAATTGTTGTTATAATAGTATTGGATTCGCTATCCCAAAATACATCTTTCCAAACTGAATGATTAAGTGAGAAGTCGGCACTTGAAAAATAATCATATACTTTTTTAGATTTCCCAAAATGAATACCTGCCTTGAGAATTTTAAAGAAAACTATTTGACCTATTGGTCTAAATATCAGAGATGTATTTTTGTCATTGCGATTTATTTCAACATTGTTTTCCAATAAAAGCTTTAAGGGATTGAAAGTTTTTACGGTGCTATTAAAAATGGATACAAGTCCTTTATAAATATCATCTAAAACATCATCCTTTGCTCTAGTATTTGTGAAGTCTTTTTTATCGTAACCGTCAGTTAACACAACACTAGTTATACGTACCTTACAAAGAAGCAAAACCACAATATCGTAAAGCTGTATGATATTTGTGAACGCGGTCTTATTATTCACATTCATCGACTTATTGCCATTTATTAATATTTTGCCTTCAAATTTTTTATAATTTTCAACCAACCGCCTGGTTAATATGGCACAATTATCATCTTCGCTTAACGCAATTATCTCCTTTTTATTTACAGGTTTAGCATATCTATTTAGAGTTGAGAATAATCTTCTTGTTCTTTCCTTGCCTTTAAGGTCCGTTCTGTGTGCAACAAAAATCACACATATTTCATCTTCTTTTAAGCTAGGATTATGTTTAACTGCTTTTCTTATTGAAATAGCTCTATGCTGTCCATCAATCGCGAAAATTGATTCTTTTCCGCTTAGAGTTAAGATACCAAAAGTTTTGGAGAAGTAATCAGCTTCAATTTCTTCCTGATAATATTCAGAAGTTTTTATTTCTATATCCCGGTAGCTAGGATTACCATCATACATACCTAGAATCAGACTGTTAAAAAACCTTTGTTTCTGATTTTTAAGATACTCCACGACATCATTAATTCTTTTATTTTCTAAATCTCTTTGAATCCAGTCGCCTAATTTTAATTCATCCTTATCCTTGTATTTCTCATCAATTTCTTCAGGAATAAATACTCTTTCTGACACCACACCAAATTTCAAAAGTGTAACATAGTACATCCAATCCCCCATAACACCTTTTAGGCAGGGCAGATTTATTTTTTTCGTCTCTATCTTACTCATAAATATATTTTAATTCTGGCCTAATCTTGGCAATTGGTATTTGTGTATTTACATGTGGAACAAAAGTATTAATTAGTAAGTCCTCACAAACTGAAACATCACTTGGATTTGGAATTTCTGAATAAAAAAAATACAGGTGCCCATCGTAAAGGTTTAACATTTCATTTACCTTGACCCTTGGTTTGCCTTTTCCATCCCTTTCTTTTAAATACTCAATGAATCTATCTTTTAAAGTTCTATTTGTTTTACCTGTATAAAACAAATATTTAGTATCTATAAAATTGTTATATTTTGGAATTAGAACAAATGCATACACCCCTTTTGACGTGGGGATTCTTTTTCTATTTACATTTGAAAACTTAACATATTTCCAAGTTAATGCTATAGGCAATTGATTTTTAGGTTCCGCCCAAAACTCTGGAAATAAGAAAAATTTCTTAACATGTAATTTATATTCCCCTTTTTTTTTAAAATCTAAATCAAATAATGCCATAAAATAATATAGATGTATTCTAAGTTTTAAATCCCAAATCAATCAAATTAAATTGAAAAGAATAATTAAATCAGCTATTAAGCTTATTTAACTCATTTTCTAATTGAATTTTTCGATCTTCGAGTTTTGCATCAATTTCCTTTGGGAATGATGAATCCAAAAAATTTTCAATATCCCCTTTTAGATTGCCTTCATAAGCTAATCTAAGCAACAAATAGTGTGTTGAAGCCTTTGGAATAAGGTTGTTTCTTAAATCATCGTCATCTATTAGTCCAGCATTTTTTTGAATAAGGTCTTCACATTTAGTCCCTATATCAATAATTGCCTTTAATAGAGCATTTTCGTTTTCGTCGAAACTTTGTCCTTTGAGTAAATATCTTAACGTACTAAAATTCACATCTTTTGCACGATATTTTTTTTGAAATTTTTGATACAGAATATGACTTTTCTTCCTTAACTGAATATATGGGCCATAAAAGTCATTTAATTTTTTATAAATTTCATTTCGCCTATTTTCATTCTTTTTCTGTGTCTCAGATGACTTTAATTGATACCAAGAAAAAAATAATGCTGCAAAACCAATTACAATTGGAGCAATATCTTTTGCAAAAGCCATCCAATCAAAGGCACTAGCCTCATTTTGACATTGAATCAATAACACCATGCCGTAGTTTTTTTAATAGTTCAATACCTTCATTCAAATTGTCGAAAACTACAGTAGAAGACTCTTGAACTATTCGAAAATATCTTGAAAATTTATTTTCAGAATCAGATTTTTCATCAACAAGTATAATAGGTTTGTTGAGAGCTTTTGCATAACCTATTTCCAAAGTCAAACCATAACCAGATGGGTTTTCCTCTTGCATATAAGCAAAAACTATATCGCACTTATCTACATAATACAAATCCCAAAAGGTATACTGTTTTGAATCTTTCAAATTATGTTCTCTAGGATTAAAAAAAGTATATCCATTGCATTCTACGGCATCAATTACAGTTTTTTGCCAATTGGATTGATTCATTCCTCCTGATAAATATACTTTAGTATTCATTTTAATATTTATAAAAAACAAGTATTACAACCATCACGCTCAGTATCCTCTAATATATCTATAAGGTAAAGTGAAGATTTTGATTTTTTCTTATTAGACCTTTTAAGGTGATCCAACTTTATCTGACGAACTCGATCTGGCTCTGTTAACTCCGATAGGCTTTCATCCGAAACCCATGTAAAAGACTCATCTGCATTTTCATACTTAATAGCCTCTTTAAATAGGTCAGGATGTTGTTCAAATAACCATACCCACTCAATTTTTTGTTGAAAGAAGCAGAAGTAACACCCAGAACGACTCCTAGCATATTCCCCTTTCTGACCATCCACCTCATATTCTATCTTCTCATAATATTGAGGCACACCCACGCCACTTTCTCTTAATATTTTAAAGACATCATCTCTTACAATGATATCTTCATTATCTAAAAGCGCATAATCTTCTTCAAATGATAAGGAGTAGCCAACACTTTTAACAAATTGAAAAACAGTCCTATTAAATTCTGGAATACCCATAGCCAAAAGGCTATTCGCTTTGTTCTTAATTATTCTTTCTGTCTCTAAACGATAATTTCTATCAAACGAGATGGGTTCTGATAATAAGTCGAAAATCTTATCTAGTTTTTTGCCATTATAAAACGAACCGTAAAAATCCATTACTGCCTTTTGATTTTCAGGATTAAAAAGTTTGTGCATGACATCGCTACTCCAAATATTCTTTCTAAAAGGAAAAATAGACTGAATATTATCTTGTTTAGAAATGTAACCTTCACGTTCCTCATCTCCACGAATCCCAACATAAGACACGGTAGGCTCTCCATTAACAAACTTTTCAAACGGTTTCAACTTCATTAAAGCCGTACACCATCTAGCTTGCGGAGAAGGCAAATAACCCCTGAACGATTTATAATAAAAATCAAAAGGAGATTCATAGCTTCCAGTAAGCTCATCATTTTCAAGCCGTAAAACTTTTTTGCCCAAATACGATTCTAAGCTATCAATTAGTTGATAGGTTTCATCTAACTCCTTCCCTGTATCACAGAAATAATATTCAAAGTTAAGTTGTGGATATTTGTCATTAAGATATATAGCCAAAGCAGCACTATCCTTTCCTCCTGAAATCCCTAAAATATGCCTAGGTTTATTCATTATCCAGTTCTTGTTTTAATAGAGATGTCAATATAGGAATTTTCATACTTTTATCTATATCCAATTCCTTTTTTATTCTGGCAATAGTTGTCTCTAAATTCTTTAATTTACTCTTTGGCACTCTTATGGTATGCTCTTTAAGTCCAGAATCTTTGGAGGTTAATTCTAAACGAAATAACACTTCATCATCTCTTTGTTCTACTAGATTTAGTGCAGTTAAATTATCTAACTCTTTAAATAATACTGCAAGCTTATCTTTCAATTGATTTTCTTCTACGTCCTTGATTTTGTCAAGATTTTTACCTAAAATCGCTTGTGTAATAGACATTAGCCAACTGTCTCGGTCATCTAAATTTGAATTTATCCGCATCAATAACACCCTATGTTTTGTTAAAATCTGGTGTTCTTTTATTGATGAGAAACGGTCTTGCAATATTTCTTTATAAACAGGAAATTTATAATTTCCCCCTAGTATTTCCTTATTGATAAATTGTTCTAGCCTATCTTTTAGATCATCAAAGGACGACTTAATTTCCTCAATTGTATTTTGAAATTTATTAATATAATTATCAAAGACTTTTTTATCAGTAGCTAATTCACTTGTTGAGAACCCTAGGGCGCTAGGAAAAGCTTCAAAAAATGTTTCTTCAGGGTCTTTTGCTTTAGAAATAGCCTCTCTTAATTTAATTGCTTCAGATGATATGGTTTTGGTAATTTTACTGTAATCAGGCAAATCCCTATAAAATATCAATAAAGGACGAATACTTTCAATAAACGAATTTGTGTCTATAAAGTCTTTCGATTCTTGTTTCAGAAACTCTCGATATTTATTAAAAAGTGTAAGTCGAAGACTATTAAGCTCAAAACTTTTTAATGAATACTCTTTCGGATTTCGAGTAAGCATATATAAATTCTGTTCGTTAAGATAGGGAACAAAACCAGAATCTTTAAAAAGAGCAAAGTCACCACGTCTTATGAATAAAAATATGGGAACCCAAAAATCAATAACTCCTTGCTTCAATTTATAAGGTCTTTTGCTCAAAATTTCTATAAGGTCTGAAACATTTTTCTTGGACTCTTGTGCTTCTTTTAAAAAACCTTCACTGGCATTCCATAAGTCAATTAATCCAGAATCTTCATTAGGCCTTGTAATGATATAAAATTCTCCTTGTTTTTGGTGTATTCCTGTTTTCTTTAATAATGTGTGATAAATTGTTTTCTCCGCTGGCCATTTATCATTTTCGATACCTAAATCATCAAGCTCCCAATTATCCTCTAGAGCTCTCCAAAGATTTCTTCTTGCGGATGATATCGCCCCTGAAACTTTATGCCTATTAAACAGCTCATTATTAATTATAGGCGCTAAATTATAAACCTCTTCACAAATGACAGACAGCTCTCTGTTAAATAATTGCTTATTTAATATAGGCACTATATGTCCGTTTCTAAACCATGTAACCCTATCCGAATAGAGGCTATCAATCACGTAGTGATTCAATAAATTTTCTTGACTTTGCCTAATAGATTGTAACTCTTTTATCGCCACCCTATCATTTTGATCTTGCATATCTTTCAAGACCTTTTCAAGTTTCTGAATCTCGATTAAGGTTTCGATTATCTTCTCTGTATTATTAAAAAAACAATAAAAAACAGCTTCTTCCGTGTTTATCGATTCCTGAATATAAGTTTCTAGATTTTCACTTTTGCCAAAAACCAAATTTATAAAACCATCGATTTCTCCTTCAGGCTCGATATTTATGGGTTTTTCGGTTAAGACAAACTCAAATAAACGAGGTGTACCTTTTCTATAGGTGATAGATTTGGCAGTGATTATAGGAAAACTAAAATGTGATTGTAGTTTTGAGACTATATCAATAGATGATTCTATCTGATTCTCAGCTTGAATCAGAGCTTGTTCAATATCTAAATCGGTGCCATCGAATAGCTTAAAGGAATAATCAAACCGGCTGTATCGAATAATCTTCAAAGCTATTAGTCGCGTTAAACACTTTTTAATAATTTCCTTTTCTTCTGTAAGATAAGAAATTATAAAGTGCTCATCGATTCTAGAGCCTTTAGCCGCGAACACACTAAGCAAACCGATTACCTTGATAATCCTAACAGCGGTTTCCTGATTTGCTTCAACGAAAGCTTCAACTCTTTCAATCGAGGATTTAATGGCGTACCATTTTGAGTAGTCAGGATTTAGCTTACCATTTAAATGTTGATAAAATTCCTTGTATAAATAATCATACAAAGAGGCTAAGTCAAACCTATTTTTGCTTTCAATTAATTCTGCATATTCTAAAGAGTTCAGAAATGTAAATAAGGACCTTTCATTTTGTCCATACCTTTGTACGGCACTACCCAAAACATATGCCGATATTGCGTCTAAAGGATATAAGCTGCTCTCTATTTGGGACAGATAGTCATTTTGAGTTTTAAATAAATTGAATTCATCAATAAGTTTAACTTTTTTGGCATCTTCATTTTGACCTATGTTTTTTTTGAAATGTGAAGAAGCTAAATATAAAAGTTGTTCAACAGGTTCATTAAAAGTTAACTCTTTAAATCTGCCTTTAACCTTTTTCCATTCTTGGATTTGGCTAGAAGTTAGACTACCTATATAAGAATCAATGCTTTGATGTAAAGAAGTTAACAAAAGAATGTTTCTGTCCGGCTTATTTACAAATTCAGCTAATTTTTGCACAAAGTACATTTCTTTTTCAGGGTTGTTCTTTGCTGCGTATTCTAGAAATTTTCCGAATTCATCAATAACAATAACCAATAGGCCATTGTCCTTGTGTAAGTCTTGGTACTCTTGAAAAATTTTATCGAATAGTTTTTGATTCCCTTCTAAATCTTGCGTTACTTCAAATCGCTCATTGAATTCTGTATTTAAAGAAGCATATTCACCAACAAAATTTATGAATTTAATTGCACCTGTAAAATTGGAAGAGTTAATATCAAAAAACGGTTGAGACTTGGATAACGTTTGTTGAAGTGCCCAAAGGAAAGAAGACTTTCCTGTCCCGAATGATCCAATAAGAGCGAAACAATGAAAACCCTTCTGAAAACTATTAAAAATATCGAATGCAATCCTTTCCGCATTTGGCGTAACCAAATAATCCATTTGAACATTTTGGTCCCTTAAGATATTTGTTGATGGAGAATTACTATGCTTCATTATAGTAGGTATTTAAAACGTCTAAAGAATTAGGTCTGTTTTTAATTTGAAGTACTTTGACTCCAGCTTCATTACTATAACGAATATCAGGAAACCTTGCGGTAATCTCACCTAGCTTATCTTCCAATTGTTCTGGTGTAAGGACGAAAATATGACCAATTCCTTTTTCATCATTGTAGAACGATTTGAAACTTATTGAATCACCATAATTTTCATTTTCTAAAATGCAATATAAAATAATCTCGCAGGGTAAGGAATTGGCGTTGCTATTCTCAATACGATACACAGTTTCTTTTAATTCATTTTTCCGAATTTCTGATAATAAATTTAGTTCAGTCAATAATCCGGAAAGGCTATCTTCTTTCGTATTCTCATGTTTATCCATATAAGTCCTTATAAAAACAGAAAAGTCCTTATTGATGATTTTATCACTAGTAGTAGGAGCTTTTTCTAATGCTAATTCTAGAAAATTAGATTTAGTAAATTCAGGTTTAATTTTTCGTAATTCTTTAAAAATCAAGCTATAAATAGAAGCGTAATTTACAGAACATAACTTGTAATGCAAAAGCCAAAGAGTACCTTCATTTTCAAGGTATGGGTCCCATCCATTTTCTTGTAAAAGGTTTTCAAATAATTCTGTTGGTAATTCATCTGCGTTAGTTATTCCAAATGCTTTTAACCAAAATCGAATTGAATTAACCATATTTTTACCAACCCCAAGGTAGACCCCTGAATCGTCCTGAAAATTTTCGCCGTTTTGTATAAAATCAAAACCTTTTTTCAGCCAAAAAAGTCGGCAATGAAATGTATCGTGTCCTGAGAAAGTCATTATATTTTCATTTTTGTAAAGGTAAGAAGTTACTTATCGAAATTTAATGGCATAAACAGAAGTTAATAAACAAAAGCATTAACAAAGACATTAATTTTGCAACTCTTCATAAGTTCAAAAAAAATAATTCATCTTAAATCTCCAAATCTAACTGCAAAAATCCCTTCATTAGTCATTTAATATTTAATAAATGTCGATAATTTTCCAATAAAAAGCAGTTAATAGAACTCAAACCTTGATTTTAGATGTAGAACAGTACAAATGACATGGCAATCCTCGTTTCTGCGGTTGCTAGACGCTTTTTCTCCATGGTTAAAACGAATAGTTGGCTCCGCCATTAAATGACGGAGTGCACCCTAAAATCACCGTACGCGCAGATCTCGCTTACTTAAATGGCATGGGCAGGTACACGGATACGGCGGTTTAATATTGAAGCTAACCTTTCTAGCATTCATATAATTCCATCTATAACCAATTTACGGCAATCACGGGGCTTGAAATAGGACTAAAAAATGTACATTGAAATAACCTGCCCCCCCAAATACTTACCCCTAAACTTTGCACCGGGTTCCTATGCAGTTTTTGTAGGGGTCAGATAGATAGTCCCAAATTAAAAAAATCGATTAGGCACGCTTGTAAGATGAATTTGGCAATTATTCATTATATGCTTAGGGTAAGTAACTGCGCGTTGTCAAAGATAAAGGCCTAGGGCGTCCTTTCTACGCCATAGGCTTTTATGAGCGGGCCTGAGGGGGTTGGAAAACTTTTGGGCTTTTCAACTTCAGCAGGGACGGGTTCAGGAATAGATCAATAATTTTCTTCCTGGTATATTATGGAAAATCTTCAGAGAGTTCCTCTACTCTTTTGGCAGTCTAAGCCCCTTGCAAACCTCATTTAATAATTCACTAGGTTCTACATCGATTGCCAAAGCGATCAAATAAAGTTCATCCACGCGAAGTTTGGTTGATTCGTTAGAACTTAATTGACTTAAACGAGATTTACTCAACCCAGTTCTTCTGGCAACCTCCGCCTTATTAATCGATTTCTTAGCTAAGTATAAGCCCAAATTTGTCATCCAAAATGTAATTATTGATTACATAAATTTAGAAAGTATATACGCTTGTATAAAATTATTACACTTTTGTTTTGAATTTGGTTTAATTTTAAATACATTAGTAACGAATTTCTACACTAATGTATTTATTATAGATACGATTAGGTGGGTGGTTTCGAAATATGACAAGGGGTCTTCATTAAGAATCAATAAAAATGTAGCTATGGGAAAGAAAATAAGTAAACAAGGACAAAACATTAATAATCCAGAATATCGAAAGCATTGGGAGAATCCAGAATCATCCAGAGAATCCAATTTAATTAATGAAGATACTTCCAATATGGCCAGACTGGGATTAGAAGACAATGTTACTTTGGATCAAATTAAGGAATTGGCCAAGGAGCATTTCCATACCTTAAAGCGCTACCCCTCCAAAAAGGAACTTTATACCGTAAACCTTATTACAGACGGGTATCTGGAAACCTCCTTTATGATTTCTAGTTTGTTAAAGGTATGCATCACGGCATTGGATGCGGAACGTACCCCAAATAGTGTAGTTCCTGAGCCCGAACAGAACATTCGTGAAGTACTCGGGTATGTACTCAATATGATACCCTATGAGGAAATGGAATTCCTTGATAAGATCCGGAATTTACTTCCTGATTTGGAAACCTCAAACCAACCCTAAAAAACAGCCTATGAAAAAGAAAAAATTAAAGACCTTGAAGGAAATTCGTAAACGCCACCGTAGTCTAATGGGGCTTTTAAAACAAGATCCAGCTAATCCCTTAGGAAATTATATGGTATCCCTAGAAGTAAAGGACAACAATGATCTGCTTTTGAACATAGCTAGCCTTCTGGAGGTATGCGTATTTGCTTTGGACGGGAACGGTATGTTATTGTCTCCGAACAATCAAAATGTAACCAAACACGACAGCGTTTGCAGGGTGCTGGAATTGGTCCTAAATATACTGCCACATAGTCAAATGGATTTTATGGACTACGTAACCGAAAAGCTGAACGGTTTGGATAATGCCAAAACAAAATCATCTGAATAAATATGAACTATGAACCCAAACGAAGAAAAACTGATCAATAGCTTAAAACATCAGGCAATGGACCACCACCCCACTTTAAAGCCCCACTCCTTCTTTAAAAATAAGTTTGAGGTAAGTCTTTTTTATGTCGACAACCATGTAGACCTAGTATTGACCGTCCGAGCCATGCTTTACTTGGCTATGAAAGTAATCGACCCCGAACTAATTGATAATATCAATGACAGATATGAAAAGGAATACATCCGTCAGGTACTAACAATTGCCAATAGATTATTACCACAAGGAGAGGAGGCGCTCTTGGATGACCTCAATCTTTATTATAGAGAGGAAAAATTGAGGGAAGGGTTACTATAACAATCGGAGAAGAATATAATTTGAGAGGCAAAATGGTATTAAAAATCGAATTATCAAAGCGATTAAAATGAACGGCAAATGGAACCATAGACCTATATTTTCAAAAGACCTAAGCCGTTAATTAAAACGATCCTGGCTGTTGCGGATATATATATCGCACTTGAGCCCAACATTTGAAGGTATTTGGAATATATCTTTAAAAAAAAATGACCAAAGTGTCATATTTTTAAGGCTCTTGTAACTAAAGTAATATAGACAGGATATAAGAATGGTCAAAGAATTTGAAACCACTTTTCTAGAGGCATTGGAACAAAATGAGCAAAAGGTGCTGAGAATTTGTTCCGCTTACTCTAAAGATGCTGAAGATACCAAAGACCTTTTCCAAGAAGTATTGATCCAAATATGGCAATCAATGCCCAATTTTAAGTCCAACTCCTCATTGTCCACCTGGATATTCCGTATCACCCTGAATGTTTGTGGCAGAGTTTGAATCCAACCACGCCATTATTTATATATCAACCAGTTACAGTCTTAAAGAGACAACTGTTATCCGATTTGTTGACGATACTTAAATGAACTCAAAGTAAATTGCTTTACTTTCTGACGGTGCAAATATAAACTTTGTTAAATATTAAAACAATCTATTTAACCGTAAGTTTTATAAGCCCACAATTATTAAACTAACCTTTCCTCCAAAGCATTCTTCCATTTATAGAACCCTTTTTTATCTTCGCTATAGTCATGGATTATCCTACTGAAATTTTCGCTTTTGGTTTCCAAAAATGATTGGCGCCCATTGTTACGTATCCAGTTCAATTTCCGGTTGATGCGTTCCAATTCTATTTTGAAAAAAGAATGTTCTTTCGAAAGATGCCAAACATAGGTCGCCTCTTTGGTGTCTAATGTTTCCAAAACAATGTGAAATTTTTGTTCTCCCTCTAAAAGGAAAACGAATGAAAATGGATTGAAAACAAACCTAATTTTTAGCTTTTTATTCTGATGCTGTTTTGCTAGATACAATAACTGCTTATGGTGGACATACTTGCTGTTTTTCAATAGGCTTTCCAGTAAATTTTCTTCAGAACCAAAGAAAGAACCTATTGTTTTAGGAGCTTCTTCAATATCCTCTTTATTTACAAACTTTCCACTCCTAATAAACTTTTGTTCAATAAACTGAAATTTTACACTATCCACTATTTCTTTATTGATATGGTCAATATCTTCCGAAGTGGCCAGTTGTGAAACAACTACATCATTTTCAAATCCAACATGTATACGAACCTTAACGGATTTTGAATTTAGAACTTTGGAAAAGTAAGGCTTTAACACCTCGAATTCTGGCTGTACTTCTTCATTCTCGATTTCAAATTTAAGTGAAACACCATTTGATAGTTTATACGAAAAACAGACCATCCCGTAATGAAAATCCAAATCATGGATTGCGATTTTGATAATCTTATCGATGTCACTTAGAGGCATTCTGTTTTCAATGGTTTCCTGTAAATCCTCAAATAAGGTAGCTTGTCGGTCTAGATTTCGGTAGTAAGTGTTCCGTTTTAAAAAGAGCCTGTTCAAATATGGGATTTGTTTATCTCGATAATCATAAATAATAGGTGTTAATTCAGAACGTTGTACCCTTCCTATATATTGGATTAGTTTGCCCTTAAAGGCAAACGGATAGACCAAAAATAAGCAGGATATACTTTGAATATCCACTCCTTCACCAAAAAATTGTCCAGTAGTGATAATAGTTTTATAGTTGTCCTGCTCGATGCTTTTCCATTTCATGGCACGTGAAGTTACATTGTCATCACCGGAAATCGGAACAACTTCGTATTGATTTTTCAGATACTGATGCAGCGTTTGGATGTGTTCCTTTCGCTCTGTGATTATTACTACTTTTCTACCTTTGTTCAGTTCATCTTGAACATCGCTTAAAATTAGTTTATTCCTTTCGGAATCGTGGACCAATATTCTGGAAAGGGTTTCAAAATGGTCAGTTTTTGAGTTAAAGGGAACATTAAGGTTGGTTTCCCGAATTACAACCCGTGCTTTTTTGTAATGTTCAATTTCTTGGGGCTTGATTTCAGAAATGATATTTCCCAAATAGACGAACAATAGTTTTTCATCATTGTTTTTCCGAAAAGGGGTAGCCGTTAACCCATATTGATAATAAGGAGAAAGTTTATGGACAACCTTCCGAAAGGATTTAGCTGGAATATGATGGCATTCGTCAATGATAATGGTGCCAAAAGCCGATGCCAATTTTCCCATATCATTTTCATTGGATAATTTCTTTGCCAAAGTTTGAATCAATGCCACTGTTATCTGCTTACCAATCTTCATCTTTCCTTGGCCTATTTTACCGATTTCTCTTTTTGGAATACCGAAGAATGTTTCAATTCTATCCGTCCATTGGTCTGCAATCTGTTTTCTATGGGTAAGGATTAATGCAGGTTGTTGTTTATGCTCGATAATTTTCAGCCCAATAATTGTTTTTCCCGAACCCGGAGGGGCCACAATGATTCCGAAATCTTTTTTTGTCGCTGTTTCTACTGGATGGAATTGATGTTTTAGCAATTGAATTGTAGATGAAAACCCAACTTTATTCAACTGTTTTCTTTGATCTATAAATTCATAATCAATATGTTGTTGCTTACAAAACCGAACCAAGTTTCCTATAAACCCTCTCGGAATTTCAATGGTGTTCTCGGTTTCATCGATAAGTTTGAAATACCGCTCCGTTTTCCAAGTACTTCTTCCAGTATTTTTTTTAATCGCATAATCGGCATTGAAAAAATTCAAATGTTCTTTTAGAAAATCGACTATTGGTGGGATTAAGCCACTTCGATTGATTATAACACTGCTCTTCAAGATAATATGCAATCTTCCAGAACTGGAATTGCTGTTTTTGAAAAGAACTCTTGCTTCTTCTTTTTGATTGGATAATGCTTGTAAAACCTTATCCAAATGAATGGTCGAAACTTTTTTGATGGCTTTTAAAAATTGCCATTGATTTTGGATAGGTGAAAATGTTTCGAGATCGATAAAACAGGAATTTCCATATTGAAAAGCTTTTCCCTGAAGTGGAAGGGCAATCAAGTTTCCAAACCCTTTTCCCGATAGATAATCCTGATTTGGAAACAGTCTGTCAAAACTTGTGTTCTTATCAAATAGCGAAAAAATACCCGCTTGCTCAAAAAGTTTCAATATAATCTTTCTGCTTTTTGTAGCTGGGTATGGTTGTTCAAAAAACACCCATACATGTCCACCATTTCCGGAACGTGAACGTTCCAAATAAGCAGGAATTCCATTTTCCTTACAAACACCTATGGCTTTGACGGATTGCTCTTTCCAGTCTTTCTTGTCAAAATCGGCCACGATAAACCAAGAGGTGTTATCCTTTAAAAGCGGATAAACACCAATAAAATGCTCGCCTTTTATATGTTTTGATAATTGATGGCCATCTAATTTTAAATAAGTCTTGTCTTCATAATTACTGAATGTTCCTCCTTTCTGCTTGTGTAGGCGGTACATATAGGGGTCGTAATGATAGGCAGGCATGTAGCTACTTTTATTACCCTTTTCCCATCGTAAGGCAAATACATCGTCTCGTCCTTTGAACAAGAGTTTTAAGAGCTGTATTTGTTCTTGGAGTTTCATTCCAGTGTTTTGTAATTAGGACATCGACGGGAGCGTTTTATGCTTTCTATACGGTAACTTTAATCAAATGATTTCAAATAATATCATGTGGCTATTTTTTGTTCGGTAATTCCGCTGCATTTTTACCTTTCATTCTTTCGTTGACCAAATCTCCCAAGAATTTTGCAAACGGTTCGATGTTCTGTCTTACACTCGCTTCCTCCAATGCCTGCATATATTCATCCCGCTTTTCTACGGGAATTACGGTCCATGGATAGCCCCCGGAGGCCAGCATTGTATTCATCAGGAATCTGCCCATACGACCGTTGCCATCCATATACGGGTGGATAAAAACAAAGACAAAATGGCCCAGCACGGTGCGCACGGAAGCCTCGGGCTCTTCCTCCAGCAGTTCAAATAGTATGGGCATGGCATCGCGCATGGCTTCTACATTTAGAGGAACATGTTTGGAGTTTCCGATGTACACTTGGTTATTGCGGTAACCGGAAAGGTCGGAAGCCTTCAACAGGCCTGCCGTTACACTTGGGTCGAACAACTGCCTGTACCATGTGGCATGGTCTTTATCGACCTGTGTTCCTGCATTTGCTCCTTCCAATATGGCTTTGATGCTCCGCTTTACGGATTGGAAAGCCTGATAATAGCCCCGGGCTGCCATCGCATCCCGTTGTTTCCGGTCCCCTTCGTTTTCCTCGGTGTCCCATTCGCCGGAACTCACTTTTTGAATCAACTCAGGGGTCACCCGATAGCGCTCAATGGACAGGGAATGGTAGGCATCCGTTATGTATATATCGTCCACGTCCTTCATATAGGATCCATGGTCGGTCCGTATGCCGGGGGCTTGGGGAAAATTGGCCATTACAGCCCCACGCATCTGTAGCCATATCAGGCGTATGCGGTTGGCATAGGGAGAACGTTCCCTTGCCGACAATTTCAATTCCAATTTGGCATCAAAGGGATCTTCCTCCCGGATGTCATAATCGGCCTGTTTGAAGGTTTCCATAATCTGGTCGGCTATTCTGTCACGTTGGATGTTACGAAAAGCCCCGGCCAATCGACCAGCCAATGTGGTATGCCCGTTTTCCAATAGTATGGGCAATAATTCCGAAGCATCCCGTATCAACGACAGCGTGGTACGCGCATCAATGGCATTGCTTGTATACACCGACACCCCTGCATAAATGAGGGAGGCCTGTAAACTATACATGCGGATGCCTTCTTCTATTAAGGTCTGTTCCGAAGTAGGTATATCGGTCTTCAAATTGAACAGGGAGGTGTTATGGGGTAACGGAGTAGGCTTATTATTGCCCTTGGGCGACCGTATAAGCAATTGCTGCGGCACCGACCGGTTCCCGGCATGGAGCAACAAGGATTGGTCTGCCGAAAGCGACCAATCGTCTCCATATTTTCGGTTAAGAAACCGTGCTATAAATTCCCAATATGAACTATACCACGCTGTGGTTTCACCATCTTTCTCATTGGGGTCTGTGGCAATATACCATCCTTTGGTGACTTCCTGTAAAAATCCATTTTTGACAAGCAATTGACGGTGTTTTACATTAGGAATATCATCGGTATGAATTCCTACTATACCCTGGTCCTGTAACCCTTTCAGAAAGGTAAGGGCTTCTGCGAATCGTTCTCTGGGGGTTGCCATGTTGTTGAATTTATTTTTTTAATCTTTGTTTTCGGGCTAAAATTAGTTTTCCCTATCGTGTTAATCTTAGCAAAATCAAATGTACTGAAATTAGTAAATATAACCGTGTTAAAATTAGTAAATGTATGTTGGTGTAGTTTCGAAACACAAAACATAATGGCTCAACTTGGTCAATACGTCCCACTTCACGTTTCTTCTTGAAACCATTGAGGAAACGTTTTCTCCAGTCGTTCTGACAGAGATGACCAATTGGATATTGAAACAGGTACAATAGTTCCCTTGCCATTAATGTTAATCAAATTTTTAAACGCATTCGGAACCAATTATCCAACAAAAAACATTCAAGTTTTAAGAACTAGTATTAATCTATCGTATCCTTATTTTACATCAATCTTTAACATTTAAACCCAAATCTTACCATAACTTACCTGCGCATGGATCCTGTCCGATTTTTGTAGTGTTCCGAAAGATAATCGTACCTGCCTGCCCGGCAGGCAGGAAGCAAAAATCGGACTGGGCGCACTTGCTTAGGTAGATTTGGAACGACATTTCTTTTGATCCATGGCAATAACCGTGCGTTGGCAAGGATAAAGGCCTAGGGCGTTCTTTCTACGCACTAGGCCTTTATGAGCGGTCCTGAGGAGGTTGGGAAACTTTTGGGTTTTTCAACTTCCGAAGGAACTTGGATTCGTTTTTCGGAATCATAAGTCGGGCTTTCCTACTGCAATTCTTTTTCCAATCTTATTTTAAGCTTTTCAAAATCCTCAGGGTCCATATCCAATTGTAATCTGGACTTCCCAAAACTGTTCCTTACTAATTGAATCTTGCTGAGCAGGGAAATAAATTCTTCCCTATTCTGCCTTAGGTCGCGTTTAAGATTGGTATTTTCTTTTTCTACCCTAATGGCCTCCTCCACCTTTTTAAAGAACATATCCCTTTCAGGATCGTCTTCCCCACCCTCCAATAACAAGGGAGCTTGCCCCCGTTTCTTTCGGGGCGAGCGTTCAAATAAAAGCTCCATCATAGCCTTGGTCGGAAGAACCCCATTCTTTTCCATATTCTTCATAATGGCGACCATTGCGTTAAACCGTTTCTTGATCAGGTTCGCAATGGTCCTTCCATTGGGACCAAAAGACTCCTTTGGAGAAATCTCATTGTAAATAAAGAAATCCAGCATAGTTTGAAGCGCCTCCGTATGGGTCTTAAAAAACCGCCTCGAAAACGTCTGGAACTGCTTTGCTGTATCTTTCTTAAAACGAATACCTATGAATGGTTTCATAATTTTCTGTTTTGTCGCAAAATCCCCCCTAAAAATGGGCGTTTACATGCCGTTTGTCGCAAATCTTTCCAGATATAGAAATAAAACGATTTTCAATTCCTTGAAAATCAACAACTTAAAAATCGTAACGTGGCCTTGGCCCGTTACCCTCTTGCTATTCCTTTGCTCCGTTTTACTTCGCAGCGGAAGACCATCTTTAAAACTTCTAAAAAGCTTCTCCCTAGTTATGTTTTTTTAATGTCCTTTCCAAACGGTACATAAACTCCAATAGGTCCTCTTTTTTTTTTCATCAGCTATGTTCTAGACTCTGTCCGACCATCTCAAAAAGGGAGAACATACTTATGAACCTATTCGATGTCTGTGTTCCGTACCGGTCCCATATATGGGAAAGGCTCAAATTGGTCTTGATATGTGATTTTGTCCTAAGGTTTTCAAAGTTCCGCTAGCATTTGATCAGGATCTGAAGTGAGCAACCCTTTTTTAAGCGATATTATCTACACATTTTGAAATTCGGGATCTTGGTTCCGATACCTTTAAAAATGCCCTAAGAAACTCTTATTCGTTTCGTTCACTTCGAAATCAAGATCGGCATAGGTATACTATTCTTTACCGACTTAAAAAAAATTAAAAGCTCTGGGGCGCGAAGCGGTTTACGCCTTGTTTGCTTTTTTAAAACTGATTTGACCATCTTTTTACTATATCAACTATTCCGATATCAGATTTCAATTTTCTTTCTCTCTGTTTATAGCTAAATTTTTTTTTATCTTTTTTTTTTACTTGTTTATTATGTTAGACACTTTTGTCCATTCCGCCCAGTCAATAGTGTCAAGATTTCCACGCCATTAGTGTCATGTCCGGGTCGCCAGTGTCATATCCAAAATGTATCAGACTTCTCAAGAATCGCTTTCTTCCGTTAAAGGAGGTTTCCTCTATCCAGCCCAAGGACTTTAGTTGGGAAATGTACCTGCTAACCTGTCGTTGGGAAATATGAAGAAAGGAAGCGATGTACTTATTGGACATGTAGCACTCCATTCCGTTTTCGGTAAAACTGTGTATCTCCAGGAACAAGATCTTGGCATACCAGTTCACCTCCGTGTTCAGATAGATCGCTCTGGGTATCCAGATCCCCTGAAAATTTCTCTCTGTCGTTTTCATACCCGAACAATTATCTCTTGTTCTTTAAAAGGGACACGTTGAAACGGTGCTCCAAGGTCTCGTCCGATAGATCGGGTTCCCCCAACAACCAGGCATCGATGGTATCCTTGTCAAAGAATTTCTGGCGGATATGGGGATTGTTGCCCATGGGGATCAACTTTAACTGTGTAAGCTTGTAGATCTTGCTTTTGGAGAGTCCGGTGTATGCGGCCAGATCTTCCACGTTCATTACTTTCTTGGTGTGGGACAACAGACCTTTGATGTCGGATAGCAGCCCCACTACGTTTTCATTTTCTTCCATGATATTTGCTTTATGATTTTCTTCAAATTAGAGAAGCAGATAGCACCAAAAGAAGAACCCGAAAATTTTAACTTATAAAAATGCTAGTTATTGAAGAATTGACAAGGATTCTTTGAAAACGGTTAAAATTCCGCAACACGCAATTTTCATTTGGAAGTATTTGATTGAGGAAGCTATAACCGATTTACTGTAATCGAAAGGTGGCGATCGCTTTTGAAGGAGTTTAATGAAGAATAAAATGGAGATTTTTTGATATAAAATCAAACGAAAAAAATGTTGTACCTATGTTGTACCCATGAAAAGAAAAAGGCTTCACGATTTCTCGTAAAGCCTATTCTCATTGAGCTCCCCCTCTTGGGCTCGAACCAAGGACCCTCTGATTAACAGTCAGATGCTCTAACCAGCTGAGCTAAGGAGGAGTGTAAATATTTTCTATTTCTCTTAAAGAACGTTTCCTCTAACCTCCCGATAGCTATCAGGATGAGCTAAGTAGGAGTGTATTTTTATCGCCTAAGCGGGTGCAAATATAAATGTTTTTTCAAATACACCAAACAAAATTTGACTGTTTTGTAAGTAAATTTTAAAAATATTTATTTCCCCTATAAAAACTTCTTGATGATATTCCAAATATCGTTTCCGAATACCACTGCCATTAGCCCCATAAGTATAACAAAACCAATAATTTGACCTGTTTCCAACACCTTTTCACTAGGCTTCCTTCCAGAAATTATCTCGTACAACAAAAACATTACATGGCCCCCGTCCAAAGCAGGGATAGGAAGAATATTTAAAAAGGCCAACCACACCGAGAACATGGCCATAAAATTCCAAAAGAAGGTCCAATTCCAAGTTTCCGGCATTAATTCCACAATTCCAATAGGACCTTTAACCTGTTTGTAGGCGCCTGTTTTGGTATTGAAGATTACCTTAAACTGTCGTATCTGATCTGTCAACACCTGAATGGTACGTTTATAACCTGCCGGGATGGCTTCAAGTAAACTATAATTATCGGTAACCCTAATATCGGTAATATCCAACTCTATCCCTATTTTGGCCTCATCGGGAACTGTCAATTCCAAATGTTCGGTAGTACCGTTCCTCAAAACGCTGATATCCAATTCTTGATTGGCAGAGCTCTGTATTTTAGCTACCAATTCATCCCAAAACTCTGCAGACTCTCCATTTACCCCTATAATTTCATCTCCTGCCAAAAGGCCTGCCTTTTCGGCTACCGAATTGGGAACCACATTAGCGATAATCGCTTTTTTTCTGTAATCCAAGAAATTCTTACCCTGGGTTGCAAAAACGGTCTCCTTTCCTTCATCTGATAAGGGAACGGTAATTTCCCGACCATCCCTTTTAACCGTTACCTCATCCCCAAGAATGATATCCAAAACGGCCTCGTTAAATTTTCTGGTCTTCTTATCATCCACCATCAAAATTTGATCCCCGGTCTTCAACCCCAATTGTTCGCCAATGGAATCCACCAGAATACCATATTTTAAATTATCGGACGGAATATAGGTGTCACCATTACTTGCCAACATTGTAGTATAGATCACCCAAGCCAACAAAAAGTTTACAATAACCCCACCTGTCATAATAATTAGTCGTTGCCAAGCCGGTTTGGAACGAAATTCCCATGGCTGTGGCTCCTGCTTCAATTGCTCGGTGTCCATACTCTCATCGATCATTCCAGCTATCTTTACATAACCGCCCAATGGCAACCAACCAATGCCGTACTCAGTATCCCCTATTTTTTTCTTGAACAAGGAAAACTTGACATCAAAAAACAAATAGAACTTTTCTACTTTGGTCTTAAAATATTTTGCGGGAAAAAAATGGCCCATTTCATGAAGGATCACCAAAATGGATATGATGAGTACAAACTGTACAATCTGTATTGCTAACGTCATTAAGTATTTTTTTAAACTTTAAAAACGCACAAAAGTACATTATTACGTGGTCTTAAAAAAAAAACTATTCCCCCCATAGTACTTTTTAAGAAAGATTTAGTAGCGATCCCCGTTTAGTTACTTGAAATATATAACCGTCTACCTTACCTTTACAAAAAAAAATGCGTTCTTTTTTTGCACAATTTAAATTCCTCGGCCTTGTACTTCTGATTGTTTCGGCGGTAATCATTTCCCTTTTTTACAATGCCTTGCAACCTAAAGAAATTTTGCCCGTCTACCAACCTGCCATGGTAAATTTTGAATTGGTGGACAGCACTCTACAGCACGTAAAAAAATATCACACCATTGCCGATTTTGCATTGACAAATCAGAACGGAAAACTGGTGACCCAAAAAGACTACGAGAACAAAATTTATATTGCCGATTTCTTCTTTACCACCTGCCCCACTATTTGCCCCATAATGACAAAAAATATGGCCGGCATTCAGGATAAAATTTTGAACGATGAAAACGTCATGTTGCTTTCACATTCAGTTACCCCGGACATTGACTCCGTTCCCCAACTAAAAAAATACGCTTTGGAAAAAGGTGTCAAAGACAGTAAATGGAACTTGGTTACCGGAGGCAAGCAACAAATCTATGAACTGGCCAGAAAATCCTATATGGCAGTTAAGACCGATGGCGATGGCGGCCCATACGATATGATCCATACCGAAAACTTTATTCTGGTAGATAAGGAACGAAGGATCAGGGGGTTCTATGACGGCACTGACTCCGAAGAAATGAAGAAGCTGTTGAGCGATCTTGAAATATTGAAATCTTCCTATACGGACCAATAATATAGGCACTGCCAGGACATACAAAATATTAAATAATAACGGAGGGTCCAATTTGCCGATTCATCAAAACGTATATGTCCTAACCAAAACTTGGGCATCGCTTCTTCAAACAAAAGCAGACCCCCTTTTAATACCGTTAACTTTTTATGGTTTTAGCTGTTTACTTCATCTTTTTCTTTTATTTTTGTGCTTAATTAAAATCAATCTAAATAAAAATTGATTACAACGGTAGCACATTTAAGGCGAGGGCAAAAGGGAATCATCAAAGAATTTGCCGATGGAATTCTTCCCATTAAACTATTGGAACTGGGTTGTCTGCCGGGCAATGAAATAGAACTGGTACAGGTAGCCCCTCTTAAAGATCCTATCTATATTAACGTTAACGGTACCCATATCGCCATTAGGCGTTCCATGGCCGCCCTAATAGAATTAGAAATTATTGAAGATTCCCCACTATGAGCAAACAGATCAAGGTTGCGCTTATAGGCAATCCCAATACCGGTAAAACTTCGGTCTTTAACCAACTTACAGGATTAAAACAAAAAGTAGGGAACTACCCCGGGATTACCGTTGAAAAAAAAGAAGGGGTCTGTAAATTGCCCAGGGGCGTAAAGGCCCATATTCTGGATTTACCAGGAACCTATAGCCTTAATACCACTTCCTTGGACGAGAGTGTGGTGGTAGAACTTTTGCTCAACAAAAACGACAAGGATTTTCCGGATGTTGCCGTCGTCATAAGCGATGTTGAAAACCTTAAAAGAAATCTTCTTCTCTTTACACAGATCAAGGATCTTAAAATTCCGGTGATCTTGGTCATCAATATGGCAGATCGTATGTCCAGGACGGGAATCTCCTTGGACATTGAATTGTTGGAAGAAAAATTGGATACCAAAATTGCCTTGGTAAGTACCAGAAAAGGTACGGGTATAGAACGGATCAAGGAATTGATCGCCGATTATAAAAATCTATCCATTACCCCCAATGTAGACACTACGGTAATTGCGCCCGAGTATTTTGAAAAACTTAAGGCCACTTTCCCCAAAGAAGATCTTTACAAACTATGGCTGGTAATTACACAGGATGTCAATTTTATGCCCATAGAAAAGAATCCGATTACCATTGCCGCTTCCTTTGCCACCAAATCCAAATCCGAATTAAAGCGACTTCAGCAAAAGGAAACCATACTTAGGTATCAATTTATAAATGGCATCCTAAAACAGGCCTACAAGGTAGATATTAATGCTGCCAAGGGACTCAGAGCTACCCTGGACAAGGTGTTGACCCATAAAATATTCGGATACCTTATCTTTTTTGTCATCCTGCTGACTATTTTTCAAGCCATATACGACTGGAGCAGTTATCCAATGGATTTTATTGATGAATCCTTTGCCTCTGCCAGTGAATGGGTCAAGGATACTTTGCCTCCCGGCGTATTTACCAATTTGATAGCGGAAGGAATTCTTGCGGGCATAGGAGGAATCGTAATTTTTATTCCCCAAATAGCATTTTTATTCCTTTTCATTGCTCTCTTGGAAGAATCTGGCTATATGAGCCGGGTTGTTTTTTTAATGGATAAATTAATGCGTCCCTTTGGTTTAAGCGGCAAAAGTGTAGTGCCTTTAATTTCCGGAACGGCCTGTGCAATTCCTGCCATCATGGCCACAAGGACCATTGAAAATTGGAAGGAGCGACTTATTACCATTTTGGTTACCCCCTTTACCACTTGTTCTGCCCGTTTACCGGTATATCTGATCATTATTGCCCTGGTAATCCCGGAAGGAAGATTTTTGGGCCTAAGCTATCAGGCACTGACCTTAATGCTCCTTTATCTTATGGGGTTTGGGGCAGCAATACTTTCCGCCATGATCTTGAACAAGATCATGAAGATCAAGAGCAAGACCTTTTTTGTCATGGAAATGCCCAATTACAAGTTACCACTCGTCAAGAATGTGGTGTACACGGTTTGGGAAAAGACTAAAAGTTTTGTCCTGGGTGCCGGTAAAATTATATTGGCCATCTCCATAATACTATGGTTTTTGGGCTCCAATGGCTTTTCCGATGATTTTGAAAATGCAGAGAGCATCGTTACTGAACAGATACAAAATCAAGGATTTTCAGATTTCAACAAATCCAATATAGAAAGCACAATGGCCAGTTATAAATTGGCATTACAGGATAATATTAACAATAAAGTATATAGCTTGGACCAAGCAGCCATAAGCGACTCGCTAAAAACCAAGGAAATGGCTCTAAACGAAAAGGCCACTAACCAGGAAATTGCAAGCTACAAACTGGAAAATTCCTATATGGGATATATGGGGAAGGCCATAGAACCCGTTGTACGCCCCTTGGGATATGATTGGAAAATTGGTATAGCAGTACTTACTTCCTTCGCCGCAAGAGAGGTTTTTGTAGGTACCTTGGCTACTATTTATAGTGTGGGCAGCGATGAAGAGGACACCATAAAGAACAGAATGGCTGCCGAAATGGATCCCAAAACAAAAAAACCATTATTTAATCTGGCCTCGGGGATATCCTTATTGCTTTTCTATGCCTTTGCCATGCAATGTATGAGTACATTGGCCATAGTAAAAAGGGAGACCAACACTTGGAAATGGCCTGCTGCACAGCTAGTTTTTATGAGTCTTTTTGCGTATATTGTAGCATTGATAGCCTACCAGATCATAAAGTAACTGTCGGGACACCGGGAAGGTTATTTTGAAAGAAAAATACTAGGGCCTATAGGTCCAATTCCTAATAGGAAGGAGTTAAACTTTTATCTGTTAAACACCCAAAACGAGTAACAATGAGTATTCTTCAAAACATTCTGGTCTATATCACCGTGGCCTTGGCCTTGGCGTATCTGGTAAAGAAATTTCTGCTGCCCAAATCTTTGTTTGCTGGAAAAAAACGAAACTCGAAAGCCTGTGGAGATGGGGATTGTGGTTGTCATTAATCTTTTCATACATCCAATATAATTGCCACACCACCACTGCCGTTAGCTGAAAAAAGTATTCCAGTGTCTTAAAATAATCACAAGTCCATTGCATTCAGAATTCCAATTCCTTAATTTGGTGTTCTTTAGACCTCTTGTATGGTAATGAATAAACGCTTAATTACTGTCTTTCTATTTGTTTTAGGATTTTTCTACAGTCAGGCCCAGGTTATCACCTCTGTTGTAAAAGACTCCACTACCCAACAACCTATCCCCTACGTCACCGTACAATTATCCAACAGAAAAGGGGTAATTACCAATGAGGAAGGCCGTTTTAGTTTACTCCTGGATTCGAACACCAAGGAAACCGATTCCCTTTTTATTTCATGCATGGGATACGAGGCCTTGGGCAAGCCATTGAACGAATTCAAGGAAAATGTCATTCTCTTAAGTGCAAAGCCCATAGAACTCAATCCTGTTATTGTAAGCAACAAACAATATTCCGCGGAAGAACTCATTGAACAGGTCAAAATCAATATCGACAGAAATTACGGCAACAGCATCACTAAAAAAAGAGTGTTTTTTCGGGATTCCTACCATCAAAACCTCACTAAAAGGGACTATACCTTTAAGGAGTCCACCATAGAGGCTCTCAACAAGAAATTTTTAGACAGCGTACTAAATTCCATCCCAAAAAAATCCAGTCGCTACACTGAGATCCTTGGTGACTTTTATGGCAATTTTGAAAAGGATAACCAAAAACTGTCCCTGATAAAGGCTTCGGACCTTTATGATAAGCAAAGTGAACTGGACCTGACTTCCTTGGAGGAAAAGTTCAATGACATTCTAAAGAAAAATATAAAGCCCGATTCCTATTTCAAAATTAAATCGGGCCTATTTGGCACCAAAGTGGACGCGGACGAATTTTTGACCTTCAAAACTGATTCTACCGATGCCGAGGCCCTAAAAAAAGAACTAGCAGAAAAGAAAAAAAAGGAAGAAGACCGCAAGAAGAATTTTGCTTCCTTTAAAAAGGAAAGTTTGGGAAAAATTATGGAAAAACAGTTCTTTCTTAAAGATTCCGACCTCAATTTCATCAACAAAAATAACCGCTACCTTTTTAAAATGATAGATTTTACATATTGGGACGATGATGCGGTGTATATTTTGGATTTTGAGCCCAAAAGGGGTGCAGACTACAAGGGTAGGCTCTATATCAATGCCGATGATTTTGCCATTATGCGTTTGGATTATGAGAACGTTAAATCTCTAAGGACTTTTAACCTTTTAGGGATTTCCTTGGACCAATATTTGGTCAAAGGCAAAATGATCTTCTCGAAAAATGAAGATGGATTTTATTATTTGCGCTATTTAGAAGAAGAAATGGGTGCAAAGGTGGGAATAAAAAGACCTTTAAAGATAATTGAACTAAACAAACGGGTAAAAGGTAGGAATAAGCAAAATGAACTTCACTTAAAATTAGATATGGCCAGCAGTGGTATTAATAAGCACGAACTAATCCTTTTTGATACCGAGGATATTACGGAACAAGAATTCAATTCCATTAAGGAAAATAATACCGTACTTCCCACCTATATGCCCAATTATGATCCGGAATTTTGGAAGGGCTATAACATCTTGGAACCCAATCAGGCCATTAAGGATTTTACGGCCCAAGTGGAGATTGATTAAATACTACACTAAATTTTGTATAAAGGAATAGAGCAGTAATGCCCATCCTATTACCAATAACAAGCCGCCCAGTGGTGTAATTGGCCCTAGAAACCCTATTTTCTTCCCCTTCGCCGCACTAATGGAAAGACCGTAAATACTAAAGGAAAAAAGAAATATCCCGATAATAAAACTATAAATCATATAACGTTCCAAGGCAGTTTCCAGATTAAGATTAAATCCTAAAACCAACAACAAAATGGCATGGTACATTTGATACTTTACCCCTGTTTCAAAACTCTTTAACTGCTGTTCATTTAAGGTCTTTTTTAGTGCGTGGGCGCCAAAAGCGCCAAAAACAACCGCTAAAAGTCCGTAAAGGGAACCCATTACATGAGCTATAAGTACCATAAGACTATTTTTTACAAAGGTTAAAAACTATATATCCTAATTAAACTCCATCTTCAAATCCAAGTCCCTGTTCAAATTAAAAGCACACTCCTTATAGCTGGGAGGTCCAAATGCCTTGATCTTGGCGTTGGAGAAGGCAACGGATTCCTTGGGGATTCCCAGCCAATTTGTATCCAATTTATCGTTACCGTTTTCGTCATGAAAAATGGCAACGGCGTATTCCCCGTTGGGAAGATCCATAATCTTAAAATTGGTGGTCGCCTCTTTGGCGGCAATCCGATCTACCTTGAAAACTTCCTCGAATTTTAAAAAACCCTGAGAGCGATTGTAAATGGCAATATTTATATTCCCTATAGAGGATTTGACGCCTTGCACTTCTACAGATAGGCTGTATTGGGACATTCCCAAAAAAGGAAACGCAAACAACAATAGCCAACTATATTTCTTCATGGTTAGGGCAAAATCTAAACCCAAAGGTAACATCTATTCCTTGGGCGGGTTAATTTTATTGGACAAAAACTGATACATCAGCTCGGTTTCGGTACTATCGGGCATGTTCAAAAATAATTTCATGGAATCCTGATAGACCAACCTTATCTTTTGTTGGGATAGCTTATCTACATAAACATATACCTTGTTTGTACTTAGACTATCCTCTTTAAAAACCCCCTTTTCCCTTTCCTTAACAGAAAAACCGTTGATGCGCTCCATAGAAGGTATCTTTTCCACCATAGTAACACTATCCATATCAGAATATGGAATTTTTACGAAATATATTCCGGATAATATTTCCAGCTCCTCATTCTCCGTCTTTACCCAATTTTTGTAATGTGCCGTAAAAGCCAAGGCCACAACAATTATTGTGACCACAATAAGCAAGTTGAGCAACCAATGCTTTTTTTCAGTTTTTCCCATATTATTAGTGAAGATATACGATTAATTTATAAAAAATAGAACATTTCAGCTAAGTCCCACATCCAATGCCATCATAATTATAAAACCTCCTATAAATCCCATTGTGGCAATGTCCGTATACTTATCTTGTTGCGTCTCCGGAATTACCTCTTCCACCACCACAAATATCATTGCACCGGCCGCAAAGGAGAGTGCATAGGGTAAAATGGGCTGAAACGTAAGAACTGCCCAAGCCCCCAATACTGCGGCAATAGGTTCTACCAAAGCCGAGGCCTGACCAAACATAAAACTCTTTCTTCTACTTAGCCCTTGCCTTCTTAATGGCATGGCAACAGCAAAACCCTCGGGGAAATTTTGGAGCCCTATTCCCAGGGCCAAAGCCACGGCCCCTCCAATTGTGGCCCCATCAAATCCTGCGGCCACACCCCCAAACAATACCCCAACGGCAAGTCCCTCTGGAATATTGTGCAAGGTAATCGCCAAAGTCAATAAGGTAGTTTTATGCCATGGTGTTTTTATACCTTCCTTTTCATTTTCCTTAAAATTGATATGCAAATGCGGCAAGACCTTATCCAAGCCAAAAAGAAATAATGCCCCCAATAAAAATCCAACTGCAGCCGGAATTACTTTTACAAATCCCTCCCCCGGGCTCATTTCTATTCCCGGTGCCAAAAGACTCCAAAAACTGGCGGCTACCATAACACCTCCGGTAAAGCCCAACATCCCGTCCAACACCGCACGGTTCATGGTCTTAAAAAAGAAGACCAGGGCAGCTCCCAGAGCTGTTAATCCCCAAGTAAATAAGGTGGCGTAAAATGCGGCCAAAATAGGGTCTATTGCTTCAAAATAATCAATAACCTCCTTCATATTTCATCATTGGCTTTAATATACAGATTGGAAGCAATGACATGCGAAATTTGCATTTTTCTGCCATCAATCTCAATATTCAACGAACCGTCGAACTCCTCTATCTCCATTACCTTTATCTGGTTCCCCAAAGCTATGCCGTTCTTATCCAAAAATTTTAAAAAGGTTGCGGATGAGTCCTTAACACCAACACATACTCCTCCCGTATTGATGGGGACTTCACTCAACAACTCCCTGTCCCTTTCCTTAAATCCACCATTCTTGTCGGGTATGGGATCTCCGTGTGGATCAAACTTTGGAAATGCCAACAGCCTATCAAGACTATCTATTAGTTTATCACTCTTTATGTGCTCCAACTGTTCCGCTACTTCGTGCACCTCATCCCAGGAAAAATCCAACTTCTCCACCAAGAATACCTCCCAAAGCCTATGCTTTCTAATAATGCCCAGAGCAGTTTTGTTGCCCAAAGCAGTCAGGGAGACCCCTTGGTAGCGCTTGTAGTTTACCAGATCCTTTTCGGACAGTCTCTTGATCATATCGGTAACCGAAGAAGGTTTGGTTTCCATTAATTCAGCAATGGCATTGGTGGCTACTTCCTGCGTCCCCTTTCTTCCTAAATGAAAAATAGTCTTAATATAATTTTCTTCCGAACGTGTCATTAAATACTTATTTACACAAAAATACATTTTTATTTATAAAAACAAATTTTTAGATTTGCCTAAATTTTAATTTAAATCGATGAAAAATGCATTGCTGGTAATCCTTTTTTTACCACTTTTAAACCTTTATTCACAAACAGGCTCCTTAACAGGTACGGTCATGTCCCAAGGAGAGGTTCTGCCCTGGGCTACAATACAACTCAAGGATACCCAACTAGGTACTACTACCGATGAAGCCGGAAAGTATCTCCTTGAGGCTCCTTTTGGCACCTATACCGTGGTGTGTAAGAGCATAGGATACAAATCCCTGGAAAAAGTGATTACGCTAAACAACTCCCTTCCCTTGCAATTAAATTTTCAACTTGATGAAGATGTTATGGGGCTCGAACAAGTGGTGGTAACGGGTACCCGAACCGACAAAAGACGGACAGACTCTCCCGTAATCGTAAATTTGATAAACAGTAAGACATTGGACAACGTTGTGGCAAGCAACCTGTCCGAAGGCCTTAGATTTCAACCTGGCCTCCGCATTGAAACCGATTGCCAAACCTGCAATTATACCCAATTGCGGATAAATGGGCTCCAAGGAGGATATTCCCAAATATTGATCAACGGGAGACCCATATTTAGTCCACTTACCGGCTTATATGGCATGGAGCAAATTCCAGCCAATATGATAGAACGTATTGAAATAGTCCGCGGTGGGGTCTCGGCCCTATATGGATCCAGCGCCATTGGCGGAACAGTAAATGTGATGACCAAGATTCCAAGAAAAAATGATTATGCGCTTACCTACACCTATCAAAATATGGGCAATAATAGCAACGACCACCTTCTTGTTGGTAATGCCACTGTAGTCAACACCAAGAAAAATGCCGGCGCCACATTTTTCGTTAGTAAGCGGGACCGTGACACCTATGATGACAACGGCGATAATTTTTCGGAGCTGCCACAACTAAAAAATAATTCCTTTGGCACCAACTTCTTTTATATTCCACAAGAAAATCAAAAACTGGAAGCGAGTATAAGTAGTATTAATGAATACCGCTATGGGGGAGAAATAGTAGACAAACCCGCCCATATGGCACAACAGTCGGAAGAAAGGACCCATAATGTCCTAATGGGCAGTTTGGATTATCAAATCAATTTTAATGAAGAAAAAAGTGCTTTCATACTTTATTACGGCGGTCAATATACCGATCGCGATCATTATACCGGCATAATCCCTGATGAAGAACCCCAATTAAGCCAATTCTATGCAAGCCCTCCCTATGGCATTTCCAATGTTACTACACATCAGGGGGGTGTACAGTACAACCATAGATTCAATTCCTTTATGGGGGGCAAGACCGTATTTACCTTTGGTTCCGAGTATGTATATGACGAGGTATTGGATATAATTGAAGCCTATAATTATAAAATAGATCAGACCACAAGAAACCTTGGGGGATTTGCACAGAATGATTGGGACATAACTCCAGATCTGAATTTTCTTTCAGGGTTTAGAATAGACCAACACAACCTCCTGGACAAGGCCATCATAAGCCCAAGGCTCTCCCTACTGTACAAATGGAAGAAGGAGACACAACTAAGACTGGGTTGGGGTACCGGTTTTAGAGCACCCCAGGCTTTTGATACCGACTTGCACATAGCCTTTGCCGGAGGTGGTATTTCGCGCATATCACTTTCCGATAATTTAAAGGAAGAACGCTCCAACAGTTTTACGGCATCAGTGAATTATGACAAGGCTAGGGAACATTTTATTGCAGGTTTCACCTTGGAGGGATTTTATACCCACCTCAATGACGCCTTTTATCTCTTTCCCTTGGGAGAAGACCAATTTGGAGAACGTTTCGAAAAAAGAAACGGTAGCGGTGCCACTGTAAAAGGCATTACCTTGGAAACAAGGGCTAATTTTGATTTTTTGCTGCAAGTTGATGCAGGCCTCACCCTACAAGCGAGTCAGTTTGATGAAGCCGTGGAAAATATTGAAGGCTTGGAAGCCAAAAGGGAATTTCTAAGAACCCCCAATAAATACGGTTACGCTACCTTTACCTATACGCCCACCAAAAAATTTAGCGCCAGCGCCAATATAGTCTACACAGGCCCTATGGAACTGGTCCATTTTAGTGGGGAAGGAACTGGACAGGCTATGGATGAATATAACAGTTCCTCTTCCTTTACAGAACTTAGCATCAGACTTGGGTACGATTTTGAATTTCCCAATATTGATACTGGATTGGAAATTTTCGGCGGGCTAAAAAACTTGACCAACGCTTACCAGAACGATTTCGACCTGGGCAAAAACAGGGATAGTAACTACGTTTTTGGCCCTGGGGCACCTAGGTCCGTTTTTGTTGGATTAAGAATTAAATCATTGTAATAGACATGAAAAATAAGCTGACCATTTTAACTCTCCTCTACCTATTTAACTTTGGCTCCAGTAATATGTATGCCCAAGCCAAAAGTGGGATACAATGGATCAGCTTTGAACAATTGCACGATTCCCTTAAGACCCATCCTAAAAAAGTATTTATCGATTTTTATGCCGATTGGTGCGCCCCATGCCTAAAAATGGATGAAGTAGCCTTCAAAGACCCTGAGATAGTCCGTAAACTCAACAAGGACTTTTATGCGGTGAAGATGAATGTGGAAACAACGGACACCATAGTTTTCGGGCAACAAAGTTTTACCAATAAGAGGGCCAACAAACGTAATCCCGTGCACGAAATTCCGCTTCTTTTGGCCAGCAGAAAAAACACTCCCTTTACCCTACCCGCCATGGTTTTCATGGATTCCAGTTTTAATGCCCAAGCACGTTATTTCCAATATCTGGATGCAGAACAATTGCTCTCAATACTTGACAATATGCCTTAAGCCTAGCTAAATTTTTACCTTTCAAGGAAATGTAAGCGCTATAAATAGAATTTGTACTTTTGGAAATATCCTCTATTTGGATATTGGATCATTATTTAACCCAACATATTCCACGTCAATAGAGAGCATGTCCATGGCCACATACGATTATATTATTATTGGTGCCGGAGCCTCCGGTCTGCTGTTGGCCAACGCCCTGGGAAACGATAGTTTCTTTTCGGAAAAATCAATTCTTTTATTGGACAAGGATCTGGACAAACCCAATGATCGTACTTGGTGCTTTTGGGAAAAGGGCAAGGGTGAATTTGATCCCATTCTACATAAAACCTGGGATCATATTTTGGTAGCAGATGATACCTATTCCAAACGTATGCCCATATACCCCTACAGATACAAGATGATCCGGGCAGAAAATTTTTACAAGGCCTACCGGACAAAAATAAATAGGCATGACAACATCACATTTTTGGAAGGCAATGTTGTCCGCATTGAGGAGAGGGACAACGAATTAATTGTCGCCACTGATTCCCATACTTATATCGGCAAAAAGGTTTTCAATAGCATTTTCGACTACAAACCCCTCTTACAGCAAAAAAAATACCCTGTCCTACAGCAACATTTTATTGGATGGTTTATAAAATGTGACAAACCCGTTTTTGATAGTCAACAGGCCACTTTTATGGATTTTTCCATCCCTCAGAAAGGAAACACTAGATTTATGTACGTGCTCCCATTTTCTGAAACGGAGGCCCTGGTGGAGTACACCTTATTCTCCAAAAACCTGCTCCCTACCCAAGAATATGAAGAGGCTATAAAAGACTATCTAAAAGATAATCTGGATTGCAACCATTACCAAATATTGGAAAAAGAAAAAGGAAACATCCCCATGAGCTGTTATAATTTCAATATTCACAACAGTAAGAACCTTATGCATATTGGGGTTGCCGGCGGATGGGCCAAGCCCAGTTCCGGCTACACCTTTATGAGGACACACCAAAAAACAAAGAACCTAATACCCTTTCTAAAAGAGAATAGACCCCTAAACACCTTCTTTAAAAAGGACCGTTTTTGGTTTTATGACCTTCTATTGTTGGATATTCTATTTAGGAATAACAAGAAGGGCCGATTAATCTTTGGACAATTATTTAAAAATCGTACCCCACAAAAAATCTTTGCCTTTTTGGATGAAAAATCTACAATTTGGCAAGACCTGAGCATTATCATGGCATGCCCCAAAAAAGAGTTTGTCCAAGCCTTTATCCGTAGGATATTCTTAATTTAACAAACAATATTTTAAAATACTGATATATACACGTATATTTTAATCTTTTTAGACCTATTTAAAACCATGCGAAACAATATCTCCCTCAGAATTACCCTAATAATTTCACTTTTTGGAATTTTCGCTATTTCCTGCGATAAAAAACCCAAACAACCACAGGAATCCTTGTTGGTTATTAAAGAGGATACGGCAACCGCCCGGACCAGATTTAAGGAAATAAGGGAAAGCGTTCCTGCCCAAGTGGCCGAAGGCTTAACGCTTACCTTATGGGCTTCCGACTCCTTGGCTCCTGATCCTGTGGCCATGTCCGTGGATGATGAAGGACATATTTATCTGACGCGAACAAATCGCCAAAAAAATTCAGAATTTGATATTAGAGGATTTAGGCATTGGATGACACCGTCCATTGCCCTGCAATCCGTAGAAGATCGGAAGAATTTTTTGCACGAAACTTTTGCTACTGAAAAAAGTTCGGAAAATGAATGGCTAAAGGACTTAAATAACGATAGTATCCATGATTGGAGGGATCTTACAGTTCAAAAAGAAGAAATTTGGAAGCTGGAAGATCAGAATGGCAGTGGTATGGCCAATGTTGCCACAAGAATCCTTAATGATTTTCACGATGAAGTATCGGACGTGGCCGGGGCATTATTGGTTCGGAAAAATGATATGTTCGTGGGTATTGCCCCGGATATGTGGAGGATTACCGATGAGGATGGAGATGGTATTATGAGCGATAAAACCTCCATTTCACATGGCTATGGGGTTCATATAGGTTTTGGTGGTCATGGAATGTCGGGGGCCATTGAAGGTCCTGACGGAAGAATTTATTGGGGTATAGGCGATATAGGCGCCAATATTACTACAACGGACGGCACCCACCATAAATACCCCAATCAAGGAGTTATTGTAAGATCCAATCCAGACGGCAGTGATTTTGAAATTTTTGCAGCGGGGGTCCGTAACACACACGAATTTGTATTTGATGAATACGGCAATATTATTACGGCAGACAATGACGGGGATCACCGTGGGGAGAGTGAGCGATTGGTTTACATTGTAGAGGGCTCCGACGCGGGATGGCGTTCCAATTGGCAATATGGCAAGTACACCGACCCAAAAAACAATGGGTACAACGTTTGGATGGATGAAAAGCTATATGTCCCACATTGGGAGGGTCAGGCCGCTTATATTATTCCTCCCATAATGAACTTTCACAATGGTCCCACAGGAATGGCATACAACCCGGGAACAGCATTGGGCAAGGAATGGAGAAACAAATTTTTTCTGGTGGAGTTTGTTGGTAATCCAAGTAGGTCCCACATATGGAGCTTTGACCTAAAACCAAAAGGCGCTTCTTTTGAATTGAAAAGTGAACAGGATATCCTAAGCGGAATTTTACCAACGGGCATCCGTTTCGCCCCTGATGGCGCACTGTATATTGCCGATTGGATGAATGGATGGGACACCAAAAATTACGGTCGGGTGTGGAAGCTGGATGTGACCCCCAATAAGAACGACCTGGAGACCGAAAGAAAGGAAACGGAGCGACTAATGACTTTGGATTATACGGATCAAAGCGTGGATAAACTGACCCAATTCCTCTCCTATCCAGATATGCGTATTCGGCAAAAAGCTCAGTTCGAGTTGGCCAATAGGGACAACAAAGGGCTAAAAGCTTTTACGGCTGCTATTGGACAAAAGCAAAATCAATTGGCCCGGGTACATGGTATATGGGGCATTGGCCAATTGGCGAGAAAAAAATTGGAAAGGGCCGAATCACTAATGGGTCTTCTAAAGGACAGTGACGCTGAAATAGTAGCACAGGCTGCCAAAACCTTGGGCGATTTAAAATACACTAATGCAGGAAAGGATTTAATTGCCTTACTGGGACACGAAAATGCAAGGGTCCGTTTCTTTGCCGCCCAGGCCTTGGGCAGAATTAAGGACAAAAATGCAATTGAGCCACTTCTGAAAATGTTGGAAACCAATAATGACGAAGACCTTTATCTAAGACATTCCGGGGTACTGGCATTGTCGAGAATTGGGGAAGTTGCCCCAATTGTTGCCCTGGCCAAAAGCGAAAACAGAAGTTTGCGCATAGCAGCAGTCTTGGTGTTGAGACGTCTACAGAGCGAACAATTGGCTTTATTTTTACAGGATCAGGACGAATATATAGTAACCGAGGCAGCAAGGGCCATCAACGACGATTGGTCCATTGAACCCGCCCTGCCAGCATTGGCTTCTTTATTGAAAGAGGAAAAATATACTTCAGAGCCTTTATTGCGCAGGAGTATAAATGCCGCTCTAAGGGTTGGAGGAGAGAAAGAACTGGACCTGCTGATCAACTTTGCAAAAAGAGAATCCGTTTCAAGCAATCTTAGAGGCGAGGCATTGGCCGCCATAGGTACTTGGGCATCCCCATCCGTATTGGATAGGGTAGATGGCCGTTACAGGGGCGAGATCAACAGGGATGCCATCGTAGTAAAGCATAAAATAGAAAAGTTTATTCCCGACTTCCTAAAAGATAAAAATCCTGACATTTTGGTGGCTGCAGCCAAGGCCATAAGCTCATTGAAGATCGAGGGATACAATGCCCAATTGGCACAGATTATGAAAAACCATGCTTCCCCGGACGTACGTTCGGCCATGTTAGCTGCGCTAGGGGATTTGAATTACACCAGAATAGAAGAGGCCATGAAGATAGGCATGGCGGATATAGATAGGGGTGTCCGTACTGTGGCAGTCGGATTGGTAACCCAGCTGGATCTCTCCAAAGAAAAGCTGCCCGCCATTGTGGAACCTATTTTTAAAAGTGGATCTATTGTGGAGCAACAGAAGATGTTGAGTGTCCTAGGCGAAATGCCCTTGGAAAAAAGTAAGGACGTTTTAATCTCCCTTATAAAACAGGGGAATGACAAAAAGCTTTCCAACGGGGTTATATTGGATTTAACTGAGGCCGTAGAGGCTACAAAATCCGAGGAGCTAATTTCCCAATTGGGTACTTTAAAAGCCCATGGAGATGGTTTGGCTGCCTATACGGAAACCTTAAATGGCGGGGACCGTCGGGCAGGTTATCAATATTTCAACACCAATTCCGCCGGACAATGCGTTAGATGCCATGCCCTTGGTGGTGCAGGTGGAGCTGTAGGCCCGGCCTTGGACAACATAGGTAACATTTTAAGTAGGGAACAACTACTGGAAGCCTTGATCAATCCTAGTGCACGTTTATCGCCAGGATATGGAATGGTTACGGTTACCCTAAAGGACGGACAAACAGTTACAGGAATATTGGAAGAGGAAACAGAGGATGAGCTAATACTAAAGACCTCGGATGCGGAACCCATGGAAATAGCCTTGTCCAGGATAGACAAAAGACAAAATATGGCCTCGGGGATGCCTCCTATGGGGACAATAATGTCTAAAAGGGAAATTAGGGATGTAATTGAATTTTTGGCCAACTTGAAAAAGAATTGAACTAGACCCGAATAGCCCCTTTGGCACCTTAAACCTCGCGATTCATTAAGGCAGTCCCGAACTGCCTTAATGTGTCTTTTTTCCCAGGTTCCAGATCTAGCATTTCCAAAGTTGTGAATGCCCTGTCGGTATAACGTTTTATTTCTTCAACAGTTCTGGAAACTGATCCGGTTTCTTCAAATAATTCCTTAACGGTAGTTATTTTGTCCTTGGCGTCTTTGGGCTTAATGGAATACAGGTGCTCCAGCTCCTGAGCCTGTTCTGGAGTTCCCATTTCCAAGGCCTTCAAATACAAATAGGTTTTTTTGTTTTCAATAATATCGCCCCCAACCTGTTTCCCAAAAGTCTCGGGATCCCCAAAGGCATCCAAATAATCGTCCTGCAACTGAAAGGCAATACCTAGATTCTTTCCAAAATCATATATCAAATCTTGTACATCTTCCGGTTTGTCTGCTATTATAGCTCCCATTTTCATAGCCGCTGCCACCAATACCGCAGTTTTATTTTGAATCATGATCAGGTATTCTGGAATAGTAACATCTTCCCTGCTCTCAAAATCCACATCGTACTGCTGCCCTTCGCAAACTTCCAATGCGGTTTGGCTAAACACCTGCAACAATTTCTTAAAAGTCATGGAAGGGTAACTTTCCAAAAGCTGATAACTGTATATCAACATGGCATCACCTGATAAAATTCCGGTATTTAGGTCCCATTTTTTATGCAAGGTCTGTTTCCCTCTCCTTAAGGGGGCCTCATCCATAATGTCATCATGAACCAAAGAGAAATTGTGAAATACCTCCACGGCCAATGCAGCATCCAAAGCTTTTTTATGGTCGCCTCCCAAAATATCAGTGGTCATCATTGTCAATACTGGCCTTAATCGTTTCCCCCCTAGATTTAGTATATAGGAAATTGGCCCATAAAGATTTACAGGTTCCTTAATTTTCACTTTCTGCTCCATATGGGCCAAAAACTGGGACCTGTACTGTTCAATATAATGCATAGTGGCAATTTTCTTCAAAAATACATTAAAAGCAATCACTTACCATAGGGAAACAAATTCAGATGCAAAAAGAAGTGTTGAACCAAAATGTTAAGAAAACGTAAAACTTAGGAAACTTTTTTTGTTTTATAAGTTTCCGCAACTATCTTTGCCGACTCTATGAAGGAAAAAATTTTAGAAAAGGCAACGGATATGTTTTTGAACCTCGGGTTCAAAAGTGTTACCATGGATGATTTGGCGAATGAAATGGGGATATCGAAAAAAACGATCTACACCCATTTTGAAAATAAGACCAAATTGGTTCAGGAGTGTACTTTTAGTCTTTTTAACCAAATTAATTCTGGGATAGATTGTATATGTACAACAGGCAAGAATCCTATTGAGGAATTGTATGAAATTAAAAAGTTTGTCATTTCCCATTTGAAGGATGAAAAGTCTTCCCCCCAATATCAATTGCAGAAATACTATCCCAAAATCTTTTCAAACCTAAGGAAAAAGCAATATGAGCTTATGCAGGAATGCACCATAAATAATATTAAAAGAGGTTTGGAAATGGGGATTTACAGGGAAAATTTAAATGTGGAATTTGTATCTCGAATCTATATTTCGGGCGCAGCCAGTATTAAGGACGACCGCTTTTTCCCGCAAGGTAATTTCTCTGCAAAAGAATTACAGGACTATTTTCTCGAATATCATTTACGCGGAATTGTAACACCCAAGGGTAGAAAGATACTAAATGATATAATCAATTCAACTTATGAATAAATTAAAGCTAAATGACCTTATCAAAAAACTTAAAGACAATTTTATGAAAAACAGTTTTTTAGCGCTATTGATGCTACTTACAGTTACTTGGTCCTACGCCCAGGAACAAACTTATAGTTTTACTTTGGAGGAAGCCATTAATTTCGCCATAGAGAATAATTATGGGGCCATTAATGCAGATAGAGATCTGTTGGATGCCCAAAAACAAAAATGGGAAACCATTGCCACCGGCCTGCCCCAAATAAGTGGTGCCGTTAGCTATCAAAACCAATTAAAGCAGCCTGTCTCCCTGTTACCGGGCGAATTGGCAGGGCAGGAACCGGGAACCTTTATCCCTATAGTCTTTAGTCAGCCACAAACTGCCAGTGCCACTGCCACCCTAAAACAACAAATCTTTGATGGATCCTATATCGTGGGCATACAAGCCACTAAAGCATTTATTGCCTATAGCGACAACAATAAGGAAAAGACAGAATTGGACGTGCGCAAATCTGTAGTGGAAGCCTACGGCAATGTGTTGTTATCCCAGGAAAGTATCACCATACTGGAAAAGAACAAGGCCAATTTGGAGAAAAATTTATTTGAAACCCAAAAGCTTTTCGAAAATGGTCTTGGCGATGAGGAAAGCGTGGAGCAATTGCAGATTACCCTATCATCGGTAGAAAATCAATTAAAAAACTCCTTACGCCTTCAGTCCATTACCCTACAGATGTTAAACCTTATAATGGGTCTGGATATAGATGCTCCTACCCAACTAAAGGAAAATCTGTCCGATTTGGCCCAGGCGCAAATTCGCTTGGATCTTTTGAATGAAGATTTAGTCATGGACAACAATATAGATTTTAAAATGGTGGACAACCTAAACCAGCAAAGGGAATTGGAGCTTAAGCTGCAAAAAAGTTTGGCCTTGCCTACCCTGAATGCCTTTATAAATTACGGCAGCACTTCTTATAGTGATAGGTTTAATTTTTTAAACAACGAAGCGGAATGGTTTGATTCCTCCATACTGGGTTTTGACCTTAGTATCCCTATTTTTAGTTCCCTTGGTAGAAGTGCCAAGACCGCGAGGGCAAAAATTGCGCTTGAAAAGGCAAGAACACAGAAATCCGAGACGGAACAAAGTATTCGCCTACAACACCAAACCGCCAAGAGCAATTACCTCTTTTCTATTGAGCAGTACAATACGGCAAGTGAAAATTTGGCCTTGGCCGAACGTATTGAAATGAAAAATGAAATAAAATACTCCGAAGGACTTGCCACCAGTTTTGAGCTGAGACAGGCTCAAACACAACTCTATGATGCACAGCAGGAATACCTGCAGTCAATGGTAGAGGTAATAAACAATAAAACGACCTTGGAGACGGTACTTAACAGCAAACTATAACATCAACCTAGAAATTATAACTATGAACAAAATTCTTCAAATATTCATATTGGGAACCCTATTGGTTTCTTGTGGAAGCGATAATCAAAAAACTGTAGACGACCTTATATCTGGAGGAGACCTTAACGCACTGCGCACCAAAAAAAGTGAGCTTTTTGAGCAACAAAAGGTATTGGAGTCCGAATTGAAAAAACTGGATTCGGTAATTGGATCAATGAGCGGAAATGAAAACCTTCCCTTAGTTACCACAATTATAGCCGATCCCAAAAAATTTGACCATTTCTTGGACTTACAGGGAGACGTAAAAACCAAACAAAATGTATTGATCTATCCGGAAATGCAAGGTGTCCTGCACAAAGTATATGTTAAGGAGGGACAAGAAGTCACTAAAGGTCAAATCTTGGCCAGTATAGATGACGGCGGTATGGGCAGCCAACTGGAGCAATTAAAAACTCAGGCGCAATTGGCAAAAACTACTTTTGAGCGTCAAAAAAGATTGTGGGAACAAAAGATAGGTTCCGAAATTCAGTATTTACAGGCAAAGACCAACTATGAAGCTTCCGAAAATACGGTTAAACAAATGCAGAGTCAATTGGGCAAGTCCACCATTAGGGCTCCTTTTTCCGGAATTATAGACGATGTTATCAAAGACCAGGGAACAGTGGTTGCTCCCGGTCCAGGATCCGAAGTTTTCCGAATAGTGAACCTCTCGGACATGTACATCGTAGTGGAGGTACCTGAAACCTATTTGGGAAGCATAAAAAATGGCAAGGAAGCCAAAGTATATTTCCCTGTTCTAGGCGATAGTATTATGACTAATATTAGACAAACCGGAAACTTTATTAATCCTGGTAACAGGTCCTTTACTGTAGAAATCCCTGTACCCAACAAGACAGGCACTATTAAGCCCAACTTGACCGCCAAGGTACAATTGAACGATTACACCAGTGAAAATGCAATTCTTATTCCTCAAAGTATCGTTTCCGAAAATGCCGATGGAGAGCAGTATGCCTACGTAGCCGAGGAACTTAACGCCGAAAACGAGGCCATAGTAACCAAGAAAATCATCACCACAGGTAAGACCCAAAATGGTTACGTGGAAGTTCTTTCTGGAATCAGTAGCGGCAATCACATCATTAAAGAAGGCGCCAGAAGCGTAAAGGATGGTCAAAAAGTGAAAGTTTTAAACTAAAAAGTCCATGAGCAAACTACAAAAAAACGCAGACAAAGAATTTAGTTTATCGTCCTGGGCAATAGATAACCCATCGGTTATTTATGTAATGATCGGTATCTTTCTATGGATCGGTTTTTCCTCCTATCTGGCTATGCCAAGGGAAGACTTCCCAGAGATCATAGAGACCAAGATTTATATAAGTACCCCCTATCCCGGAAATACGGCGGAGGATATAGAAAGGTTGATAACAGATCCTTTGGAGGATGAATTAAAGAATATTAGCAATGTGGTGGAAATTATTTCCACCTCACAGGAGGATTATTCCATTATCACGGTTGAGTTCGACGAGGAAATTACCGTAGAAGCGGCAAAACAAAAGGTAAAGGATGAGGTTGATGGTGAAAAAGCTAGTGAAGACTGGCCCACCTTTAACGGAGCCAAGGTAGAGCCCAATGTGTTCGATCTAAATTTTTCTGAAGAAGTTCCTATTATGAACATCAATTTTACCGGGGATTATCCGGTAGAAAAACTAAAGGAGTATGCCGAATACCTGCAGGACGAGATTGAAAATCTCCCAGAAGTAAAGAAGGCCGACATCCGTGGAGCACAGGAAAAAGAAGTGGAGGTTGCGGTAGATGTCTATAAAATGATGGCTGCCAAGGTTAGTTTTGACGATGTAATGCAGACCATTGGCAATGGAAACATGACCATGTCCGCAGGAAATTTAAAGATAGGTGGCCAACGCCGTACCATACGTATATTGGGCGAGATAGAAAATCCAAGCCAACTCAACGATTTTGTGGTTAAATCCGAGAATGGGGCCGTTTACCTTAAAGATATTGCCTCTATATATTTTGATGAAAAGGATAAAACCACCTATGCCAGGGAATTTGGGGAAAGTGTTGTGATGTTGGATGTTAAAAAACGCGCAGGCCAGAATGCCATTTCGGCATCAGATCAAATCAAGGAAATAGTCAAGACCACAAAGGCCAACTATTTCCCTCCCGATCTTCACATTTCCATTGCCAACGATTCTTCCACAAGAACGCTTAACCAGGTAGATGACTTGGTAAACAATATTATTTTCGGAATTATTTTGGTGGTAGGGGTCCTAATGTTCTTTTTAGGGTTCCGTAACGCCCTATTTGTCGGCTTTGCAATACCCATGTCCATGTTTATGTCCTTTATGATCCTGTCCTGGTTGGGCTACACACTTAATACCATGATTTTATTTGGAATGATCATGGGACTGGGAATGTTGGTAGATAATGGTATTGTAGTGGTAGAAAACGTGTATCGTCTAATGGATGAGGGAATGCCGCGAATTGAAGCCGCGAAAAAAGGAATTGGTGAAATTGCCTTTCCTATTATTATTTCCACGGCCACCACTGTCGCAGCCTTTGTTCCGCTAGGTCTATGGCCTGGGATATTTGGACAGTTTATGATCTATTTTCCAATTACCTTGTCGGTAGTATTGGGATCCTCTCTGTTTGTAGCCATATTTATGAACTCCATGTTGGTTTCCAATTTTATGGATACGGATGAAAAAGAACTGACCAGAAAACAGCTGATTCGCATAAGCATTGTTATGGGCGGTCTTGGGCTATTGATCTTATTGTTCGGCGGGGCAATGAGAGGACTTGGCTCTGTAATGATCTTAACGGCGGCTATGTTTTGGATTTACAAATATGTATTGAAAAAATGGGCCCTTCGCTTTCAAAAAAATACGATGACCCGTTTTGAAAACTGGTACGAAAAAAGACTTGTACATGCCTTAAGGGGGAAAAATGTATACTGGTATTTTGGAATAACAGCAATGCTACTGGTTGTTGTGTTTATGCTGTTCGGTATGTCCGTAGGCAGTGGAAGGACCAAAATAGAATTCTTCCCGGACAATATCCCCAATGAAATATATGTCTATATAGAATACCCTGAAGGTACGGCCATAGAAAAGACCAATGAAATTACCCTTGACATTGAAAAAAAGGTCTATGGCATTGTCAATGACGAAACCTATTTCTACAACGGGGATAACTTTATTGTTACCACAGCCGTATCCCAAGTTGGTGAAGGCGCCGGTAACCCATTGGCAGATGGAGGTTCTTCTGCCGAAATGCCCCATAAGGGCAAAATTACTGTCAACTTCAGCGAATTTAAATATAGGCGGGGAGTAAACACGGAGGACATCCGTGCCAAGGTTCAGGCCGGATTAAGCGGTGTTTATCCCGGTGTAGCCATTTCGGTGGAAAAAGAGGCCAATGGCCCTCCGGCTGGTTATCCTATCAACATTGAATTGGAAGGAAAAGATTACGACCAATTGATCAATACCGCGGAAGACATTAGAAACTTCATCAATACCAAAAATATCGCTGGTATAGAAGAAATAAAAATCGACGTAAACAAAAGCAAGCCTTCCATGCAGGTAGCCGTAGACCGTAAGAAGGCAGGTGAACTAGGGGTTTCTGTAGGGCAAGTGGGGAACCAGTTGCGCAGGGCCTTATTTGGTGAAAAAGCCGGGGTTTTTAAGGAAGATGGAGATGATTTCGATATCAATGTTCGATTTAGCGAAGATTTAAGATATAATAAAAGTGCCCTTTTCAATCAAAATATCATTTTTAGGGACCAATCTACGGGCAAAATCAAGGAAATTCCTATTTCTGCCGTGGCCAGCGAAAGAAATACGTCGGCCTTTAGTGCCATTAAGCACAGAGACAATAAACGTGTAGTTACCGTGTATTCCGGACTTCAACCTGGTTTTACGGATGCGGCGGCCATTGTAGCCGAGATCCAAAAGGAAATGGAAGAATTTAAAAACCTTCCTGCCGATATTAAAATAGACTATACCGGGCAGATAGAGGAGCAGAACAAACAGATGATGTTCCTTGTAGGCGCATTTTTCACCGGATTGGGCCTTATTATGTTGATATTGATATTTCAGTTTGGCGGTATTTCCAAGCCACTGATCATTATGATTGCCATTTTCCTAAGTTTTATAGGGGTATTTGGAGGGTTAATGATAACCGGATGGTCTTTTGTGATCATGATGACGATGATGGGAATAATTTCCTTGGCAGGTATCGTGGTGAACAACGGGGTGGTTCTTTTGGACTATACCCAGATTCTTATAGACCGTAGGAAGGTAAAACTAGGCATGGATGACAAAGCCTTATTGACAAGGGAAGATGCAACAGAAGCCATCATTAAGGGAGGAAAAGCCAGGCTTAGACCGGTTCTTCTAACCGCAATTACCACCGTATTGGGATTGATCCCCTTGGCAATAGGATTAAATATCGACTTCTTTGCCTTGTTTTCGGAATTTAACCCGCATATTTACGTGGGTGGGGACAACGTGGTATTTTGGGGACCATTGGCCTGGACGGTAATCTTTGGATTGATAGTAGCCACCTTCCTAACGTTGATCATTGTTCCTGTACTTTTTAATATTACCTACAGGATGAAAATAGCCCTAAGGGGCATTGGTAAGCCAAAAACTGAGAAAGTTGTAGCTGCCTAGGTTATTTGCAACCAATTCCAAAAGGAGCCTGTTTTAATAAAACAGGCTCCTTTTTTTGCACTATACCTGTACTTATTCTATCAATTCCAATATCCTGTTGGAGAAATACCCGGGGTATTATCGTATCAATCCCAAAAGTTGTGTGTGAATTGGATAAAAATAGAATTAGCTATCCTA
>TARA_R110002020_G_scaffold411686_1_pt1 | contig 44966 bp, 32 predicted proteins | sample TARA_R110002020 | Tara Oceans TARA_R110002020 (sample SAMEA4396489) | marine metagenome | biome: Westerlies Biome; feature: [MES] marine water layer (ENVO:01000295) within the mesopelagic zone...; material: water (ENVO:00002006), including particulate matter (ENVO:01000060) such... | reverse complement strand
CGAGCTGTTAAACGGCGAAATCTTCTACTCGCTACGTGAAGCCCAGATCATCATCGAAAGCTGGAGGAAACATTACAATACCAAACGACCCCATAGTGCATTGGTGTCTGACGTCAGCCCCTTTGGGACAGATTTGAGGATTTGAACAACGGAGGGTTTCTGGTTCATCGTAGCCTTTAAGGAGCGAAGATGAACAAGAAGCCCGGAACATCGAAAGACGCAGCTGACAAGCTGGTCAAAAATATCCGCCGCAAGACCCGCCAGACCTACTCGGCGGAGGAGAAGATCCGCATTGTTTTGGCTGGATTACGCGGGGAGGAAAGCATCTCGGCGTTATGTCGCCGCGAGGGTATCTCTGACAGCCTGTATTACACTTGGTCGAAGGAATTCCTTGAGGCTGGAAAGCGTCGTCTTTCCGGCGACACAGCGCGTCAGGCGACATCACCTGAGGTGAAGGATCTGCGATCTGAGGCCATGGCTCTGAAAGAATGCGTGGCCGACCTAACCCTTGAAAACCGTCTGCTCAAAAAAAGCATGACAGGGGCTGGGGAGTTCGAGGAATGAGGTATCCAGCAACCGAAAAGCTTGAGATCGTTCGCACGGTTGAGGGATCACACCTGCCCACAAAGATGACCCTTGATATGCTGGGTATCCCACGCACCACATTTTATCGGTGGTATGACCGCTATGTCGAAGGTGGCTTTGATGCCCTCACTGATCGCGCGCCTCGGCCAAAGTCGGTCTGGAACCGTATTCCGCAGGATCGGCGGGATGATCTGATCGAGTTTGCGCTGGAACATGAGGCGCTGACCACACGCGAACTGGCCGTCAAATATACCGATGAGAAGCGGTATTTTGTCTCTGAATCATCGGCTTATCGTATCTTGAAAGCCGCTGATCTAATCACCGCACCAGACTATGTGGTGATCAAAGCGGCCGATGAGTTCACGGACAAGACCACGTCCATCAACCAGATGTGGCAGACCGACTTCACCTACTTCAAGATCATTGGCTGGGGCTGGTATTACCTGTCCACCATCCTCGACGACTACAGCCGCTACATCATCGCCTGGAAGCTTTGCACAAATATGCGCGCTGAGGACGTAACAGACACGATCGAGTTGGCCTTGGCAGCATCAGGCTGCGACCAGGCCGTGGTCCGGCACAAACCTCGTCTGCTCAGCGACAACGGATCCTGTTACATCTCTGGCGATCTGGCTAAATGGCTGGAGGATCAGAAGATGGACCATGTTCGCGGAGCGCCATTCCACCCGCAAACCCAGGGCAAAATCGAACGCTGGCACCAGACCATGAAGAACCGTGTTCTGCTGGAGAATTACTACCTGCCCGGTGATCTCGAGCGACAGATCGGGGCCTTCGTCGACGACTACAATAACCAGCGCTACCACGAGAGCCTGAACAACGTCACACCCGCTGACGTCTATTTTGGTAGGGACAAGGCCATTCTGAGAGAAAGGGAGAAGATCAAGAACCTGACGATCCGACAGCGCCGCTTGCAACATCAAAAACAAGCAGCATAATCAATCACACAAACGAACCAGAGCCTCCAATGCTCAAGCCGCTCTGATGTCCCATTTTATATGACGACGGACAATCCATGCACCGTCCCCGATGGCCAAGAACCGCTTCTGGCCACGGGCCTTGACCCCAATAAACACAAGGACGCATAGCTTGTCATCCTCTTCGCGAAGGCCACTGTGGAAGCCTTCGACCCAAATATACACGATTGGCTCATCATCGAACGCAGCGTCTTCCTAGGCGTTGTATTCCTTGGCCCAATCACGCTCAAACCGCGAGACCGTATTTACTGACAAGCCAGCGGTATCTGGACCCAGAAGAGCCTTGAGGGCCGCGCCCATCTGGCCACTGGAAATCCCTTTGAGGTAGAGCCATGGCAAGGCCGCTTCCAACGTCTTGGTTCTGCGCACATAGGGCGGCAATTGGGGCAGACCGGTGTGCCGTCCTTGGACCGAACCTTTGGAATGCGCAGGCTCACAGGGCCAATGCCAGTCTACACAGGTCGAGCCGGATGATGCCCATTGCGTACCACAGATGCGTAACCTGCTTCAGTGTGCAAGTCGGCAAATTGCGCCAGATAACTGGCAAGCCCTACCTCGACTGCTGTCGCGATCAATTACTGGGCTCCCGTTCTCAACAAATCCGTCATCGCGTCTCGTAACAAAAAATCAACCGGGTACGCCGCCAACCTTCAAACCGTCCAAACACCAAATTCAGTCATAGCTCTATCTGCGCTCACTAAACCACGACTTGATGAGCCTAAGGGGCGCTGAAACTTTCCATGAGGAACTCGACCGATAGGTGTTGTGAAGATCTTCAATGACAAAATCATGTTGATTCTGGAGATCACGCAACCTGGCCTCCATTTTGGAGCGATTTAGATCTACTTCCTTCTGTAACAAGGCATTTTTCTTATCCCTATCGATGAGCCTGTCAGTCCAGATGGCAAGCTCATCTGACAGTTTCGATGCATGTTCCTCAGCATCGGCAACTTTTGCGGTCAGCACATCAACTTCAGCCTCACTCGTTTCCGCCCGCGACTTGGCCTTTTCCATATCCGCACGGTTCTCGTCCAACTCGGCGCGCAATTGTTCTTTCTGCGAGAAAAGTTGATCACGCTGGCCTTCGGCATCAGCAAGTTTTGCAGTCAGCGCATAAACCTCAGCCTCGCTCGCTTCCGCCCGCGACTTGGCCTTTTCCATATCCACACGGTTCTGGTCAAGCTCGGCGTGCAACTGCTCTTTTTGCGAGGAAAGTTGATCACGCTGACCCTCAATATCCGTGAGTTTTGCGGTCAGGGCATTAATTTCATTCTGACGCACCTCAACGGAGGCTTTGTGCGGTGTAAGAGCCTTGACATCACGGGTCGCTGCTTGGAGTGCGCTTATGGGGGCGAATAATAGGGGCGCGGAAAAGTCAAACCCATCATGTATCTTGCCCAGTTTCGCGTAGTCGTCTTTTTGCTCGCCATCTTGGACCCAACTCTCCAATATTTGCAAGGTTTCGCGGAAAAGATCCGGGACCAAGGGATCGCGTAAAAATGAATCGATATTTGAATTGTGATTACACAAGCTTGGTTCAATGAATTGAGAGATCTTTTCTTGTGCGGTGCGCGCCATGACAGGCCAAGTAAAACCAAACGTAACCTCGGCGCGCTCTGCAAATTCCTGCCAATTTTGTATGACACTGGCATAGCTGGTAAAGATCCGCGGTAAATCGCGCGAGGCCGCCTCGGCCTCTAGAATGTTGCGCAGCCATGATAACATGCCCAGACTAGGCTCAACCTCGATATTTTTGCGTACACTCAGTGAGGTAGCCACGTCAACAGGGTGACGGTGGGTATGGATACAGACAACACGGTAGCCGATCTCTTCCAGAGCGCGCCGCCACAGTGGAAAAAGGCGACAGATGCGCGGATCTTTCAGATAGATCATCGAGGCATCGCCATATTCCGCCCGCAGCACCTCAATGGCGCGGACGTGAAATTCATTGAAGCGCGGAGAGTCGAGCCAGCCTTCCTGCTGTGGCTTCCAGTCATCCCAACAGGTTCCGGCAGTTTTTAGGATTTCATTATTCAGTTGATAGACCAGTTGGGATTCAAAAAAGCCTTTGGGGCTTTCCGCATTGGCTTCCATTGGAGTCTTCGGCCCCTTGCATCCCAGACAGTCCAAAATACCGGTCAGCATGGATGTGCCCGAACGATGCATACCCAAAACGACAATGGCAACTTTGTCGTTCGGCTTCGCCTTGGGTCGTCTGGAGGTTCCCGTTCTTTTTTTCATGCCATTGTTTCCTTTACTTGGGCACTTTCCAGAACGGCAAGCTGTGCTTTCTTATCATCAATTTGTTTGCGGATCATGCCGCGGTATTGTGGTCGCGCGGCAAGCAATGCGCCTTCGCGCACAGCAATCGCTTGTCTTAGTTGGGAGCTTTCGTCGGCGCCAGTCCAGACACTGGAGGGATTTAGCCTGTAAACACTCATAACTTCGTTGAGAAATCCAATTTTCTTATCGATGCGGTCGAAGAAAAAAGCCAGACTTATTTCGCTGATCCGCGGTTCATAGAGGCGGGAAGGAACAAGATCAGTCATGATCCTCTTTATATACATTGCGGACGAGAGATTCACGATGAGATTGAGGTGCTGATCGTTGGCGAAGTCCGCCCCCGTCAACAACTTACTCCTATTTTCTTGTCTTTTCAGCAACCGCCTTTTATTATTTCTCTCATCGAATAGTTCTAGCCGAGAGAATACCATTCCGGCTTCGGGGTGCGCTTGCAAAAACTCTGCCTGTTTCAAGTTCTTCTCATCGTCGACCCAATAATCATCTCCTTCGAGAATAGCGATATATTGGCCTGATGCCTCTCGGAAACAATGGCGGTAGTTGTTGGAAACACCAAAGTTCCCACCACGGCTAATATCGCGAATTTTCATTGGATATTTCTCAGCGTAGTACTTTATAATCCGCTGTGTTCCATCATTTGATCCATCGTCGGAAATCAATATTTCATGTATGAAGTTACCTCTTTGGGCAAGTGCACTTTCGATCGCTTCGACTAAATAACTTTGGTGATTATAACTGACAATTACTGTCGAAACAGTTGGTAGGTGGTAATGCTTCGTGTGAATAGATACAGAAGCGCTTAAGAGCGACTCTCGTACAGAAATTCGATCAGATCTGGTATTGTCATCAGCATAATCTAAGCAAATTTGAGGTATATAATATGGGTCCTTGTGTCCAGTATAACGGATAATCAAATCCCAATCCACCAAACGGCGTAGTTCAGGATCGAAACCGCCAAATCTAGAAAAAAGACTTTTTCTATGAACAAATACCCCCAAGTCAATAAAATTTGCCTCAAGAAGGGATTTTCTATTGAAGGGTGAGCGATTTACAATACCATTACTAGTATTGAATATGCGAGCAAAAAAAGCGTCTTTATCTTGATTAGATATTATAGCATTCGCCATTAAAGTCAGAAAAAATGGACGGACCTGATTGTCGCTATCGGCGTATGCTATCCAAGAATTGCGAGCATGCGCAACGCCGATATTTCGTGCATTACAAACTCCCAGATTTTCATTTAGTTGCACGTATCTAATTCGACCCTCAGCACAATCGTTCGGGAAGTTTTTATAAATTAACTCCTCAGTGTTATCAGTCGAGCCATCATCAACAATGATTAACTCAAAATTTTTGTGATATTGCGCCATTACTGCTGAAACGGCTTTAGATATACACCATGCTCTATTCCGAGTCGGCATAATAACAGAAAAGGCAACATTATCAGCATCCTCAAATCTTTTAATATTGATATCTGATGTGACTATTTCATAGAATTCAGGCGCCTTCTTTTTAAGCCAACTCAAAAGTCTATTTTGACCATCTGTATTTGTGTGTGCTATTCGCAATGCTTTAACCTTAACTAATGGCATACCATTTTCTAAGGTATAAATTGGGAATACTGAAATATTGTCATACGTTGGATCTTTAGGATGTACGCCCTTCAGCCTATTCTCAACCATAGCGCCTGCTGTGAAACCTTCTTTCATCAGCTTTTTCGTCAAACCAAGTTCGTAACTTTGAATGACAGCCTGGACGCTATCCTTCTTTTCTACACTCTTCATAAAGTCAGCGAACGTACTAGAATTAAATACCTTACGGCTCAGAACCACCCAATAGCTCTGTAAATGATAGCTGAAATGATGGCTGTCTGTCGCCCCCCAGAAATCCAGCCCGCACGCTTCCATTTTTTCGAACATAGGTAAGAAAGAGCCAACAGGACCATAACAGCTGTCATTGCAAAGAATCAGGTCGTCGGCATCGTCCAGCAGACCGTTTTCGCGCGCGCAGGCAACGCCGCGTTTGTAAGATCCGAAATCATATTCGCCATGCCGTCCGGTAATAATATGTGCGGCATAGGGCGCCAGTTTCTCCCGCTCACCCGGGGCCAGATCATTGTCACAGACAACCACGATGGCCTTGGTCAGCGGCTTCAATCCGGTCAGATAGGGCAGAACCTGCGGCGGCAGAAATCCGTCACTGCTGTAGGACGCGAAAACGGCAACGCGCTTGCGATCAGGGTGCATGGGTTCTGGTTGGTTTGAGGATAGGGTCATGAAACGGTCCTGCTTGAAGTGTATTCAAAGAAAGAGCTCAGCAATGGTGCGAGATAATTTCTCGGCGACAGTTCGGCGTGAAATGAGCGACATATTTCGACAACTCGTCCAGGGTGTCGAGATGCCACACGAGGATTATCAAGGCGGGATCTGAATTGTCAGGCATATAGCGACACTTTCTTCGATGGAAAAAACAGTTTGCGAGGGAAATAACTTGTTTTTGCTATGGGAAACCTATCTTGATCGCCTCTGCGCGGCTCGCGCTATTTGCTAGAGCGCGAAAAATCAAGCTGTGAGAGGGGTTTTTTATCTGCCATGAAAGCCATCGGCGCTTATTTAAGCTCCGCAAAGGCCCATGCATCGCGCACGATCGTTTCCAGATCGCTGTGCGTCGCATGCCAACCGAGGAGCGTGCTCGCGCGCTGTGCATCGGCCACCAGACGGGCGGGGTCGCCGGGGCGGCGGACATCTTCGACAACCTTGAAATCGCGGCCCGAGATTTCTTTGACCGCCGCAATCACCTCGCGCACACTGCGCCCCGTGCCGGTGCCCAGATTGATCGGTTGGAACCCTGCCGCGTCCTGCGCCAGCAGATGCGCCACCGCGGCCACATGCCCCGAGGCCAGATCGGTGACGTGGATATAATCGCGGATGCAGGTGCCATCGGGCGTGTCGTAATCCGTGCCGTTGATCCTGATCTGCGCGCGCGTGCCCTGCGCCGCCTCGATCACCAGTGGGATCAGATGGGTCTCGGGATCGTGCCGCTCGCCGCTGCGGCCTTGGGCATCGGCCCCCGCGGCGTTGAAATAGCGCAGCGCGATGGCGTGCAACCCGTAGGCCGGTACGCAGCTCTCGAAAATCCGCTCCACCATCGCCTTGCTGTCGCCGTAGGGGTTGATGGGGCTGCGCGGCAGGTCCTCAGCCAACAAGGGCGTCTGCGCCTGATTGCCGTAGACGGCTGCCGTCGAGGAAAACACCAGCCGCATGACACCCGCACGCCGCATCGCCTCCAGCAGCGACAGGGTGCCGCCGACGTTGTTCTGGAAGAACGGCAGCGGGTCGATGACCGACTGGCCCGCCTCGATCAGCGCAGCGAAATGGATGACGCAAGCGATGTCGAATTGTGCCAGCACACCGGCCAGCCGGTCCGTATCGGCCAAATCGCCCTCGACCAGATGATCACCGAAACAGGCATCGCGGTGCCCGGACGAGAAGTTATCATAAACAACCGTGCCGTACCCCGCCTCTTTCAGGGCCAGTGTGGTGTGAGAGCCGATATAACCTGCGCCTCCGACAACAAGGATATTTCTGGTCATCTGCATCGGCTTTCCAAAGGTGTATTCTGTCTCGCGAGTGATGACAGTTTGCACGCTGTTACGCAAGTTTTCAGGGCTCTGCCCACGGCACCTGCGCGTTCGCGTCTGGCCTTGGGCCGGGGGCTGGGTTACGCAGGGTACACCGCTCAAGACAGAAGGTGTGTCCATGAAATATCTCACAGCCCTTGCGCAGCTGCACAAAACCCTGACGCCCGCCTCCTATGTCGAGATTGGCTGCCGCGAGGGGCGCAGCCTGACACTGGCGCGCTGTCCGGCACTGGCCATCGACCCCGATTTCGAGATCCGCGCGGATCTGCACGCCCCCACCCGTATCTTCCGCCTGACCAGCGATGATTTCTTTGCCCGTCACGATCTGGGCGAATTGCTGGGCGGCAAGGTCGATCTGGCCTTTGTCGACGGCATGCACCGCGCGGAATTTGCGCTGCGCGATATTCTCAACCTCGAACAGCACGCCCGCCACAACAGCGTCATCGTGATAGACGACGTGCTGCCCGAGCAGATGGAATGGACCACCCGCGAGCGGCTGACACAGGCCTGGACCGGCGATGTCTACAAGGTCATCCCGTTTTTGCGCAAACACCGCCCCGATCTGGACATTCGGGTCTTCGACATCGAGATGAAGGGCATGGCCATCATCACTGGCCTCAATCCCGGAGACCGCTCTGTGCAAAACGCCCTGCCGCGCCATGAAGCCGTGCTCGCGGGCGAGGATTGGGCCTGCGCCAGCATCGCGGATCTGCGCGCGCAGCTGGCACCCGAGCCTGCCGCCGCCCTGCCCGCCTTTGTGGATGCGCTTGCCGCGCGCCGCGGCACGCCTGCCCCCGCCCGGATGCAGCCCGACGCCACGATCTATCTGGACCTGCTCAAGCGCAGCCTGCTCAACGAGATTTACCTGGATGACGAGTTGCGCCTGCTCTATCTGCGCGACTGCCTCTCGGGGGCAGAGACGTTTGATTATGCTGTGCTGCATGACATCCGCACCACCCGCGTGCAGGGGTTTGCCGAACTGGCCGCCAGCCGCCGCATCGGGCGTTTCCCGGACCGCAAGATCGACAGATCGGGCTACAGTCATACGATGATGGGCCGCTTGCGGCTGGATAGTCTGCACAGCTGTCTTGACGATCTGCACAGCCGCCGCATCGCCGGTGATCTGGTCGAATGCGGCGTCTGGCGCGGCGGGGGTTGCATTCTGATGGCGGGCTGGCTGCGCGCCCAAGGAGTCCAGGACCGCCGCCTGATCGTGGCCGACAGCTTTGAAGGCCTGCCCGTGCCCGAGCATGAAAAAGACAGCGGGCTGGACCTGAGCAAGGGTATCTATCCGCAACTGGCCGTCTCGCTGGACACGGTGCGCGCCAATTTTGCGGCCTACGGCCTGCTGGACGATACCCGGCAGCATTTCCTCAAGGGCTGGTTCAGCGACACGCTGCACGATGCGCCCACGCGGCAGATCGCCCTTCTGCGGATGGACGGTGATCTTTATGTCTCCACCATGGACACGCTGAATGCGCTGTATGACCGGGTGACACCGGGGGGCATCGTGATCGTCGATGATTACGGCGTGCTCCGGGCCTGCCGCGAGGCAATCGCGGATTTCTTCGCCGCGCGCGGGGAACCTGTGCCGCAGATGACCAAGATCGACTGGACCGGCACCTTCTTTACCAAACCCCACTGAGAGCACACCGATGCGCCCCTTCACCACCGCCTTCACCCGCCCGATGCTGACCGGCTATCAGAAGGGTGTGATGAACTACCGCTACAAAGGGGTCCGCTGTCTCAAAAGCCCACTCGACATCGCGATCTACATGCGCCTGCTGTGGGATCTCAAACCACGGCTGATCCTCGAGATCGGCTCCCATTCAGGGGGCAGTGCGCTGTTGCTGGCCGATCTGGCCGATATGCTGGGGCTCGACGCACGCATCCTTTCCATTGATCTGGAAATCCCCGACGGGGTGCAGGACCCGCGTATCACGTTTTTGGAAGGCGACGTGATGGCACTGCCCCCCGTGCTGGCGGCTGCAGGGATAGAAGACATCCCCCACCCATGGTTCGTGACCGAGGATTCCGCTCACAGCTACTGTGGTTGCATGGCCGCACTGGATGTCTTTGCCACCCTTATGGTCCCCGGTGACATTCTGGCGATGGAAGACGGTGTACTTGATGATCTGGGGCTGTCGGCGCGCTATGAAGGCGGCCCCAACCGCGCCATCGCCGAGTTTCTGGCCGCCCGTCCCGACAGCTTTGCCGTGGCCGAAGATCTGTGCGATATGTTCGGTACCAACGCGACCTATAATCCTAACGGCTACTTGCGAAAATTATGACAGATATGCGCCTCTCGATCATCGTCATCTTCCACGACATGCAGCGCGAGGCCGCGCGCACGCTTTATTCGCTCAGCACCGCACACCAGCGCGGGGTGCGCCCGCAGGATTATGAGATCATTGCGGTGGATAACGGATCGGCCGAGCCTCTTGGCGCGGATTTCGTCGAAGGCTTCGGGCCCAATCTGCGGCTGATCCGCCACGAGACGACCTCCGTGTCGCCGGTAGCCGCGATCAATCTGGGCGTGCGCGCCGCACAGGGCGATGCGGTGGCCGTCATCGTGGACGGCGCGCGCATGGCCAGTCCCGGCCTTGTCGCGCACAGCCTCAAGGCACTGGCGCTGGCCGACATGCCGGTGGTCTTTGCCCGCTCGTGGCATCTGGGGCCGGATGTGCAGAACAAGACAGTGCCAGAAGGCTATGACCAGGCCACCGAAGACGCGCTGCTGGAGGGGGCAGGCTGGCGTGAGGACGGCTATGCGCTGTTTGACATCTCGGTGCTGGCGCAATCCTCGGGTGACGGTTTTTTAGGGCCGGTGCCATCAGAGTTCAGCTGGGTCGCCCTGCCGCGCGCGATGTTCGACGCGCTGGGAGGCTATGACGAACGGTTTGTGGCCCCCGGCGGCGGGTTGGTGAACCAAGAGTTCCGCAACCGCGCGCTGGCCTGTCCGGGTGCGACCGCTGTGCAAATTCTGGGCGAGGGGGTGTTTCATCAGGTCCACGGCGGTGTGGCCACGAATGTGCCGATGGAGCGTCACCCGATGAAAGACTTCCGCGCCGAATACCAGACGCTCATGGGGCACGATTATGCCAATACGCCGGTGCCACATCAGTTGCTGTACGGGACCCTCTCAGGGGCGGCGCTCAAGTTTCTGCGGTAGCCTCACCGCTCAGCTGCCTTTGTGGTGCTGGCGCATCCAGTCCCAGCTGCGCCTGAGCCCGTCTTCGAAATCCACCATAGCTCGCCAGCCCAGCTCCTGTGCGGCAAGGCTTGTGTCCAGCACATTGACAGGCACGCGGGCGGGGGCGGCGTCATGGGTGTTGACACGCAGCCCGTCACCGCACAGCAGCCGCAGCTGCACGAGGATCTCCTTCAGGCTCCGCCCCTGCCCCGAGCCGATGTTGAACGTATCCACCGGCCCGTCATAGGCCATCACTCGCACCATCGCCTCGATCACGTCATCCACATAAACATAGTCATACCGCGGGCTGCCATCGCCGCGCAGCTCCAGCGGCGCGCCTTCCAGCGCCTTGCGCATCCAGATGCCGATCACCCCCTGCGGCTTGCGGCCGGTCTGCCACGGGCCATAGGGGTTGGAGATCCGCAGCACGCGGTACGCCAGCCCCAGCTGCTGCGCACCGATGGCCAGGTACCGCTCCGCCACCAGCTTTTCGACGCCGTAGGGGCTGATGGGGTAGGTCGGCGCGGATTCCGGCGTAGGCACCGGCGCATCGGGCCCGTAGATCGCCCCGCCTGAGGATAGATAGACCAGCGGCACCGCATGGGCCGCACAGGCGCGCATCAGGGCAAAGGTCAGCTGCATGGATCCGGCAAGGTTGGCCTCCATCTGTGGCAACGCCGCAGCGGGTGAGGAGCCATGCGCCATATGGATCACGCAGGCCGATTGCGCCACCAGATCGGCAAGCTTTGCCAGATCAGGTTCCAGGTAGCGCGCACCGTGCATTTGGGTCCGCGTCAGGTGCGAGCGGCTGATATTGATCACCTGCCGCCCTTCAGCGGCCAATCGCTCCGTCAGGTTGGTGCCCAGAAAACCACCACCGCCCCAGATCAGCACGGGTCGGGTGTCGGCTGTGCCCTGTGAGGTCATGTGTGGCTCCTTCCATGGTCCGCCAGCACGTGGCATATCGGCGTCCGGTTTACCTGTCTGTGTCTAGGCCAGGATCTTTCTGGATGCAAAGACGGCAAACGCCCCGTTCCACTTGGCTCGCTCTGGCAGCGAGTTGAACAGCCGTTTCAATCCCCGTATAGGATAGCGCATATTTCTTTGGTTCAGGATATTTTCATGACAAAGCCACAGCCCACCGTCACCCCCAATACATGGGAATTCCTGCGCGATCCAATGATCGCACCCACCGGTTTCCGCGAATATGACGCACGCTGGCAATACCCCGAAGCCATCAACCTGCCCGGGATCACAGCACTTGGTCTGGGGCTGGGCACGCAGATGCACCGGCGTGGGATTGAGCCGGTTATCGCCGTGGGCAATGACTACCGCGACTATTCACTGAGTATCAAGAACGCGCTGATGCTGGGGCTGATGCAGGCGGGCATCCACGTGAAGGACATAGGCCCGGCCCTGTCGCCCATGGCCTATTTCGCACAGTTTCATCTAGACGCACCCGCGGTGGCCATGGTCACGGCCAGCCACAATCCCAACGGCTGGACCGGCGTGAAGATGGGCTTCGAGCGTCCGCTGACCCACGGCCCCGATGAAATGGCAGAGCTGCGCGATATCGTCCTGAACGGCGAAGGCGAAACCCGCGGAGGCGGCAAATACGAATTCATCGAGGGCGTGCGCGAGGCTTACCTCGACGATCTGGTGGGTGATTTCAAAATGACCCGCAAGCTCAAGGTGGTCTGCGCCACCGGCAACGGCACCGCGTCGGCCTTCGCACCCGAATTGTTCAGGCGTCTGGGCGTCGAGGTGGTCGATAGCCACAACAGGCTCGACTATACCTTCCCGCATTACAACCCCAACCCCGAAGCCATGGAAATGCTGCACGACATGAGCGCATCGGTGAAGGCCTCCGGTGCCGATTTCGCGCTTGGGTTTGATGGCGACGGAGACCGCTGCGGGGTTGTCGACGACGAGGGCGAGGAGATCTTTGCTGACAAGATGGGCGTCATCATGGCGCGTGACCTCAGCGGCATCTACCCCAATGCCACCTTCGTGGCGGATGTGAAATCCACCGGCCTGTTTGCCGCCGATCCGGTGTTGCAGGCCAATGGCGCAAAAGCGGACTACTGGAAAACCGGCCACAGCCACATGAAGCGCCGCGTGCATGCCTTGGGCGCGCTGGCAGGCTTCGAGAAATCCGGCCACTACTTCCTGGCCGAGCCGATCGGGCGCGGCTACGACTGCGGCATGCGTGTCGCCGTCGAGATCTGCAAGCTGATGGACCGCAACCCCGACATGTCCATGTCCGATCTGCGCCGTGCGCTGCCGCTCACCTATTCCATGCCGACCATGTCGCCCTATGCGGCGGACGAGGAAAAATACGACATCCTTGCGCGGCTGGTGACCAAGCTGGAAAACTTGACCGAGCTTGCAGGCCGCCCCGTCAAGGAGGTGGTCACGGTCAACGGTGCGCGGGTGATCCTCGACAACGGCAGCTGGGGACTGGTACGGGCCTCCTCGAACACCCCCAATCTGGTGGTGGTCTGTGAAAGCGCGCAGAGCGAGGCAGAGCTGCGCGCAATCTTCAAGGACATCGACGCCGTGATCCGCACCGAACCCGGTGTAGGCGATTACGACCAGACTTTTTAAGCACTGTGAACCTCGCCTCTCAAACATGAGCGGCGAGCAGACATATTTATTTATACAAGGCGCATTAGAGATGAAAGTTGTTGTTGCAGGAATTGGCTATGTCGGCCTGTCCAATGCCGTTTTGCTGGCTGCACGCCATAGTGTGACCATGGTCGACATCGACCAGACGCGGATCGATCAGGTCAATGCCCGCATATGCCCTCTCGTCGATCCCGAACTGGAAGAGGCGATGACCCATAGCAGTCTGGACCTGCGCGCCACGCGCGACAGCAGCGTGGCCTATGCAGAGGCCGATTTCATCATCGTCGCCACCCCCACCGACTATGACGCCAAGACCGACTATTTCGACACCACCTCTGTGGAGCATGTCATCACCGAGGCGGGCGCGCAGAACACGGACGCCACGATCATCGTCAAATCCACCGTGCCGGTGGGTTTCGTGCGCCGGATGCGCGCCGCGACGGGTAATCCCAACATCATCTTCTCGCCGGAATTCCTGCGCGAGGGCCGCGCGCTCTATGACAACCAGCATCCCAGCCGGATTATTGTGGGCGACCAGACTGCAGCCGCACAGCAATTCGCCGATCTGATGCGCGAAGGAGCGATCCGGCAGGACATGGAGATCCTGCTCACTGGCCCGGACGAGGCGGAGGCGATCAAACTGTTTGCCAATACCTATCTGGCCATGCGCGTGGCCTTCTTCAACGAGCTGGACAGCTATGCCATGGCCGGTGGCATGGACAGCCGCCAGATCATCACCGGTGTCGGGCTCGATCCGCGGATCGGTACGCATTACAACAACCCGTCCTTCGGCTATGGCGGCTATTGCCTGCCCAAGGATACCAAACAGCTGCTGGCCAACTACGCCCAAGTGCCGCAGAATCTCATCCGCTCGATCGTGGACGCCAACCGCACGCGCAAGGATTTCCTCTCGGACCAGATCCTGGCGCGCAAACCGCGGGTGGTGGGCATCTACCGGCTGGTGATGAAGGCAGGGTCGGACAACTTCCGGCAATCCTCGGTGCAGGGCATTATGAAACGGATCAAGGCCAAGGGCGTCGAAGTGGTGGTTTTCGAGCCTGCCCTTGAGGAGGCGCATTTCTTCGGCTCGGATGTGCTGCGCGATCTGGGCGCATTCAAGGCGCAGGCCGATATCATTGTCGCCAACCGGCTCACCGATGATCTGCGCGATGTCGCTGATAGAGTGTTCACCCGTGATCTGTTTGGCAGTGACTAGACCCTAAAGGGCAGATCAGAGCCGCCCGAGGCAGGCAGCCACCCAGAGCGCTGCCGTGCTGATGCGGGTCTGCCGGTAGAGGCCGAGCCCGCGCAGCTGCCACAGGCGCGCGGGCATCGTACGGCCGCGCGCCGCTGCGAAATCCGCCAGCAGCGCGCGGTTCTGCGGTGTCAGCCGTGCGGCACTGCGCCTCAGCACGGCGATGTTCACATCGTTCCACGCCCGCATGTCACCGGCCAGCAACATGCGGATGCGTTTGATCCGCGCGCGGGTGCCGTCATTGGCACCAATCTCGTTCACGCCGTGCTGGCGGTAGAGCAGCGTTGGCGTATCATCATGCACCAGCGCACCCCCTGCCCCCGCGATCAGCTGGTAGATCCACCAGTCATGCACCACCGGCAAGCCGCCCTGCGCCAGCGCCTCGGCCGCCGCATCCCGCACCAGATCGGCGGCAGCCGCATTGAGCAGAATGGTATTGCCAGAGGCCACATTCTGCACCAGCGCATTGCGGAACCCCAAAGACCGCGGGCGTGGCGCAGATAAACGGCGGCTTTCCAGCCTCTCGTCGGTGATCCAGGTGCGGCTGCAATAAAGCGCGGGGCCGCTGTGCCCGCCCAACGCCGCCACACCGCGCGCCAACCGGTCGGGCAGCCAGACGTCATCCTGATCGCTGAACGCCATCCATGTGCCGCGCGGCGTGAGCTCCTCCATCGTGTCGATCAGCGACATGAAGTTTGCAGTGCCGCCCTGCCGCGGCCCCTGCCGCAGGATACTGTGCGGCCAAGCTTGCGCAAAATCCGCCAAAATCCGCGCCGAGCCGTCGCGCGATCCATCATCGCTTGCGATCAGCTGCCAGTCCGGGTGGGTCTGGGCCGCCAGACTGTCCAGCTGGTCTTGCAGATAGGCAGCCCCGTTATAGACCGCCATCAGAACAGCAACCTGTGTCACCGGCCCTCACCGCGCACAGTGACCCATCCCACAAAGGCCGCATCGGCGTTGCGCAGGTTCGGCGCGCCCGTGGCCACCCACCAACTGCGCCATTCAGCCTCCAGCGCATAGACATCCTCGCCCGGCGCCAGCGCCCGTGCCGCCTCCAGCGCGTCCTGCGACAGCTGCGGGCCTGATCCCGGTGCCACCACCACATCACGGCGCGTGACATACAAAATATCATCCGCCCCCTCATGCAGATCATAGTCGGGCAGGTTGGCATCGCTGATCATCCGCCGGATCGCGGCGCGGAACACCCGCAGGGGCGCTGTGCTGCCCGCTTTCTTGTGCAGCACCGCCAGAGAGACTTTCCATTCCGCCTGCCGCCCGCAATGTTTGCGCGCCAGTTCATAGACCCGCCGCTCCAGCGGTTTGCGCAGACTGAAATACTCGCGGCTCAGCGTCAGGACGGAACGCGCACAGACCGCGCGGAACAGCCATTCCGACAGGGTCACCTTCACGCGAGTCATCCGCCCGCCCTTTGAGGCCCGCACGATCTCCCAGGCCTCAATCAGGCCGAAACCCGATGTTGTCTCCTCGCCGCCGGTGGTGAGGTTGGTGGTGATGCGCGTACCCGCCAGCCGCTCGAAAGCCTCGCGCAGGCGCGCATAGGCATCGCCCGAGGTATCGCGCCGCGTAGCGATCAGCAGGTCATGGGCACGCAGATGCAGCACCCGGCTGATCGCCCGGCCCGCATTGAGCGCAGCCATCATCTGGCTGATGCAATAGATCAGGATATCCTTGTCATGCATCGTGGCCCGCCCGCGCACAGACGGAGTCACCACCACATCGGTACCATTATGCGCATAGCTCAGGATGCGCCGGTCCGGCCGGGTGGAAAGCGAAAAGATCGGATGCTCCATAGAGCCCAGATCATTCTTGAGACTGGCATCGAAAACGTCGCAAACCATAAAATCGGCCAGCACAACCGCGGGCGCTGTCACAGCGGGTAAAAGGGGCGTATCGCGCCCTTTGCGCGTAGTCTGTCTCATGGTTTCTGCCCTGCCTCGATACTGTGCCAAACAGACACAGACGCCTACACCGCCCCCTTTTTACGAAGTCCACACCCGCAAGGGGCGATTCTGGCTTCGGGGTTTCAGTGACACCAACCCTAAAGTTATCCACAGGACGCGTCCAGCAAGACATGGCGCACAAACGGGGGATCGGAATCGCATTGACGGTGTTTCAGAGTCGCCTCACCGTGGTTTCAGAGTCGCCTCCCACAGGAATACACAGCACAATACCTTATTATCAGGACATAAATCTGCAGACCAAAAACCTGTAACGTTTTAATAACATAAATTAACTTAAAAATGGATCCTCACCGCGTCCCTTCCCTATAATAAAGCTGTAGATTTGCTGAGAAAAAGAAAGCAGGTCGCAGTTTTTCTTCCATGTTCGCTGTTTTGTGATATCACTGGATAAAACGCACACATGGGTTAAGGCACCCCTCACAAGACCGAGCACAGCATGAAGCAAGATACAGGCGTTGCCCTGCCCCCCTACTTCAACATCACCCCCGATGAAGCGCTGGCCCAGCTTGGCGATCCGACCAACACCGCCAGCCTTGCACGCATCGCCAAGGCCTGTACCGCGGGGCGTCAGGATCTGGCCATGCGCGGGCTGGAGCGCGACGGCACCCGTGCTCTGCGCCTGTTCTCCACCTGGGAGATTACCCGCTATCTGATCCCTGTAGCCACCGGCCATTTCCGCCGCGTGCTCAAGGCGCATCCTGATCTGCCGCAAGGCCATTCCGACACCCCGGGCGGGGCCAAGCGGTTCACTCTTGAGGAAGTGCTACTGCTGCGGGCCCATTTCGCCCGCGAAGGGTCCAAGGCGAAGGAATACCTGCCCTACCGCCCCGAAGGCCAGCCTGCGAAAATGGTCGCGGTCGCCAACTTCAAGGGTGGCGTGGGCAAGACCTCGACCGCCGCGCATCTGGCAATGTCTGCAGCACTAGATGGCTATAAGGTGCTGGTGATCGATCTGGACAGCCAAGGCTCCATGACCTCGATCTTTGGCGGGCAGGTGACGGACGAATGGCAAACCGTCTTTCCGCTGATGGCGCGCCATTATGCCCAGCAGCTGCGCGCGGACAATCAGCGCAGGCTGGACAGGGGCGAGGCGCCGCAACCACTCGACGATACATTGTCCGAGGCGCTGGAGATCACCGCGCAGGATCTGGTGCAGAAAACCCACTGGCCCAACATCGACCTGATTGGCGCTCAGCTCAACCTCTACTGGGCCGAGTTTCAGGTCCCAGTCTGGCGCATGCAAGGGCGCGGCTGGAAGCTGTGGGATGCGCTGTCAGACACGCTGGCAGCGGACGGCATCCTTGATCAATACGATGTCATCTTCATCGATACGCCCCCTGCCCTTGGCTATCTCACGATCAACGGGCTGGCAGCAGCGGATATCCTGCTGGTTCCCTTGGGCGCGTCCTTCCTTGAGTTCGATTCAACGGGGCGGTTTTTCGACATGCTGCACTCCACCTTCGGCTCCATCGAGGAGGCGGAGAATATGGCCGCGCGGGCGCTGGGGCGCGAGGGGCTGAACTTTCAATGGGATGCGGTGCGCGCGGTGATCACGCGCTATGACAGCACCCAGCAGGCGGAGCTTGCGGCGCTGATGCAAGCCTATCTCGGCCCTGTGCTCAGCCCGCACCGACAGGATTTCACCGCCCTGATCGGCCAGACCAGCGAGCAGGTACAGGGCATTTACGAAGCCGACTACCGTGATTTCAACCGCGAAACCTATGTGCGCGGGCGCGAGACATTCGATGCGACCTATGCGGCGTTCAAGCAGCTGCTGATCGGCAGCTGGCGGCGCGACGAGCTGGCCGCACAGCGGGAGGCGGAATGAAGACGCCCACCCCCCGGATGTTTCGCGCGCGAAACATTTGCACCGTACGCTCTGCCAAGGGGTGGTTCAGATGTCTGCGCCATATCTGGCCCCCCGCCGTTCTTACAGGAGATCCATGATGGCCAAACGCAAACGTCTGAGTGCCGCCAACCCGACCTATGTGGAGCAGGCCGTGGATGCGGCGACCAAGGGGCCTTTCACTGCCCCCGCCCTGCCGCCGATTGCGGGGGTGGCCGGTGACGCCTCAGCGACTGCCGCGCTGGAGGAGCTGTCGCGCAGCGTGGCCGCACAGCGGGCCGCGGGGCACATGGTCCTGCAGCTGGATCTGGACGCGCTGGACCTCGACCATCTGGTGCGCGACCGCATCGCCATGGATGAGGCCGAGTTGACGGCCCTGATGAACAGCCTCAAAGCGCGAGGCCAGCAAACCCCGATCGAGGTGATGGATATCGGCGGCGGGCGCTATGGCCTCATTTCGGGCTGGCGGCGCAGTCAGGCGCTGCGGCGGCTGGCAGACGAGACGGGCGAGGCGCGCTTCTCCACCGTACTCGCCCTGTTGCGCCGCCCACAGGATGCCCCTGATGCTTATCAGGCGATGGTGGAGGAAAACGAGATTCGCGTCGGGCTGAGCCATTTCGAGCGCGCGCGCATCGTGCTCAAATCCGTCGAGCAGGGCGTCTTCAAAACTGAAAAGCAGGCTCTACAACGTCTGTTTGAGTCTGCGTCCCGCTCCAAACGTTCGAAGGTTGGCAGCTTTGTCACTGTGGTGCGCCATCTGGATGGCGCATTGCGCTTTCCTGCGGCGTTAGGAGAGCGCTTGGGGCTTGCGCTGGCGAAGGAGATCGAGGCGGATGATGATCTTGCGCCTGCCCTGCATGCGACGCTTTTACGTGATCCTGCTGTTGATGCTAGCTCCGAACAGGCCGTGATCGAGCAGGCATTGCAGGCAAAGAAAAAATCTCTAAAGAGCGTATTAGAGACTAAAGAAGATGGCATTTCCGAACCGAAGGAAATGCCCGACGGCGGGCGTATGGTGGCGCCGGGAGTGCGGTTGTTGTCACATCCCAACGGCGATCTCACGCTCACCGGTCCGGGGCTGACGCCTGAAGTCCGCGCCTCTTTTCGCGGCTGGTTGAAAACGCTGGGATGATCTTGCGGCGTGCAAATGTTTCGCGCGCGAAACATTTATCGTCTCGCCTGTCGCCCCAAAATGAAATGCATATGCGGGTCCTGTTCAGGCCGTTTTCGCCGTGCGGCTTGTTTTCTGGCTCGCATCAGGTGCGCTCGTCATTAGCCAGGCCCCTCCTCCCCGGTTCGTGTAGGTTGCGTTGACGCCAGCCTGAAATAACGCCTGCCGCAGCCGCGTTCGATCCTGTCAAGGCACAGGCGGGCCTTGGGGCGCAAAGGTGCACTCCTGGACACCCGCGACTTCACGGCGCTTTTCGCAAGGCTGATCGCGGCGACCCCTGCGCGGGATGTCCTGAAAAGTGGGTCAAGATAGCGGCTCTGTTGTTTTTCATTTTCTGAAAAATGGGCTGAAACGCCCTGACTTAGTCACAGTCTGACAATTCTTAGACACTTCCGATTTGCGATCACTCTCCTTGCGTGGGGGCGCACTGGGTAAGGGTCACAAGATGGCTGTGTTTCAACGCGTCGGGGTGACGTCGGGGGGCAGTCTTGATCACGCTGCGACATATGTGTCGCTTCAGGCGGGATCGGACGGCGAGGTGGCGCTGCATGATTTCGGGTTCGGTGTCAGCAGTTGGTGGAGCGTAGAGGGTGCAACCGCGTCGCGCGTCGCAGCGGACGGGGCTCATGAGGGCGCGGGACGGATGGCACTCACCGTCGGGGGGCAATCGGGCAGCGTGTTGAGCGATGCGGTCACCGGCGCTTTTGAAGCCTGGGACGCAGGCGAGCGGTCCGGCCAGACCCTGTTTCTGGGCACGACGGCTTTTGCCGGGAATGCGGTGTCTGTCCTTGCCGCAGAGGTTGACGGGCAGCAGATGGTGTTCGCAGCGCTGCAAAACGGCACCGGCCTGATAGGCTATCGTTACAACAACGGGGCTCTCTCGGGAGGGGTTACCTATGGCGCGGCAAACAGTCCCTATTCCGAGGGAATTTCTGATATTGTCATCGTGCAAGCGGGGGGTAGCGGGTATTTGTTTACTGCCTCTGCTGCGGCTGACGGGCTCACAGGTTATAGGGTCTCGGCAACTGGTGCGCTGACCCAATTGATGAGCTTGGGCGCCCAGGACAGCTTGCCGGTTGCCACGCTAACCGCACTTGATGCGGCACAGGTAGGGGGCGCGCATTTTCTGATTGCGGCTGCCTCGGGCACGTCCAGCCTGACTGTTTTTTCAATCTCTGCTCAAGGGCAGACAACCGTTACGGACCATATCATTGACAGTCTTGATACCCGCTTTCAGGGGGTGACGCAGCTGGAAGTAGTCCAGATGGGCGCGCACAGCTTTGTTTTGGCGGCTGGTATGGACGACGGGTTAAGCCTGTTCCGTTTGACCGCAGAGGGGCGGCTGATCCATGCGCACACCATCGAGGACAGCACGATCACGGGGATCGCGGGGATCTCCGCCATGGTTGCAGTGGAGGACGCCAGCGGGTTCGATGTTGTTGTCACCTCCGCCAATGAGGCTGGAATGACGCGGTTCAGGGTCGATTTAGAGCCAACAGGCATTATCGCCACTGTGAGCGGCGACGCAGCTCAGGGGACCAGCGGGGCAGACATTCTGACACTGGGGGCAGGCGGCGTGCGGGCGCAGTCCGGTGCCGGTGATGACATCGTGATCGACGGCTCCGGCGAGGACCGGATGCAGGGTGGGGCGGGGGCAGATACCTTCGTGCTGCTGAGTGACGGGTTGCGCGACAGGATAGATGATTTCGACGTTCGCGAAGACCGGCTGGATCTGTCGCGCTGGACCGGGCTCTATTCCGCAAGCCAGCTTCAAGTCCAGAACACCAATAACGGCGTGCGGATACGATTTGGCACGGAGGAGATCGACCTGCGCACCTATAACGGCGCACCACTCACCGCGGTCCAGATTGCGGCTGTGACAGCGGTGTCTACCTCGCATGTGGATGTTGTGCTGGGGCCGCGTCTGGTGAGCGCGGGTGGGCCGGCACCTGCGCCTGCACCGCAATTCGCACCTGTGACACCCGCGGCTCCGCAGGTGGCGGGACAGAGCTTCACACCTGATCCGCCACCTGCGCCAGGTCCGGAACCGGACCCGTTTCCGGCACCACCTTCGTGGCAACCCTCATCGCCTGATCCTGAACCGGCGCAGCCGGTTACCCCGCCACCTCAATCCGGCCTGAGCCTCGCAGGCGGCAATGGCAATGACCTGCTTTCGGGCGGGTCGGAGGATGATCGCATTTCGGGCGGAGGGGGCAATGACACGCTGGAGGGGGGCGGCGGCAACGACCTGTTGGCAGGATCAAGCGGCAATGACCGCATCAGCGGTGGCGGTGGCAATGACAACATGGGGGGTGGTCTTGGCAACGACACGATCAGGGGCGGCGCAGGTAACGACACCGCAGGCGGCGGGCAGGGCAATGATGTTATGTTCGGTGACGACGGCAATGATGTTTTCAGCGGTGGCCCCGGCGATGATCTGTTGGAGGGGGGCAACGGCGACGATATGCTGGCCGGCAGTTTCGGTAATGACACGGTTAACGGTGGCAACGGTAATGACAACATGGGCGGTGGAACCGGCAAGGACATCATTTTAGGCGGCGCGGGCAATGATACGATCGGCGGCGGCGAGGGCGACGACAGGATAGATGGCGGAGACGGCAACGACTTTATCGCGGGGGGCGGGCGCAACGATACGCTGTTCGGAGAAGCGGGATCAGACACGCTGAACGGTGGCACCGGTGATGACACCATCACAGGCGGATCGGGGGCGGACATCTTTGTGTTCAACGATCTCAATCAGGGAGAATATGATACGATCACCGATTTCCAGACCGGCGTGGACACGCTGCGCCTGCATGGCGTGTCCGGCAGCAACCAGAGTGCGCGATATGCCAATCTGGACATCGACGCCGTGTCGGGGGGCACCGAGATCAGCTATGACGGGCATGTGATCTTTCTGGAGGGCGTTGCCGCGGGTGCGCTTGACCGGTTTGATTTTTTATTCGTCTGATCGCTCATTGAATAACGCGAACCGCGTGTAGATCTTATCTAAAATCCAATTTCGAAGCGCAGAATCCACGCTGAAACATCGCAGGCACTCCACTGGTATCCGCAACTGGGTGGCGTTCTAAAATCACCGCCGTCCGCACACAGCCATTGGCGGCGGACGGCGGTGATTTATTCACTGCAAATCGCAGCAACGCAACCCGATCAGTAGGAGCAAATCAGAGCGTCAAAAAGCGCTAGATCCTGTCCAAGCGATGAAAAGTAGCTCATCTATTCATCACAGGAACTGGAAATCATCAATTGTAAGGTTCGCGGCAGCCACACCTTCAACCAGTATCGTGTTGCCGTTCACGTTCATCTGTGCGCCCTCCGAAGTGTCGGTGATATCCAGCGCGGCCACAAAACCGCCAAGCCCTGCGTTGCCGTTTGTGATGTTGGTCTCACCGGTCTCCGGATTCACGATACGGATGAAGAAGCTGTCTATCCCGTCCTCGAAATCTGTGATCACATCAGCTTCGCCGTCGAAGAATTCGGAGAATACGAACTGATCCGCGCCTGCGCCGCCCGTAATAACATCATTGCCTGCGCCGGCGTTGATGGTGTCATTACCCGTGCCGCCATCAATGGTATCGTCGCGGCCACCGCCGGCAAGGAAATCGTTGCCAGCGCCACCGAAGATGCTGTCGTCACCTTCGCCGCCGCCGACACTATCGTCGCCCGCCCCCGCATCTATCGTGTCGCGGCCTGTGCCGCCGCCGATATCGTCATTGCCGCCATTGCCAAAGATCAGATCGTTGCCGAAGCTGCCCGACATGTTGTCGTCGCCTTCGCCGCCCTCAAGCGTGTCATTTCCGGCACCGCCTGCGACGACATCATCACCATTGCCGCCGGAAACGAAGTCGTTGCCGAACCCGGCCCCGATCACGTCATCGCCATCGTTGCCGAAAATTGTGTCATCGCCCAGGCCGCCACCAATGCTATCGGCACCCGGCCCGCCAAAGAGTGTGTCGTTTCCGGTTGAGCCAGAGATATTGTTGTTGCCGCCTCCGCCCGACTCAATGCTGTCGTTCCCGGCACCACCGGCGAGGGTGTCATCATTGATCGTGCCGACCAGCGTGTCATCACCGTCTGTGCCGACGATGACTTCGCCGGGCACGCCGCCCCCGGACGTCAGGTCCGCCGCACTCACCGATCCATCGCTGAACTCGAACACCTCGATCGACGAAAACTTGTCCGTCCCTTCGCTCGAGATGATCTGGATCATGCCGTTCACAGTGGACACCTGCGCCTCGGTGCGCGCAATCGCGAGAACCGCCGTATCGGTGCCGCTCCCGCCTTCGATGGTGTCGTTCCCGAGACCGCCCTGCAGCCGGTCGTTTCCGTCGTCGCCCTGCAGCCGGTTCGCCCCGCTGTTACCCACGATGGTATCATTGCCCTCGCTGCCCCGCAGCCATTCGATGTTGGCCACCGCATCGGTGAAATTGAACCCGCCTGCCGTTCCGGTCACAATTCCCAGCGCCAGGTTCCCATTGATCGTGGTCACACCGAAATCGTCATACCGCAGTCGGTCAAAGCCGCCCCCGCCATCCACGGTGTCATTGCCACCCGCCACGCGGAAGGATTCATTGGCCGCGGTTCCGATGATCGAATCCGTGTCGTTGCTTGTGCGTAATTCCCAGATGGTGCCGTTTACGGTGCTGGTGTTTCCTGACTGCGTGATCGTTCCGGCTTCCAGATCAGCTGTCACGGCGGGGCCTCTGAAATCAAGCTGGACGAGCCCTTCCCCGGAGAGGTTGAATGTATCGCTTCCGCCATTGGTGCGGAGGCTGATCCATTGATTGGTGTCGGTGACCACCGTAAACAAATCGTTGCCTGTGGTTCCCGAAACGCGCAGGCCACCATCGTTGAAGCCAGCGATCATCGGGTTTTCGACATCAATCAGCGTATCGGTGCCCAACGGGCCCTTGTTGACGCTGCCGGTGTTCAGCACACCGTTGATGGTTGCCGTGATCGGGCTGGTCAGGCCTATGTACTGCAGACTGACAAACCCGTCCTCAAGACCGCTGAAATCTACCGTATCATTGCCGTTGCCGCCTGTGACCTGATCGCCCTGGAAGGGATCACTTTCACCCGTCCGGATGACATCGTTTCCAGCCCCGCCGATCAGCACATCGTTGCCATTGCCGCCGATCAGCGTGTCATTGCCAGCGGCCCCGTCAAGCGTGTCATCGCCGCTGCGTCCGTCAAGCGTGTCATTGCCAATGCCACCCAGAAGATTGTCGTTCCCGTTCGTGCCGGTGAAGAGCTGCCCATCCGGCAGATCCGAGACGGTCGTATTTTCAAACTCGCTCAACGGGATATTCTGGTTCGGGGCAAACTCGCCAAAGGTTATTGCACCACCGCCCGTGATGGAGTTGTCCAGCGCAGCAAACCCCGCCAAAGTCGTTGGCAGTGACGCGCCGTCATCGCCCCCGATCTGGAAAATATAGTCGGTGTCCGAAGCTTCGTCAAAAAGCCCGAGGATGATGAGCGTGCCGCTCGGTGTGTTTACAAACCCGAGTGTCAATTCAAACGGCTCACCCGCATCGCCGGTCAGGTCCACGCCATTCAAGCGCGCCACTGTCAGGCTGGACTCATTGTTCAGGGTGATTTCCGGCAGGAGAGCGTCAGGCTCAGTCAGACCCAAAACGCTATAGTTGAAAACATCGCCTGTGAACGCGAGTTCGAATTCAGACGTGGTCAACTGAATTGGATTGCTCTCAGGTGTGCCGTCATAACGCACACTAATTCCCGAAATCGTAAATAAATTCATCAAAATATCCCCCTGTTATCTGGGCAAAATCCTTGCATCGTACTGTTTTTAGGTCAAGGATTTTTTGGGGGTTGCCATGTTAACAGGCCCGTGGTTGCGGGGGCACTAACCTGGGCGTAGCCGGTGTTGATGCAACCAAAGAAAATTAGCTAAAAGCGTTACCGGTTTCTGCCCGAAATCATTGCTCATGTTGTCTGCTCCACGCCCGGTTCAAATTGAGCCTGCGCGAGGTGGCACCCTCCTTGGAGCACTGGTCACATAAGGGATCAACAACAGAACGGAAAACAGCCATCTGCCGTTTCGCAAACGAGAACAAACGATGCAGGGCTATCGATCACCTGGCGGGTTGCAGGGATTTGTCTCCATCCACTCAATGACCTGAAACTGGTTCTCCGTTCTATCCTATCGCCGTTTTGCCATGACCATCGGCTATCATCGGATGGAGGCATTCGAGGCTTGGAAATCCGCCGCGAATGTCGCCTGAAACGACCATCGGTGCCACCATGTGCCGAATCCGGGGCTTAACGTGAAAACACCCTCTGGCCGTGCTCTATGCCTTGCGGCGCAGCAGGGCCAGCGGACCCATCGAGAACAGACGCCGGCGGCGCATCCGCGCCAGTTCGGGCAGGGTCTTGGCCCATGTCCAGAAGATTGCCTGCGCCTCGGGCTCCAGAGGGATCTCGCTGGCCGGATCTTCCGCGATCACCGGATCGAACCTCTGCGTCGCCGTAAACCTGCGGGTAAGGGCGGCATTGCTGGGGGCGCAATAGGCCATCAACTCGGTGCGCGCGTCATGGGTCATCACAAACCGCCGCGCGGGCACGGTGATCTGTTGCGGCGCGCGCGTGAAAAAATCCCCCAGTATCTCCCTGACCCGTGCGTCCGGCACGCCCTCGGCTATCAGCGCCTTTTTCAGCAGGCGCGCAGGTTCGATCAGACCCGCAGGGGGGCTGATGTTGGCGTCCGGGTGGACGGTCAGCCGGTCCTGCTGCGCAGGCGTGAGTCCGATGAAATCCCACAGGGCGCGCAACGGATAATCCTTGGGCTGGCCGGGGTTCAGGGCCACAGCATGGGTGTTTTTGAAATCCGCGAATTTCTCCCAGTAGGCCATGGTCCAGGCCAGATTGAGCACCTCCTGCGCGCGGCGCTGCGCGATGAGATCCTCGATGGGGGAGGTCCAGGGATGGCCGCCCTTGATCTGCTGCTTGTAGTCGGACTCGATCCACAGATCCTGTCGGCGCAGGAAGTTGATGACGCGGACTTCAGCCCCACGCGCACGCATCTCGCGGAACATCCGCCCCGTGCCGCCGCTGTTGAACACGTTGGAGAAAGCTTCGGCGCTGATCAGAACCCTGTCTCCCAAAGACATGAAATAGTTGATCCGCCTGTCTGCGGCATCGGTATCATCGCACCAGATGGCATGGGCCAGAGAGGCGCCGTTGCCCTGCAACTGCGCGTCCTCCTCGGCGTAGAGCCCGTACTGGATGCCCATCTCGGCCAGCACGTCCCGGTTCTGCCACAGGGTGCCCTGAATGGTGCTGGAGGCGCATTTCGGCATGCCGACATGCACGAAGATCCTTTGGACCATGGAGAAGCCTTTCTGTACTCTGGAGCGCCCGATGCTGGATAGATGATATGACAGGAAGGATCCATCGCGGGAATGCAGCGGTTTGTCTTCTTGGTCCGGATGTTCCTTATTGACGTAAGATCAAGTAGTCATTAACATTTTGTTTACCACGTGGGGGCGTGTGTCATATTCTTTGTACTTTCAATAAGTTGATGCCGTCCTTTTTGCGCGGAGCAAACCTGTAATTTGATTTAAAGGATATTGATTATGACCAGCACATACACATTCACCGGTTTCAGCGTTGAGTTCAACGGTGACGACCCCACATCAAATCCGGTCCCGGCGACGATGACGCTGGTGGGTAGCGATGATCTGGGACTTTTGTTTACGCCGTTTCCCGATGCAGTCGCGGGTGATACCGAAGGCTTCCTTTCTGTCGCCCAGGGGAGCCTTGCTTTGATCACTCTTGACGGGGTTTCCGTGGACCTTTCGGATGGTGATCTTGAGGTTTTCTTCCAGAATGTTACCCTTAATGGCGTCACAACCCAATTGGTCATCATCGAAGACGACAATGAGGACAGTGCATTTGTTTTCGAGCTGGCGGGCCCACCTTTGAACGGTGGCGTTCTGCCGACCGGCGCCCAATTGGATTCGATTCCTGAAAGCAGCTTCACCGATATTACGACAGGGCCTTTCGCCATCGGCACAGTGTTCTTTCCCGGTGCCGCCTCCAGTGCGGTAACCACGCCTTTCAGCTTCAATGCAACTGCGGGCGACGATGTGCTGACCGGTCTGTCTATCGATGACGAGATTGACGGCCTGGCAGGCGATGATGTCATCAACGGCAACAACGGCAACGACCTGCTGGAAGGCGGGGCGGGGAATGATGCTCTCAACGGCGGAAACGGGACAGATACGCTTGCGGGTGGCAGCGGTGAAGACATGTTGACCGGCGGAGCGGCCATGGATGTCTTTACAGGCACGGCGGCAGATCTGGACGGGGATGTGATTTCGGACATGCGATATGGCGACGAGATCGTCATTACCGGCCTCAACGCGGATTCGGTCATCACGCAGACGGATTCAACTGTCAGCATTGATTTGGATGGTAACGGTACGGCTGATTCAAGCTTTACGGTTTCGACATCCGGGGCCGGTCCGGTTTCTACCCTGGTGGAAACGGCAGGTGCCGCGGGCACCAAGATCCTGACTGTCCAGACGCCTGAGGGCTTCGGTCCGGGCATCGGCGAGATGGTGAGCGGCCCGTCGGGCTTTGACAACATCGGCGATTTCCTGTTCAGCGATCCGGACTTTGTCGCGCAATCCTTCAGCTATACCGGCGCGCTGGAAAGTCTGGCGCTGCTGGAGAACGGCCATACGATTTCTGATATCGGCGGCGACACGCCCGCGCCGGTCGTGGGCATTGACCGCGGTATTTTCATCTCCTCGGGGGGCGGACCCGGCACGGAAAACACCAGCAGCAGCTTTACGGTCATTCTGGGCGAGCCGGGCGATGACCGTCTCACCGATACCGCACGCGAGGCCTTTCCGGGAGCCGGCAGCACAAACGATGCTTCTATCGTAAGCTTCACCTTTGATGCGGCTGATCTGGGCAACAGTCCTTCGATCAGTTTCGATCTGTTCTTCGGCTCGGATGAATACCCCGAATACGTCAACAGCAGCTTTGTCGATATCGCCACGATCTATGTGAACGGTGTCAACTATGCGCTGTTCAACGGCGATTCAGCTCAGCCGTTGTCGATCGTGGGGCCAAGCATCAATACAGAGGGCAACTTCTTCAACAACAGCTCATCATCGGACACCGAGTATGACACCGAATATGACGGGTTCTCGGTGCTGTTGAACGTGATCGCGCCTATTCAGGCAGGCACCAACGAGGTGATCATTGCCATCGCCGATACCGGTGACAGCAGCTTTGACTCAGGTCTGTTTGTCGGCAACGTTGCAGGCTCTAACTTCGACGTTTCAGGCAGCTTTGTCGAAGTGAACGGCACCAACGGCGCAGACAGTATCGCGGCCAACCTCGCGCCCGAGCTGACAACACTGGGCGGCGGACAAGATACCGTGACGGGCACTGCCGCAGAGTTCGACGGTGATCTGATCGACGGTTTCGGTGATGATGACACGCTGGCCTTTGAGGGCAGCGAATTTGGCGCCGAAAATGTGGTGATCACCCAAGGCTCGGCTATTCTGGATATCGATTCCGATAAGGATGGCACGGCTGATACCAAACTCACGTTGCAGGGTGATTTCAGTGCGGCGACCTTCTCGTTCGATACCGTGGACGGGAATACTATGGTCACGGCACAAGGTGTTGTTCAGGAAGCCGACGACCAGCTGCTGGTCGGCACCGCAGGGGATGACATGCTGACCGGAAGCACCGGCAATGACACCATCAGCGGTCTCGACGGCAACGATCTGGTCAGCGGCGGCGGCGGGAATGACCTGCTGGCGGGCGGGGCTGGCAATGATGTGGTCAACGGCGGCACCGGTAATGACAACATGGGCGGCGGCACCGGCAATGATACGATGGACGGTGGCGAGGGCAATGACACCATGGGCGCGGGCTTTGGCGATGACAGCATGGATGGCGGCGCCGGCGATGATGGCGTCTTTGGCGGTGCTGGCAACGACACGGTCATCGGCGGTGACGGTGATGACAACATGGCCGGCAGCTTTGGTGCGGATCTGCTGTTCGGCGGGCTGGGGAACGACAACATGGGCGGCGGCACCGGCAAGGATACGATGAATGGCGGTGCGGGTAATGATACCATGGGCGGCGGCGAAGGCGATGATGTCATGAACGGCGGTGCAGGTGACGACTTTATCGCCGGCGGTGGTCGGAATGATGTGATCAACGGCGGTGCGGGCAACGACCAGATCAACGCAGGCAAGGATGACGACATCATCACCGGCGACGCCGGCAACGATACCTTCATCTTCACCGAGTTCACCGATGGCGAGCGGGATGTTATCACCGACTGGACGAATGGCGAGGATCTGTTCCGTCTGACAGGCATCACCAACGCGCCCGGCAGTGGCCTGCAGGGCCGTGTGGACGCGCTGGACATCACGGCGGTCGCGGGCGGTGTCGAGTTCGGCTTTGACGGGCACACGGTCTTCTTGCAGGGCGCCTCGGTGGGTGATCTGGGCCTCGAAGACTTCATCTTCATCTAGACTGCTCCGGCGGGGCAGATAAGATATTCGGGCGCGCCGTGACAGGCGCGCCCGAAGTGTATTGGGGGGCGGTAAAAAATGTGTTTGAAAAGACACTCTATGGACATAGTGTCTTCCTAGTTTGTTCATTTTTGGCCCGTATCCAGTCCTTCTAGTGCGCAATTTCTGACTGACCGGTGGCGCAGGGTTTAAACGGAGACTCGTAGACGTATGGTTTATGCAGACGCACTTGAGCGCTACATGCTCGAACTCATCAACGAAGAGCGGACCTTGTACGGCTTGCATCCGCTCCAGCTTGAGCTGAACCTTAACAGTGCGGCGGAAGAACACTCTTTGTGGATGCTGGAGACGAATACGTTCTCGCATACAGGGGTCAACGGTTCCAGTTCTACCGAACGCATTATCGCGTCCGGGTTTGACTATGTGGGCACCCGCGGCACGTCGGAAAACATTGCGTATATTCAAACGGGCGCGCCAGAAGGCTATTTCGATGAAGTCAAAGATCGTCATATTGCCTTCATGAACAGCCCGGGTCACCGGGCAAATATTTTACACGCAACACGAGACTATATCGGGATCGGTATTGAAATCGGTTCGTTCACCAACGATGAGGGCGTGACGGCTGAAGTTGTGATGGTGGCGCAAAGTTTCGGACGGACCGAAGGGACGGTTGATCTGGATGACCTCAGCGGTTCTGCCACCCCCCCCGTGATCGAGGAGCCGGTTGCAGTCGATGAAACCGATGCTGACCAGATTATCCAGGGGACGGACGGCGCAGATATTTTGGCAGGCAGCAATGGTAATGACACCATCAGTGGCGGCGCGGGTGATGACACCCTCAGCGGCGATGACGGTGACGATGTGCTGGCAGGATCAAGCGGAAATGATGCGGTCTTTGGCGGTGCCGGTAATGACAACATGGGTGGCGGCACCGGCGATGACGTGATGGATGGCGGTACCGGCAACGACACGATGGGCGGCGGCTTTGGCGACGACAGCATGAGCGGTGGCGATGGTGACGATGGCGTATTTGGCGGGGCTGGCAACGATACGCTGGCGGGCGACGCAGGCAATGACAACATGGCCGGCAGTTATGGCAATGATCTTCTGAATGGGGGCACTGGGGATGACAACATGGGCGGCGGCACCGGTCAGGACACACTGATAGGCGGCGAGGGCAATGATACCATGGGCGGCGGCGAGGGCAGTGACCGGATGGACGGTGGCGCGGGCAATGATTTTCTTGCCGGCGGTGGCCGCGATGACGTGATCAACGGCGGCGCGGGCGATGACAGCATCAATGGCGGCAGTGACAATGATACGCTCACCGGCGGTGCCGGCAACGATACCTTCATCTTTACCGACTGGACCGATGGAGAGCGGGACACGATCACCGACTGGACCAATGGCGAGGATCTGTTCCGTCTGACAGGCATCACGAACGCGCCCGGCAGTGGCCTGCAGGGCCGTGTGGACGCGCTGGACATCACGGCTATCTCTGGCGGTGTCGAGTTCGGCTTTGACGGGCATACGGTCTTTTTGCAGGGCGCGTCGGTCGGGGATCTGGGCGTCGAGGATTTTATCTTCGTCTGACCTGTCCTAGCGGGGAAAACGCGGTAGCCAGGCGCGCCAGTTGGTGCGCGCCTGTGGCAGAGCGGCAAGTGTTGCAGCGTCCATATCCGGGTGCAGGGGGTAGCCGAAGGTCTTGAAGTCTTGGGCATAGATCCGGCCGATGCGGTCCAGCGTCACATCGGTGATGAAATTGTCATAGCCGAAGGCATGTGTGGTCATCTCGCAGGCGGGCACATCCACCAGCGGGCGGTTGTCGGGATCACGGGCAAGATCGGTCTTGTTCATCCGGCGGGGGCGGTAGGGCATGCCCAGACGCGTGGCGACCGCGCCCAAGCCCTGCTCGAGCTTCTCTACATGCACGATGTTGTCGTAATAGAGCCCGCGCGGAATCAGGAAGTCTGGCATCTGGGATTCCCAATGGCCGTTGATTGGATGCTCGGGGTTCTTGCGCAGGCCATAGCGGGCCTCGATCGCATCCAGAAACTGGATAAAGCTTATGGTGTTGTGCTGCGGGTCGGCACCGGTGATCTGGCAATGCAGATCATGCAGATCCTGTGCAAAAGGTTCCAGATCCTCGCGCAGACGCAGCGGGCGGTTCCGGTAGATGCAGAATTTGTTGAAATAGGCACTGATGGAGCGGCTCACCGGATGGCGCACCAATATGACCGAGCGGTATTTCTTGTTGCGCAGGGCCGCCAGGCACTGGGTGTAGGGCATGCTCTGGGTATGAAAGAAGCTCTTGTCGCCGCGCGCCTGTGGGATGTCTTCGGCCAGAAAGTTGAACAGGCTGGTGCAGGCCGCCTTCTGCGACCAGAAAAACACCGCCTTGCGGGGAGAGTGAATATAGCCGCGCCAGCCCATGTTCCGGGTCCTCGGGATATGACATCAAAGATCTGGCGCGAGATGTGGCACAGGGAGGCCTGTGCGGCAATACGGGTTTATATGTTCAACAAGTCCTTGTGATGGCGGCGCAGCAGCAAAAGACCTGCGGCCATGCAGACCAGAGAGACCGAAAAGACATAGAGCGGGCTGACGTAGGATGCATCATAGGTGGCATAAATACCCCGCCGCACCGCACCGACAAGATGGATGATCGGGTTCCACCACAGCCAGTCCTTATAGGGCATGGGAACGGTATCATAGAGAAAGAAGATGCACGATACGATGAAGAGGGGCCGGTTTAGAACGGCCCAGATCCGCTCCCAGATCGGGAAGGCCATCAACAGATAGCAGTTCAGCGTGCCGACCCCTGCACCAAATGCAAAAGCCATGGAGAACCCCAATATGATCGCAGGGACGTCGATGATCAGGCGCAGATCAAAGATGAGAACGATGCCGGTGAAAACCAGAACCGCAATCATGATATTGGTCATGAAGGACATCAAAAACCGTGCCAGCAGGGCGTCGATGAAGGTAACACCGGGGTAGAACAGCAGGCTGCGCGAAAACCTCAGCGCCTGCGAGACCTTCTGTGTGGTATCGCCGTAGGCTGAAAAGGGCAGCATGCCGGTCGCAAAAAACAGAGGAAAATTTGTTCCGATTGCAGGGGAGTTGAAAGCATAGGAAAACACAAACGACATCAGGGCAATGCCTGCCACCGGCTCCAGAATAGCCCACAGATACCCCAGCGCGGAGCGGCCGTAGGTTGTGGACATCTCGCGCAGCAGCAGGGCGGTCACCGTGCGCGGCATGCCTGTGCGGCGTCTCAGTTGCGGCTTTTGGGGAGAGGGGTGCGATTGAATCATATCACCTTATGGCGTAGCATTGCTGTCTTTGCTATGGAACATCAAATCCGGATGTGTTTCGGGCAGCAAGCTGAAAGAATAAAGCGTGGCGGATGACGAAGATACCGGGGTGACGGGCACACCCGACGCGAAAAAGACCGATCAGGCGGCACCAGTCTCCCCGGCCTTGCGACCCGCAGCAGGGCTGGCCCGGTTGCAACTGCGCCATATGATGGTCGGCCTCTCCTTTCTGGTCTGCGTGGTGTTTCCTGTCACGGTGTCCGCCTTCTATCTCTATGTTGTGGCGGATGACCAATATGCCAGCCATGTAGGATTTTCGGTCCGCACCGAAGAGGTCGGATCAGCGATCGAGTTTCTGGGCGGCATCACAGAGCTGTCCGGCTCCAGTTCGTCGGACACGGACATCCTGTATGAATTCATCCAGAGCCAGCAGATCGTCAGGATCGTGAACGCGCAGGTCGATCTGGCCTCGATCTACTCCAACCCGTCCGATCCGTATTTCGGGCTGGGCGATGACACGCGCATCGAGGCGCTGGCGGAGTACTGGAACCGTGTGGTCAAGGTTTTCTATGATACGTCCAGTGGTCTGATCGAAGTGCGCGTTCTGGCCTTTCATCCGGAAGATTCCCAGCTGATTGCACAGACGCTGTTCGACGAAAGCAGCCGGATGATCAACGATCTGTCCGCCATCGCACGTGCTGATGCAATGAGCTATGCCGAAGAGGAGCTTGAGCGCGCGGTACTACGGCTCAAACTGGCGCGTCAGGCCAAGACCGCATTCCAGAACCGGACTCAGATTGTGGACCCGCAGGCTGATATCCAGGGCCAGATGGGGGTGCTCAACTCGCTCCAGCAGCAGCTGGCTGTGACCCAGATCGAATTGCAGCAGTTCATTCTGGATGGTGTATCGCCCGAGGACCGCCGCGTGCAGCAAAGCCGCCAGCGGATCAACGCGATCAATTCTCTGATCGAGCAGGAGCGCACGAAATTCGGACGTATCGAAACAGGTATGGGCAATAAGGCCTATTCCGAGCTGATGGCCGAGTTCGACGCGATTGCGGTCGATCTCGAATTTGCCGAGAAAAGCTATCTTTCGGCGCAGGCGGCACGGGATGCGGCCTTTGCCGAAGCGCAGCGCAAGTCGCGCTATCTGGCCAAACATGTAGAGCCTACAATGGCTGAAACGGCTCTTTATCCGCGTAGGCTGACCATTCTTATGATCCTCGGCGGGCTGTCTTTTATTGGCTGGGCGATCCTGACGATGATCTACTATTCGCTGCGCGACCGCCGCTGAATGCGGACGCAAGGAGGCTTGTGAATGATCGAGTTGCGCAATGTCAGCAAGGAATTCGTGCTCAAGGGGCGCCGCAAGGTCGTCGCCCATAACATCACGGCTGTATTTCCGGACAACCGTGCGGTGGCGATCCTGGGCCGCAATGGCGCGGGCAAGACGAGCCTTTTGAAGATGCTGGCAGGCACGATGTTGCCCGATTCAGGCGAGATTATTTCGACGGGCCATATCTCGTGGCCGGTGGGTTTTGCGGGAAGTTTCCATCCCGAACTGTCGGGGCTGCAAAACACGCGGTTTATTGCGCGGGTTTACGGTGTGGATACTGACGAACTTGCGGATTTCGTCTCGGATTTCGCGGAGCTGGGCCAGCATTTCCATTTGCCGATCCGGACTTATTCCTCGGGCATGCGGTCACGGTTGGCATTTGGCGTGTCGATGGGAATTCACTTTGATACCTATCTGGTGGACGAGGTGACAGCCGTGGGCGACGCTACGTTCAAGGAAAAAAGCGAGGCCCTGTTCACCGAGCGGCTCAGCAACAGCTCGGCGGTGATGGTGACCCACACCATGGGGCAGGTGCGGCGATTGTGTAACTATGTAGGCGTGCTACACATGGGCAAGCTGCATTTCTACGACGATGTCGAGGAAGGTATCGAGTTTCATCAAAAGATGATGCGCGATGTGCCGAACCCCAAATAACCCCTATACAGAGACTGATATCCTAGCCTTTGGCACCTTGACCACGGGCATAGATATCCTCATAGCGTTCGATATCATCCTCACCCAGATAGCTGCCGGTCTGCACCTCTATCAGCACCATCGGCACCTTGCCGGGGTTCTCCATCCGGTGTTTCTGGCCCAGCGGCACATAGACGGACTGGTTTTCGCTGACCAGTTGCACGGTGTCGCCGATGGTGACGCGCGCGGTGCCTTCCACCACGATCCAATGCTCGGAGCGGTGATGGTGGCTTTGCAGGGACAGGATGCCGCCCGGTTTGACAACGATGCGTTTGACTTGAAACCGCGGGCCCAGTGCCAGCGTCTCGAAATGGCCCCAGGGGCGGTGATCCCAGGGGAAGGTATCGGCGACTTTTGCCTGTTTGGCGCGCAGGGCGGTGACCACGTCCTTGACGCCTTGGGCATTGGCACGGTCGGCGACCAGAACGGCATCACCTGTGGCCACCACCAGCAGGTCACGCAGGCCAAGCCCCACCAGCTCGGGGCCGCTTTCATCGGAGTGCAGCAGGGTATCGATACACTCCAGCGCTGTGACCGATCCCGAGATGCGGTTGCCGTCCGTGTCGGCGGGCATTTGGTCTGCGACGGCGCGCCAGTCACCCAGATCGGACCAGGCCCCGGCGTAGGGCACCACATGTACATTGTCTGCGTGTTCCATGATCGCATGGTCGATAGAAATATCGCGGGCCTGTTGCCATACCTCGCCGGCAAGGCGGTAGAACCCCAGATCGGGCTGTGCGCCCGTGACGGCGGCGCGCACGGGGTCCAGCAGATCGGGGCAGTGCGCTTTGAACGCGGCGATCAGGGTGGCGGGCGAGAACAGGAAGATGCCCGCGTTCCACAGGTAGTTGCCGGTTTCCAGCATCTCCTGCGCCCGCGCGGCATCGGGTTTCTCGACAAAGCGGCTGACGGGTAGGGGGGTGTCCTTGCCCGCAGTGGCGGTGCCACATTCGATATAGCCATAGCCGGTCTCGGGGCGGGTGGGCGTGATGCCAAAGGTCACCAGCCCGCCGTTCTGCGCCACATTGCGCCCGCGCATGACGGCATAGGTGAAGGCTGCACTGTCGGGGATCGCGTGATCAGAGGGCGCGACCAGCATCAAGCAATCTGGAGTATGGCTCTGCAACCACAGGGCAGCGGCCAGAATGGCTGGGGCGGTGTTGCGGCCCTCCGGCTCGATCAGGACGGCGCGGGCGCTGCACTGCCGGGCGGCCAGCTGTTCGGTCACGATAAAGCGGAAGTCGGATCCGGTCAGCACCATGGGGGAATCGAAATCCGGCCCCCTCAGACGCGCCACAGTGGCCTGAAACAAGCTGTTCCCCTGTGCGAGCAGCGGCGAGAATTGTTTGGGATAGCTTTTGCGCGATATCGGCCACAGTCGGGTCCCAGAGCCACCGGCCAAGATCACAGGAACAATTTTCATCGCAGGAGCACTTTCTGTCAGAGGGTATTCTTCCACAGGAACGGTACGGTAGAGCGGTAGCAATATCATATCCCCCAGCCGGGTCTGGTCACCGCTTCATTTGACGGTGTTGTCGAAAGAGAACACTTCCATTAGCCGCGCATTGCGGTCCGCGAATTGCTCCTCGATCCATGCGGTACGCTCGGGCGTGCGGCCTGCATCGGGCTGACCGCTGTTTTTGAATGCGTCGCGATACATCTGGGTAATCTGCGCGTCCGACATCGCGGGGTCTGCCATGGCAGCGGCAATGGCATCGCAATCCTGCGTGCGCAAGGAGCGGTTGACGCGGCCCGGCGGCACCTCCCAATTCATTTTTTGTGCCACCTCCGGCGGTAACAGCGCGCTGATCACGGGCACGATATCACGGTGGCTGGCCAGAATCAGCGGCAGATCGGGGAACCGGCGCTGCCATTGGATGAGGTAGGCTGCGGGTTTCATCGTGTCCACACGGCGTTGCGCGAAGGCATAGAAATCGCGCCTGTCATAGGGAGCCCGCGCGGCGAGGAACTTCGCGAAATACTGCTTCATGAATTGCGAGTAATCGCCGTAGATGAACTCGTTGAAGGGGCGCATGAAAGCGACCACCTGCACTGTGATGCCGCGCTCCTGCGCCAGATCGCCCAGCGGATCGCCGCGTTTGGCAAGCGAGTAGAGATCCTCGTGGCTGAGAATGACGGTATGGGCGCCGCCCTGAAACCAGCCCTCCAGCACTGCATCATCCACATTGGCGATATCGGCGGCGTTTCCTGGATGGGCGCCGCCGGCATGGGGATAGTTGACGCCGACACCTGCCAGCAGGGCACTGTTTTGCAGCATCGCGTTTTGCAGGAAGGTCGAGCCGCATTTGGGCGACCCGATGTGCAGGATAATGTGGCGTTGCATCAGGCGTCCTTGTCGTTTGGCAGCATCGGGGACAATGTGGTGGCCAACTGGTCCAGCATATGCTCGAGGCGGTCGCCCAGCGGGTCCATGTCGATCTGCCTGTCTGCGTCTGTCACCGGCTCTGCGTGCCATGCGCGTGACAGGGCGTCTGTGATGGCGGGTGCTGTCGGCGGCACCGCGTCAATGGCGGGCGACAGGATCGACAGATCCTTGGGGCCGAACAGGTTGGTGACGACCCGCACACCGGAGGCGGCCATTTCCAGCGGTGGATGGCTGGGGTGGGGCGAATACATCAGCGACAGGCCCACATCGACCGCGCACAGATAGGCGGGGTATTCATCCCATGGCAGTTTGCCAAGGCTTTCCAGCATGACGCCGCGCGGCATCTCGACGGGTTTATGTGCCATCCCGATCGAGACAAGCTCGATCTTGTCGGGGTCGATTTCCTCGGTGCGGATGAAATTGGCCAGCGCCTCAAGTGCGATGGGATACATGTTGCGTGCCACTTCGGGGCGGCCATAAAGCGCCAGACGGCGGCGGGCAGGAGGTGTGGATGCACGTGGCCCGCGGGTATAGCGGGCAATCTCGATCGAGGGGCGGAAGGCCAGCGCATCGGGGGTTGCAAACTCGAACCCTTGCGCGGCGAAGTAATCGCGCAGCAGGGTGGTGTTGAACACCGGCACGAAGCCCAGATCATAGCTGGCCATAGCATCGGCAAATTCGGAGCCCCAGGCGTAGAAGTTCGGCTCGAAATCCTGAATGAGGTAGAAGAACTTTTGCTGCTCGAAGCTGTGTGCATCGATCAGGCGGCGGGCGATGTGCGCGCTCCACCATGCGGTGGCCAGATAGATGTCGCCTTTGTGGCCAGGCAGGGTGGCGCTGCTCACACCGCAATGGAGCGCGATGCGGTCGGCGGTGCCGCTGGCCATGTCCTGCACCGACAGCCGCTGGATCAGGAACCCCCGCGAGACGGCTTGCGATGATACCGGCAGATCGGTCGCGATAAAGCGCACGCGGTATCCGCGTGCGGCAAGTCCCAGCCCGATGTCCAGCGCGGTCAGGATGCCTGCGAAAATTTCCGTGGGGTTGAGGGTGGGGACCAGCACGGTAAACGCCGGAGTGTCAGCCTCCAGTGCCACGGACCAGCGCGGAATTTTACGCTTTTCGATGATGTCGTCGAGGGTGACATCATCTTCTTCCACCTCGCTCTGACGCCGCTCCAACGCGCGGGGGACCACGCCCGGAGACAGTGAGTAGAGCCGTAGATCAAAGGCATAGAGCGCCTCGCGCAGGCCGCGCGACAGGGCCATGCGGATGGTCCAGACACTGCGCCCCAGATTAACGATGGCAAAGCCCGTGGCAATGCGCGCCAGTCCGAATTTACCGCTCAGGCCAAGACCTGTGGCATCGGCAAAATGGCGTGCAGCCCCGCCGAGTTGTTTGAGATAGGCGCGCAGGGGCCGGGTGCGGCGGCGTGCGGAGGCACCTATCAGCGTGCCTGCCCCCTCGGCATCGCGCAGCCGCTGATCCAGTGTTTGAGCCAGATAGCGCGCGAGCCCGTAACTTGCCGCCTCGCGGCGCAGCCACATCGCGTTGATCCGGCGCGGGTTGGCCTTTGTGCCGCGCAACCAGCCCGCCGAGCGGTCCACCGCGCCGATGGCATTGCTGCCATGCTGGCGGTAGTCAACCAGCGCTTCGTCGATCAGATGCACGCCGCCTGTGGCAGCGGCGATCAGCCCCAGCCACAGGTCATGGTAGAAATGCACACCGCTCTGGCGCGGAAAGGGCAGGGACAGGCGCACGACCTCCGGCCGCATCAGAACGGTCATGCCGGTGATGTTGTTGCGGTAGAGAAGCCCGCGCAGGCCTGGATTACGGTGCCGCCGCTCAAAGGCGAAAACGGATTTCTGGACGACCGTCTTGCCATCCTCGGCCACCAGCCGCGTGTCGCTGTGGACCATCTGTGCTTTGGGATGGGCGGCCAATGCGGCAACGCCGCGGGCCAGCCTGTCCGGGTGCCAGATGTCATCCTGATCACTGAGGGCTACCAGCGGGGCCGGCGTGCCTGCATCGCGCGGGATAAGCGTGGTTTCCACCAGTCCCGCCTCGAAGGCGCGCACCGCATCAACCGGAGTGTCACAGCGCACCACCACGGGATCGAGCCCTGCCTGTGTGGCAGCCTCGCGCAAGATGTCTTCGGAGACGGTATCGGCAATAACGGCCACCAGCGTCACGGTCACATCGCGTTGAGCGGCGATCGAGCGGAGCTGGTCCAGCAGATGCGCGGGGTCGGGTCGGTAGACGGCCAGAACGACCTGCACAGAAGCGGGAGTCACGCCTTCAGGGCCCCCAGCGTACGCAGGATATCCTCAAGACCCGCACGCCAGTCGGGGCGGGGCAGGCCGAAGGTGGCCTGCGTGGTGGTATTGTCCATGCGCGAATTGGCGGGACGCGCGGCAGGGGTCGGGAAATCGCTGCTGGGGATGTCTGCAACTTCGCAGCTGATACCAGACAGATCGAAGATCGCGCGCGCGAAATCGGCCCAGCTGACATCGGGGGTGCCCGAGATATGGTAGGTGCCGGTTTTGACGGGATCAGTGCAAAGCTGCTGTGCGGCGGCAAGGCAGGTGCGGGCGATGTCTGCCGCAGGGGTCGGGCCGCCGACCTGATCCGCCACGATTGTGAGGCGGTCGCGTTCGGCGCCCAGACGCAGCATGGTTTTCACGAAGTTGTTGCCATGGGCCGAGACGACCCAAGAGGTGCGGAAGATCGCATGGGGGCCACCGGCGGCGCGCACGCCTTCTTCTCCCGCAAGTTTGGTGCGGCCATAGGCGCCTAGTGGGCCGGTGGGGTAATCCGTGGCAAAGGGTGTCTCGCCTGTACCGTCAAAGACATAATCAGTCGAGATATGAACGAACGGCAGACCGCGTGCGGCGGCGGCGCGGGCCATGGCGGCGGGGGCTTCGGCGTTGACCAGATGGGCTGTGGTCTCGTCTTCCTCGGCTCGGTCCACGGCTGTATAGGCGGCTGCGTTAATGATGGTATCCGCATCAGTGGCCGCGACAAGGGCCGCGCAGGCCGCGGGATCGGTTAGATCTGCGGCGTCACGGTCCAGAAATTCCAGTGTCAGAGCCGCATCGGCGCAAGCGGCAAGCTCTTGTGCCACCTGACCAGTTTTGCCGAATACCAGTATCTTCATGCTTTCGTTCCCAATCTTGTGCCGACGCCGGCGCGCTGTTGCAGTGGGTGCCACCAGGCCTCGTTGTCGAGATACCATTGCACGGTGCGTCGCAGCCCTTCCTCGACGGTGACGGAGGGCCGCCAGCCCAGTTCCTCGCGGATGCGGGTGGGGTCGATGGCATAGCGTGCATCATGGCCGGGGCGGTCTGTGACGTATGTGATCAGGTCGGCGTAGGGCGTATCCTTGGGCCGCAGGTCATCGAGGATGCCGCACAAGGTCTGGACCAGTTGCAGGTTCGTGCGCTCGTTCTCGCCGCCGATGTTGTAGGTGCGGCCGGTTTCGCCGCGTGCCAGTACAGTCAGCAGCGCGTCGGCGTGATCCTCTACATAGAGCCAATCACGAACGTTGGAGCCATCTCCGTAGATCGGCAGCGGCTTGCCTGCCAGTGCGTTGAGAATGATGACCGGCACCAGCTTTTCGGGGAAATGGTAGGGGCCATAGTTGTTGGAGCAGTTGGTCAGCACCACGGGTAAACCGTAGGTTTCCGCCCATGCGCGCACCAGATGGTCGCTGGCGGCCTTGGACGCCGAATAGGGCGAGCGGGGATCGTAGGGGGTATCTTCGGTAAACTGGCCCTCTGGCCCAAGACTGCCGTAGACCTCATCGGTGGAGATGTGGTGGAAGCGGAATGCCCCGGGCTTGTTCTGATCCAGCCACAGCGCGCGCGCTGCTTCCAGCATGTTGTAGGTGCCGTTGATATTTGTCTCTATAAAGGCGCCCGGCCCGTCGATGGAGCGGTCGACGTGGCTCTCGGCGGCAAGGTGCATGACGGCATCTGGCTTGTGCCGGGTAAAGACATCGCGCAGCGCGTCTGCATCGCGGATGTCTACCTGTTCGAAGCTGTAGCGGTCGCTGTCCGAGACGGAAGCGACGTTGTCGAGACAGGCGGCATAGGTCAGCGCATCGAGGTTTATCACTTCATGTCCTGCGGCAACAGCCTGACGCACGACAGCGGATCCGATGAAGCCGGCTCCGCCGGTAATGAGGATTTTCATATGCTCAGTCCTGATAGGTGAAAGGCGTTTTGAAGTCTGCAAGCAGGGGCGCGGTTGCGTCCTTGCCGCTCAGTACTGGCTGGGCGCCGTCAAGCGGCCAGTCGATGCCGATGTCGGGATCGTCCCAGCGCACGGCGCCGTCACACTCGGGCGCGTAATAATCGGTGCATTTGTAGATGATCTCGGTGTCGGGCTCGAGCGTGACGAAGCCGTGCAGAAAGCCGCGCGGCACCAGCAGCTGGCGGCCGTTCTCGAAGCTCAGCGTCTCACCGACCCATTGGCCATAGGTGGGCGAGCCTGCGCGGATATCGACGGCAACATCGAACAGGCTGCCGCGTCCGCAGCGCACGAGCTTGTCCTGCGCGTGCGGGTCGGACTGGAAATGCAGCCCGCGGATGGTGCCTTTCTGAGCCGAGAAGGAATGGTTGTCTTGCACGAAATCCAGCGTGATGCCGACTTCGGCCATGCGCGCGCGGTTCCAGCTTTCGCTAAAAAAGCCGCGATCGTCGCCGTGGCGGGCAGGGATGATCAAAAGGACATCTGGAAGGGAGGTGGGGGTTACGTCGAGCATAATAAGAGGCCTTTGAATGGGCTTGGTTGACCCCGTCTCCTAAAGCGTGAGGCCCCTGAACAAAAGCCATTTCCATAGGGTTTGGTCAGGCAGAGACGGGCAGGACGGGTATGCGGACCAGCGTCAGGCCAGACCCAGCAGATAATCGCCGTAGTCGTTCTTGGCGAACATCCGCGCGCGTTCCATAAGCTGGGCGTGGTCTATCCAGCCCTGATCATAGGCGATTTCTTCGAGGCAACCGGTCTGCTGGCCCTGACGTTTTTCCAGCGTGCGCACGAAATTGCCCGCATCCAGTAGCGACCCGTGCGTACCTGTGTCCAGCCATGCATAGCCGCGGCCCATGCGTGTGACGTCCAGCAGACCCTCATGGAGATACATTTCCAGAAGCGTCGTGATCTCCAGCTCACCGCGCGGCGAAGGCTTGACCCTGTGTGCGCGCTCCGGTGCGGAGCCGTCGAGGTAATAGAGACCTGTGACCGCGTAATTGGAGGGCGGCACGGAGGGTTTTTCGATGATCGCGGTGGCGCGCCCGTCATCGTCGAAAGCGACCACGCCGTAGCGTTCGGGGTCGGCGACGCGGTAGCCGAAGACGGTGCCGCCGGTCTGTTTGAGATCGGCCTCTGCCAGCTGTTCGGACAGACCATGACCGTAGAAAATATTGTCACCCAGTACCAGCGCGGAGGGTGCGCCATCGAGGAATTTCTCGGCCAGAATATAGGCCTGCGCCAGCCCGTCTGGGCTTGGCTGTGCCACATAGGTGAGGCTGATGCCCCATTGACTGCCATCGCCCAGCGTGCGTTTGAACTGCTCCTGATCCTGTGGGGTGGTGATCATGCAGATTTCGCGGATGCCTGCCAGCATCAGCACCGACAGGGGATAATAGATCATCGGTTTATCATAGATTGGCAGCAGCTGCTTTGAGACGCCCATGGTAATCGGATAAAGGCGGGTGCCGGACCCGCCTGCGAGGATGATGCCTTTGCGCTGTGTCTGGGTGGATGTCATGGGAATAATGCTCCAGTGTCGTGTTAAATGTCTGTGTTGCGGGTGTCGCAGACCCGACTTGTATTTCAAAGTTGTTTATAGAGGTTCTCTTACACGCGATGGTCGGGGAACAAAAGCGGTTTGGCGGGCGGGCGCAACGCACGGTCGGGTAGGGGTCTATTGACGCGATGCCTGCATTTTCACGCCTGACCCATCTGATCCGAGGACCATCATGACCAACATTTCCCCCAACCTGTCATTGCCCTATCTTATGCCTGCGCAGGCGCAAAAACACGTGACCCATAACGAAGCCCTGCAACGGCTTGATATTCTGGTGCAGCTGCGGGTCCAGGCGTTCGGCGCCACACAGCCGCCGACAGATCCTGAAGAGGGGACAGTTTTTGCAACAGGCGCCGGTGCGGCGGGAGACTGGAGCGGGCAGGAGGATATGCTGGCCGCCTACAGCAACGGCGGCTGGGAGTATTTCACTCCCCGCGACGGCTGGCGTGCAACGCTGGTGGCGACGGGGGCGCAATATGTCCGCACCGCCGGTACCTGGGCGGCTGTGGCGCCGGATATGGACAATCTGGAAGGCGTGGGCATCGGGGCAGCGGCGGATGCGACAAACCGGCTGAGTGTGACGGCGGAGGCTACATTGCTGAGCCACGAAGGCGCGGGCCATCAGCTCAAGATCAACAAGGCTACAGCCGCGGACACAGGCAGCCTGCTGTTCCAGACCGGCTTTTTCGGGCGCGCTGAAATGGGGTTGGCGGGCGACGACAATTTTACGGTGAAGGTCAGTGCGGATGGCAGCGCGTGGACCACGGCGATGCGCGTTGACGCGGCCAGCGGCGCAGTGACGACGCAGAAAATGGCATTCACAGCAGGGCGCAACCTCAACCAGACCGGTATTGCAAACAAGCTGCATACCCCTTTGCTGTTTGATGTCGCACCGCGCAACCCTGCAGGCATGATCGACTTGCAGACCGGCCGCCTGACCCCGCCAGAGGGAGCGGTTTCCGCCATAGCGGGCACCTATGTCACGGGGCTGACACCAGGGGGGATCTGTTCGCTCGGGATCTGGAAGAACGGTGTCCTGTTCGTCCAGAAGGTCTATTACGCGCAGGTCAGCGGTGACATCGGCATGGATGTGGCGCTGCATGATCTGTGTTCAGGCAGCGATTACTATCAGGTCATGTTGTATGTCTCGACCGGCGCGACCGCTACGGCCAACAACAATCAGGCCAACACTTACTGGCGGGGCTTTCACCACTGATGCCTTGATGCTTGGTTCAGGGGCATTGCCAACTTGCTGCCGCACCTTGGCGCGACTAGCATCTTGTCA
>TARA_R110002020_G_scaffold474461_1_pt1 | contig 45060 bp, 43 predicted proteins | sample TARA_R110002020 | Tara Oceans TARA_R110002020 (sample SAMEA4396489) | marine metagenome | biome: Westerlies Biome; feature: [MES] marine water layer (ENVO:01000295) within the mesopelagic zone...; material: water (ENVO:00002006), including particulate matter (ENVO:01000060) such... | reverse complement strand
TTAGCAAGGCCGGAAAACTGTGCAGGAAAACAGGACCACCTCACTGCTCGAGACGCCATCCAATCGCATCCAAGCTTATATGCGATACTTGGAAAAGACATACCCAGGACGCGACCTACGGCGGGGGTTTAGCTTGAGCGCGTTTCAGTATGATGAAAGCTTTCTCCGAGATAACTCCGAAATATAGCCGTCCAGAATTGTCCAGAATTATGGTCTGAATTCAGAATTCTCACCCCTCTAGACTCTGGAACTTCCGATCTCACCCTTCCGTCATCCATCGGCGCATTCAGCGAGCCGAGGGGAATTGACGAGAGATCAAGATGGCCCGCCTACGCGATTACAAAGCAGAATACGCCCGCCGCATAGCGCGCGGCAAAGCGCGTGGGCTGAGCCGCAGCCAGGCGCGCGGCCACGCCAAAGCGTCCGAGACGCCAATCAATCCCAAGCCAAGCGAAGTCAAATCAGACGCGCGCATAGAAGCGGCGATCTTTGCCATGAACAATGGCGAGAGTCTGACACGGGCGGCCAAGGACGCGCAGGTCTCGCCTGAGCGGCTGCGACGCTTCATCGTCTCACAGGACATGGGCGTAAAGCGGGGTCGCCGGTGGGCGCTTGCTGACAGTCGTCCGCGCCGTGTCCCCATCATCAAGAACACAAACATCAAAGCGATCATCGTTCCGGGCTTCGATGACGCGAGCCGTGTCGGCAAATATCACAACCGGATTGGTCAGTTCGTTCGGACGCAGGACTTTTCAGTCCTTGAGCCATTTGTCGGCGAAGGCGTCACCGACATTTCCGGCAAGTTCCATCCCTTCGAAACCGATCCGAATGCGCTGCTTCGCTACGCGATGAAGGACGAACCCGAATTCCACGAAATCTACCAAATCATTCAGACATGAAAGGACCAACCCATGAATGATCTTATTACCCCGGAAGAACTACGCCGCGAGAGAGACTATGAACGACTGCGGACCCGCAACCCGATCTGTCTCACTTGCGGATATGATAAGCATCCAGCGGCATTGGAGCTATCGCATCTTGTGCCGCACAGGTTTCATGATGAAGGCGGACCGCAATGCCGGAACTGTCACCGAGAGTTCAGCGACGCAGAAAAGGATTATCCCTACGCGCCGCAGTCGATCAATCCGCAGATGGAAACCATAGGGCGCTACCTGCTGGCCCTAGCTGAGTGGTTCAAACGCATCGCAGACACGATAGCCGCCTTCGGTGCGTGGCTGCTCCAACAGGCCGAACATGTCCGGCCATATGAACCGGAGGCCGTGGCATGAGCGCTCCATTCAACGCCGATCTCTACGTGCGGGCCTATACAGAAAAGCCCGGTTCGATCCCCGTAGCGGCTAAACCCGCTCGCAAGACATTGGATGAGCCATCCCCCTGGACGATCATTTTCGACACAGAGACCACGACTGACGCGGCACAAAGCCTCCGCATCGGATTTTGTCAGGTGCGCAAGTTCGGCAAGCTGGTACGCGAGATCCTGTTCTATGATCCGGGCTTATCCGCTTCTGACATGCGAGCCGTCATGGCCTATGCCGCCGCGAACGAATTGACGCTGGCAACGGTCGATGAATTTCGTCGCGAAGTCCTTTTGAAGATTGGGTACCGCGCCAATGCCGCCATTGTCGGGTTCAATCTTCCGTTCGACATCTCCCGCATCGCAAACGGACAAAGCGAGGCACGCGGCAGCATGCGCGGCGGATTCTCCTTTGAGCTCTCTCATTGGAAGTCTGAGCCTAACATTCGCGTCAAACATCTGAGCGCGTCTGCCGCTCTCGTGGACTTCGCCAAGCCGGGCAAGCAGCAGACCGGCAAGGGTATGCGCAATCGCGGGTTCGAAAAGGCTCACAATCGCGGCTACTTCATCGACGTGAAGACAATCGCAATGGCGCTCACCAGTCGGAAGCACTCGCTCAAAAGCCTGTCTGCATTCTTGAACGTACCTACTCAGAAACTCGAAACCGAAGAGCATGGCGGACCGATCACCGATCAGTATATCGAATACGCCCGTGCAGACGTGCAAGCGACGTGGGAGTGCTATGACGCGCTTACGGCAATGTATGCGTCTCACGGGCTCAAAACACCGCTCCATCGCATCCTGAGCGAAGCCAGCATCGGTAAAGCCTACCTGAAGCAGATGGGCGTTGTTCCTTTGCTGGGATGCCAACCCGACATTCCGCGTGAAGGGTTCGGGCGGATCATGTCGGCCTATTATGGCGGACGGGCTGAAGTGCGCATTCGCCGCGAAGTGAGCCAGGTGCTCTATTGCGACTTCAAGTCCATGTATCCGACTGTCAACGCGCTGATGGGGCTGCACAGCTTCGTGATTGCAGACGGCTATAACGAACGATCAGCGACAGAAGAGACACGAGCGTTTCTGGGCGGCACCACGCTGGAAAACCTGCAAGACCCAGCAACATGGACCAAGCTGCATACGCTTGTGCGCCTAAGTCCTGATGACGACGTACTGCCAGTGCGGACGCGATATTCTGAAGGCCGGGACAATCTGACGATTGGGCTCAATCACCTGACCTCTGAGACGCCGCTCTGGTACACGCTCGCCGACGTGCTCGCGTCAAAGATGCTCACTGGTAAGACGCCGCGTATTCTCGAGGCCGTCACATTTGAACCCGGCCCGCGCCAATCAGACCTGAAACCCATCGATCTCTTTGGCCGCGCAGAGTATCGCATCGACCCAAACACCGAAGACATGTTCACGCGACTTGTCGATATGCGGGACGAAGCGAAGGCCAGGCGCGATCCGCTGCAGCAGCAAATCAAGATCATCGCGAACTCGACCTGCTATGGCATCTTTGTTGAGATAAACCGCGACGATGCGCCGAAGCCTGAGCCGTTAGACTTGTTTACTTCTAGCGGGGAGAGATTGTCTGTGATGTCGGCTGCACTTGAAGAGCCAGGACGTTACTTCCACCCGCTACTAGCGACGCTGATCACAGGAGCGGCCCGTTTGATGCTGGCATTGTCGGAACGCCTTACAGCCGATCAGGGAATGGATTGGACTTTCTGTGATACTGACAGCATTGCCATGGCCAAACCTAAAGGCGTGTCCGATGATGCGTTCAATGCGCGTTGCCAGACGGTGATTGATTGGTTCGAACCGTTCAACCCGTATCGCGAGCCGGGATCGATCCTGAAAGTCGAGAACGCTAACTTTAATTCGGAAAATGCATTTGAGCCGCTTTATTGTTTTGCGATTTCAGCAAAAAGATATGCGCTGTTTAATCTCGACAAAGATAATAAACCGGTGCTCCGGAAGGCGTCAGCGCATGGATTAGGCGCCTTTATGCCCCCTTATACCGATGAAAACCCGAGTAAGTTTATTCCAAAGCCAGTTTATCCGCTAAATTCCCTTGGGGTGAATCTGTGGCAGCACGACTATTGGTATGAAGTAATTGAAGCCGCGCTTGAGGGAAACTTTCATTGCGTGCCGCTCGATTATCATCCCGCACTTAATGCGCCCGCAATCCGTCGCTATGGCGCAACAAGTCCCGCTCTTCATAAGTGGATGAAGAAATATAACGAAGGCAAACTCTTATGCGCGCAGGTCAAGCCGTTCGGGTTCATGGTTGCGCCGCTCGCTAAAACCGGGCCCTGGGTTGAGCCAGATCTTCCGGAAGTCCTGACTGAAATAAAGCGCGGCAGACCTGCCAAGTCCAAATCATGCAAACCGATTGCGCCGTTCGAGCGAGATGCGTCGACGGCGGCTGAACATGCATTCGATCGCGATACCGGTGAGCCTGTGAATGTCGAATATCTCAAAACATATGTTGAGGCGTTGGCGCTCTTTCATCTGAGCCCTGAGGACAAGTTTGAAAATGGGGCGCCTTGGGATCACGGACCTACAAGGCGGAGGCGTGTTGTTGCTGGGAGTATTCAATTGATTGGGAAAGAGGCGAACAAGGTTGGGGAGTTTGGGGACTGGGACCCGGTGCTTCGGTCGGTAGTTCAATTTCAACAGTTCAAGGAGGCAGTGAAATGAGTACGGAATGGTCAAATTATGAGATCAAGTGCGAGAAATGTGGAAGCGAGGGCAAAGTGTCGACTTGGAGCGACGATTGGTGCCGTTGGGGAATCGGGGAAATGACCGGATTTGGAGGTAAGGTGTATGTCAGCGGTCCGAAGCCCGAAGCGATTTTTTGTGAGCAGTGCGATGAATATGGGCCGATGATATGCCACTCATCAGGCTAACGTCCCTCACTAGTCTTGAGGAACTGCTGCCCAGCAGAACGAGAGAAGAACCCCTTGGCATCTTCGAATTTGCTCGACAGTATGGCTTGTTCGCCGAGGTAGATGACGGACGACAGCTCGTTCAGTTCGAAGAATCGGGAAGAAAGAGGTTTTTTGGAGATGGCTGATCTGGAAATAACTTCGTCGATATTTGGAATACGAGATTCTTTCTCAGGGCAGAATAATGATATCATTTGAAAGAAGAGTGCCAATCGAACGGCGTTTGGCAATCTTGTTTTTGCCAGGTGAAATAAGGTCGACCTGCCGTGAGCTGACAAAACTCAAGTTAGATCACCCGGATTCTGAATTTTTAAAACGAGCTTCCATCGCGATGGTCAAGAAAAGTCCTCAGCGCGTAACCGCTGCAAATGGCATTTATGAAGATCGCACCTTGGCCTTGTTCGTATTGATAGACGCAATATTGGATCTTGCTTCGGCCTTGCGCAGTAAGAGTAATTCGGATGCTGTTGTTCGGGGGCTGCTGGATATCGATGCTTTAAACCTGGTAAGTTTAGCCGCCGCGTGTGCTCGATATTTGCATTCGAATAAACTGATTTCCGCAGAAGAATTTAGGCGAATTTCAAAGGGAATACAATCGGAGCTTTGAGTGGTGCTTTGCCATTAATTCAAAGTTATTGGTACTTGAACTGACCCGCCTCAAAATAGATCAAGAACAACATGATAACTCATCATTTTGAACCTCAGAGCAGTGCACAAGACTTCATTGACTCGTTGATTCACACGCAAACATCTTGGCAACGACCCTTGCGGACCATTTTTGCTTGGAGAGGTGTCGGAGACAGCGAACACCATAAGCTTATTCCGAGCGCTCTTCGCGCTGAAAATAAAGAATACTTGATCAGGTTAGCGGAGATATCCGAAACATCAATTTATTGGAGTTTGAGTGAACCAGACCGACAGGTTTACCTAGAGTTTCGGGTGGTCGAGAGGTTCATTGCGATAGCCGACAAATCTGGTTTATCGGTGCCCGAACTGGGACCACAGATGCGCGAAGCGTTTGACGACTTCGGCTCAGAAGCCCGGCAAAAGCAATTCGAAAGCATTTTAGCCAATTGGCCTCCCAAAGAGCTAATTAATCTCGTTTCGCTTGTTCAGCATTATGGTCTGCCTACGAGGTTACTCGACTGGACGAGCGACGTGCTCACTGCCGCCTACTTCGCCGCAGAAAGCGCTCTCCGAAACTCGCAAAATGCAACAGAAGCCGAACTCGATAGTCGAACGCTTGCAGTATGGTGTGTAAATCCGCTGGAACTATCTACGGCACTGCAACGGGATCTGGAGAAAACCGCATTGACTTTAAAAGTAGAAGTCGGTGCCCCTCCACGGTACCAGAACCCCAATTTGAATGCTCAGTCAGGAATGTTCTCTTGGCTCTCCGGCCCCGACGCACTTAAACTCGACATCGCCAGAACGCCGCTCGATGAGACCGCCAACCGGCTTTTGAAAGCTGCCAATTTGGATTCGGATCGTCGATTTGGTACGTTCATGGTATCCAAACTTCCTTGGCGCCATGCCGATGAACTGATGTCGAGGCTATTCAATTTAGGGGTCTCAAGAGCAAAGCTTCAACCAGGATATGACGGTGTTTCAGAAACGGTTCGGCAGCTGTCGAGACTTCAGTGGCGGCCGCGATAAACCAAAGCGCCCAAGTTTTTTTCCCGGACATCACTATACCCCCCCCGCGTGCGGGGGAGGTGCCTGCGCAGCGGGCGGAGGGGCTCACTCCCCCAGCTTGAAATTCAGCGGGTATTCCAGGCCCGTCACCGTCACGAACTGGCCGTCGACGAGTTGCGGTGCGAACTCGGCTTTCGATACGGAGCTTTCCGCCTCGCTCACGAAGACCGGGTCAGAGCACGCCGCCGACACGCGGAACGGCTTGCCGCGCGGGTCGATGCTGAAGGCCACATTGCACGTGCCCGAAATGCCCCGCTCGGCGGCCCGGCGCGGATAGACGGGCAAAGGCGGGCGTACGACCTGATAGTCGCGTGAGGAAATCATCACCGGGCCGATAGTCGGCATCTTCACATGGGTCGGCAGGCCCGTCGGCACAGCGCCGGGGACGAACGGCGTTGGCAGCACGATGTCAGTGACCGTGGCTGAAGCGCGCGGCGGCGGAGGCGGCTGCGTGGCCGATTCCAGCGGTGTCGGCTTTGTGCGCTTGGTCATCGGTGCATCCGGATCCGGCCGCTGCGGCGTGATCGCATCCAGCACGCGCGAGGCCGCCGGAACGATCGTGATCTCCTTCACCTGGATCAGCGAATTCATCAAAAGGAACAGGCCATAGGCCACAGGCATCGCCAGCAGGGCGGCGGTCGGGGTGCGAAGCGCGGTTGAGTTCAGCATGCGTGTTTCCTCCGGGTTTGCCGGGCCGGTCATCCGGTCCCGTGTCAATTAATGTAATGTAATATTGTTACAAAAATGGCGTGAGTCAATCAGAAACAGGGCACGCGGCCGCTGCGCAGGATATGGCAGGGGCTAAGAACGGTCCGGGAACGGTCCTGAAAGGCGCAAGTGAGGGGCCGCCCGTGGCCGTGGGCGACCCCTCCAACGCACAAGACCGGGAGGAAATGGCCTAGCGTTGTTCCGCGTCGGCGAGGATCATCACGGCCTGCTGGGCGAACACGTCAGCCGTTTCAAGGCCTTCGCTTGCCTGCTGCTCGTTGATCTTGGTGACGGCGGCCGACACGATATCGTCGACACAGCTGCGGTCTGTGTAATAGCCACCGAAGACGGGAACATAGCTCGTGCAGGCTTTCTTGGCCTGGGTCTTGATCGAGGCCATCACGACTGGCGCGCCGGCATCAAGTGCCAGCAGGTCCTTGTCGTACTGAATCTCGACGCTGATGGGTGTTTGCGCTTCAGCAAAAGCGACTGGCGAGAGGATCACGGCAGCGGCCATGATCGATGCAATTGGTTTCAACATGGGTGTAGCCCTTCAGAAGTTAGCGCCGGAAAACCCGGCTGGAAACTCCCCCCGCAACTGAGTCTTATGACCGCTGTTCCCCGTAATGCGCTTGTCCGCGCACTGGCCAACCGGGAACAGCCAACTCATGCTGCACTGCAATAATGTTCTCGCAGGCGCAGCAACGCAACGATTGAAACGCGAATTTTATGTCAAACGCTGCGTCTGTCCTGCCAGCGCCTGATAAGCGGGCGCGCCTGCCCAAACCTTCATCTGGAAAAGCCATCTGAATCCCGGATTATGGAGGTCTGGCATGCATATTTGCATGAATCATGCGCGATAATGAGGCCTTACGCTGCGGAAGACTGGATTATAAATAAATAAAAAACAAGGTGTTGAGTAAATTTAAGTTGATTCCTGCCCAATTCCCGCAAGTTCATACGGCGCCTGCGCCCGGTCATGGCGCGCATACCAAGGCAGGTCTGACACGCCTGTCAAAGCCACGATCTGCAGGGCTTCCTACAGCATGCCCTGCAGCGTCCGGAGCTCCACCGTGGGTGGACCGCACGTCGGCACCCACCGCGAGACTCTGTATCGGTCGTAACCGCTGATTCGCCCGCAGGCGCTTGCCGCGTCCGCCTCTCCAACACTTTGCCAGGGGCACATCCCAGCAGGCATGGGCGATGGCCGCACTTTCGCGCCGCCGCTATCCGCCCCCTGACGGGCCTGTGGCATGATCGGCTCCATGTTCAGCATCTCTGCCTCCCTGCGCAGCCTTGTTCTCGTCTCGTGGCGGCGCGCGGACTATCGTGCCCACGAACTGGCGGGCAGCCTGCGCCTCGGGCTCACGCTCTGCCGTCCTTTCCTCAAGCGCGCCGAATGCGCTTTGCTGCGCGCACGCCTTGTCCGGCTGGAAATGCTCACGCGGCGCTTGCTGGTGCTGATGGTGCTTGAAAGGCCGCTGCCGGTCATCGCGCGGCGCAGCGGCGGGCAGGGCAGCGTACAGCGCCGCCAGCCTGTCCGCCCGGCGCGCCGCTCTTTCTTCACGCCGCCCGTCTTCCGCCTGTCTGATCCCCAGCCACGCTCCGGTGCCATCGCGCCTCAGCCGCCGAGGCGCCCCGCTGCCCTGCGTCCGCGCATCCTGCGGCTCGACCAGCCCCTGCCGCCACCGGAGCCCGGCGAATATCCGCCCCGGCCTGACGATCTCATTCCGGCCCAGGCCCTCGTGCGCCGCGCCATTGCCCTGCGCGATGTCTATGCGAACCCGGCGCGCCACATTGCCCGCATGGCACGGCGCCTCGCGCACGACATGCACACGCCAGAGTCCGTCCCGCTGCTCGCTGAAGACCTGCCACCCATCGTGCGCAGCGCCCGTCAGGACAGGGACGAACGTGAAGCCGTGCAAGAGCTCCACCCCATTGCGTTGAGGGCGCTCGCGTTTGCCGACACGTCCTGAACCGCAGGCGCCGGACACACCTCAAAATCGGCCGGGCAGGGACCACCTGCACCGGTCGCCCGTGCTGCAGCGCCTTCGGAATATTACAAAAAAATATGATTACGTCCGTGGTCAATGGGTATAGCCCCTGAACCTGCCCGCTAGACCCGAACGTCGCCTCTTCGTAACAGGAACGCTGCCAGCATGATCCTTCCCACCCCCGCCAATGACACGACCTCGATTGCCAACAAGGTCGCGACCGTCACCTTCATCTTCTGGATCATGAAAATCTGCGCCACCACAGTCGGCGAGACCGGCGGCGACCTGCTCTCGATGACAATGAACATTGGCTACGCGGCCAGCTCGCTCATCCTGATCGGCTTCTTCCTTGTCGCGCTGGCCCTGCAGATGCGTGCCAAGGGCTTCCATCCCTTCCTCTACTGGGCCGTCATCCTGGCCACCTCCACGGCGGGCACCACGATTTCCGATTACATGGACCGCTCGCTCGGCCTCGGCTACGCCACCGGCGCCGGCATCCTCGCCGGCCTTCTCGTGGCTGTGCTGCTGACATGGCGCTTCGCCATGGGCTCCATCCGGGTCGACCATATCCACCGCCCGCCGGTCGAGCTCTTCTACTGGGCTGCCATCCTCGTATCGAACACGCTGGGCACGGCGCTGGGCGACTATCTCGCCGACAGTTCGGGCCTTGGCTACGGCGTCTCCAACCTGATCATATCCGGTGCCATCGGCCTCTGCGTGCTGGGTTATTTCTTTACGCCCATCTCGCGCACGGCGCTGTTCTGGGCGGCCTTCGTGCTGACACGGCCCTTTGGCGCCACGATGGGAGACCTGCTCACGAAATCACCGGACAAAGGCGGCCTCGGCATCGGTACGGCCGGCTCCAGCGCGGTCCTCCTCGCCATCCTGGTCGGCCTGATCCTCTACACGATATACCAGGGCCAGCGGAAAGACGCAGATCTCACGCCGCAAAAATCCTGATGAAGCCTCACTTGGCGGGCGAGGCGCCCATCTCTCCATGCGGCAGCCTGCGCGCCGCCACGACCATGACGCATCCGGCCAGGCCCATGCTGAGGATCATGCCGGCCACATTCATCAGCGATGCCCCCCAGCCGATCTGCGCGACATTCAGGAAACCATAAGGATAGATGCCGGTCAGTTGCCCGCGCAGCATGACCAGTGCGGCATAGACGGCCGGAAAAGCCATCCAGGGCGGAACCTGTGACAGCCGCAGCCCGTCCTTGCGCGAGATCAACAGCCAGTTGCTCAGCATCATGACCGGGGTCACATAGTGGAGGATGAAATTGGCGATCTTTTCCCAGCCATAAGGCGTCCAGATCTCACGCAGCATGAAGTGATACACCAGCGCCACCAGCAGGATGTAAAGCGTGACGGCCGCGCGCACGCCCGGCTTCGAAAAGAACTTTCCGGGCCCGCTCTCCGGCGCCAGCGCGCTCCAGCCCATGGCCACAGCGACGAGGACATTCGTGTCCAGCGTAAAATAGCTGAAATAGTCGATCACCGTTCCCGCCAGTCCGTGCGGATTGGGCGGGGCCAGAGACAGGATCAATTCCAGCCCGGCCCCGGCAGCAGCCGACAGGGCCACCGCGCTATCAAACAGGCGTGTGCGCATGATCCCCTCCCAAGGTTATGCTTGAAAATATTCCGATTTTTGCGCCCGCCAAGTCTTTGCAACTCTTGGGGGAAGTGGGCGATACTATATCGCCTTCGCTAGCAGCAGCAATTGACGACTCAGTCCATTTCCGGCATCTGGGCCCATGACGAAACTCACCACACCTGCAGCGGTCGTTGACGCGCTGGACAAGCTTTACAGCGAAGCCGTCGAGGCGCTTTCCGGCGCGCTCGACCTTTACCTCCACAAGGCCACCCCGCCCGACGAGAATCTCCGCCAGAGCGGGGCCTTCTGCTACCCGCAGATCCGCCTGACCTACGATCCTGATGGCCCGCCGCCGCCGATCTCTCGCGCCTTCGGCAAGATGTCCGAAGCCGGCATCTATATTTCCAGTTTCACACGGCCGGATTTCTTCCGCCCCTACCTGATCGAGCAGCTGACGCCCCTGATGCGCGACTATGACATCGAGGTCGTTGTCGAGCGCTCGTCCCAGGAAATTCCCTATGCCTATGTCTGGGAACAGGGACAGGCCGAAGGCCTTGAGGAAATCTCGCCCGCCGAACTCGCCCGCTGGTTCCCCAGCCCGCAACTGGCTGACATTGGCGACGAAGTGGCCGATGGCGAACTCTACGAGCCCTACGAGACCCATCCGCTTGCCCTCTTCGACGGCCCGCGTGTCGACCTCTCGCTGAAGCGGCTCCAGCATTATACCGGCACGCCGGTCGAGCATTTCCAGCACTATGTTCTCTTCACGAACTACCACCGCTATGTCGACGCCTTCTGCGACTGGGCGCTGACGCAGATCGGCGGCGACAGCCACTATACCTCGCTCTCCGTTCCCGGCGGGCTCGAAGTGTCAGAGGTCACTGAAGCCTCGCGCGCCGACATCGACGCCGCCCCTTGGCGCCGGTTCCAGATGCCGGCCTATCACCTGCGCGCGCCCAACGGGGCAGGGATCACGCTGGTCAATATCGGTGTCGGCCCATCCAATGCCAAGACGATCACGGACCATCTCGCCGTCCTGCGCCCGCAGGTCTGGCTCATGGTTGGTCACTGCGGCGGCCTGCGCCACAGCCAGTCCATCGGCGACTATGTGCTGGCCCATGCCTACCTGCGCGAAGACCATGTGCTCGACGCTGTCCTGCCGCCGGAAATCCCGGTCCCGGCCCTCGCCGAAGTCCAGGTCGCGCTGCAGGAAGCGGCTGCCCGCGTCACCGGCGAAACGGGCGATGCCCTGAAACGCCGCCTGCGCACGGGCACCGTGGTCACCACCGATGACCGCAACTGGGAACTGCGCTTCACCGCCAGCGCCCGGCGCTTCAACAAGTCCCGCGCCATCGCCATCGACATGGAAAGCGCCACGATCGCCGCGAATGGCTATCGCCTCCGCGTGCCCTATGGCGTGCTGCTCTGCGTCTCCGACAAACCGCTCCACGGCGAGATCAAACTCCCCGGCGCGGCCAACCGCTTCTACGAACGCGCCATCGGCGAACACATCCGCATCGGCATCGAAACCCTCGAAATGCTCGCCGCCGACAAGGGCGCCAAACTGCACTCGCGCAAACTCCGCGCCTTCGACGAACCGCCTTTCCGCTAGCAAAGATGGGCGGGCGGGATTTTGACATAGGGCGGGCGCTGAAGGGGTTACGCTGGTTGCTCGTCCGGGACGTTATCCTCATCCTCCAGCTTGGCCTGATGTGGGTCGTGCTCGGCGTTCTTGCCAATATGCTGTCAGAATACATTCCTTCTGGTCTGCAAAGGTTCGTTGGCGTGAATCAGTTTGTCGGACCATTCTTCGTTGCCGCGTTTACGGCGGCGGCGCTTTCAGCCAATCAGCCAACTTTATCAAATGCCTTAAAGGCTGGCCGGTTGCTTTATGTCCAGTTCGTTGTCGTGCTCTTTATAACTTTCGTGCTGCTTCATCTCGGACTCAAACTTATGATCCTTCCCGGTATCGCACTGGCGATTCTGGTCAGCTGCGCACCGTCTGTCCTGTTCCTGGAGGACACAGGCGTCATCGGATCACTGATTGAGGGCGCCCGATTGGTCCTGCCGCGGTTCTGGAGAGTTGCGGCTTGTTACCTTATCGTGACGGTGCCCGTCATGGTCTTTGCAGGATTGATACTGCTTGCGGATCAAGGCTTGTCATTGGGATTGAGCACCATCGTCATACTCTCAATTGTCGGAGTATTTGCTCAGGTCATAACGACATATTTGGGAGCGACCATTTATCTGGAAGCCACCCACGTATCGCGTGTGCAGTCGGTCTGACTGTGGGCACGTGACGCTATTTTACTTTCCTACAAAAAAGCGGGCGCCCCCGAAGGAGCGCCTGCCATTCAGGCAGCAGGCGGCTTGCGTTTCGCGCCACGCGGCAGGAAGAGCATGAACTTTGCCAGCGGACGCTTGAACAGGATGAGATAGGCAACGTGCAGGCCGACAAACAGGAGAAGCAGGTTCGCGGACAGTTCGTGGACTTCCGATAGCGGGCCTTCGTCGCCTTCGCGTTCTCCTTCGTCGTCATCGTCATCGCCGTGATCGCGAATGCGTGGCGTTTGAGTCTGTTCACCCGCAGTCGCCGGGGCGGCTGTCACACCGGACGACAAGTACGGCAGGGACCGTCCCCCATCCATGACAATGCCCGTTCCGGTAGCGGTCACGAGGGTAAGGGCGATGCCCAACATCAGGGTGCGGCTGATCGCGGGATGTGTGGCTGCACTCTTCAGCTTCAGCCCGGAGAAGTCGGGATAGAAACGCGTCAGACCGAACTGCCGCTCGCCGCCGATCGCCCAGGCAAGCCGCGCGGCAATCACGAAGGCAACGCCATAGCCAAGCCAGGCATGGGCGGGAAACACTTCACCGGTGAGGTAGGCAAGGATCGCCAGAATGGCGAGCGTCGCATGATAGAGTCGTACGCGGCTCATAACGTTCATCGCAGGCACCTTTCATCCTGAAGGGACTGCACTGAGCTAGAGAGCGATCTTTCGAGCGTCCATACGTAGAGTCCCGGCCCAAAAGAAAACGGGCGCCCCCGAAGGAGCGCCCGCCATTCAGTCCGGAAACCTAAGGCCTATTTGGCATCAAGCTTCGTGATCTTCGTGCCTTCGATGCTCAGGCCGGCCATCAGGCCCTTCTGGTCGAAGATGAACGCATAGGCGTCATCCTGCAGCGTCGAGGTCGAGAGGTTCTCGGCAACACCGGCATTCACCAGCACGACCGTTGGGCCGACGCCGATTTCCCAGCCGTCCGAATCTTCGACATATTTCACGGCATCATCATTCATCAGGAACACGGCATAGCCGTACTGCTGCGCGCCGGCCTGAAGGCCCCACGAGCCGGTGAACGTGCTGTAGTAATCCTGGACGGCGCCACCACGGCGCATTTCGCCTTCACCATAAGCACCGCCAACACCCAGACCGGCCTTGACGATCGACGGGAAGATCAGCACGGCGCGCGATTTCGCCGCGATGGCCTTTGCGGCCGCGTTTTCAGAGGTCAGCTTGTTAAGCGCCAGCTGGCTTTGCGAATCGATATCTGCGCGGCTGACTTCATCCGGCATGCTTGTGCAGGCAGTTGTCAGGACGGGCGCGCCAACCACGAGGCAGGCAGCGAGCAGGGCGGAACGGAATTTTGACATTGAGGTATCTCCTTTGTCGGCACACATGCCGTAGGCAGTCACTACGCTGAAGACTCGCCAAGGTTCCGGGACATGCACAGCTGACGCAGCGTCCTGTCTGGACGGGGGGGATATCGCGCGCTAGCTGGTAAGCCATGAAAACCCGCATCTATCCGCTCGAAGGCGTCCGCAATTTCCGTGATTTCGGCGGCTACACCTCCCGCTACGGAGGCACGGTGAAGCCGGGTCTCCTGTTCCGCTCCGGCCATTATGGCGAGGCCTCACCGGCAGATATCGCGGTGATCGAAGCGCTCGGCATCGCCTTGCAGGCAGACCTGCGCCGCCCTGATGAACGCGAGAAACAGCCGGGCCGATGGTCCGCTCCCAACACGATCACCCATGATGGCGGCCGCGAGACAGAGGCCCCGCACACGCGCTTCCTGCAGGAAGTCGAAGTCAACGCCGAGGCGGCCGACGGCTGGATGAACACCTATTACCAGCTGGCCCCCTACAAGGCCCACCATACCGAAATGTTTGCCGACTGGTTCCGCGAACTGGCCGCCCTGGACGGCGAACAGGCGGGCCTCGTCAATTGCGCGGCCGGCAAGGATCGCACCGGCATCCTCTGCGCCCTCACGCATCATGTCCTGGGTGTCAGCGAGGCAGACATTCGCGAGGATTACGAGCTCACCAACAAGGCCGTGAATGTCTCGCTCTTCCTTCCGGACGCAGCGAAATATTTCAACGACATGCTGGGCAAGCACCACGACACCGAAGTCTACCGTCCCTTCCTTGGCGTGCGCCTGCGCTATCTCGAAACGGCCATCGCCACGATGAACGCCGAATCCGGCTCCATCGACGCCTACCTCATCGACACGCTCGGTGTGGACGAGGCCATGCAGAAGGCGATTCGGGACCGGCTGATCGAAGCTTGATACCGCCCAGCGAAGCGCTCATCCTGAGCGAAGGCGAAGGACGAGCGCGATTTCACTGCCGATGCGGCATCTCATGGCAGGTGGCGGGAGACTCCCCATTGCCCCCGCGCCTGCGAAGCCGCTAATGTCCCCGCGATGAGCGAATCTGAAACCCCTGAGCGCGACGACCAGACCTTCTCCATGTTCGGAGAGGAAGAGGTTGGCGCGAAGCCCAAGGCCTATCAGGTTCTCGCCCGCAAATACCGGCCCCGCCTCTTCACCGACCTGATCGGCCAGGAGGCCATGGTCCGCACGCTCTCGAACGCGTTCGAGACGGGCCGCATTGCCCATGCCTTCATGCTCACTGGCGTGCGCGGCGTCGGCAAGACCACCACGGCGCGCCTGCTCGCCCGCGGCCTCAACTATACGCGCGAGGGCCACGACGCCCCGTCCATCCATCTCGACCCGCCCGGCGACCATTGCGAGGCCATCATGGCCAGCCGCCACCCGGATGTGCTGGAACTCGATGCCGCCTCCCGCACAGGCGTCGCCGACATGCGCGACCTCTTGGACGGCGCCCGCTACGCCCCGGTCTCGGCCCGTTATAAAGTCTACATCATCGATGAAGTGCACATGCTGTCGACCGCCGCGTTCAACGCGCTGCTGAAGACGCTGGAAGAGCCGCCGCCGCATGTGAAGTTCATCTTCGCCACTACGGAAATCCGCAAGGTGCCGGTTACGGTCCTGTCGCGCTGCCAGCGGTTTGACCTGAAGCGGCTCGATTCGGTGGAGCTTGCCGCTCACCTCAAGCGCATCGCCGACCGCGAAGGCGCCAAGGTCTCCGAAGAGGGCCTCGCCCTCATTTCGCGCGCCGCCGAGGGTTCGGTGCGCGATGCGCTCTCCATTCTCGATCAGGCCATCGTCCAGACCATGGATGGCGGCGAGGTCACCGGCCCGGCCGTGCGCGACATGCTCGGCCTTGGCGACCGGGGCCGCCTGCTCGATGCCTTCAGCTTCGCCATCAATGGCGATGCCAAGGCCGCCCTCACCGAGATCAAGGACCAGGTCCATGCCGGGGCTGACCCGTCTGTCATCCTGAAGGACCTGATGGACATTGCTGCAGACGTTGCCGTCGCGCAGGCCACTGGCGGCGACTACGATCCCGGTGGCCCGGCCGACTGGACTGCCCGCACGCAGGCCCTCGCGCAGAAGCTGACGCCGGCGCAGGCGTCGCGCTGCTGGCAGATCCTGCTCTCCGGCTTCAATGATTTACAGACCGCGCCAGACACGGCGACGGCGCTGAACATGGTGCTGCTGCGCCTCACGGCGGCCTGCAGCCTGCCTTCCCCTGAGGAGGCCGCGCGCCTCATCGCCAGCGGAGGCACAGATTCGCCGGGAAAGTCTGACGCCCCCCCTGAGGCGCCGCACCATCCCGGCGGCATCACAAGCTTTGCCGATATTATCGCCTGCCTCGACGAGCTGCGCGAAGTGAACCTGCAGGTCGAACTCGAGAAATACGTCCGCCCCGGCAAGATCACCCCCGGCCTGCTCCAGTGCGAACTGGAGCCCGGCGCTCCGGCAGACCTGCTGGCCCGCCTGAAGAAATTCCTCGAGAACGAAACCGACATGGACTGGGTGGTGGAGCGCGTCTCCGGCGGCGGCGAGACCGTGCGCCAGACCGAAATCCGCACCCGCGAGGAACGCTTCGCCTCCGCCGCTGCCCATCCGTCCGTCGCCGAGGCGCTGGCCAGCCTGCCGGGCGCAGTGATTGTGGATGTGATCGAGCCCGAACCGCTTGAATCCGGGCCTGCGGGTGACAATGTCATCCAGCTCGCCGCCCGGCGCTAATAACAGGAGGATTGCGATGAAAGACCTCGCGAAGATCATGCAGCAGGCCCAGGAAATGCAGGCCAAGATGCAGGAGGCCCAGGCCAAGATCGAAGCCACCGAGGCCGATGGCGTCGCTGGCGCAGGCCTCGTGCGCATCCGCCTGAAGGGCAAGGGCGACCTGATCTCCGTCCAGATCGACCCGTCCCTGATGAGCGACGATCCGGAAATCCTCGAAGACCTGCTCAAAGCCGCCCATTCCGATGCCCGCAAGCGCCTCGACGAAGCCATGGAAGACGCCATGAAGGCCGCCACTCAGGGCCTCGGCGGCGGCATGCTCCCCGGCTTCAAGCTGCCGTTCTGATCACAGCATATGTCCCAACGCTCCGCTGGTCCTGAACTACTTCGCCTGATCGAGCTGATGGCCCGGCTGCCCGGCTTTGGCCCGCGCTCGGCCCGGCGCGCTGTGCTGTTCCTGCTGAAGCGCAAGGACCAGATGCTGCTGCCCCTCGCCGATGCCCTGCGCGACGCCGGCGAAAAGATCGACCGCTGCGAGATCTGCGGGAATTTCGACACGGTCCAGCCCTGCGCTGTCTGCCAGGCCGATGGCCGCGACGATGGCGTGATCTGTGTTGTGGAAGACGTGCCGGACCTCTGGGCGCTGGAGCGCGGCGGGGCTTTCCGGGGACGCTACCACGTGCTCGGCGGCGTGCTGTCAGCGATTGATGGCATCGGCCCGGACGATCTTCACATCGGGCCGCTGGTCGGCCGCGTTGAAGCCGGCGGCATTCGCGAAGTGATCCTCGCCCTCAACGCCACAGTCGACGGGCAGACAACGGCCCATTATGTCGCCGACATGCTCGAAGGAACGGGCGTTGAAGTGACGCGGCTGGCACATGGTGTGCCGGTTGGCGGCGAGCTGGACCATCTGGACGACGGCACGCTGGCCGCCGCCCTGAGGTCACGCCGGGACGTCAAGCGCTAGGCGCTATTCGGCAACGTCCACCCGGAAGATGCCGTCCATGTCCTTGGTCGCGATATAGAGGTGGCCGTCGGGCCCCTGGATCACGTCGCGGATCGGGTATTCGCCATCGAACAGGTCTTCCCGGCCGGCGACCTTGCCGTCCTCCATGTCGATGCGCACCAGTTTGAGGCCTGCCGGGCCGTTCATGCCGCCGGTGAACATATCGCCCTTCCAGCCCGGATAGACATCGCTGGTCAGCTTGGTGAGGCCTGACGGGGCGATGGATGGCACCCAATAGGTCAGCGGCTGTTCCATGCCTTCGGCTTCGGTCTGGTCGGTGATGATCGTGCCGTCATAGTCGACGCCATAGGTGATCTTGGGCCAGCCATAATTGGCGCCCTTCCTGATGATGTTGAACTCGTCGCCACCCTTCGGGCCATGCTCTGTCTCGTAGAGCGTGTCCGTCTCGGCGTCGTAGTAGAGGCCCTGCTCATTGCGGTGGCCATAGGACCAGACCGCCGGATTGCCGACCGCGCCATCGGCGAACGGATTGTCGGCCGGGATGCTGCCATCCTTGTTGATGCGGATGATGGAGCCGTGCGTGATCTTGGGGTCCTGCGCCATTTCCATGTATTTGAAGCCCTCACCGAGCGTCGCATAGAGCGTGCCGTCGCTGGCGAACTGGAGGCGCGAGCCGTAATGGTAGGCGGTGTCGCGGCGGTCGGCCCAGAAGATTTCGGTCACGTCTTCCAGCGCATTGCCGTCATCGCTGAGGCGGCCATGGATGATGGCCGCGCCATTGGCCGCGTCATCGCCCTTGGAATAGGAAATATAGACCTGCCGGTTGGTGGCGAAGTCCGGGTCCAGCGTGATGCCGAGATAGCCGGCCTGGCCTTCTGTATAGGCCTCCGGCAGGCCGCTGACCGGCACAGGCGTGCCTTCGCCGCCCGGCACGCGTTTCAGGCCGCCTTCCTTCTCCGTGAAGAGCAGGTCGCCATTCGGCAGGAAGGCCATGCCCCACGGGAATTCGGCCTCGGTGACGACCGGGGTGAGTTTCAGTTTGACGTCGCTGCTGACGGTCGGCGTGTTTTCGGCGGCGCTGCCGCAGGCGGCGAGGAGGAGGCTGGCCGCGAGGCCTGTTATTGAAAGGCGCATGGGAACCCGGATCCTTGTTCTGGAATGTTACAGACAGGATAGTCTGCTGCGGCTGTGGGACCAAACAAAAAAGGGGCAGCTCTTGCGAGCTGCCCCCAGTTGAAGAACGGGGCGGGTCTTGAGGCCCGCGCCGTTATCGGTTTGACCTACCAGGACTTCCGGAGCGTGATGCCGTAAAGGGCAGGCTCGGTCAGGAAGACGTTGGTGAACAGGCCCGAGCTGTCATCGGTCAGGTAAGCACCCGTGATGACTTCCTCGTCTGTCAGGTTCTTGGCGAAGGCTTCGACAGCCCAGCCGCTGACATCATTGTTCAGCACGACTGCGAGGTTGACGTTCGACCAGCTGTCGAGTTGGTCGCGCTGTGTGTTGAAGATACGGCTGTAGCTTTCACCCTGAAGGTAATAGTCGCCGCGGATGGTCAGATCCCAATCCGAATTGCCTAGGGCCTGGAACGTGTATTCCGCAGCCAGGTTCAGCGTGTACTCAGGTGAGCCCGGCAGCTTGTTGCCGTCTGCGTCCTTGGAGATGCCGTCAAATGGCGTCAGGCCTCCGATAGTAACGGTATTGCCGCTGCCATCGACGTACGTGATGTCAGGCACACCCAACACCGCAGCAGCAACTGCGTTATCAGTTGCTGCGTTGCCGCTGCCGCCCGTGGTGCCGTTGACGGAATCATAGATACCTGCGGCCAGTGCGCCATTACAAATGCCGCGAGTTGAACCATTGGCCAGTGCACTGCCGGCGATTGCGCCGAGAACGGTTGCATAGCCCTGAGCCGACACGACGCAGTTCGAATAGCTTGCTGCGTTCTTGATGGCGACAAAGTTCGGGTTGCCAGCTGTCCGGTCAAGCACGTCGATGCTGGCCGTGTCTTTCAGTTCGGCCTTGAGCAGGCCGAGGTTGGCGGTCAGCAGCCAGTTGTCTGCTGGTGTCCAGAGGTACTCGATTTCAAGACCCGACAGTTTGGCATCGACGTTGAAGTTCGCCGAGGTGCGGTTCACGATCTGCGTGATCTGATAGCCCTGGTAGTCGTAGTTGAAGGCGCTCAGGTTCAGAGACTGTGTGTTGTTCGCAAACGTGTTCTTCGTACCGATTTCAAACGCGTTGACGAATTCCGGCTCGAAGGTCGCCGGGAACAGGTTCGAACCAGCAGGCTGTGGTGGGTTCAGACCGCCACCCTTGTAGCCTTTTGCGTACGAACCATAGATCAGCGTGGCGTCCGTGAAGCTGAGGACAGGCGACCAGTCGAGGCCGATCCGGCCAGTGGTTTCCTGGAAGTCTGCTTTAAGCACACCGGTTGGCACCAGAGGATCACCGTTCTGCACGGCTGGATACGCAAAGGTCGGCGTGAACAGGGCTGTTGGAACAACGTCCTGCTCTTTCTGGTCGTCGGTGTACCGCAGGCCGAGCGTGAACTTCAGCGTATCGGTCACATCGTAATAGGCTTCGCCAAAGAAGGCCGTCGATTTCAGACGGTAAGGCGACAGCGACCGGTAATAGTTGCCGCTGTCATTGGCGGGAACGCCTGTGAACAGCGTTGCCGTGCCATCTGACTGGGCGATCGGAACGGCTCCGCAGAAGATGCCGGGCAGCTGGTTGCCACCAACGACCGGGCAGGTCGAGCCAGCTGGCACAATTCCTAGGCCCACGAGGGCATTGTTGAGTTGCGTCAGGCCGGTGAGGCCGTTCGAAAGCACGTAGTAGCCCGCAAACGGATCCTGCGGATCAATCGCTTCACCATCGACATAGATGCCGCCGAGGTTGAAGTTGAACTTGCCGTCGAAGTTCGACTGCAAGCGGATTTCCTGCGTGAACGTCTCTGTCTGGCCACCCGAGAGATCGAATGTGGTCAGGAAGTTCGACGTGCCGAGCTCTGGGTCGGTCACAAAGCCGCCAGGGAAGAGCGCGTTGTATAGCGCAGCTGCAGGCCCAGCTCCGGTGAGGTCGTTGAAAGGCACATCCGGCACGGTGCGGTTATAGTCCTGCACCGAGTATTGCGACGAGTTCTGTTTGCTGGTCAGCGAGGTGACTTTGAGGTTGTCCGTCAGGTCGAGTTCCAGCTTCAGCGTGTAGATGTCCTGCTTCGCCTTGTAGAGACCGTCATTGAAAGACTCGATGCGGCGCAGGTCCTTGTCGAGCGGAGACGTGTAGACGTCGCCGTTCAGAAGGCCCGATGCGATGGCGAGGCCGCCTGCAAGGGTCGAAGCCGAGTTGGTTTTCTCATAACTCTGGTCGAGGGGCGCATCGACGCAACCGAGCGATGTGACGAGCGTGTCGAGACCCGTGATCGGGATGCCGGCATAGCTCGTCTTGGTCGGATCTTTCTTACAAAGTTCCTTGCCCGAGCGGAGGCGGTTGTCGTCTTCTTCGAAGTGGTCGTAGGACAGCCAGCCGCGGAAGTTCTCGGTTGGTTCGAAGCCGAGTGTCGCGCGGATCGAGCGGACGTCACGGCCATCGATGTCATTGCCCGTGACGGTGTTTGTCACGTAGCCATCGCGGGTCGTGTAGGCACCGGCAACGCGCAGGGCCAGCTTCTCGCCGAGTGGCACGTTGACCATGCCCTGGATTTTCTGGGTGTTGAAGTTACCGGCGGTCAGCGCGATATTGCCCTGGAATTCCTCGAACACAGGTTTGGCAGTGATGATGTTCACCACACCGCCCGTTGCGTTCCGGCCGTAAAGCGTACCTTGCGGGCCGCGCAGAACTTCGACGCGTTCAATGTCGAAATATTCCTGCTCGAGCAGGAAGCCGGCGCCAAGTGGCACGTCGTTCTGGTGGATACCCACACCGTTATCCGAAGACTGTGCGACGGCGTCGTTACCGATGCCGCGGATCTTGAAGTTGGCGCCCGTGAAGTTGCCCTTGGTGAACGAGACGTTCGGGACGGCTTTCACGAGGTCGGCGCCGCCGGTCAGCTGCAGGCGGTTGATGGCGTCTTCATCGAACGCCGAAACGGCGATCGGAACATCCTGGATGGACTGTTCTGTTTTCTGGGTTGTCACCGTGACCGTAGCCAGCGTGCGCGTGGATTCCGGTGCGTCGTCTTCCTGGGCCCAAGCGCCCTGAGCGAACAGTCCGATTGCGAGCACCGAAGCGCCAGCAAACAAGACGGTTTTCGAGTCTGTTTTGCGAGTCATTCTAAATTTTCCTCCCCTCGGGCCTGTCGGGATGGCAAGCCGCGATTTATCTGATTTTGATGAGCGTCCTCTTTGGCGGGACTACTTCATTGATCATCAGAAATTGAGTGAGGCCCCCTTGTCAACAGATTTGCATGGCCCCCATGCATTTGGTGTGACGCAGGTGTCATAAATGTAACGCTGCCGCTTGGCCCCATACCTACAGGCTGTTACAGGCGATCCATGATAGACAAGAACACATCCGCACTCGTGCTTTTCTCCGGGGGACAGGATTCTGCAACCTGCCTTGCCGTCGCGTTATCCCGCTACGGCAGGGTCGAGACTCTGGGCTTCGATTATGGCCAGCGCCACCGTGTGGAGCTGGAATGCCGGACGCGTTTCATCGATTCGATTCGCGCGCAGTTTCCCGAATGGGGCGAGCGCCTCGGCGTGGACCACATGCTGGACGCGAGCGTGCTGAAGTCGCTGGGCGAAAGCGCCATGACCGACGACGTCGCCATCGAGATGACCGAGGCGGGCCTGCCGTCGACTTTCGTGCCGGGTCGTAACCTGCTTTTCTTCACGCTGGCGGGGGCTTTGGCCTATCGCCGAGGCCTCGACGTGCTGGTCGGCGGCATGTGCGAAACGGACTATTCCGGCTATCCCGACTGCCGCGCGGCCACGCTTGCGGCGCAGGAGCAGACGCTCCAGCTCGGGCTCGATTCCACGGTCCGGATCGAGACGCCGCTGATGTATGTCGACAAGGCGGGCACATGGGCGCTGGCCGAGGAGATTGGCGGTCAGGCGCTTGTCGATCTGGTCACGGAAGAGACCCACACCTGCTACCTGGGTGACCGCACGCACCGGCATGAATGGGGCTATGGTTGCGGCACATGCCCGGCCTGCGAACTGCGCTCCAGTGGCTGGCAGCGCTGGAAGGCCGGCGCATGACCTGGACCGTCAAGGAGGCCTATTACACGCTTCAGGGCGAAGGCGCGCAATCGGGCCGGGCGGCCGTTTTCCTGCGATTTGCCGGATGCAACTTGTGGTCGGGCCTTGAGCGTGACCGCGAAAAAGCCGTCTGCCGGTTTTGCGATACCGACTTTGTCGGCACGAATGGCGTCAATGGCGGCAAGTTCCGCGCGGCGGAAGACCTTGCAGCCCATGTGAAGGCGATCTGGGAAGCCGAGGCTGGCGAGGCGGGCCCGCGCTACGTTGTCTGCACGGGCGGCGAGCCGCTACTGCAGCTCGATGCGCCCCTCATCGCCGCGCTCAAGGCGCAAGGGTTCGAGATCGGCGTCGAGACGAATGGCACGATTGCCGCGCCTGAAGGCCTAGACTGGATATGCGTCAGCCCGAAGGCCAATGCGCCCCTGGTGCAGACCAGCGGCAGCGAGCTGAAACTGGTCTATCCGCAGGACGAGGCCGAAGCGCAGCCCGAACAGTTCTCGAAACTGGACTTTTCGCACTTTTTCCTGCAACCGAAGGACGACCCGGACCAGGCCCGAAATATTCAGGCCGCGACGACCTATTGTATGAAGAATCCCCAATGGCGACTGAGCTTGCAAACGCACAAACTGATCGGGCTTCCCTGAGCGTGGAAGGCCGCGTCTTCGAGATCACCAAAGCGGTGACTTTCGAGGCGGCGCACTTCATGGGCGGCAAGCCCGAAGGCCATCCCTATCGCAATGTCCACGGGCATTCCTTCCGTCTGGAAGCCACGGTGGCCGGCAAGGTCAAGCCGGGTGAGCAATGGGTTGAGGATTTCTCGCATCTCACAGCGACGCTCGAGGCCACGGCTGCGAAGCTGGACCACAAGCTGCTGAACGAGATTGAAGGCCTGGACGTGCCGACCCTGGAGCGCATCTGCCTCTGGGCGGCGGCTGACCTGGCGCCGGGCCTGCCGGGCCTAACCCGCGTTGCGGTGGCCCGGCCAAGCCTCAATGAGCGCTGCGAACTGGTCCTCTAGGACTCGATGTCAGTCGAGGTCGTCCCGACCAGTCCTTTTGCAAACTTGCGGGCGAACCGGTTGGATGCCCTACCAGCGTCCTGCCAAGTTGTCAGGCCAGCCTGCCGGAGATCGGTTTCGAACCAGTCATAGGTCAGATTGCCCATTTCCTGGCCGTTGGCATCGAAGGCCGTCGCTGAGAGCTTCATTCCGCCGATGCTGACAGACGCGCCATAGTCGAGGCCCGGCTTGTCGCCGAGCTGTTTGAACGTTGGCTTGTTCGGGGTGGCTTTTTCGATCGTGACGCTCACGCGCTCGACATTCAGGCCAGCGGCCTTGAATTCGCGCATCAGGTCTTCCTTCACCGAGTCGGCAAGATAGGTGCCTTCACGTGCGCCATAATCTTCCTGGAGTTTTTCCTGAAAGTCGGTCGAGTAACCAACGTCGATTTCAGTCGCCAGCGCGGCGGGCGTTGCAAGCAGGGCGAAAGAGGCGGCAGCAAGTAGGTATTTCATGGGATCATTCTCCTGAATTGTCCTCATGATCAACGTAGCATGCTGCCGCCTGTTCCTGAAGTCACGGGGCTGTGAAGCCAGCGTCAGACCGTATCAACAAAGACGATCTCGGCATCCTCTACGCCTTCCAGCGTGAGGGTCTCGGCCCCGGTAACGGCAACGCCGTCGCGGGCTTTGAGCGTTTCGCCGTTCAGCGTCACCGATCCGGCGGCCAGGACGAGATAGCCGTGGCGGCCTGCGGTCACTTCATAGGTCAGCTTTTCGCCGGCCTTGAGGGTCGCACCGAGCACCTTGGCATCCTGGTTGATGACAAGGCTGTCCTTGTCGCCGTCACCGGAGGCGAGCAGGGCCCAGCTGCCAGAGCGTTCGCCCTTGGGAAACTTGCGGGCGCCCCAATTGGGCTTGCCGCCGGCCGAGCGTGGCTGGATCCAGATCTGGAACAGGGTCGTCTTTTCGTCTTCCTCGTTCCATTCCGCATGCTGGATACCGCTGCCGGCACTCATCACCTGAACGTCGCCAGCTTCGGTGCGGCCATGATTGCCCATCGAATCCTTGTGGGTGATCGCGCCGTTGCGCACATAGGTAATGATCTCCATGGATTGGTGACCATGGGGCGGGAAGCCGGTATGCGGCTCGATCGTGTCATCGTTCCAGACGCGCAGGGCGCCTTCGCCCATGCGGCGTGGGTCGTGATAGCCCGAGAAGGAGAAGTGGTAGTTGGCGTTGAGCCACTCGTTCCTGAAGCGGCCCAGGTTTTCAAAGCGTCGAATGTCAATCATCGGAAAGCTCCATCCGTATAAGTGTTCGTGTTGGGACCTATATGGCATGGCCAGAAATCCCGTGTAGGGCGGGCGGTGGATCACATTTATGCGTTTTGCGCATGACTGGACGGCGCCGCGAAAACGCCTACCTGTTGCGCCATGCTCCCGCTCGTTCATCATCCTGACTATGACGCCCGCACCGTGCCGGACGACCATCGCTTCCCCATGCGCAAATACGCGCTGGTGGCGGATATGCTCCGCGCGGCGGGCCATGACTTCATCGAGCCGCTGCTGGCGCCGGAGGCCTGGCTGCACCTGGCGCACGACCCGGCCTATGTCGGCGCCATTCTCGGCCAGACGCTGGACGCGAAGGCCGCCCGCAGGATCGGCTTCGAGATCACGCCCGCGATTGCCCGGCGGTCGCGCGCCGCTGTCGGCGGCACCTGCCTTGCCGCGCGGCTGGCGCTGGAACACGGCGCCGCAGTGAACCTCGCCGGCGGCAGCCACCATGCAGGGCCCAAAGGCGGCGCGGGTTTCTGCGTGTTCAATGATGTCGCCGTGGCGGCTCTGCTGCTTTTGCAGGAAGGCGCCGTGCGCCGCGTTGCCGTGGTCGATTGCGATGTGCACCATGGGGACGGCACCGCGCTGATCCTGGGTGCCGAGCCGCGCGCCTTCACCGCCTCGCTGCATTGCGAACAGAACTGGCCCCGCGAAAAGCCGCCCTCTGATCTTGATATCGGCCTGCCGAAGGGCACGGACGATGCGGCCTATTTCGCCGCGCTGGAAACGCTCGTTGGCGAAGCGCTGGCCAGCCAGCCGGACCTCGTCTTCTACAATGCGGGGGTCGACCCGCATGTTGATGACCGCCTCGGCCTGCTCAGCCTAAGCGATGAGGGGCTCGCCGCCCGCGACCGCTACGTGGCCGAGGCGTGCGCTTCATATGGTGTTCCGCTCTGCGCCGTCCTCGGCGGCGGCTACAGTTCCGACGCCAGCGCCGTCGCCCGGCGGCATTGCGGCTTGGTGGAAAGCTTCTTGGCAACGCGCGTCTCACGGCCCTAGATCGCCGCGACGATCAGGCGGGACATCCATGGCAGACGGCATAGGCTTTGAAGGCGCGATCGTTTTGGGCAATACGACGCTGTCTGAAGCGGTGGCGGGTGTTGGTGATCTTGCATCCCGGTTCGTGCACTATCCCGGCAGTCAGCAGGTCACGTTATGGCTGCCGCAGGACGGCTATACGGGTTACAGCACCTTCCGCATTCTTGGCCCCGGCGGGGCTGTCATCGACGCGGCCGACGTCACGGCGCGCCTGAATGGACGAGTGCAAATTCTCATTGATACGTTCCCATGGCCGCCCGGCACCTACCACATCGAGATCCACCATACCGATGGCTGGTGCCATGTCCTGCCGCTCGAGAAGCTGGAAGCAGGCATCGCACCACCCCCTGAACCCAAGCCAGAGCCGAAGCCCTCGACCGGACCCATCGTCTACCGCGATGGTTTTGGAAACATCCTTCCGGACGAGGACCTTGAGCTGCGGGCGCGCGTGCTGGGGCGAATGGTTTCGCAGTTTGGTCGGCATCTTGAGTTCGACGGCAATGCCCGCGCCGCAACCATCACCTATGTCGACGGCGATATTCGTATCCCTTTTCCCCACGAGATGTGTACTGGCCGGGTCCATTTCAGCATTGACCTGCCGTCGCCGGATCGGTGGGAAAGCGTGACGGGCCGTCCGCTCGCAGAGCGCGAGTCCATCATTGCCTTCGTTGCCGCGGAAACACAGCGTCGGCAGGCCAGCAGCTGGTCGTTCGAGATTTACGACGACCGTATCGACTTCATCAGCTAGGCCTTCGCACACCGCCTCTTGCTCCGACTCACGCGAGCCGCCACAACACAATCCATGCCGACCAGCCCCCAACTCGATGAAGCCCGTGCGATCCTGCAGCGCGTCTATGGCTTCAAGGCCTTTCGCGGTCTTCAGGAAGACGTGATCAGCGATGTGCTTGAGGGCCGTGACGCGCTCGCCGTGCTGCCGACCGGTGGCGGCAAGTCACTCTGCTACCAGATACCGGCGCTGATCCGGCCCGGCTGCGCCATTGTCGTGTCGCCGCTGATCGCGCTGATGTCTGACCAGGTCGACGCGCTGAAACAGGTCGGCGTGCGGGCCGAGCGGCTGGACAGCTCGATGGATTTCAATGCGCGCACCGAGGCGCTGAACGCCGCGCAGCGCGGCGAGATGGACCTGCTTTATGTGTCGCCGGAAGGCCTTGGTACCGGCCTCGCCCAGCGCCTTGCGGGCATGGGCGTGTCGCTGATCGCCGTCGACGAGGCGCACTGCGTCAGCCAGTGGGGCCATGACTTCCGGCCGGACTATCGCGCCCTTGGCCGGTTGCGCGAACTCTTCCCCGGCGTGCCGCGCCTCGCCGTGACCGCCACCGCTGACACACGCACGCGGGACGACATCCTCGCCCAGCTTCAGCTGACCGAACCCGCCCTCCATGTGGCGAGCTTTGACCGCCCTAACCTGACGCTCTCGGCCGAGCCGAAGGGCGGCGGTCGCACGGCGCGTGTGGTTCAGCTGGTCAAGGCGCGCGGCGGGGTCTCGGGCATCGTCTACGCCGCCACACGCAAGGGCACCGAAGACGTGGCCGAGGCGCTGGAACGGGCAGGCATTCCTGCGCTCGCCTATCATGCGGGTCTCGACGCGGAAGTGCGCTCCGAGCGCCAGCGGCGGTTCCTGCTGGAAGAGGGCCTGGTCATGTGCGCCACGGTCGCTTTCGGCATGGGCGTCGACAAGCCGGATGTGCGTTTCGTGATCCATGCCGATCCGCCAAAGACGCTGGAAGCCTATTGGCAGGAAGTCGGCCGGGCAGGGCGCGACGGTGAACCTGCTGAAGGCATTGCGCTTTACGGCCCGTCCGACATGGCGCGCTCCCTCTCGTGGACGCATCAGGGCGATGCGCCGGAAGAGGTCAAACGCGTCCAGCTGACCAAGACGCGGCAACTGTTCGCCTTCTTCAATGGTGATGAATGCCGGCGCGGCGCGGTGCGGCGCTATTTCGGCGAAGAGAAGGTCGAGCCCTGCGGCGTCTGCGATGTTTGCACGGCCGAGCCGGGGCAGGCGCATGACGCCACCCGCTGGGCCCAGATGGCGGTCTCGGCGGTCATCCGCTGCGGTCAGAAAGTGGGCCGGGGACGGCTCGTGCTGCACCTGATGGGCACCACGAAAGACGGCTTCGACGAACAGCTTTCCACCCAGTCCACGTTCGGTGTCGGCAAGGACCTGCCCAAGGCGGGCTGGGACCGCGTGTTCGATGCGCTCCTGTTCGATGGCCTGCTGGCCGAGGGCGGCGATATCATGCGCCCGTCCATCATCGTGCCGGATGGCGAGGCGGCCCGCGCCCTGTTCCGGGGCGAGCGCACGCTCATGCTGCGCGAGGATGTGGCCGCCGCCCGCAAGAAACCCGCGAAGGGTCGCTCCGTGGCCTCTGCGGCTGCCGTCGCCGACCTCTCAGGCCGCGACCAAGACCTGTTCGATGCCCTGCGAACGTGGCGTACCGATACGGCCAAGGCGCGCGGCGTGCCGCCCTACGTCATCTTCCATGACCGCACCCTCGCCGAAATCGCCCGCGAACGCCCGGCCAACCCCGATGCCCTTCGCCAGATCAGCGGCGTCGGCGAAAAAAAGGCCCAGCGCTACGCCGAAGACGTCGCAAGGATTATTGCTGAAGCGGCTTGAGGGCTGAATCCCACAATCCAGCAAAAACAGCGTTTTCCACGGGTTTAACCTCTCCAGCCTTGACCCGGGCGCCGTGGCGCCTCACCTATGGTGCCAATCGAATATCCCTCTGCCGGAGATGACATGTCCCCTTATTCACGCCTTGACGACGAAGAAGCCGAAAGCCCGCCAATGGGCGAGCCGAATGCGTTCCTTGAAGAAGCCCTCTTCAAGGCCCGCACCATCCTGCTGACCGGCGGGATCGACTTCAAACAGGCCAAGCGCGTCTGCGAGCGCCTTCTGGCGCTGTCTTCGGAGAGCAATGACCCGATCCTGCTCGTGATTTCCTCGCCCGGCGGCCATGTCGAGAGCGGCGACATGATCCACGACATGATCAAATTTGTCGGCGCCCCGGTGAAAATCCTCGGTACTGGCTGGGTCGCTTCGGCTGGCGCGCTGATCTATTCGGCCGCCAAGAAAGAAAACCGCTACGCGCTCAAGAACACCCGCTTCCTGCTTCATGAACCGCGCGGCGGCGTTGGCGGCCAGGCGACGGACGTGGAAATCCAGGCGCGCGAAATCATCAAGATGCGCGAACGCCTGAACCAGATTTTCGCCGATGCCACGGGCAAGAGCCTCGACCAGATCAAGAAGGACACAGACCGTGACTTCTGGATGAGCGCCGAGGAAGCCGTGGAATATGGCCTCGTGAGCAAGATCGTCACCCATCGCGGCGAGATCAAATAGGCAGCGAACGGGCCGCAACGCCCCCTCTGCAGACCTGAAGAACGCCCGGGCCATAGGTCCGGGCGTTCCTGCATCCGGCCCCCGGTTTACTTTCCGTTAGGGATACGTTTGCGGCGCGTAAACGATTTTGGCGGAAGGTCGCATCCTTAACGGTTGAGGGACGCGTCTTAAGCAATGCCGGTGCGTATAGAGGATATTGCGGTCGCCATCCGTCCCATCGATGCCGAGACCTCCGCCTCGGCTGCGCTGGGCCTCTTCCTGTCGGATTCCTCGCTTTTTGCCCTGCCCATCGTGGTCAATGGCGCCGCGCTCGGCCATGTCACGCGCGCCGGCCTGGCAGAGATCATGGCCGGCCCCGGCGGCCGGGACATCTATGCCGCGCGCTGCATCACCAATTTCATGACGCCCAATCCGGTGATGGTCGAAGCGGGCACATCCGTTGCCCTGATCGCCAAGCTTGCCGCTGACGGAAATACGTCGGCGCTGACAGATGGCGTGATCGTCATTCATGAGGGGCGCTATAGCGGCCTTGCCAGCCCGGCGGCGATCCTCTCGGCAGTGGCGCAGGAAAATGCCCAGCGCGCGCGTGCCATGCAGGCGGCCGGCAAGCGGCTTGCGCAGGCCCGGGCCAGCGCGTTGGACGTGGCCCGCGACAAGTCACACTTCCTTGCGTTTCTCAGCCATGAAATCCGCACGCCGCTGACCGGTATTCTGGGCGTTGCCGACATATTGCAGGACAGCGTATCCGGCGCCGAACCGCGCCGCCTGGCCCGCACGATCAGCGAGAGCGGCAACCATCTCGACCGCCTGCTGGGCGACCTGCTCGACCTGTCGCGCCTTGAGGCCGGCAAGCTGACGGTCAACCCATTGCCGTTCGACCTGCACGAATTTGCCGCCGAGGCGCGCGACCTCTGGCAGTCGCGCATTGCCGGAAAACGGCTGGACCTGCGTATCCAGGTGGAGTCCAGCAGCGTGATGCGGATCGAAGCCGATGCCATGCGCATCCGCCAGATCCTGTTCAATCTGATGAGCAATGCGCTGAAATTCACCGAGCAGGGCCATGTCAGCGTCGTGCTCGCCACGGCCGAAACGGCGCGCGAGCTGGCCCTCTGCATGACCGTCTCGGACACAGGCTGCGGTATCTCTGACAGCGACAAGGCCCGCATGTTCCAGGCATTCGAGCAAGCCAGCGCCACGACGGCCCAGACGCATGGTGGCTCGGGCCTTGGTCTCTCCATCGCCAAGGGACTGACGGCGCGCCTCGGCGGGAAGATCGCGCTGGCGGACAATCCGGGCGGCGGTTCCGTGTTCACGGTCACGCTGCCTGTGCTGCGGGCCGGGCCGCGTCTTGCCGCGCAGGCACCGCACAAGCCGCGCATGCGCAGCCTGACGCTGGGCCATATCCTGATTGCGGAAGACCATGCTGTCAGTGCGCTCGTCATGTCTCACGCGCTGAAAGCGGCCGGCTGGAAAGTCGATACTGTCGAGAATGGGGAAGCCGCCATCGTACGTGCACTGGCAGAGCCTTATCAGGCCATCCTCACCGATATTCACATGCCTGGGGGCAATGGCGAAATGGTCGTGCGCTCGCTGCGCCGCACCGCCGGGCCGAACCAGCAGACGCCCATCCTGGCGGTCACCGCTGACCTCAGCGCCGAGCGCCGCGCCGCCTGCGAGGCGGCAGGCTTTACGGCGCTGCTCGAAAAGCCGATCCGCCCGCGTGCGTTGGTGGCCACTCTGGCCGACGTATTGATGGCTGACGAGGACACCGGCTGGGAACTGGGCGCGAAACGGGCGTAAGGGTGTTTGACTGAGCCGGGCTGTGCGGGCGCTAATCGCCGGGGATCGAAGCATCCTTGCCAAGTGTGTCCTGGACGTAAAGCTTCGTTATCCACACGGTGACGACAATCAGGATCGGCGTAGCGAGAAGCACGCCCAAAGGCCCGAAGAGCATCCCAAAGGCAAGTATGGCCACAAGATTCAGGGCGGGTGGAATCGAGGCCGCCTTTTTCTGAATGATCGGGTAGATCAGATTGGCCTCAAGCTGTGAAATGACGAGATAGGCCGCCGCAGTGTACAGGGCGGTCATTGGACCAATGGTGAAAGCCAGCAATATACCGGGTATGGCCGCAATCAGCGGACCGACCGTCGGCACGAATTGCGCAAAGCCTGCCAGCAGTGCAAGCCCGATGAATGCCGGGATACCCAGAGCCCATAGCGCGATGGCGAGGAGAACGGTGATTATCATCATGTCGACCGTTATGCCCAACAGCCACTTTTTCAGTGCGAGCGCCGAGTAGTCGAGCGCTGCCCCCACCTTTTCATCGGGACCCTTGGGAATGAGGAGAAGCGCACCGCGGCGATAGACCGACGCGGAGCTCGTCAGAAATGCCGCAGTAAAGAAAACGAGCAGCGCCGTTGTTATTCCTGACGCTGCGGGTAAGGCAAAGCCACCGGCGCTGGAGATCATGTCAATCGCAGATCCGCCGCTATCACCTGATGTAAGATGCTGAATTTCGGAGACGACAGCAGCACCAATTGGGTTGCCTTGCAGCGTTTCCTTTGCCTGCTCCCAAGCCGACGGCAGACGATCAAATACGCCGGATAGCTCGGCGCTGAGCTGAGCGCCGAATAGCCAAAGAATACCTGTGAGGATGGCGATGATCAGCAGTGCGCCCAAGCCCAATGCGGCGCCCCGGGGCAGCGGCGCAACCTTCATCAAGGCATCCGCGACACCATGGACGGCAATTGCCAGCAGGACCGCAGCAAATCCAAGAAGGACGGCATCTTTGACGACCCAGAGGAACAGCGCGAGCGCGACCAGTAGAATCGTCAGTAATAGCCGCGCCGTGAAGCCCCATAACGTTGACGGGTCTCTGCCGCCGCTCACGTGATTTTCTTGTATACGGTGAGCCCCAGAATCAGCAGTACGACAAAGATGACCAATGCCACGGCGAACAGAAATATGGCGATATTTGCTGCGGCGCCAGCGAGACCACTAAATCCGAGAAGACCAGCCACTGCCGCGATGAGCAGAAATACGAGCGCTAATTTAATCATGGTAATGTCCCTGTTGTGTGAGCTGCCTCAGAAAAGCCAACGGGACGCCAAGGCTATTGTTCCCTGCAGGCATGACCTGCACGGGAAAGGGGCATTCCAAGACGTGTTGTATTATTGCAACACATTCCTTCGGGCAGACCCGCGCAAATCCAGAAAATTCTGGCCTTGAGATACACGTTGGTTAGCTTTTTCTTCTGAGATTCAGGGGAGGGCAGCATGGCCGACGATAATCAATCCACGGGACATTTCTGGTCGCGTTTTGCTTGGACCGTGGGCGTCCTTTCAGCGGTTCTCGGAATCTATGTCTTCGTCAATGACGAAATCCGCGGCCGGCTCTTTCCCGACCAGAACGCCGCGACCCGCGCCGATGTGAAGGAGCAGCTCCAGCTCAGCGAGGAGCGGATCGCGATGATCGTTCAGGCCTCCATCACGTCCGCCATGGCTGGCGCCGATGCCCGCGGCGAGAATGTGTCTGCCGATCAACAGGACAATTACGAAGCCGCGCTGACATCCCTGCTTGCGTCCGAAGACCCCACGCTGACCGACGCGCGGTTCCTGGCGGTTTCGGGGCAGGCCGAAGCAGCCGCCGAAAAACTGGTCACCACGGCTGAAACCTCCGGCGCGAGCGAAGCGATCCCGGCGCAGGGCCGCGCCGACCTGCTGCGCAATGCCGGCGATATCCTCGTGCCCTCCGACCCGGCCAAGGCGCTGGCCGCCTATCAAAAGGCGCTGGAACTCGACCCGGACAATCCAGTGCTGCAAACGCGGGTGAAGAAACTGAAGGCCGAAACGGCCGAGAAGAATGCGGTGAAGGCCATTCCGCGGGCGAAGTTCGAACTCTCCGGTCTGCAATTCGAATTCCAGGGATGTGAAAACCCGGAGGCGCCCAAATGCGTCCTGTCCGTGATGAACACGACGCCCGACACCGTGAATTTCTGGATCGGTTCATCCTCGGCCATCAATGAGCAGGGCCGGTGGCTGGACGACAAGGGCCGGAACATTGTCGCCTCTTCGCACTATACGTGGAACGTCCCCTCGCTTGAGGCCTCGCAGATTGAGGTGACCTATGATCGGTCAGCCAATATCTTCCAGCTGCTTCGCTTCGAATTCTACGTCAGGGATGTCCAGTTCAAAAAGGAATTCCGGGATATCGCCATTCGGGGCGGGCGGCAGGTCGATGTGCGGGCCATGCGCCCCGTCGATCCGGATCACCCGCAATACGCCTATGAAGTGGACAATGTCGAGGTCCATTTCCTTGGCTGTTCCAATCCCGACGCGCCGATATGCCGGTTCGACCTGACAAATACCGGCAATAGCGACCGTAAAATCTCGACCTATGGCGGACTGGCCTTTGACAGCCAGAGTCGGCAGCGAAAAGCGGCCCAGTCAGTCCTCAGCCTGACGGGCAAGTCGGACGGAGAGCTGCCGCCGGGAATCGTTACAAGCTGGGACGTGACCTTCCGGTCTGAGGCTGAATTCTTCCAGGCGTTCTGGCCTGATCTAAGTGTGGAATACGAGGCCTATCCCAGGGCATTCACAAACCTCAACCTGAGTGATGCGGAGCCGCCGGCCATCAAGGCGCTGCGGCGCGACGCGGCCTATGTGCCGGACGGCGTATTCAAGCTGGGGGACATGGAATTCATTTTCCTGGGCTGCGCCAACCCGGACAATCCGAAATGCGTTTTCGATGTGCGCAACCCCACCGACGAGACGGTCCGGTTCAGGGTGGACGGGGCCCGGGCGACCGATGAAGCCGGGGAGGAGAAAAAGTCCTCATCGAGCCTGGTGGAAATGAACGGCGAGAGGGAGGCCCGCATTCCGGCCGGCGTAACGACCAGTTTCGAAGTTGCCTTTCGCACCCCCATGTCGCGCATCAGCCAACTGGTTGTTCCCGTGACCGTGGGCGACAGCAACCACGATATCCGGTACGCCGACATCGCCCTGCAGGCGAATTGATCCATTGCGGAAGGAAAAGTGGTGGTTCGGGGGAGACTTGAACTCCCGACCTCGCGATTATGAGTCGGATCAGGACGAGAGCGACGATTAACTTTCGCAATAAAAACAACGCACTTATGATCTTTCGTGATCACAAGCTGACACGCAAAATCGTTCAGTTACACAGTTTGCGTGTCAGCTGCGTGCCAGTTTAAGCACGCCCGATAATCAATCGTGCGGTCGGATAAATCTACGATACCGCAGTGGTGCTTCTGCTTAATCCCTAAACCGGACTTAAAATCGATTGCTCTTGACCGCTTTGTCGAAAGGAGCAGACTTTATTCGAGCACAGAATAGTACGTCGTTGAGGTGAGTATTGGAACAGGGTGCGAGTCAATGCGAAAGTATTTGCAGATTATGAGTATTGTGCTGCTCGTATTAGTATTCGTAGCCACGCCGATTGTGGTCATATCGCTTATATCTGGATTTGACCCTCAAGCGGTCTTTCGACGTGACAACAATCTGGCAGAGATTAGCCCCTATCACTTCATGTTGCAGTGGGTGATTTGGATCGCAATCGCATTCCTCGCGTGCGCATTCTGGCTCAATGCTACTGCGTTCACGAAAGACATTGAAGCAAAGCGCGACCGGTCAGAACAATTCGGAAAGGATGCTGTCACGGAGCGACCACCAACTCCGGTTGTGTTGGACCAGAATCCTTTGGAAAGAGCGATTTCGTACTTTGAAGAACAAGGATATGAAAGGGTGCGCGGGTTTCAGGGAACTGACGACGTAAGTATCTTGCTTTACGCTAAAGACGCCCGGTCTTCAGATGGATTGTATCGCAGAGAAGGTGCAATAATTTTTCCAAGTGGAGACTCCGCAAAAATAAGCACGGGGGTGCTTCACGATTCAGACTCTTGGGAATTCAACAGTGAATACAAAATTCAACGCGCGAGAATGGGAAAGGCGGTCAAGATAAAAACCGCTCTAAACAGACCGCACATTCAAAGTCTAATAGAAAAAAGCCACCACATTTTGACGATCGGACTCGCTTCTCGGGAAACTGAAGATGTCGATGCCCCAAAAAGCTTTTATCTGTCTTATGCACGGGGCTACAATATCGGGTACACTATATGGGATTTGGGATGGAAACTGCCTGAACGCATCTATCCACTTTTTTTGGGCCCGGCCGCACAAATACCCAAAGATACCGCACTCGAACCGCTTCAACGTTCGATCGTGATTGTAGGGGTAAACGGTACGGTGGAGGTGCTCTCTTCAGACGCCGTTACGGCGGCGATGCTTTTGATCGACTCGAACGTGGTGGATCTGAATGCTTATACTTTCTCCGCCGACAGACCGGAGCGTATCGAAAGGATAAGACCAAAAAAAGGATTACTTGACGCAGACGAGATTATGAAACGTAGCGAAGCTAGTAAGAGCGACGCAGAACCCTCAGATTCCAAAGCGCCAACCTGGACGCCAATCAAGCTACCTCCGCTCGACCAAACAGACAAATCACAACCTTGATTCAGTAGAGAGAGTTAAGACCGCTTTTGCGCCCCTAGTTGCCATCTTTCTCAGTCGGCGTTTGAGGGGTGTGATCGAATTCTACAGATCGCAACGAAGCGATGAGAAGCCCGAAGTCGAAAGCCAATCGGCCAATTTCCACCATGATGTCGTCGCAGCGTTCACTGGAGAGTTGTTCCTGGTCAAATAGCGGCGCAGCGTCCTGATCCTTGATATGTGTGCGTACTACCGGTGCACCGATGGCCAGAAAGTCGAACATGAACTGAGCATGCAAGATACCGTTGCGGCGCCGACGCTCATCGTGGAGTCGTTCTACGACATTATCTACGCGGGTGATCCAGTCGTCGAGCGTAATTTTCGCAACGACGTCCTCGCTAAGTGCAAGTGTCTTAAACGCTTTGACTTTCTTAGCATTGCTCTTCCCCACCAGCCAATACTGACTTTCGGACCAATTCTCCGTCCCTCGAGATAAAAGTATAATCTCATCGATTTTGCCTTCGAGCCATTGGAATAAGATGACGTACTCGCCAATGAAACGAAATAGGCGATCCGCTTCCTCAATCGCTTTTGGATCTTTGACCTGGGCCCTCTGGCTCCTTCATTCATTTCGAGAGTCTGCCCTTTCTTGCTCTGAGACCCATCATGGCTCACGCGCCATGCTCAATGACTAGAAGAAAAGTGAATTAGAATTCGGCCCGATTGGCACTGCTGTGACCCCCAATAACTGCTCCATCTGAAGCGAAGTCGCGCCCTTCAAGGCAACGTCTGGCGCGCTCCTAAGCAGTCGTTCGTCTTGGCGCCATGTCTGACCGTTTCTGGCGATCTCTGGCCTGGTTTCCCCGAGGCGGCCGAATGACGGGACTCAGGCGACCTTGCCAGACGCCGAAATCAATCATCGGAGCCGAGCTGGCCCAAAGGCGACGTTCGACGTTAAACGACAGCTTTCCACAAAATCCGTCGATTGGGCATTGCCTCAAAAGCCAAATGAGAGGTGTGCACTTTGCAAGTGCCATTTGCGCGCGGCTATCCCAGCTTAGTAATATTTGTTCCCCGTCAGCGACCATGAGACAGATCGGTTAAATTGCTAAGTGAGGGTTTGTGGCTCATCATTTCCTTGGAAGGAAAGACGATGAGGCAGAAATCAAAGGCCCTCTTCCTCAGCAGAACGCATGGGAGCGCACATGGCGTCTCTAATCTTTCCAGATCGTGTTTGCTGGTTCGAGTTGGCACCCTAGCCCACACGAGGGTGGCTCGAAAATGCCGATCTTTTGCGGGTCAACGACAGAAGTTCATTTTTATACCCGTTGCTGTCGTTCGGTTAGGCTCTGCCCATACACTGGACGGCATCTGATCGCGCGTATAGAGCGATGGGTGAGTATTGAGGCGGCTAATATCGGCTCTAGCTACGTAAGGGGTGAGATGTATGACACGCTTTCAAGTGCTCCCTCCATCGCGCCTTGACCCTTCCACATTTCATGGGGCTATTCTGCAGCAGGACAATTGGAACGACCTGCGTTTCCAAACCCAGTATCATCTCTACATCGCGGTTCCGGAATTCACCGGTCGCATCGGTACTGTAAAGATACTCCGTCGCGGACAGACTGCCGCCGACAGCCTTCAGCTCTCTTTAGGACCTCTCGACCCATTAGGAGAGGAATGGATATCCCTCGGGCAGGATCTTGACTATTATGAGCGGCTCGCGGAATTACCTGAGGAGTTAAGGAAGGAGATTCTTTCTCATCTTCGCGACGCGCTCAACGACCCAGATCATGCGGCCAGCTTTTTCGACGAGAAGGGCTGGGCAGTCTCGGTGCTCCGCTACATAGATTGGGAAAGCTTCAAGCGAGACGCTGCTGTTTTGCTAGAACGCGACTATACGCGGATCGCGCGGCTTGGCCTAACGCTTGAATTTCAAATGGTGGGTTGGGGCGATCCGTTATTGCTAAATTTCAGCGGAGCGAATGATATCCTCCTACCAGGTATGCAATGGGATGGACTGCCAGATCGTATAACCGTAATCGTCGGTCGCAACGCCTCCGGCAAAAGTACTCTCCTCTCGCGGCTGGCGCGCGTCTTGCACGCGTCGCAGCGCGACCGGGCAGGCAAGGCGCTCCAGGCACTGGGCGGTATCACGCCTGCAGGTATTGGATTTACGCGCATCGTTAATGTCGCCTACAGCGCATTTGACGTCTTTCAACTGCCAGGAACCGACTATCGTGAGCGGAGACAGATCGTTGAGGACCTCGAGCGCGGCACCGGCCGTTACCATTATTGTGGTCTGCGCGACATTGCACAGGAGGTGCGTCGTACTGAGGGGGTCGGCGACGTAGACGGGATGCCAATCCAGCCGCTGGGGTTAGATCGGCAGGAATTGATCATTCTAAAGACGAGCGAGGATCTTGCGCGCGAGTTCGGAGCGACAGTTGCTCGGATTGGGAAGATGGGACGGGAAGGCCTCTTTTCAGAGGCGTGTTTTATCCTCGCTTCCGACGGATCGTTTGCGGATCTGGGAGATAACCCCGGTGCTGCGGTTTTACAGAACCCGGTAGACTTGTTTCGAAATTGGAGTACGGGCCATAAGATAGTCATGCATGCGACCGCCTCGCTGGTCGCGCATACTGAGCCGAAGTCTATCGTCCTAATAGATGAGCCTGAGAGCCATCTTCACCCTCCTCTACTCGCGGCGCTGATGCACGCAGTGCGCCTGATTCTACGGAGCAACGATGCATTTGCGGTAGTGGCAACCCATTCGCCTGTGGTGGTTCAGGAAACGCTTCGCCGTCATGTTGCCGTTGTGCGCCGCTCTGGTGCAGAAACCCGCATTTTCCCACCACGCATCGAGACCTATGGGGAGAGTATTGGTGAAATCACTAATGAAATCTTCGGCCTCACCACCGATGCAACCGATTACCATAGGTCGCTTTCTCAGCTCGTGATGGGAGGTCTCACCTTGGAGCAAATCGAGGCATACTTCGATCAGGGCCTCAGTCTTCAAGCTCGCGCCTTCGTCATGACCAAGCTCGCACAGAGGGATGGCTGATGTGGGTAATGTCCGTGCAGGCCATCGATGAGCTGGATGAATCACTCAATCGTGCCCTGACCTACGTGAATGGGGCGCCCGTATACGAGCTTAGCAATGAAGAGCGGGCAGCCGTCCATACAGTGTATCAGTTGTACGAAGCGATGCTTGGCCAACCGCATGAGGATCTTACGCCAGCGGCTCTGGATGCCGCTAGGCCAAATATTTACACGGCCTACGATCAGGTTCAGATCGGTGGAAGGCTTGCTGCATTGCGCGCGCGTCTCATCGCCTCGGCCCAGGCGTGCCCTTATTGCGGATTCGGCGAGCCCGGGAATCTCGATCACTATCTACCGCGCAGCACATATGGTGAGCTGTCAATATACCCCAACAACCTTATTCCGAGCTGTGCGCCGTGCAATAGCGCTAAGCGTGCGGTGGTCCCGGGATTGGGCGGCGCGCACGGCCCGGGGCTGATCCATCCATACTTTCAAGATCTTCCCGATTTGGATTTCCTTGTGGCCGACATCGTATTTGGCGAAGGGGCCCTTAGCGTAACTTATCGAATTGCAACTGATGGCATAGAACCAGCCTTGGCGGGGAAGCTTCAATTTCAACTCGTTCGCCTCAAGCTGAACGAGCGCTATACTAAGCAAATTAATCAATTCATCAGTGAGCAGAAGACCGGAATCCTTATGATCAGTGCCCAAGGCTCCGCAGTGCTTTCAGACTATCTTCTGAGATCTGCGGCGAGCCTTGCTCAATCCTTTCATCGCAATGATTGGCGCGTCGCACTGCTGCGCGCTTTGGCCGACGATCTTTCTTTTTGCGCGGCCCCACAAGGCTATCTTGGAGAATAGCCACGATCTACTGACCCAGGCGCCGAATGTCGTGTGAGATCTCCGGAAGTAGTCGTGCGATAAAGGAAAGCAAAAACTGCTCGGTATCTCCAAACGGGGGAACAAGTATCTCAGACGACTTTTGATCCACGGAGCGAGAGCTTGCCTTATGCATCTCGACAAGAGCCGACACAGGATGGGTGACTGGCTGGTCAGCTTGCAGGCCAGGATGCACCCCAACAAGGTCGTAGTGGCTTTAGCTAACAAGATGGCGCGCATGGCCTGGGTGATCCTCACCAGGCCGGGTGCGCTTTATGAACGGCAGGATCCAGCCTTCGGCTGAGATCCCACGCCAGAACAGATTGAGAGGCTCGGGAGGGTGATGACGAAACAGTCGATCAGCACGGCGTAAACCCGTCGCAAAAAAGTGGGCTGACAGCCCGCACCACTAAGTGGGAACGACGTGCGCGAATCTCATCATGGCCTGGCTGCAACAGCAGTCCACTCGCGAGAGGCCGGATGCATTTATGCAAACTGTTCTTCGTCAGACGATACCTGAAATCCCTTGCAATGACGGGGCGGACCATACATTTTTTCCAAGGGCATCCTTCAGCAGCTCGTTCTGCATCGCCATCTCGGCCTACATTTTCTTCAGGCGGCGGTTCTCCTCCGCCATGGCGTTGGCTTCGCCTGCCTGCGGCTCATCTCGGACATCAGCGAGGCGTCCACCCCGCCATACTTGCTACGCCAGTTATAATAGGTCGCATTGCTGATGCCGTGCTCGCGGCAAAGGTCAGGCACAGGCACACCACTCTCGCCCTGCTTCAGGATCGCCAGTATGTGTGCGTCGGTAAATCTCGATTTCTTCATGGTCGTCTCCGTTGATAGTCAACGCCGGAGAAGTCCAGTTTTCAAGCCGATTATTTTCAGGGATGATTACCGCACCAGCGCTATTTGGAGTAGGGTGAGCATGCCGAGGCCTGACTGTGGCTGTAGCCTCTCTATTTGGTCACGGTTTTAGAAATGGTGGTGGCGCGCTCAGAAAGGGTTGCCTGTAGCAATGGAATGATCGGATGATCCAGTCCTGTTTTTTGCAGTTTCGTGACTTCAGATGAAAGCGCATCGGGAAGCGTCTCTGCCAGAACACCAATGCGGTTGAGAACGATTTCAGACGACAGTTTGATACTGTCTGAGAATTTAATCCATTCTGCCATCGTTGCCTTTGAGAGCTTGTAGGCGTCTCCGACTTTCATGGCGAGTTTTGCTTTGCGAGGATCGATATCCGGATATGCGAGGATACTCGCTATATCATATAGTGGTGCCAAACGAACTGACCGGCCAGATCCGATTAGGATTGAGTAGTTCTTGGCGTGGGCGTCGGTTCCACCAATCAGCCAGTTAAAGATCAGCGCGTCTACAAATCTGAGCACGTCCGTTTCTGGCTTGGCGCTAAAAACTCGCAAATGCTCTATTATGTCTTGCGGGCTAGGCCCCCCCATATTCTGATATTTGTCTGCCGGATGAACGCCGAGCGCCTGGCAATAGTCTTCCTGGTGCACTCGCAACACCGATACTCGGCTCGTCTCGTACATACCCTTGGCCTGGTCATGCAGGCGCATCGCCTGCATTCTCGTTTGGATCGCCCCATCTTCGTCTCCAGCAGCCAACTGCTCCGCTGCGCGACCTTCCATTTGCTCAGCCCGTTTCAGTCTTGCTTCAATCAGATCTGTGACTCGCTGACGGTCGTAGCGCTCCACAACAATTGCGGTTTCCTTGCCGAATTGGAGGATTTCCGATTTGGCAGTTGGCAGTCCTAAGGCGCGGGCGACCGACAGGCACAGATGCTCGTTTTCTGCGAACCCATCAAAGTCGCCCGTCGGCGGTTTGAAGATGTGCGTTGTTGGGACGCGGCCGCTGGGGATACCCCATTTGTCGTTGTGGAAGTACAGCGCAGTTTTCGGCTGGGCGCCGGCCAGGCTAAACTGTCCTGTGTCTTTGGGCGTGCGTCCGGATGCTGCGTTTTCTCTCAAGTGCCGAAGCCGTGCTTCAATATCTGTTGCGTTCAGCCATTCGACGGCATTATCGCCGGTACGACCCATCAATTCTTCCAGACGCTCCGGTAGCACAAACTGGATTGCGCCTGCGCAGTCCTCGCCCACATTGGCGATCAGGTCGAACGCGCTTCGCGGTGAAACCTGAAATTTCTTCGCCCAAGTTTGCAAAACGAGTTCATTGTCCGGAAGCAGTCCCCACAAAAATGGCTCTATGCTGCTGTGGCTGTGCTGTTTTATAAATAGAGACATCGACGTAGACAGCGGATAGGCACCCGGCATGGAGCGCCAAGCCTCGTCATAACTGAATGTAAGCTTACCAGCTTTCTGAGTGACCCGCCCAACAATGTGGCCGTCGAGAAGCGCTATGAGCTCCTTCATGACTCTTCTCCACCTGTGCGATGATCGTTGATCACCTCGTCAATGTCTGGTGTCATAAATAGGGGCACAATATCCACATGCTTTTGTTGGTCATCGCTAGGATCAATCACGGCGAGTTCAAGCCCAAGGGCCGCCAATGCCTTCAGGAGCAATCCAATGCTCGCGCCGCTTTTTCCCTGCTCTATTTGATTCAACCAGCGTCGGCTCACACCAATCTTATCGGCGAGATCGGCTTGGCCGAGGTCGAGTTGTTTGCGTTTCGCTTTGATGACCAGTCCGAGATCATTAGCGGTTCTTATAGTGGGTTGCATGATGTGTAACCTATCGTGCTCTTTTGGTTATGAGAACTATAGATTACATTTATGAATGTAACCTTTCGATTACAAGAACTTTTCTATAGCGCCGAAAAAACCATGTCCCGAGATGTTTCTTGAAAGATCGTATATTCCGATACACGCCTCAGTCTGAGGCCCGCTGACCTGCGCCCTTTCGCTCTCTCATTCATTTTGAGAGTCTGTCCCTTTCCTCGTGCCTATTTTGAGGTGCGGCGAACACATTGGGATCGAGGGTGTCCAGATACACGAGCGCCCGGCTTACTACGAGCGTGATCCCGCCCAGTTTATAGTTTTAGCCTGACGCCTGGACCGCCATCTTTGCTTTCTTCTCGATCGAGGAACACAACGCCCCCGGCTTCCAGCGCTCGACGCACGGCGTCCACGTTGGCCTCCGTACTTGCCGAAGGTCCTCGGGCACCCTCCATCCTACGGACGGTAGGTACGGACAGTTTCGCCATCTCGGCCAGTTTCGGCTGCGTCCAATCCAGCAGGGCACGCGCAGCACGAATCTGAGCAGACGTAAGAATTGTCATTTTCTTTTTTCGATCATATTTACTTAAAACGATCACGCTGTTATGTTGCGTGAACCTAAACGACTCACATGTACCATAAAGGTAAACCAATGTCGCGACGCCCTCTTGGCGCGGCGGATGCTGATTCACGCGCTATTCTTGAACTTTCTCGCCGTCAAATCATCGCGGGATCAGTTGCAGTCGCCATCGTAAAAGATATCCCCGCCCGGATGGATCCGTCGGTCGATTTTTGTCGAGCCTGGCTCGCTCGCGAAGAAGAACACGAAGCTCTTATTAGACGTTGGCAAAAGCTCGAAAACTATCTCATTAATGACCGAGGCTGGCTCGAACTTTCTGAGCTTGAGTGCGGCGCTCTTCCTGAGGTGGCGGAGCTGGATGCAATCGACCAGCGCCTGGACGCATTGCATGAGAAGAGGCAGGAGCTGCTCACTTCGCTGCCAAAGGTGTCTTCAACTACACCCCAAGGTCTCGCTCTGAAGCTTGCTGTCGCCGCTATCATCGTGATGCCGGATGAGAACGAGCATGCACACAATCTGATCACGAGCGCGCTGCAGGATCTGCATACTTTGGCATTGTGATAAGCGCGCTTCGGGCAACCAGTCCGAAAAGGTAAGATCGATTGGCTGTGTTGCTCAAGGATGATGTCCATGCTGGCGTAGTCCCTTGAGAAAATCTATCTTAAAGTGAATTCCGTCACCCAATCTGGCGCAAAATATGCATCCCGCACCGCCATGTCGGGTGCATCAGATCAGACCGCATTGACCACGCTTACCCTAACCGTTCGCGGAAAATCTGCGAATGACCGCCTCCTGTTTGGCCGAGCTAACCATTCACGCGGGCTACCCTATCGGGGCGCAATGCATCTCTTCGAACCGGGACATGTCTTCGGCTTTGTGCGCTGGCGCGGCGATGGCTTTGGCACACAAACCTGGCGTGTCGTGGTCGCCGAAGCTGGTCATCCGGGAGATAAACTAACCCGGATTCCCGGCATCAAACCCGGCGCTCATATGCTGCTCCACGCTTTCGGAAAGACCCGCGCCAAGCGGGCCCTGCGCGCGATTGATGTGCTCTCTGACGCACACGTGATACATGACATTCACCCTGCCTACTGGCGTCATGTGCATGCACAGATCGCAAGCAATCTTCCGCTCGATCCCTACGATCCGGAAGTTTTTGCCTCGCTAGACCTGGCAAGGTCTTCGTCATGAGCTTCGCGCACTTCTCAATTCTGGACCCGGTGGCAAAGTCAGTGAGGGAAGTAGCGCAAGATAAAAGCATCCGTGTCCAGAGGACACGGGATGGCAATGGGGATCAGAGGTTTTCGCGAGTCAGCGCTGCGGTTGGCGTGAGTCGCGGAATTGGCTGGATCGCAGTCACCATGGGCGATTACGCGCGAGTCGGATTTGGCACCATTTGTACATACATGGGCCGCCTTCGTGCCTGGATCACCAATGACCACTGCAGTGACGCGTGTGGCAGACACGGCTCCTCATGAGCGGCGGCGATGACGACTTCCGACCCCGGCTCGGGCGAATCGGTAATCGGTCCGGCGGCACCAGGGGTAGCATGCGGGCTTTCCTGAAAGGCGCGCGGGCGAGCGGAAGTGCCAGGCAAAGATCATCGTCTGCGTCCCCGCGTGGTTTTACCGGTGGGCGCAGAGCGATCATCCAGGCGCGATTTGTGAAGCTTGGCGGAGGCGGCATGGGTGCCCAACGCGCCCATCTCGGCTATCTGCAAAGAGACGGTGCCGGCAAGGACCAGGAACGGGCCGAGTTCTATGATGCAGAGCGTGAGGGCGTTACTGGCAAAGACTGGCTG
>TARA_R110002020_G_scaffold410770_5_pt1 | contig 45497 bp, 38 predicted proteins | sample TARA_R110002020 | Tara Oceans TARA_R110002020 (sample SAMEA4396489) | marine metagenome | biome: Westerlies Biome; feature: [MES] marine water layer (ENVO:01000295) within the mesopelagic zone...; material: water (ENVO:00002006), including particulate matter (ENVO:01000060) such... | reverse complement strand
CTGTGCGCCCGTTTCCTTTGGCTTGGCGGAGATGACAACCGCCGCGGCGCCGTCCGCGTTGGGGCACATCTGCAGCAGCGTGATTGGATCGGCAACCGGCCGCGACGCCAGCACCTGCTCGACCGTGCACGCATCGCGGAACTGGGCGTAATTGTTAGTGGCGGCATGCCTGCGGTTCTTCACCGTCACTTGCGCCACCTGCTCGATGGACCCGCCATGCTTGTCGAAATAGGCGCGGGTGCGCATGGCATAGAGCGCGGGCATCGTCAGGCCCTGATCGATTTCCGGATCGCCGGTGTTGAGCGCCAGAGGGCCGCTGCCACGCGAACTGAGCTTTTCCAGGCCGATGACAAGCGCGGTCTCGACCTGGCCTGCCGCCACGGCGAGCCAGGCCTGGGACAACGCCGTCGCCCCGCTCGAGCAGGCATTTTCGAGATTGATGATAGGCACACCCGTCATGCCCAGGTCCTTGAGGACGCGTTGGCCGGCAAGACTGCCCTGAAAGACGCTGCCGACATATGCGGCCTCGATGCTCCGGCGGTCGATTCCGGCGTCTTCTATCGCTCCAAGGACGGCGGTCTGCGCCAGCGCCTCGGCCGAGACGTCCGGGTGCTTGCCGAAGGGCGTCATCGCCCCGCCGATGACATAGACTTCTCCGCGTGCGTTCACGATCGTTCTCTCCTGTTGGCAGTGCGACTAGCGCTTCGGCTGAAAGACGAAGCTTTCGCGGACCGAGCCGTCCGGCTCCTCGGCGATCGGCGCATAGCCGATCTGCATTTCCATGCCCTGCTCGAGCGGGCCGTCGTCCCACCCGACGATCTGGCCCAGCACGCGCACATCCCCGGGCAGGTCGACATAGCCGACGGCATAGGGAACCTTGAAGGTCTTCGGCGCGATATGGATGATCGAGTGGGAGTAGAGCTTGCCGGGCCCCTCGATGCGGGCGTCCCGCATGGCGTCCTGGCTGCCGCATTCGGTGCAGAAGCCCCGTTTCGGGAAGAACTTGCGGCCGCACGCGCCACACTCGCATCCCGCCAGCCAAGTCTTGCGGCCGGCGGCATCCGCCGGCGCCGTGGATGTCTCGATCGCAGTCATTGCAGCCTCCTTCACGCCACCGCTCCGGCGGCCTTCAACTCGGCAATCCTGTGGTCCGAATAGCCCAGCATGTCGCCGAGGATGTCGGCCGTGTGCTGTCCGAGCTTCGGCGCGGACGCCGTGCGCACTTCGCCCATGGCCGACATCCGCACCGGGGCACGCGCCAGCAGAAGCGAGCCCACGTCCGGATCGTCGACTTCGACCAGCGCCTTGCGCGCCTTCAGATGCTCGCAGGTGGCGAGATCTTCGCCGGTCTGGACCTTGCCGGCGGGAACACCGAACTTGTCGAGCGCGGCGACCACGTCATCGGAGCTGCGCTCGGCCATCCATTGCTCGACAAACGGCTCCCAGGCATCGGTGTTGGCCGCGCGCAGGCGGCCATCCGCCATCTGCGGATGAGTGATCCACTCTTCCTTGCCGAGCGCCTTGCAGAAGCGCGCCCAGATGAAGTCGTTCGGGGTGATCAGCGCCACATAGCCGTCGTTGACGGCAAAGGTGCGGTAGGGCGCCTGGTACTTGTCGCGGCCGCGGCTGAGAACCTCGCCGGCGAAGGTGTAGAGCATCAGGCTCTTCTCGTTGAGCGCAACGAGACTGTCATACATCGCCGCGTCGATATACTGGCCGGCGCCGGTGCGCTCGCGCATGAACAGGGCAAGCAGGATCTGGTATCCGGCCATCACGCCCGTGAACAGGTCACCCAGGGCCAGCGGGCTGACCTCGGGAGGACCGCCTTCCTCGCCGAACAGGTTGGTGATGCCGGACATCGCCTGGATCACCGGATCGAAGGCCGGCAGGCCGGAATAGGCTCCGTCGAGGTCCTTCGTGCGTCCGTAGCCGCTGATGGCGGCATAGATCAGCCTGGGATTGACCTTAATGAGATCGGCATAGCCGAGGCCCAGCTTGTCGACCGAGCCGGGCTTGAGGTTCTCGACCACGACATCCGCGCTCTTGATGAGGTCGAGATAGACTTGCCGTCCCTCGGGCGTCTGCAGGTCGAGCGCAACGCTCTTCTTGTTGCGATTGTAGGTGACGAAGCCGCCATAGACCGCTTCCCCGCTCTCGCTCTTGAGTGCCGGCTGGTAGTTGCGCCGCGGATCGCCGCCGTCCGGCCGCTCGATCTTGATGACCTCGGCGCCGCAATCGGCGAGCCACATCGTGCAATAGGGCGCAGCGATGTATTGTTCGAGCGCGATGATACGCACTCCGTCCAACGGATATTTGCTCATGTTCACTCGCCTTCTTGTGTCTAGATGCTCTGTTCGAGGTGCAGGGAGCCCTTGCTCACGGCGATCCTGCTCAGACCCGGCCGCTTGGCGATCTCCTGCACCAGCCCGTGCAGCGGCGACGGCACGTCGCCCCGGCTGACCGGCTTCTGGTTGGCGCGGTACTTCTGGACGACCACCTTGCTGTTGAACAGCTCCAGCAGCAGATCCTCGTCGGACGCGAAGGGGCCGTTCTCGGCAATGAATTCAGGCACCATCTCGCGCCCGAACACCGCCGCGGAATCGATCCGGTCCTCGTTTCCGACCACCCGGTCCAGGATGTTCTGGTCGATCTGCCCCGGCGACTGCCCGTAATGGCCGCGCATGTAGAGGCGCAGCTCCTCCGGAACGGTGTGATAGCGCTTGCCTTCCAGCACGTTGAAGGTCGCCTGCACGGTCACGAGCTGGGAGAACGGGGTGACCATCACCGGATAGCCCATTTCCTCGCGGACGCGGCCGGTCTCCTCCAGCACCTCGTCCAGCCGATCGATCAGCTTCAGGTTCTTCAGCTGGCTCACCAGATGCGACATCATTCCGCCGGGCACCTGGTGGTGGGCGAAGCTGCGGAAATTCTTGGCGTTCGGTGTTACTTTCCGGCTGAACGGCCTGCCCTCCTGGTAGGCCACCCACAGAAAGTAGTCGTCGATCCGCCTCAGTGTCTCCTCGTTGAGCCCGGTCTGCAGGCCGGACTGATCCGCCATCGCCATCAGGTCCAGCGTGGCCGGTATGGATTCACCATAGGCAAGCGGACGCGCCGCCGAATAGACGCCGTCGATTCCGGCATCGATGGCCTCCTTGTAGCAAAGGCTGGACAGGCCGGTGGCGTCGTGGCCCGAGAATTCCAGGATCGTCTCCGGAAAGGCCTGCCTGATGGCCACCATGTTGGCCCGGGCCGTTTCCGGCGTCAGCAGGCCGCTGGCGTCGCCGAAGACGATGCCGTCCGCGCCGCAATCGATGAATTCCCGGCTCTTCTGCACGAAGTGCTCGGGCGTGTGGGCGGGGCTGATCGAATAGGTGACGTAGCCGAGCACGCCCATGCCGAGCTTCTTGGCGCAGCGAACGTGAAACGCCACATTGCTCACATCATTGAGCGCGTCGAAGATCAGCACCCAGTCGATGCCGATCTGCTTGAGCCTCTGCATGAACAGCTCGACGACATCGTCGGAATAGCGTTTCCAGCCGAACAGGTTCCGGCCGCGCACCAGGATGATCGTGTCGGTCTTCTTGATGCGCTTTCTCAGTTGGTGAAGCCGCTCCCACGGATCCTCGTAGAGATAGACGATCGCCGTCTCGAAGGCCGAGCCGCTGATCAGGTTGATGCGGTCGAAGCCGCACTCATCCAGGATCGGCGCGGAATCGAGCATCGACGCGGTCCGCATGCGGTTGGCCCAGACGGACTGCGGTCCGTCGCGAAAGGTCTCGTCGGTGAATTTCAGCCGTGGCTTGGCGCTGCTGGTGCTCATGACGGATCAGCCTGCCCGTTGGGGTCGATGTAGAGCAGCGCCTGGTCGAACTGAACCAGGTCTTCATTGGCCGCCCCGAAGCCGGTGACGACGCCCCGGGCGCCCGCCCGGATGTTGTTCATCACCTTCATCACCTCGATGATGCCGACGACGGTGTCTTCCGTGACCTCGGAGCCGACCTCGACGAACGGCGGCTCCCAGGGGGCCGGGGCCAGGTAGAAGATGCCCGCGATGGGCGACCGGACCGGGATGGTCCCGTCAGGCGCCGGCGCAGCCTCCTTGTCGGAGACCGCCGTGACCTGGCCCTTGGCCAGGGCGGGCTGCGGGGCGGCGACGGGTGGCGCCGCCGCCTGGACCCGGGCGGGCCGCTCCTGCGTGTCCGCGGCGTCCCGTTCGAGGTCGATCTTCATGTCGCCGATCGACAGCGTCAGCTTTCGCACGTTCGGGCTCGTGTCGATCAGGCGCAGGATCTCCAGCGCATCGGCGTAGCTGAACTCGTAGCTGATCCGGTTGCCGCCGGCGGGCAGCGCGGCTGCAGCCTCGGTCAGTCCGTCCCAATTGGGTGTTGTCTCATTCATGACGCGTAATTCCTCCCGCGATAGGTCTCATTGCCACCGAAGCAGCCATTTCTCGAGGCTGTTCATCAAGGCGATCAAGCCGGTTCCCAGGATTGCCAGGATGAACAACACGGCGAAGACGCCGCTGATCTGAAAGCTGCCGGCCAGGAAGGACAGGAGCTGTCCCAGGCCGTGCTGCGCCGCGATGATTTCCCCTCCAATGACTCCCAACAGGGCGTAGATCAGGCCCAGGCGAAGTCCCGAGAAAATGGTGGGAACGGCACTGGGAAGGGTGACCTTCGCAAAGATCTGGCCCTTGCTGGCGCCCAGGGTCCGCGACAGCGTCAGATGGTCGGCATTGGTGCTGCGAATGCCTGCAACGGCGCTGCTCAGGACGATGAAGTAGGTGAGGCTGGCGCCAAGGGCCACTTTCGACCAGATGCCCAGTCCGAACCACAAGAGGAACAGCGGCGCGAGGGCGATGCGCGGAAGCGCATTGAGCGCGGAGAACAACGGATCGCTGAACCTTTCGAACCACGGCCAGGTGATGAACATCAGTCCGGTGATGATGCCCGCGACGCTGCCGATGACAAAGGCCAGGAAGGTGCTGCCCAGCGTCCAGTACAGGTCCTTGATCAGGCTGAACTCGACGAACAGGCCGATCCATAGGAACTTGGCGATTTCGGTCGGAATTCCGATGAACAGCGGATTCACGATCCTGTTGCGCGCGATGTACTCCCACGCCGCGAAGAACACCGCCAGGAACACCAGTCGCGCGGCATTGATGACAAGGGTCTCGTACAGCGCAAAATTTCGATTTTCAGCGGCATCCGTCATGACTGCAGCCCCACTTCCAGCTTTTCCCAAACCTTGGCGTAGATCTTGTGATATTCCGGATCCTTCTGCAGGTCCGTGACGGACCGGGGTCGCGGGAGCTCGATGCGAATATCGGCGATGATCCTGCCGGGCCTTGCGCTCATGACGACGACACGGTCCGACAAGGTGATGGCTTCGGCCAGATCGTGGGTGATGAAGACCACGGTCCGCCGCTCTTTCATCCAGAGCGACAGCAGGACATCCTCGAGCTGCATCTTGGTCTGCGCGTCGAGCGCGCCGAACGGCTCGTCCATCAGCAGCAGCGGCGAATCGAGGCAGAAGGTGCGCGCAAGCGCCACGCGCTGGCGCATGCCATGGGACAGGGCTTTCGGATAATTGTCCTCGAACCCCTTGAGCCCGACCGCCTCGAGCAGGTGGCGCGCCCGCTCCTGCGACTTCTGGCGATCGGCATGCCGGATCCGGGCCCCGAATTCGGCGTTCTGCGCCGCGGTGAGCCAGGGAAACAGGCAGTCGCGCGCCAGCATGTAGGCCACGTCATGGCGACCGGCTTTCGGCGGCGAGCCGAAGATCGAGATCGTCCCCTCCTGCACCGGCATGAGGCCTGCCAGCAGATTGAGAACCGTGGTCTTGCCACAGCCCGATGGTCCAACGATTGACACGAACTCACCGGGCGCAAAATTGAGGTTCACGTCGGCAGCAGCGTGAACGCTGCTGCCGAAGCGATGGTTGAGATCACGGATCGAGACATTGCCGATCTCCGGCGCCGCTACCGGCGCCTGCGCATAACCGCCGGCTTCCGGCTTCACTGTGGCGCCGGCGGCAAGCTGACCCTGTCCGCTCATGGCTGCGGAGCCTTGGCATAGACGAAGGTCGCCGGATCGACAGCATCTGTGATCAGCTCGTTCTGGATCAGATAGTCTGAGAATGCCTTGACCGCGTCGCGGTCGATCGTGACGCCGTAGAGTGGGGCGTTGGTGCGAACCAGCTCGCGGAGCACATTCTCTGCATCCTCGATATCGTCGCCCAGCTTGAAGCGTCCCTGGACCACTTCCACGAGCTCTTCAAAATTGGCGGGATCATTCACCCAGGCGGTCGCTTCGGTCATCGCCTGAATAAAGGCGTCGACGACGACCGGGTTTTCTTCGATGTAGTCGCGGCGGGCGGCATAGGTCTCGAAGGCGCCGTTGAGGGCGCTGATTTCCGCGGGGCCTTCGCCGCCGACCAGATCGACCATGTCCACGCAGGTCTCCTGCAGGCGGCAGATCGTGGCGAACGGCTCGAACATCATCGCGGCATCGATCTGGCGAGCCAGGAAGGAGGGGTAGGCCGTGCCGGGCGAGCCCACGCCGATATAGGTGACGTCGTCAGGGTTCATGTCGGCGCCGATGAACAGTCCCCGCGCCTGAAGCTCGGTTCCGGAGCCCCGCGCGGTGACGCCGACATTGAGCCCCTTGAGGTCCTGCATGACGGCGGGATAGCCCTTGTCCTTGTTGGGCAGGGGCACATCCTTGTGCACGCTCAGCGTATAGATATTGTCCGGCGAATGGCCCACGATGAGCTGCACGTCATTGCCGCGCGAGGCTGCCTGCATGGTCACTTCGGTGGATGCGAAGGTGACTTCGAGACTTCCCGCGGCGAGTGCCTGGAGACCGACCGGTCCGCTCGGGATCTGCACCATCTCGCAGCGGATTCCGTGGTCTTCACAGAAGCCCTTGTCGGCCGCAACCCACTGGCTGATGTGAAGAATCGCGCCCGGATACTCCTGAATTCTGACAACCTCGCCGTTCGCGACGATCTTTTCCTGAGCCCCCGCGGCATTGGCAAACAGGGCTCCGGCGGCAACTGCGGCCACGAAGCCTGTGCGACCGAGGGCGCGCTTCATTCTTGTGTTGATCATATCTCTCTCCCAAGTCCTTCAAGGACAAATCGGAATGCGACCGCTTTGCTGGGCCACACCTCCTCCGACAGGGGAAAGGAAACATGCGATGCTGTCCTTTGCAACAAGAATGTTGTAAAATGGGATAGAATTTGTATTTTATGGAATTATGATTTCATTTTTCGACAGGATACCCAATGAAAGCGCGAACGCCGAAATCCCAGACAATGCCTGACGGCGCTCAGGATACGGGCGCCCTGAAGCGGGGCCTGGCGGTCATCGAGATCCTGGTGGAATCGTCCCGGCCGCTGACGCTGCATGAGGTCGCCGAAGCGGTGAAGCTCACCGACAGCACGGTGCATCGCATTCTGCAGTCGTTGATGGAGGCAAGCTACGTGATGCGGGATGTGACCGGAAAGCGCTACCACGCCGCCTCCAAGGCGATGGGCTCACTGACCATGTATCACCCGCTTCAGATCCTGCGGCGCGACGCTTTCGAGCCGCTGCGCGTGTTGCGGACGCGCACGGAGCTGACGTCGTCGCTGGTCGTCTTCATCGGCAACGAGCGGCTGGTGGTCGACATCTCGGGCGTGTCGGGGGTGCTCACCCCCTATTACGACACGCAGCTGCGCAATCCCTTGCACGTGGCGGTCTCGGGGAAGCTCCTGTTGCTCAACCGGTCCCTGGAGGAGCAACGGAACCTGCTCGGAGACGGCCCCTACGAGGCGCTGACCCCGAACACCATCACCGATCCCGAAGCATTCCGGCAGGAGCTCGAGCAGATCGGCACGCGCGGCTACTCGACCAATCTCGACGAGAACTTCATCGGTTTCTCCGCGATCGGCGCGCTGATCAGCTGCGGGCCGGAGCAGCCGCTCGGATGCGTCATGCTGGCAGGCTCCAGCAAGGAATTCACGCCGGAAACCATTCCGGAATGGGGCAGGATCCTGCAGGATCAGGCGCGGCTGATTTCCTTCTCCCAGGGTGCCAGGGCGACCTACAACATGTTCTCGCAATAGCAAGGCCGGACACGTCGCCCTCAAGCGGCGTGCCCGGCCTTCATGGTCGAGGGCTCAGCCGGCCCTCGTCTGTCCTGATCGGGCAGCCCGCGCCGCCGCTTACTCCTTGCCGCGCGCGAGCAACGACCAGGCCGCCGGGAAGATCAGCGCCGCCAGGCAGGCCTTGGCGAGATCGCCGAGCACGAAGGGATACAGGCCCAGGGCGAGCAGCGGCTTGTCGAAACCGATGACGACGCCGAGCCAGAGCAGGCCTGTGGGATAGATGGCCGCGGCCGCGATGAGGCCAGCGCCGATGGCCGAGACCGGACTGCGACCCCAGCCCTGTCTTGCAAGAAACCCTGCAACCGCTGCCTGGAAGACGAGCCCGATGAGATAGCCGCCTGTCGGCCCCGCCATGTAGGCGAGCCCGAGACCAGTCGCCGGCGCCCCGGCGAATACCGGCAGACCAGCCGCCCCTTGGGCCAGATAGGCAAGAACGGCCGCTACCGCGCGCGTTGGCCCCAGCGCCAGGCCGAGCCCGATCGCGACAAGGGTCTGAACGGTCAGCGGCACCGGATAGAACGGAATGGTGATCTTGGCCGCCACGGTCATCAGCAATGACCCGGCTAGCACCACCAGAAGATCAACCGCCAGATTGCTCTTCTGGCTCCGGTTTGAAATCGTTTCGTAGAGCGTTGTCATGGTTTCCTCTTCTCATTGTCCGCATGGCCAGGACCGGCTGCGGCGCGCGGTGGTGGTGTGTCTGTTCGTCCGGCGGAAAGCCCTGGGTCCGACGCCGACAGGGCGATCCGTCCGGCATCAGGGTCAGGCGTCTCTCCAGTAGGCGCGGCCGCTGAGCCCGCCATCGATGACGAGAACCTGGCCGGTAATGAACGTGGCGCCCGGCCCGGCGAGAAAGACGGCGGCGCTGGCCACGTCGTCCGGCGTGCCGAGCCGCTTCAGGGGGACCGCCTTCTCGAGCTCGGCCAGCGCGTCGCCCGGCAGACTGTCCAGAAGCGGGGTCTGAACGGGTCCGGGCGCCAGGGCGTTGACCGTGATTCCTTCGGCGGCAAACTCCTGCGCCGAGCACTGCATGAGCCCGATGACCCCCGCCTTGGACGCGCCGTAGGCGGCCATGTTGCGGGCGCCGCGGGTCGCCAGCACCGAGGACGTGAGCACCACCGAGCGGACGCCCTGCGATCGCCGCATGGCCGGCAGGAACGCCTGCATGGTGTTGAAGGCTCCGGTGAGGTTGACGTCGAGCACCCCGTCCCAGAGCGCCGCACCGGTCTGGCTCACCGTGCCGGACGGGCCGATCCCGGCATTGACCATCAGCACATGAACGCCGCCGAAATGCGCCTCCACATCCCGCGCCGCATCGCGCAAGGCCGCGCCGTCGGTCACGTCGGCCGCCATTCTGAGGACGTTCCCCTCTTCGGCGGCCCCGACCTCGTAGTCGGGCCTCTGCTTGTCGATCAGCGCGACGGCATAATCCTCGGCAAGCAGGCGGCGCGCGAGCACCTGGCCAATACCGCCGCCGGCGCCGGTCAGGACTGCAGTTCTCTTGGCTGAATGTGACGGCATCTTTCCCCGCGGATCCCCTGCCAGCGACCGTCTGCAGACGCTGACCGGAACTGTTTCCGGGCTGGGCTCAGGAGTGAAACCAGCGATTGCGGGAAACCTTACGGCAGAAATAGATTGAAAAGAAACGAAAAATACAGAACATTAGATTGAGAACTATTCAATTAGACGAGGTGTGAGATGTCCATCCGCGACGTGAAGACATTTCTGGCTGTGGTGAAAAGCGGCTCCTTCGCCGGGGCCGCGGACGCCGTCCGCCGGACCCAGTCGGCGGTCACCGTCCAGATCAGGTCCCTGGAAAACGAGCTCGGGGTCGAACTGTTCGACCGCTCGAAGCGGCCGCCGGTCCTGAGCGATGCGGGACGCAGTTTCGTCAGCAAGGCGACCGAAGCGGTTCAGGCCTATGACCGGCTGTTCCAGGCGCGGGAGGAACCCTCGATCGAAGGACATCTGAGCCTTGGCGTGGTGCCGAGCGTGATTACCGGCCTGATGCCGCGGGCGCTGGTGGCGCTCAGGTCGAAATATCCGCGCCTGCACATCCAGCTCTCGATGGGCCTCTCGGCGGACCTGGTCGACCGGGCGCGGCAGGGCAAGGTCGACGCGGCCATCGTCAGCGATCTCGTTCACGGCTCCTCCGGCCTCGAGTGGTCGCCGTTTCTGCGCGAACCGCTCGTCCTGATTGCGCCGGCCGACGTGCCGCAGCGGCGCGCCGAGGAACTTCTGACGACCTATCCCTTCATCCGCTACACGCGCCAGGCCTGGGTCGGCGAACTGATCGATGCCTACCTCAAGACGCGGCGCCTGCGCGTCAACGAAATGATGGAGCTCGACACCCTCGAGGCGATCACCACCATGGTGCACCACGGGCTCGGCGTTTCGATCGTTCCCCAGCGCGGGATGCACGATCCGCTGGCGCTGCCGGTGCGGCGCGTCGCCTTCTCCGGTCCGCCCGCCTATCGCACGATCGGTCTCGTCTACCTGCGCGACCACGCCAAGGCGGCGCTCGCCCAGACCCTGCTGGACGAACTGGCGAGCCTCTCAGAGGAATCGGCGTCGGGCGACGACTCCACTCAGCCCAACTGATCGCCGGCGCCTGCCAAAACCCCGGCGTGGCGCCGGCGGGCAACGGCGCAACGGCCTCGATGCTTCAGAGCAAGCAGGAATTTCATGTAAACAGTTGTATTATGAAGCGGTCCGTGCGACAATTTAGTGTAAATTCTACTTACATGAGTTTCAACAGACAGTGACGATCCGGATCTTGCGAACCCTTGTGGCCGTTCATGAGCACGGCACATTCAGCGCCGCCGCCGAGGCCGTCTACATGACGCATGCGGCGGTGAGCCAGCAGATGAAGGCGCTTGAAGCCGAATGGGGCATCAAGATCTTCGACCGCAGCCGGCGGACCCCCGAGCTTACCCCCATGGGGCGCGCGCTGGTGGCGCGGGCCCGGGACGTGATCGCCGCCTATGACGGCCTGGTTCCCGGGATCCTGGGCGAGGACAGCCTGCGCGGAACCGTGAGGCTCGGTGCCGTTCCGACAACCCTGACGGGCCTCGTGCCATTGACCATATCGTCCCTGAAGCACTCGTTCCACGGACTGATGGTGTCGGTGACGCCCGGACTGACCAACACGCTGCTGCATCAGGTCGAGCGCGGCGCCCTCGACGCCGCCATCACCTCGCGGCCCGAGGTGCTGCCGCGCAATCTGGCCTGGCTCGATGTCGCGGAGGAGCCGCTGGAACTCCTGGTGTCGCCGAACATCGAGAGCGACGATCCGATCGAGCTGCTGCGCACCCAGTCCTTCATTCGCTTTTCGCGCCATGCCGTCGTGGGCGAAAAGATCGAACGGTGGCTCCAGGAAACAGGCATCGAGGTCAAGGAAAGCATGGAGCTGGAAAGCCTCGAGGCGATTTCCAGCATGGTGCTGGCCAATCTCGGCGTCTCCATCGTGCCGCGGCCCTGCGTGCGGCACATGCTCTCGCATCCGCTCAAGCATCTGCCGTTGGACCGCGGAAACCTCTACCGGACGATCGGCCTGGCAAGCCGCAACGACAACCTGCGGCCCCGCGCGATCCGCGAGATCCACCAGCGGCTTCTGGATGCGGTCGCGCTCGGCGTCTTCAATCCGCTGACGCTGAAGCAGGCCAGCGAAGGATGAGTCCCGAATATCTGGTCTTGCTTCTGGTGGGCGCGGCGGCCGGTGGTTTCGTCAACGGACTGGCCGGATTCGGCACGGCGCTTTTCGCCCTGGGCTTCTGGCTCAACATCATGCCGCCGCAGCAGGCGGTCGCCATCGTCCTGATCATGTCGGTGCTGAGTGGCCTGCAGGGCACCTACATCGTTCGCGCCAGCATTGCCGCCAATCCCGGCCGGCTGCTGCAGTTCCTGCTGCCGGCGCTGGCAGGGGTGCCCGTCGGATTGACCCTGCTCGAGCATATCGAGGCGGGCGCGCTCAAGCTGACGATCGGCGCCTTCATGCTGCTCTACGGCGTCTTCTTCATTGCCCGCCAGTCCTTGCCCTTGGTGCAGGGCGCGCGCGTCTACACCCAGGTCGCGATCGGCTTCCTGGGCGGCGTCCTCGGCGGGGCGGCGTCGCTGTCGGGCGCCCTGCCGACCATGTGGTGCACCTTGCGGCCCTGGACCAAGGGCGAGCAGCGGGCCGTGCTGCAGCCCTTCAACGTCATCGTGCTGACCGCCTCGGCGGTGATCCTGGCCGCGCAGGGAGCCTATGACCGGCAGACGCTGCTCTGGATCGGCCTGGCCCTGCCGACCACCATGCTGGCGGCGCAGCTGGGCATCATGGCCTTCCGCCGGCTGAGCGACATGCAGTTCAGGCGCCTTCTGGTGGCGCTGATGTTGGTGTCGGGCCTTGTCCTCCTCGCCGGCGAGTTGGTCTGAGCCGGCGGCTCAGCCCGGCTTCGGCGGGGTGAAGAAGGGCGCTGGCACCAGGATCTTGTTCTCGACATGGGTGACCAGCGGCCGCATCTTGGCGGCGTAGCTCTGCCATTCGGGGGCCGCCTGCAGCAGCTTGCGGCGCTCGTAGCGGTCGTCCAGGCTGTCATAGCCCCACATGTGGACGATCTGGTTGAGCGGCCCGATATCGGTGAAATAATAGCCGACCATCCGGCCGAGAATGCGGACCTGGACCTCCATTCCTTCCTCCTCGTAGAGCTTGAGGAACACCGGCACCTGGCCGGCCTTGAGGGTGTAGATGCGTTCGTCGACGAACTTGCTCATGGGACTGTCCTTCCGGGTTTCTCAGTTCAGATTGATCTTGATGGCGGTGAGCGCGAACACGGCGAGAATGCCCGTAAGCGCGCAGATCAGCACGATGGCGCTGCCGCCGACGTCGCCGAGCTTTCTCAGCGACGTCTTCATGCCCAAGGCCGCGATCGCCACCACGAGGCACCAGCGCGAGAACGACAGCAGCGTGTCCTTCACCAGTTCGGGAATGACGTCGTAAGAGCCAGCGATCACCAGCGCGGCAAAGCCGACGACGAAGAACGGAATCGGCAGCGCGCGCTTGGCGCCCGCTTCGCGCGAGCCGGAAAAGACCAGCGACAGGATGACGATCAACGGCACCAGCAGCGCCACGCGCAGGAGCTTGACGAAGGTGGCGGTGTCGCCCGTCAGTTCGGAGACCGAATAGCCTGCGCCCACCACCTGGGCCACGTCGTGAATCGTGGCGCCCAGGAAAATGCCGGTGGCCACCGCGCTCAGGTCCAGCGCGTCGGCGATCAGCGGATAGACAATCATCGCCAGCGTGCTCAGCGCCGTCACCCCGATGACGGTAAAGATCGTGTCGCGCTCGAGGGTCTCGCTCTTGGGCAGCACCGAGGAAATCGCCAGGGCCGCGGACGCACCGCAGATGGCCACGGCCCCGCCGATCAGCAGCCCGAAGCGCGTGCCGTGGCCGAGCAGGCGCGACAGACCGAGGCCCATGGCGATCGTCAGCCCCACCCCGCAGAGCGTGATGAGCAGCACCTCGGAGCCTGTCGAGGCGATCTGCTGCACCGTGATGCCGAGGCCGAGCAGCGCCACCCCGATGCGCAGCAGCACCTTGGAGGAAAACTCGATGCCGGCCACGCAGGCGCCGCCGTCCTCGACCAGGAAGTTGAACGCCATGCCGAGCAGCAGCGCCATCAGCATCACCGGCGCGCCGTAATGCTCGGAGAGGAATTTGGCGGCGAAGGCCACCGTCAGCGATGTCAGCACGCCCGGAAACAGGATCCGGGCTTTGCGGACATAGGCGAGATCGGCAAGGGAATGCATCGACTTGGGTCACAGTTCGGGATTGAGCGGCCGCGGACGGCGCAATCGTTGCAGGCTTCGTTCGGGTGAAGGCGGTGGTTCGGCCGTCGGGGGTCAGCCCTCGGCCACGAACACATGCACTTTCTGGGCCGCATTGTTGGCAAAGCCGGCCACATCCCAGGGCGGATTGAGCGGCTGCACCGCGCCGTTGGCGTCGGTCGCGCGGCAGCGCAGCACGTGGTCGCCCGGGCTCGCCAGCCAGTCGCAGCTCCATTTTGTCCAGGCATACCGCCCGGTCCGATGTTCGAGCCGCGCCTCCCGCCACACACCGTCCAGCTCGACCTCGACCCGAGTCACAGGCACGCCGCCGCCCGACCACGCGCGGCCGACCAGTGTCACCGGTCCAGGCTCGAGATAGCGCTTGCGCGTGCCCCAATCGGGCACGCCGGGGGGCACCATCAGCGATTTGACCCGCATCGTCGTCACCGGTCGACCCGGATCCGCATCGGAGTCGCGGAAGCGGTAGGTCTGCACCTGCTGGAACCCGTCAAAGGGCTGGGTCAGCGCCTCGATGCGCCCCAGCCACTTGACGCTCGCCATGCCATACCAGCCCGGCACGATCAGCCGCAGCGGCGCGCCGTGCTGCGGCAGCAGCGGCTGGCCGTTCATCGAGTGCACGAGCATGACGTCGAGATCGGCGATCTGCTCCAGTGTGAGCGAACGCCCGAAACAGTGGCCGACGCCCTTGTCAAAGCCGTAATCGACCCCGAAAAAGGCGATGTCCACCGCGTCGGCGCGCGGCCGCGCCCGCTCGATCAGCGGCCGGAGCGGCGTGCCGGTCCATTCCGAGGTGCCAACCGCCTCATACATCCACGGCATGGAATGCGCGCGCGGCGAAATCCCGGACCGGCCGTTGCCGGCGCATTCCAGCGTCACCGGCAGCGTGACCTGCGGCAGCGCCTTAATCTCGTCGAGCCCAAGCTCGAACGGCGCATCGAACGCACCGGAGAAGCCGAGCCTATGCGCACCGGCGTCGATGAGCGGCACGTCGAAATGGATGAGCAGGTAATGCAGCCCGGTGGGGGTGATGTCGAGCGCCAGCGTTTCGAGCAGATTGCCCGAATTGCGGTTGGCAAGCCCGACCTCGGACTGGCTGTAGACGCCGTCCTTGGTGTCGATCCGGCCGGAATAGCCCAAAAACGGGTTGTCGGTGTTCGCCATGGCCTATCCGATCATTTCGTCGGAACGGTCGTCGGTCTCGCCGAAACGCTTGAGCACGGCGGGCGTGGTGCCCTCATACACCCTGGCGAGGTTGGCGGAAATCTTGGCGTTCTCGCGTTCAAACAGCGAGTTGCCTGCGAGATCGCTCTCGACGATGAAAGGGCCCATGTTATCGGCCTCCAGCACCCACATCGCCTGGGCCAAACCGAGTTCCTTGTTCCAGTGCACCGCCTTGACGCGCTTGACGCCACGGCCAAGCAACGCGCCAGTCCCGTAGCCCACCGTGGTGAGATAGATCGCGCCGTTGGGAACGAAATGCTCCCTGTAATCCTTGGCGCTCATGCCGCCCTTGCCGATGATCAGCTTGGCGCCGGACTTGGCCATCCATTCACCGATCCACTTGGTGAAGCGGAACGAGGCCGTGGCTGTCACGGCGCCCAGCCGGAAGTTCCCGTCCTCATTGATGGCGGCAGCGGGCGAGCAATGGAAATTGGCCGCACTCTCCGAAGGAAGCTCCATCGGGATGTTTGCCTTGTCCTCCAGCGCGCGCTTGTAGACACCCTCGCGCGCCGTGTAGATCAGCCCGTCCAGATAGACGACGTCGCCCAGTCGCAGCTCCGCCAGCGCTTCGTGCGTCGGCGTGGTGCTCAGGCGAATTTTTCGTGGTCCTGAGGGATTTCCCATTCCACTGTCTCCCGGCGTTGATAATCGGTGAACCAGTCCGGATCGGTGCGGTATTCCACCCGTCCGTCGGCAAAAACCCGCGCCACAGCGCGGCGCGATGAAAGGCAGAAGGCATGGACCGACATCTGCATGCCGCCTGTATGGCAATAGCCGACCTCGATATTGGCGTCGATGACCATCGACTTGCCGACAAATCCCATGGCGCCCATGCCGATGGAATTGCCGAGTTCCTTGAGCTCGAGCTCGAGTTCGGCGATACGCGGGTCGGAATTGCGCGAGCCGACGACGCGCAGGCAGGCGGCGCGCTTGCCGAGCACCATGCAGGTGTCCTTGCAGCCGCCCAGCCCGATGCCGATGATCGCCGGCTGGCAGGCCAGGCCCCGCTTGCCGAAGGCCACAAGGCAGTCGAGATAGAAGCGCTTGATCCCCTGGATGCCGTCGGAGGGAAACAGCATCCGGTAGTCCGTGCCGAACAGGCCGCCCTTGTGCACGGTGATCAGGTCGATCCACTCGCCGCCGGGCTCATAGCCATACTCGATCTCGGGCGCGCCGATGCCGACATTGTTGTCATGGTCGGTGCGCCAAAGCGGATGCACCCGGTTGGGCCGCAGGGGCACGCCATTGGTGGCGTTGGCGGTGGCCCGGCGCAGGGCCGCCTCGAGCGCGATCGGGCCGCCCTCGATCCGGGTCTCGTTGCCCATCTTGACGTACCAGCGCGGCGTGCCGGTGTCGCCGCACATGGCGCGGCGGTCTTCCTTGGCGGCCTTGTAGTTCTCCAGCATCGCCTCGAGCACGAAGGACGACAGGTCCCCGTCCTCCACATTCGCGGCCGCCTGCAGACCGTCGAGATAGTCCTGCGGGATTTCGATGGCGGCCTTGTCCATCAGGACCTCGGCCGTCTTCTGTATGATGTCGATGGGGATCATCAGCTTGCCTCCACCAGGGTTTCGGGTTCGCCGGCGGGCAGGATGGTCTGGCCCGGCCGGACGATGGAAAATTGCACGGGCTCGCGGCTGACATCGATCTCGCCGCCTCTCTGCCGTGCAACGGTGAAATAGGAGCTGTCCAACTCGCCCGGGTCCGGAAAATCCTCGCGGTAATGGGCGCCGCGGGAATTCTCCCGCGTCAGCCCGGCCTCGGCGATGACCTCCGAGACATCGCAGAGCGAGCGGACATTGAGCCAGTCGTGCCAGGTCAGGTTGAACGCCAGATTTCCGGAAGCCACGCCCGCCTGCATCAGCTCGTCGGAGATCTCGGCGACGCGGGCGATGCCGCGTTCCATGCCGCGGCCGGTGCGGATGACGCCCACATCCTCCCACATCGCCTCCTGCAACCGGTGGCGCAGGTCCTGGACGTGGGCGGGCTTCCGGCCGAGCGGCTGGCAGGCGCGGGCGATCTCGGCGTCCAGCACGCTTTCGTCCGGATCACGCAAGGCGCCCATGCGGCGGATGTCCATGCCCATGACATCGCCGGCGACGCCGCCAAAGACGGTGGAATTGGCCACACCGTTGCCGCCGAGCCGGTTGGAGCCGTGAGCGCCGCCGGCGTCCTCGCCGGCCACGTAGAGCCCTTCCATCTCGGTGCGCGTGTCGGTGTCGACCACCACGCCGCCCATGAAGTAATGCGCGGTCGGCACCACCTCCACCAGGCCGGCGGCCAGATCGAAGCCCGAAACGGCGCAGCGTTTGACCATGCCGGAAAATTTCTGGCGCACCATCTCCGGACCGAGATGGCTCATCTTGATGTAGACCCCGCCATGGGTGGTGGTGTTGGACTTTTGCATTTCCGCATAGATTCCGCGCGAGACCACGTCCCGGGTGGCGCGCTCGCCGCGGTCGTCATAATCGAACATGAAGCGGCGTTCGGCGCCGTTGAGCAATTGCCCCCCCGCCCCGCGCAGCCCTTCCTCAAGCACCGTGCCGGTCATCTTGGTGTGGTCGCCCGCGAGCAGCCCGGTGGGATGGAACTGCACCATTTCCATGTCGCGCAGCGGCAGGCCGGCGCGCAGCGCCATGGCGAGCCCGTCCATAGTCTTGTCGCCCGACGGCGTGTGGTACTTGTACATGGTCGGACCGCCGCCGGTGGCCATCAGCACCGTCTTGGCGCGGACGAAGCGGAACCGGCCGGTGCGCATGTCGATCATCAGCACGCCCGCCAGCGCCGAACCGTCCCGGGTCGGGATCAGGCCGATGGCGCGGTGCTCCTGCAGCTTTTCCACCGGGCGCGACAGCACCTGCTCCATCAGCCGGTTGATGATCTCGATGCCGGTGAGATCGCCCTTGTGCACGGTGCGGTCGGCCGTCTGGCCGGCAAACGCCTTGTGGTGCAGCGTGCCGTCGGCGTTGCGGTCGAAGAAGCAGCCGATCTCGTTTTCGAGTTCGCGCACGCGCACCACCGCCTGCTCGCACAGCTTCCAGGCCATGTCCTGGTTGGGCAGCCACTTGCCGCCATTGATGGTGTCCATGAAATGCCGCTCGACCGTGTCGCCGTGGCCGAGCGCCACGTTGTAGCCGCCCTGCACCATGCGGGTGCAGCCGCACTTGCCGATCAGGCCCTTGACCGCGATGGTCACCTTCGTGCCGGAAGGCGCTGTCTGCAGCGCGTGGAGCGCCGCGAACATGCCGGCGCCGCCGGTGCCGAGAATGAGGATGTCCGTGTCGTGACGATCGATGCTGGTCATGCTCATGCTCACACCGCCTGCAGGAAAAATGCGCCGGCCACCAGGAAGGCCGTGGCGACCGCCGAAGCGGCCAGGGTCTTCTGCCGCGGCGACCAGGGCAGGAACTCGAGCGCGAGCAGCCGCAGCCCGCCGAAGACATGCACCGCCAGCAGGAAGACGAGGCCGAACTCGGCGATCTTGACCAGCGGATCGTCGCCAAAGCGCAGGAAGGCGTCGAGCCGCTCCGGCTGGTTCAAGGCGAAGGAGAGCACATAGAAATGCACGGGCAGGAACAGCGCCAGGCCCAGACCCGAGAGCCGGTGCAGGAGATAGGCAATCCACAACGGATGCGAGCGGTGCGGTCGGATCACAGCGTCACCGCCAATACCGCGCGCAGGCCGGTCACCAGCAACAGCAGGCCCGCGAGCCACATGAAGATGTCGAGAGCCCTGCCCTTGAGACCGAGCGTTTCATGGACGATCACGCGCAGGCCGATGGCCGCATGCAGGGACACCGCCAGCACGAACAGGCCATAGAAGACGAACCAGAGGACGCTGCCCCGGGTGCGACCGAGGATTTCGGCGGCGCTCAGCCCATCCTGAATGGCATAGATCATCACCGCGATGTGGCCCAGCGTCAGCGGGATCATCACCATCGCACTCAGGCGTTGCGCCATGTAGAGCCGGAGATCGAGCATGCCTATCGCCCTCCCCTGAAGAAGGAGGAGACGGTCTCGCGCTTGAGCCCGGCGATCGCCTTCATCGGGTTGAGCCCGTTGGGGCAATGCAGCGTGCAACTGCCCTGGCTGTGGCAATTGTGACAGCCGCCCCTGCCCGAAACCGCGTCGAGAATCACGCCGGGATCGGCGTCCTTGGGATCGAGATAGAGCGTCCAGGCGCGCTGCAGGGCGGCAGGACCGAGGAAATCGACATTGTTGGCGACCGTGTCGCAGGCGGCGTAGCAGACCGAGCAGTTGATGCATTCGATGCCCGCGTCGGCCTCGATGCGCTCGGGCGTCGCCGGGCTGATCTGCTCGACGGCGTCGTTGCGATCCCGGGTCGGATGGTGCACGCCGCCGGCAGCCACCCATTTGTCGAAAAACGGGTCCATGTCGGCGGCCAGATCCTTGATCACCGGCAGGTTGCGCAACGGAGCGATGGTGAGGACATTGTCCTTGATCACCTTCTTGATGTGGGTGCGGCAGGTCCAGCGCGGCACGCCGTTGACCATCATGGCGCAGGAGCCGCACATGCCGACGCGGCAGGCATAGCGGTAGGACAGCGTCGGATCCGCATATTGCTGGATCCAGGCGACGACGTCGAGAATGGTCTGGCTTTCCTGCATCGGCACCAGGAACCGCTCGAAGCTGCCCTCCGTGCCGCTTCCACGCCAGACATCGACATGTAGCCCATTTGAATCCGCAGTCACACGCAACTCCCAATCGCATTGTCGGCCACAGCATAGTGTTATTTTTTCGATATAATAACGATAAATACTGACTATTTTTGTAAGCTATTCTTACATAAAACATCGCGCGGTCTGGGTACGCCACATTCGGGGCACGCCCTGTTGCCCGTTTTTTGAGATCCGAGATAAGGAGACCCTCGGGACCCAAAGTTGATCACTTGTGGGCGTCGAGGTACTGGCCGTCCCGCATTTGAAGCGGTCCGGTTGACCAGGTCATTTCAGCGCCAATCGTCGTTCGACGGTGCAGACGTATGTCCACCTTGCCTGCCTGCCGTCCCCTGCGCTGGTCGGCAGCACCACAGATCGCAACTGCTATGCCAAGCGCGAGAAGCACCCTCCCAACCCAGTCCGCACTCTCCGGCATCTTCAATTGCACGCCCAGGAACGTCTCGAGTGCCTATTCGACGATGATCTGAAACACTCCGACAATGGCCCCAAGGCCCGCAGTCGCGTTGGTCATCCCGGCCAAACTCTGACCAGTCGCCAATCCCTGCCCCATCAGCAACGTCATGCAGACAACGCTGCAATCTGTTCATTTGCATGTTCCATCACCAGACACGGCAGACCAAGCCCTGCCTGCGGATACCAGACTGCACCTGTTGGGAGACCGAGGGTCTTTGGCAAACCTGGCGAGAGATTGCTGTAGTCGGTAAGTCTGGCCGTTACAGCCATCATCACTCGGTGAGCAGACCAACCGTCGGTGTTGGAGTTTAAGCCGACGCTATGCCCTCCTCCGCCGTAACCAAAGAAATCATATTCGTATTTGGCCGTTGACACATGACCCTTCTCATCCCTTTTGCAGACGAGATAGGGCTCGAATCCCTTCATTTCCGCTCCATCGTCATGCCACCGGCCGACCATGACGACCTTCGTGTAGAGCCGAAGGTCCGGTGACGTCACATCCCGGATCTCGAACTCGTGTTCCTCGATGAACGTACTCATCGGATGATCTCCCGGAACTGGAGCGTCATCGATGCTTATCGTAATGCGCTCTCGATCCACAATGATTGAAGCATCGCTGCCCGGCAACAAAAGCTTTGCCGAGTAAGTTATGTCGAAAGGAACCCCGGCCCGAATTGCAGCGTCATACGCCTGTATAAATTGCTTAGAATCCGCATTAATCAACTTCGATACTCCTTAATGTAGGCAATACATTATAATATAGAAATAATTTTCAGTCAATACGGTAATTAATTAAAAGCATTTCTGGAAATATTTTTTAATCTATATCAAATCTAAATAACTAAGTTACTTGAGTGATCGCAATATATACACAGATCTATATTGGAGGATCCCCGCCTGGTCGCACGTCGGCTAATTGTGATGCCTTGAATCAGAAGTCACAAAGGTTGCGTACCCGGCATTCAGTCAAGATCCCTGTGGCTCGCACTTGCCATGGAAGTCTTGGCAAAAAGCCGACTCACTACCACGTAAAAAATTCGATTCCTGTGCAAACGCCGTTATATGAAGTAACGGGGGGAATACACAAAATGAGCAGGTACGGGGTTTGCAGGAACGGTGATGATTGAGAGCAGAACAGAAGCTTGGGGCCACCGATTTAGCCGAACGCTATTTGAGCATACGGCCCATGATTTCCCAATCCTTGGAACAGGTCTTACAAATTGATGCGATCGGCGACAGTGATGGTCATCAGGCCAGGTCCAGGTCAGCCTAGTCAGCGTCCGAGCCGCCAGCAGCCTTTTTCAGATGCCGCTTCGGGCGGAAAGGCGGCGGGCCATTGACGTATTTGTGTACAAGTCTTTCAAAAACATCCTCGCTCTCACGAGCATCGAAGCCTTGGCTCACAAGACCGTCGACGAGTTCGTTGCGTAGCCGATCCAGAACCTCGCAGCGATCCCGACGGTTGGCGTTGACGCCCGTGATCATCTGCCAGAGCAAAAGGCGGGCGATGTCGTCCCGCGACGGGCGACGCTTCTCCCGAGCCGTGTCACGAGTTTTCTTCTGTCGCACTTTCTGCTCAGCCTTTCTTTGTTTCGGGGGCATCCTGGCCATCGATCGTCCTCACTCGTCACCACATGCTCGCTAACCTATCACCCGTCCATGACCACAACCTTTCTGCAAACGCCGTATCCCGAGGAATCGCGCTTTCCTGATCTTGAATCGAATATCGGGGGTTTGGAATCGCGCCATGGTAAATTGAATTGATGTGCGTTGAGTTGCCCGCACCCTGATCTGATGCAATTTCAATCAAGCCGATTTGGATCGCCTTCCGGGCATGGCGTTTCCAATCAAATGACATTCGCGGCAGCGTGCGGAGGCTTCACCTCGATCCCTTCGCCACCCCACCCGAGACAACCCCTCCCCGATCTTTGCGCCGCTTTGGCGGCCCCATAACCTCGGTTCCATCCGCTACCGCCGTTTGCACAGGAATCGGCAAATCCGCGTTTCGAATCGAGTATCCGCAATCCGGAATCGAAAGTGAGGAGTTCAGAATCACCTTCAGTGGTTGCTTGAATCGCGTTTTCGGGTTCGATGAATCGAATTTCCTGACGGCTGAATCGGCAAATCCGGGTTGGGAATCGGCATGGCGCCCGAAGGAATCGGCGTTTCAGTGCCGGACTTAGCTATCCTCGGCCGGGGTTCCATCGCCATCGATGCCCATCAATTGCCGCAGCTCCTCTCCTGACATGACACCAGTCTTGGAAAGACGGGTGGCAATCCGCAACACATTCGCCTCATGCCTTACCAGCAAATCATGGGCCAAGGTTTCTGCCGCGATCAGTCGGCCATAGACCCTTTCCGCGAGTTCGCGATCAAGCGTCAGAACGTCGAACCCGCGGAGGCTGGCGCGATAAATCAGCGGCTGATGTTCTGAGAAGCCCAGGCTGGTTTCCGCGTCGAGGGCAACAAGAGTTGCCTTGGCGAGGTCGCTTTCGTCACCACCGCCCGAGCCCGCCATGACTTCGCCGATGACAAGCTGTTCGGCCACCCGTCCCGCAAGGATGGCAGCCATAACTCTGGTCAGCCAGATCTCGGTTTGCGCGAGATGACGATATCTGTCGACCGCCACTTCGCCCATCTCCCGCAGACCGATCGTTACTGATTCGACCTTGCCAATATCGAGCAGCGTCCACGCCATTGCATGACCCGCTTCATGGACCGCCACACGCCAGCGAAGATCATCGGACATGGTCATGCGTTGAGCACCGAGCGCCTGCTCGATGTCAGTCCACGTGAGCTCACGCCTGTCCCGGCGGGCCTGTTGCCGCACTTCTCGAACCAGCTTTTCGATATCGGCTCCGGTCCGTCCGATGGCCAGCCATGCGAGGGATTGAAGGGCCGTTGAGGATGAGGTGGATGGAAGGCTGTCAGACATGAGCTGGTCCTTTTTCGATGGTGCGAACTGCGGACGATGATTTCGGATGAACGGGGCTGCATGTCGGCGTGTCAACCGTCGCCCCGTTCTCGGAAGGTAGCTCGGTATGCACGGGAGCTGACGCCAGCACGGCGGCAAGATCGGAACCCAGATGGTGAGCGAGAATCCCCGCCAGGGCATCAGGATCGGGTGGCGGGATGACGACGTGTTTTTCCAGCCGTCCCGAGCGAAGCAGCGCCGGATCGATCCGGTCCGGCAGGTTTGTGGCCGCAACCACAATGACGCCTTCGGTCCTCAGCGCGCCGTCGAGCAGTTCCAGCAACCTGGTGATAACCGAGGTCCAATAATGTTCGTGACGATCATCCCCACCTCGTCCGCTGCCGCGGCTGCCGATGGCGTCGAGCTCATCGATGAAGACAATACAGGGGGCATTTTCCTTGGCGGTTTCGAAGACGGCGGACATCCGCTGAAGGACGTCGCCGAGAAAGCCAGGCTCAAGCCAGGACGCGACCGAACTCACAATTAGGGGCACCTGCAACGAGTTGCAGAGCGCTCTGGCGAAGGTGGTCTTACCAGTACCCGGTGGTCCCGAAAGCATCATCTTGCTGCTCATCTCCTCCCAACCGAGGGCGCCTTCACGCCAGAGCGCAAGGTCGTCTTTGAGATCCAGCGCCCAGGGTCGCGCCTCCCCATAGCCGGACAGATGTTCGACGCGCAGAGACCGGACATGAGTGGATTTTGAGCGTGTCGCTTCACCTGCCGTTGCCGCCGAGATCGTTCCCTTGCCTTTGTCGGCGTCAGGGTCGGTCGATGGCTCGGCTTCGGGCAGGATAATGTCGATCGGAGTGAGTTTCGGCTTGTCCCGCGATGCCGAAAGCGGATGTGATGAACGTCCCTTACGCCCCTTTTTGTCATCATCCCCGGTTTCGTCAGCGCCCGCCGGGTCCGCGAGGATCGCAAGCAGGTTCAGCACCGATCCTGCCGTGCGCCCGGGCCGCACTGCCAGCGCCAGATCGTCGACGCAGAGGCGGCTGGGATCGAACACGATCCCCTTCATGATGGCGCGGGATTCATCAACGGGAATGCTGTGACATTCATGGAGCAGCTCCGCGATCAGCTCCACGTCGATACAAGCGCCTTGAAGCACGATGTCGGCGGCGGCGATGATTTCGGGCCTGGCAGGCGCTTGGGTCTCATCCGCGATGACAAGCGGCGCAGGCTCGCCAAGAATTGCCTTGGCCAGTTTTGTTGTCAGTGTCTGTCGGGTCAGTTCCGTGATATTTCGCCCGGACGCGGTGACGATTTTTCGCTGCCTCATCTCAGGTCGAGCTTCGCCAAAACGTTCCGAGAGCGGACGGTCGCCCCTGATGTCTGTCAACTCACCATAGAAGGGACATAGCAACGCATCCTCCAGCATGAGGCCGCATTGCCTCTCGAAACCTGCGACCGGGATCTTGAGCAGGATCACTGGATGTCGCCGCATTAGAACATCGCGCAAATTACCGAGGTCCGTGATGCTTTCGCCAATAGCACGGGCGATCAGCAAAGCGACCATGACCTGAACTGGATTTGGCGGCGGCAGGGATTCGCGTAAAAGCGCGAGCACGGTTGGGGTATCCAGCTGCCTGGCATGCATGGGATTGGTGGCAGAAGTTGGCGCCTTCTTCGGCGGTGAGGGCTTCACACCAGCGTCAACGTGTTTCCGTTGGGCCTTGGACACTGACTTACTGCGAGACATTCCAATGGCCATCCGGTTGACGGGTTCGCTGCCATTATGATCGAAACAATCATGCGGAGTCGTCGGTACGAGCTTCAGCGCCCTGCCAACCAGACGACGGGCACGGTCTCTGTCGCCGGCAAGACCAAATGCCGCGGAGCCGGACACTTGCCATGCGATGCCCGACTTCTTTTCACCGAAGGGAAAGCTGATATCGAGCAGTCCCACGTCCGATGCACGCTGGTAGAGGTCAAGCACGGCACGCCTGCGGATGCGCCGCAAAAGATGGCTGGAGATGCGTTCAGCGACCATATTCATGACGCATCTCCCCAACTGCCACTTGTCCAGCCGGTGGCCGCGACTTCCAGCTCTTTCGGAAGATGCTTGCGATTTCCCTGGAGCCAATCGCGGACAACAATGCAGGTCGGGTCGCCCTGGTCACACAGATCAAGAAGCCATCCGCGCGGAATAGACAGCACGCTTTCAAGCCTGACGCCGCGGCGTTTCGCGGAGCGAATGGCAATGCGAACCACGGCGGCTACATGGCGGGCCTGCTCCTCGGGTGTACGTGGCGGCAGTCCTGAAGAACAGGCTTCCGCCTGCCCCTGGGAAACACCTTGGCTTGCAGAAGGCGCCGGCGCGGCGGAACGCACCGTCGGATGGTCTTGGACCCGACTGCGAAGTGCCTTTGCTCGAATTGGTTTATGGTCTGTGGGGAAAGCGATGATGGTGGCCGTGTTGGTCGTCATGGCACGTGTCTCCCTTGGCCGAGCCCTTGGCTCGACATTCTTGGGTTTCGAATTGGATGGAATGCGGTGCTGCGGGCGGCTGAGAGCCGCTAGTGTGGGCCGGCAGACGGGACCTGCGCAAAGCCAACGATGACAGGAGGTCGCCCGTTGCGCAGAGGTGCATCGCCCTCTTCGGCATCGGTCAGATGTTCTGCCGGATCATCTACATCGGTCCCTTCGTCAGCATGTTCCTGAAGAACAATCTCCGAAGAGAAACCTCCAGTTACCGTTACTGCTACCGGACCCCGGGCGGCCCGCCAGTTTGCATCAATTCTCACGCGGAACATCTTGCGCAGCGCCAGCAAGGCTTCGCCGGCGCCGTTCACTTCGAGCAGATGGTCCAGGTGCGACAACGGCCAGATGCCGCCCTTGATATCCGTGCGGGTCCCTTCGGCGTTGAGAATGACAACGCGGACCTCCTTCACCGTGAGCCTGCGATGTTCCTTGTAGACGTGGTCGGGCACGACGAGAGCAGACGCCCACATGCGTGTCTTGAGCTCAGTGATGCGGGCCGCTTCGTAGGAGGTGAGGCTCCGTTTGACGTCGACCATGTGCGCGATCCCCGTCACTCGGTTGATGATCAGATGATCGGGGGTGTATGATTTGCGCCCCCCGGTATCGGCATCGAGCGTGAGGCCACGGTACAAACCGGGCTCATTGTTCTCGACCAGTTGGATTGCCGCCGGCGTCAGGGCCAAGCGGATATTTTCGGTGAGAACCACAAGGTCGGGATTGCAGGTAGCCAGCAGGTCGATGCCGCGCTCGAGCAGACGGCCCTCGTGAACTGGAACGGAGCGCAGGACCGAAGCGGCCTCCTCCAGACTGCCTTCGAAGGAATTTCGCATCGCCTCGACGGACAAGGCGGTGGCCGCGATCTCGGTGACGAGGGCCTCAAGCTGCGGCTCAAGCAGCTTGAGGTCGGCGGAATGCTGGTAGCGGGTAGTCGGAGCAGTCGCGGCGGGAAGAGTGGTCATGGGTAGTCTCCTGGAAAATTGAAAAGGATGCGGGGCATCACACTGGCGAGGACGCGGCTGCGCTTACGCGGAAATTATTTCCGCGTCGGACGGATCGGCGAGATCGATCAGAGTGACAGAGGCCTGGATGGCCGACGGGTTCGGTCAGTCAGCACGAGCCCGACACGAAACCAGACGGTCGCGGTGTCCCAAATGGGTCACCGATGGCGATCCAGGGAAATTGAGGCGTCGGTGCCGCAGCATTTTCAACAGGAGAACTTGGAGAGAGTGCTTCCACCAAGCGGTGGATATCGTTAAGGGTCAACATAGCCCTGTCCTTTCCTAAGAAGGTTGTGGGTTAGGCCTCCATTGGTGTTCGTAGCACCGGTGGGGGCCGTTAAGTGACTGCAGAAATTGAACTTCCGCCGACCATCCAGACATAGTCCGGGTATTTGTCTCCGGCAAGGCAAAAAGAACACTTCCGGAACAAGAGCCCAGGCATGGTTAACATGTGACGCGGGCTGTTGAAGCGTCCGGGCAAAAGAAAAGCCCGCCGAAGCGGGCCATGTTGGCGAATAGAAGAGCAATTCTTCAGGTGACTGCCGCAAGCGCCCACTCATCGGGGATGGTGATTGAGATGCTATAGCTGTCTTCGCCGCTCAGGTCTTTCGACCACCAGAGTATGCCTTGCACCACCGGTTCTTCCGCATACCCCAATCGCCTGTTTTCCGCCAAGACTAGTCGTCTGGTCTCGCGCAGTAGCGTGGCCTTGTCCTTTGCTACATCGTGACCGTCGAGCGTCAGGGGATACCTGGGGCCGCCCAAAGTCGGGTCCCAGCGATCCATCTCGCCAGTGTACAACGCTGAGCCGACCCAGTCCGGGTTGACCATGCGGCGGAGGTAGATGACGAGAGTGCCCGGCGCGTCACCGAAAAAATCGACCCAACGTCCCACCAGCGCAAGCGTGTCTTCCGTGCTAGTCGCGAGCGATTCATAGAAACTCTGAAGCACCCCGCGGCGCTGATCGACAAAGTGGCACAGCGGGTGATCATCAGACGCCATCTCGCAATCGATCCAGCATTGGATGCATGTGCCCCAAATCGACAGCGATACATCCTCACCCGACAGAATAAAGCGACCGTAAAGGGAAAGTCGGCCATTGCTGAGCTGACGCACCAAATCGGCTTCGCTCGTCCTCCCCGGCATGCGGTGGACGGCCTCGAAAATCTTGGTGCACACCGCCTCCACATCCTCCTCCGTCTTGTCAGACGCTGGTGTCGCCATTTCTTCGTCTGAAGCAGAGATTACCTCAAGCATGGAGATCTCCTCCGATGTCAGCGACAGGCCCAAGGCCGATGGGCAGCGGGAAGACATTCTCTTCGGCGATGTCCATGTCTTCAGAGTTATCCAAAAGCGGCCGCACTTCTTCTTTGGAGGCCCCAGGAGAGGTCAGTGGCTCGCCATGCACGACGAAGCGAAGCATCGGCAGCACCTCGTCCCTGACCCATGGACCAAATTCCGTCGAGCCGGGCCAATCCGGTTCCATGCCGAGCCGGTGCAGCAGTTTTTGCGCCTGCCCCCAACCAGTTGACTTGTCGAGTTCAACCGGCCGCCACGTCCTGCGCTCATCAAAAGCATACGGCGTGAGCGGGGCGATGATGGCGTTGAGAAGCTCGCAGGCATGCCGACAATCAAGCTCGATCATCGCCGCCAAGCTATTCTTGGCAACGCGTTTGCCTTCGGCAAGCGGCTTCACCGCATCCTCGACTTCGGCGAGCACCGATTTGGTGAGACGCTGGAACTCGGCCGTGTCCGTCGCCATCTTCACGTCGGACGCTTTGCGCAAGCCTGCAAGGCCGCCAAGGTCCAGGAACTCCACGGACTTAGCCTTCGGCTTCGGAGCTATGCCGAGAGCAACCTTGACCGCCTTGGCAGTCAGGCGCTCGCCGGCCTCAATCCTGTCAATCACTGCGCCGATCAGGTGGGGCTCGCCTTTGGCGAGTTCAAACATAACGGTCGGCGAGACAGCAGCAGCTTCCAGACGTTCGCGGTAGTCCTGCAGCCGTTCATAGATGGAAGCATAGTTCCAGGCGGACCGGACCGTATAATCCGAAAAACCCTTCAGCCATTTGCCGAAGCGCTTTTCGGGAACGATAGCCTTGGCTTTAGAAAAGCAACGGCCCAGTTCGTGAGCCTGCGCCGTTGAACCTCGATTGAGTGCAACGATTGTGGATTTCGTCGCTTCAAGCGCCTTTGCCATTTCCGGCGTCAGCGCTGGCTCAGCCGTCGCAATAGGTTTGATGGAAGCCGAGGCGGCCAGCTTGGATACGGCCTTCTTGATGCCCGACGGTCTGTCTGATCTCTTGTGCATGTAATCTCCCGTTGTATAATCGACGAAATGACGATCCATCAATGATCCGCCGAAAAGCTCTGCGAGTCAAATCAGTGAAATTCTCAACATATTGTTTTTCAATATTTTTCTAGGATTTCACTGCTGTTCGTCCGTCAGAAATGACTTCCTCATATGGGCATTTGCGACATAATGACGCATATATATCAACAAGCACGCGTACACCCCTAAGGTGCAATCAGTATTGGGGTATTACTGTCTTTGAGAAGGCGATGTTTCTTTGTCGACAGTGCCTCCCCACATGGATCCTTTGGTCGCCGCGCTTAACACGCGAGGATCGCCAGATGCTCCGTCGATCGCAGCGTCCCATAGTGAGCAAATGCCATTGGACATGAATTTGCCTCGTGCCTCCAAGGTGGGGTGATGGCGGCGTCTTCTGGACGACTCACCGCATCGCACTGCCCGCTGCCTGTACCGTCGGCCTATCGCCAGCGCCTGCCTGCCCCGGTCACAACAGCACCCGGTAGACTGCGAGCGAGATGCGGAAGCAATTTCCGCATCGGCTGTTCGGGACCGGCAGTCGGAAGCCATCCGCATTTGGCTGTCCTTCCCCAATTATGTGTGTCGTAAGGCGGCGACACATGACGACAAGCGCCATTCATTGACCGGCGTTTTCGCCTGGCTGGACGTATGGTCCAAATTGTTATTTGATAAAAACTTCAAGTTGGCAAAATTGGATTGTGCAATCTATGGATATCGGAGCTCATGAAGACCATCCCATGGATGACGTCGAAGCCGCTCCGTCCGTTGCGATCATTCCCGACATCGTCAGCGCCATCAATTATGCTTCTTGGCAAAATGCTGTCCCCATTCTGAGATCAGTTGAAATCAACAACGGCACGGCGACGACGCTCAGCAATCTGCGGCTCGAACTCAGCGTCACGCCAGCGTTCTGCCGCTCGAAACACTGGACCATCGACCGCATGGCGCCCGGCGACAGTTTGAGGATTTCGGACAGGGCGATAGAACTCGATCCGGAGTTCCTTGCCGGCCTGAATGAAGCGGAACGGGGACAGGTCCGGTTCATACTGTTTTCGGGAGATCAGCCAATCTCCGAGCATGTTGAGCACATCCGTCTGCTGGCAAGGGACGAATGGGGCGGGTTCGGCGCCATGGCGCCTCTACTTGCCGCCTTCGTCATGCCCAATGATCCCGGCGTTGCAAGGATTATCAAGGATGCCGGAAACGTGCTTGCACAGCACGGGCACTCCTCGGCGCTCGATGGCTACCAGTCGCAGGATCCGCGGCGAGCCTACATGCTGGGCGCAGCCGTCTGGTCGGCGATTGCGGCGCGCAGGCTGACCTATGCCGAGCCGCCGCGTAGTTTCGAGAAGTACGGGCAGAAGGTCAGGCGGCCGACGACCATTATCGATGACGGCTTGGCGACCTGCCTCGACACAAGCCTGTTGTTTGCCGCAGCGCTGGAGGCCGTGGGGCTCAACCCAATGGCCGTGCTCCTCGACGATCATGCGTTCACAGGTTTCTGGCTGACGCGAAAGACCTTTCACAATCTGATCGAGACCGATCCGGGAGAAGTGCGCAAGGCCTTGGCCGGCCGTGAAATCGTCATCTTCGAAACGACGGCCATCACGCATGCGCCGGCCTCTACATTCGAGGATGCGATCCGCATCGCCCGCGGCCGGATGTCGGAGCAGGAGGAGGATCGTTTCGTTGCCGCGATCGACATCGCGCGGGCGCGCCAGGCGCAGATCAGACCGATGGCGTCGCATCAACGCGCAAGTGACGCAAAGGCCGATGGCGGGGCAGAGGCAGCACCCATGCCGTTGCCATCATTGCCCGACTTTACCGCGATGCCGACCGACAGCGTTGAGGAGAAGCCGACGACGGCATCTGGTCGAATCGACCGTTGGCAGCGCAAGCTTCTCGATCTTTCCCTTCGGAATCGGCTGCTGAATTTCAAGGACAGCAAACAGGTGATCCCGTTTGTCTGCCCCGACATTTCCTTCCTTGAAGACCGGCTGGCCGATCAAGCGCGGGTTCGCATCATATCGTTGCCGGAGCAGAACCCGATCGGCGACCGAGATGAAAAGCTGCACTTCCAGGCAACCGGGAAGGATTTGAACACCGAGTTCGCCTTGGCGGCGCTGCAGCGCGACGAGCTGTCGTCGCCGCTCGCCGTCAAGGATCTGGATTCCCGACTGATCGAGCTCTACCGGCGGGCGCAGAACGATCTGGCCGAAGGCGGTTCCAACACGCTTTTTCTTGCGGTTGGGTTCCTGCGCTGGAAACGATCGGCCGATGACATGAAATCCTATCGCGCGCCGCTATTGCTGGTGCCGGTGAAGCTGGAGCGCAAGAGCGCCTCATCTCGGTTTTACATTCTTCACCACGAGGATGAAGTCCGCTTCAACTCCACACTGCTGGAGTTGCTCAAGAAGGATTTCGACCTGTCGCTGCCGCAGTTTGAAGGGCCGCTGCCCACCGATGACAGCGGCACCGATGTTCCGCTGGTTCTCGAAATGGTACGCCGCGCGGTGCGCGAGGTTCCAGGATTCGAAGTGGTCAATGAATCGGCATTGTCGACCTTCTCCTTCGCAAAATACCTGATGTGGAAAGATCTGGTAGACCGGACGGACCAGCTTCGCCAGAGCAGGGTTGTGCGCCATCTGATCGATAACCCCGAGACCGCCTTCGAGGCTGGCGTGGCCACGGCCTTCCCGGGTGAGCGCGACATCGATTTCAGATATGAGCCGAAACATCTGGTCATGCCGCTCGCAGCCGACTCGTCGCAACTCGCCGCGACCATGGCGGCCGCGGAAGGACATGATTTTGTCCTGATAGGACCGCCCGGCACCGGCAAGAGCCAGACCATCGCCAACATGATCGCCCAGTGCCTGTCGGAGAAGAAGAGCGTCTTGTTCGTTGCCGAGAAAACCGCTGCTCTTGGCGTGGTGCATCGGCGGCTGCAACAGCACGGACTGGGCGCCTTTTGCCTGGAGATCCACTCCAACAAGGCCGAGCGGAAGAAGTTCGTCGCGCAATTGAAGGAGTCCTGGGAGGCGAGCACATCCGGCTCCGGCGAACAGTGGATCAGGATCAACGATCGTCTGCGGGTGCGCCGGGATGAGCTGAACGGCTACGTCCAATCCCTGCACAGACAGGCGCCGAACGGCTGGTCCATCTTCAGGGCCATGGGGGTCTTCGTCCGGGGCATGGATGCCTATGCACCCGATCTGGAATGGCCTGCACCCATCCAGCACGATGAACGGACCTACCAGAGGCTGGTTGAGCTCGTGGCTGAAATGACATTGGTCTTTCGCTCAGTCACCCCGGTCAGATCGTTGCGCTTTGTTGACGTGACAGAGTGGTCAGCGAGCTGGGAGAAGAGCTTCCTGGCCCAATCCGAACGTCTGTCCGGCTCGGTTGCCAACTTGCAGAGGACACTCCAAGCCTTCACGCACGCGCTTGGAATGCCCGCGAAATCGGATTGCTCTGTGGGCGAACTGAATGACTTGGCCGTCATGGCGACGTCCCTGCAAGCAGCCGCCGGGAAGAATTTCAGGGTCATCTTCGATCGGAATTTTGCTGATCTCAGAAATTCCATCGCGGATGTCGAGAACGCGATCAATCAGTTCAAGACCGCCGGCTCGAAACTGGGCGCGGATTATGCGCAAGAGGATGTGGTCCGGATCCCGGTCGACCAACTCGACATCGACTGGAGGCATGCCGGCGCCAGCTCTTGGCCGAAATCCCTGTTGGGCAAAAGACGGGTCCGCAAGCTGCTCCAATCCTATGTGAGATCCGGGAATGCGGATCCAGAGCGCGACTTGCCCCACTTGCGGATCATGAGGGCGAGCGCTGAAGCAGTCGGGGCGAGTTCGCTGGGCGCGCACGCTCCCGGCTGGCGCGGGGTCGAGTCCGATACCACTGCGATCTCGGCCTACTTCGATGAGGCCGCGGCACTCAGATCAGCACTGATGCGGCTTGGGCAGGCGGCCGGTTCCGTCAAGTCGGTGGCGCAAGCGGTGGCGCCTTGCCTGATGGGCGCCGATGCCGATCATCCGCTGCTGCCAAGGGCAGTTGCCTTCCTCGAGGCACGGCAGGCGTTCACCCTGGAACTGAAGGCCTACCGGGATCTGGCCGGAACTGTTCCGGTTGCGGCGGGCGCCACGTCCATGCTGGCCGATATTCTGACGACTATGGCGGACATACGAGCCAATCAGCGGGCTCTTCAGACATGGACCTCGTGGTGCGATATTCGCAAGAAGGCGATTGCGCATGGCCTCCAATCCTTCGTCTCTGCTCTCGAGCATAAGCGCCTGGAACCTGACCAGGCGGGGCCCGCTTTCGAGCTCGCCTATGCGCGGTGGTGGTTGCCAGGCGCAATCGATGCCGATCCGGTCATCCGCCAGTTCAAGCGGTTCCAGCATGAGGATGCACTCGCCGATTTCAAGAGGCTGGATGAACTGGCGCAGCAAGGCGCGCCGTCCGAGATCCAGCGAAAGCTGGCGCGGAACCTGCCCGCCCCGAACGAGGTGCCACGACGGTCGGAACTCGGACTGCTGCGCCATCAGATGGAACTACAAAGGCCGAGCAAATCCATTCGCGACATGATTGCCGGCATGCCCCAAACCTTCGGAACACTCGCGCCCTGTCTTCTGATGTCGCCGCTTTCGGTTGCCCAGTATCTGCCGGCGGATCAGGCGCTTTTTGATGTGGTGATCTTCGACGAAGCCTCGCAGATTACCACTTGGGACGCCGTGGGGGCATTGGCGCGGGGCAGACAGGCTGTGATCGTTGGCGACCCGCGGCAACTGCCGCCTACCAATTTCTTCGGCAAGGCCGACAATGACGATTCAGACCCAGAGATCCTGGAGCATGACAAGGATCTGGAGAGCATCCTGGATGAGGCCAAGGTTTCGGGAATTCCGGTTCTTGAACTTAATTGGCACTACCGGAGCCGGCATGAATCCCTGATCGCATTCTCCAATTGGCACTATTATCACAACCGCCTCATCACCTTCCCGTCGCCGGTGACCGAGGACCGGGCGGTGTCGCTCCGCTACCTCTCCGAGGGGATCTATGATCGCGGCAAGAGCCGCACCAACAAGGCCGAGGCTACGGCCATCGCCAATGACGCCGCGTCCCGTATGCGGGCCTGGCTGAAGCTGCCGGAACCGGAACGGCCAACGCTTGGTGTGATCACCTTCAACAGCCAGCAGCAGTCGCTGATCGAGGATCTGCTCGATCAAAAGCGCAGGGAGTTTCCGGAACTTGAATGGTTCTTCACTCTCGACCGGGTCGAGCCAACGGTGGTCAAGAACCTGGAGAACGTGCAAGGCGACGAGCGCGACGTCATGCTGTTCTCGATCACCTTCGGACCCGATCAAGCCGGCAAGCTGACAATGGCTTTTGGCGCACTGAACGGCGACGGCGGGGAGCGGAGGCTGAATGTGGCAGTCACCCGCGCGCGCCAGGAATTGATGGTTTTTTCCTCCATCACGTCGGACAAGATCGACACTGGGCGCACCCGGGCCGAAGGTGTCAAGCACCTCAAGACCTTTCTGGATTATGCCGAGCGCGGCGCGATTGCATTGCCGGCAGTCGACAATGGGTCGGTCGGCTCGTTCGACTCCCCGTTCGAGCAGGCCGTTTCCGCAGCGCTAGACGCCAAGGGGTGGACGATCGTTCCGCAAATCGGCGTGTCGGGATTCCGCATTGATCTCGGCGTGGTTCATCCCCACAAGCCGGGCACGTTTCTGGCCGGCATCGAATGCGACGGCGCCACCTATCACCGCTCGGCGACCGCGCGCGACCGGGACAAGATCAGGGAGGAGGTGCTCAGGGGGCTCGGCTGGGAGATCCTGCGCATCTGGTCGCCGGACTGGTGGCATGACAACGCGGGCGCCACCGAGCGTCTGCACATGGCGCTCGAAGCCCTGGTTGTGGCGAGCCAGGCGAAGGACGCGGAACGGGATGCGCAACAAGAGATCGAAAGCCGGTCCGCCGAATCAGACGCAGATGATGAAATGTCCCAGGAGAGCTACGACATGACAGAGACCGAGGGCGTAACACCTGACGACGACTCGGATGCGCCATCCTCGGCCGACCCTGCCACGCAACCCGAGGCGGGTAGCCCTTCCTTCCAGAAGGTCATTCGCTCAGACGCCGAAGCCGTCGAGCGATTTAGCAAGACCGATCTCTCGGAATTCAGAGCCGATCCAGACGCCTTTTACGAATTCAGTTACCGTTCCACCATCGACGGCATGGTCGCCAGGATCGTCGACACCGAAGCCCCGGTGCGCGACGATGTGGTGGCGCAACGCATCGCCCGGGCGCATGGCTGGCTGCGGACCGGCAGCCGCATCCGCGACAAGATCGAACGACACTTGCGCCCCTTTGATTTCACCCAGGACAGCGCCGGCCGCTTCCTCTGGCCCAAGGGCGGGATCGTGGAGACCGTCGAATATCGGCCGCCCGCCACCGAGGATGACCGTCGGCCGGTGACTGACATCGCGCTGCAGGAGCTTGTCGGTTTGGTGCGGATCCATCCCCAGGCGCTGGAGGAACCGGACCCGGCGCTGGTGCTGTCGCGGCTGATGGGCTTCGAGCGGCTGGCCGCCAGCAGCCGCGCGCGGATCGACGAGGCGATGGCATTGTTTACGCAAGCCAATGGGAGGGCTGAGATGTGAAGTGAAATCGGCCAGTTTATGTCGGTGGCAGCTTATCGGCGCTGAAACTGCATATCCCGAAGCGGAAATCATTTCCGCATTGCGCCCCCATCTCAGTCGTTGCCGTGACAATGGCCGCTGCCCAGAAGCGGACATGTGCATCGCTAGGAATAACGGCCCTTCGCGCCCCCAACTCGGCCATTTAGCATCTGCGATGCCGGTTCCCTCCCGGCTCCATATACTCCTTTCTTTTGCGCATTATTCCGACGGCCAATGACGGCCGAAGGAGAACTCAAATGGGTACTGCACAATATGATCCTGCTGCACTGGGTCGACCGGCATGGAACGCCGGCCGGAAGGTCGGTGTGAAGAAGCCACTGAAACAGCGCCAGATATGGGCGATCCGCTTCTTCCTCGATAGAGAGGGACGCATGAGAGACCGCGCGTTGTTCGACCTCGCGATCGATAGCAAGCTTCGAGGTTGCGATCTCGTGAAAATCAAGATCGGAACCCTAGTGACAGGGCCGGAGATTCGATCGCGCGCGATGGTGATCCAGCAAAAAACCGGTCGTCCTGTTCAGTTCGAGATCACGGCCGACGTGAGGGCCAGCCTGCTTGCCTGGCTTGAGCGAAGAGGCGGAACGGTTGACGACTACGCCTTTCCCAGCCGGGTCGATCCTGCCGATCACCTGAGCACCCGCCAGTACGCAAGATTGGTCGATGAGTGGGTGGCCGCGATCGGCCTGCGATGCGAGGACTACGGCACACACTCGCTTCGCCGAACCAAGGCGGCGATGATCTACAAGGCGACAGGAAATCTTCGCGCGATCCAAATCCTCTTGGGCCATACCAAGATCGAGAATACCGTCAGGTATCTTGGGGTAGATATCGAGGATGCCTTGGAGCTGGCGGAGCACACGGAGATTTGACAGAGCGGCCCCGTGCTCAACGGGGCCGTCGGTCTTGGCGCAGAGGGCCATGTGAAGAAGTTGCTTTGAGCCCCGATACGGAAATTGTTTCCACATTCGCCCCCATGCCGGCCATACAGAACAGCAATGGGGGCGACTGGCAGCAGATGTCGATCAAAGGCGGCCCGCAATCAAGCGGCCTGTTTCTCCCCGATTCTACCTGCCTCGACCAGGGCGGAGACGATGACGCCCGCCACCAGGGCCCAGAAGGGGGCGCTGATGCCCAAGAGCGAGACGTTCGACATGGCGACGGCGAGCGCCACGAAGGCGCCGGTCTGGTTGCCGAGCGACTTGCCAAAAGCGTTCTGGAAGGCCGACAGCAGCACGCCGATCATGGCGAGGCCCGCGACGGTGCCGATGAGGGCGGACGGCAGGCTGAGCACGATCGGAACCGCGGCGCCGGCGAGGAGTCCGAAGGCGGCGAAGAGCACCCCGTTGACAACGGTCGCGGCATAACGCCCCTCCTTGTTTTCGCCCGCCTGCTCGGACGAGCAGATCGCCGTCATCGGGCCGGCAATATTGGCATTGTGGCCGCCGAGGAAACCGGCTGCGACACCGCCGATGCCAGAAATGATCGTCATTGCGTTGACCGGAGGCCTGTAGTCCTCGGCCATGAGCACGCCGGTCGCCTGCGCGTTCTCGGCGCCGATCACCAGAAGGGCGAGCGGGATGGCGATCGCGAAGAAGGCGTCGACGGAGAACGCCGGCATCGTGAATTCCGGTGCCGCGAAGGCGATGTTGGCCGCGCCGCCGCCGACCGCACCGGTCGCAAGCGCAACGACCAGGCCTGCGACAAGGGCCGCCAGAACCGGCGGAATGGATTTGGTGAGCCGCATCGAGACAAAGAAGGCGAGGATTGCCGCGCCGGCAATCAGCGGCGCCGAGTTGAGCGCCGTCACCGTGCCGATGGCGAACCGGATCAGCGCGCCGGCGATCATCGCCATGACGATCGGCATCGGCAGCCAGCGCATCACCTTGCCTATGAGGCCGCTCACGCCGAGCAGCAGAACCAAGAGGCCCGCCATGATGAAGCCGCCGACGGCCTCGTTGAACGGAATGGTGGCAAGCGAGCCGGCGACAAGGGCCGCGCCCGGGATCGAGTAGGCGCCGTTGATCGGCTGCTTGTAGTAGAGCGCGAGCAGCAGACTGATGAGCCCGCCGAGCACGTAGATCGCAAACAGCCAGGCGACCGTCTGCCCGTTGCTGAGATGGCCCGCTTCTGCCGCCCCGATGACGATCAGGGCCGGACCGGAGCAGCCAAAGATGGCGGCGACGAGCCCGGCGCTCATGGTCTTGATGCCGAGATGTTTCGGCAAGTCTCTGAGACCCGACATAAGGCCGGGTCCCCGTTCGACAAGGCGTGTTTCGAGTGTCTTCTGCTGGGTCGTATCCATTCTCAATCCTCCCGAAGCGGTTCCGAGGCCGCTCCCTCCTCGTGGAAATGAAGCCGGGCTCCCGCCCGGCCGTTGGTTCAGCGCCCGACGAAGGACGGCGCGCGCTTTTCGTGGAAGGCGAGCACGCCTTCGCGGAAATCCTCCGATGTCCGAAGCCGGCTGTAGCAATGACCCTCGAGCTCGATGGCCGTCGACAGCAGCGCGTCGTCCGTGTCGTTCAGGAGCTTCTTCGCCGTGCGCTGGGCCAGCGGAGAGAAGCCGATCAGTTCCTCGACGAGCGCGTCGACGGCCTTTTCGAGATCGGCGTCCGCAACGATCTCCGAGGCGATGCCCCAGTCGTAGGCCTCCTGACCGGTGATCCGCTTCGAGCGCATCACGATGTTCTTGGTGCGGGTGACGCCGACCATCTTCTGCAGGCGGGCAGAGCCTCCGGAGCCTGGGATTTGGCCGAGCTTCTGCTCGGGCAGGGCGTAGCGCGTGGTGTCAGTCGCGATGCGGAAGTCGCAGGCAAGCGACAGTTCGAAGCCGACGCCGAAGCAAAAGCCGCGGTTGGCGGCGATGACCGGCTTGGAGCAGCGGGCCGGTGCCGCGATGTTCCAGGCGAGGTGCGAGACATGCTCCGGGCTCGCCTCGAGGAAGCCCTTGATGTTGCCGCCGGACGAGAAGTGCCCGCCCTTGCCCGCAACGACGATGATGCGGACGCGCTCGTCTTCGTCGAGCGCCTCGAAGACAAGGCGCAACTGGTCGCGGGCCTGCATGGAGACGACGTTGTAAGGCGGATTGTCGAGCGTGATGTCGGCGCGCTGACGGGCGGCATCTATCGTGACGGTGAAGCCGTCGAGTTCAGCCAGGCGCGGGTCCTGGAATGCGGCGTGTTCGGCCATGGAATGTCCTTTCGTTGGTCGGGCGGCGGGGTGCCGCTCACTGATTTTCGGGAATGCGTTCCTCGGTGTAGTCGCCGGCCACCAGGAGGCGGCGCAGCAGCTTGCCGACAGGGGATTTCGGGATCTCATCGACGAAGACGATGCGGCGCGGGCGGCGGAAGTTGGCGAGACCGGAATCGCGGCAATGGCGGTCGAGATCCTCGGCGGTGACATCGCCGCGCCGCTTGATGAAGGCGACAACGATCTTGCCCCAGCGCTCGTCGGGGAGACCGACGACCGCGACCTCGGCGACGCCGTCATGCAGCGACAGGCAGCTTTCCACCTCGACCGGCGAAACGTTCTCGCCACCGGTGATGATCATGTCGTCGGCACGGCCGGTGACAAAGAGATCGCCGTCCTGATCGAAGAAGCCGGTGTCGCCGGTGAAGTACCAGCCGCCGTGGAGCGCCTTGGCATCCGCGTCAGCCCGGTTCCAGTAGCCCTCGAAGGCCTCGTCGCTCTTCATCAGCGCAATGATCTCGCCTTCCTCGCCGACGACTGCCCGCTCGTCCGGATTTCGGCTGCCCAGCTTCACGACCCGGATCGTCTGGTTGATCCCGGCGCGGCCGGCGGAGCCGGGTTTCGCGGCCGCCGTCTGCTCGATCGTGAAGGTGTAGATTTCCGACGAACCATAGTGGTTGACGAAGAGTTCGGGCCGGAAGGTCTGGTCGAGCCGCTTCAGAAGCCCGTCGGTCATCGAGGCGCCGGCATAGCCGAGCTTGGTGACAGAGGCGACGCGCGCGGCCGAAAAGGCATCGTGATGCACGAGGTCGTGGTAAAGCGTCGGCACCAGATAAAGATTGGTGATCTTTTCCTGTTCGATCAGGTCAAGCGCCTTTGCCGCGTCGAAGCGCGGCAGGCAGACGAAGGTGCCGCCGATCAGCGAGGATGCGATCAGGGAACGCACGCCCATCGTGTGATAGAGTGGCATGACGCCGAGTGTGCGCTCACCATGCCGGTAGAGGTTCTGGGCGACATGGGCGACGGCGCCCGCGCGTTCGGCCAGATGGCGGCGCGGGACCCCCTTCGGCTTCGACGTCGTGCCGGACGTGTAGAGCATCAGCGACCAGTCCGCGGCGTCCGCGACAGGCACCGCATCGGGGGCTCGCCCGTTCATGATGTCCGCTAGTGCTTCGGCGGAGAAGTGCGGCAAGTGCTGCGCGAAGTGCGACAGGCGCACGGCCTCTTCCGTCGACGCGTCGTAGAACACGGCCTTCGCGCCGGCATCCTCGATGCCGAAGTCGATTTCGTCGGCCTTTGCCCGCCAGTTGAGCGGCGTGATGACCAGGCCGAGAAACTGGCAGGCCCAATGCAGCGTCGCGTTCTCCCAGCGGTTCTGCATGGCGGTCAACACATGGTCTCCGCGCGTCAAGCCGGTCTCGCTCAGCGCTGCGGCAAGCGCCGAAACCTTGTCGTACCATTGGCGATAGGTCAGTCGCATCTCTCCGTCGACGATCGCGAGCGCGCCCGGGTCGCGCTCGACGCTCGCGAGGAAGCTCGTTCCAAGATCAAGCATTGGTTGTCTCCTCCTTCCGTTGTTCCTCCGCGGCGGCGAGTGCCGCCTCGACGATGGTCGCGTAGCCCGTGCACCGGCAGAGATGGCCGGAGAGGTGCTCGCGAATGTCTTCCCGGCCCGCGCCCGGCCGCTCGCGCAAAAGGGCGTCGAGCGACATCAGGATGCCGGGCGTGCAGAAGCCGCACTGCAGGCCGTGATGGCGGCGAAAGGCCGCCTGAAGCGGGGAGAGCTCGGCCGGGGCGGGAGCCAGCGCTTCCACGGTCCGCACGTCGCTGCCGCGCACCTGCTGGGCGAGCGTCAGGCAGGCGCGCGCCGGCTTGCCGTCGATCTGCACGGTGCATGCTCCGCAGACGCCGTGCTCGCAGCCGACATGGGTGCCGGTCAGCCCGATCTCGTGGCGCAGCAGATCCGAGAGCAGCATCCGGTTTTCGGCCTCTGCGCGGACTTTCCGGCCGTTCAGCGTGAATTCGACCCCATGCCTCTGGGCAGCGTTCATGCGCGACATCGGCTTGCCTCCTTGAGGGTCTCTCGGCCAAGATTGCGGACCAGTTCGCGCCGGTAGCGGGCGCTGGCGTGAATGTCTTCCCGGGCGTTCAGCGACCAGGCGATGTCGTTCAGCGCATCGTCGAACTGGTCGTCGTCGAGCGCCGGCAGCTGGAACACGCGCGGCCGGTCATCGACCCCGGCAATGCCAAGCTTCAATCCCTTGTCGTCGGCCACGGCAGCACAGGCGACGATGGCGAAATCACCATGCCGGCGACCGACCTCGCGGAAGGCATAACCGCTGCCCGGTAGGGCCTTCGGGAAATGCACAGCTTCAATCATCTCGCCCTCGGCGAGGTCGGTCGCCATCATGCCGATGAAGAAGTCATCTGCCGTGACCTTGCGCTTCTGCTTGCGGCTGCGCAGGCTGACCGCTCCGCCAAGCGTCACGAGAGACAGAGGCAGCTCGGCGCTCGGGTCTGCATGGGCGACCGAGCCACAGACCGTGCCCCGCGCCCGCGTCTGCACATGACCGATCCAGGGGAAGGCGGCGGCCAGCAGAGGCAGGTCGCGCAGGAGGTTCGGCCAGGCTTCCAGGTCCGCCTGCCGCACGGCCGCACCGACGGTGATCCCGTCGCCGGAGGTCTCGATGCGGCGCAGTGCTTCAAGCCGCATGATGTCGATGAGCACGCCGGGGCGGGACAGGCGCATGTTGAGCATGGGCACCAGCGACTGCCCGCCGGCGATGATGCGCCCGTCGCCGCCTGCTTCGGCAAGCGCCGAGAGCGCTTCGTCCAGCGTGTCCGGACAGACGAAATCGAAGGATGCGGGCTTCATCCGCGCCTCCTGAAAAGGTGCGTGATCCGCTGGATGATGCCGGCGGCGGCGCTGGGATGCCCTCCGCCGCCGGCATGACGGGCGAGCGCCTGGAAGAATTGTCCGATCACCACGCGCGCAGCGCCGTCGAGGAGGCGGCCGCCGACCGAGGCGACCTTTCCGCCGATCGCTGCCTCGTAGCGATAGTCGATGCGGGTGCCGGTCGCCGTTTCGGTCAGCGTCACGCGGCCCGTGCCGCGGCCGGAACCGAGCGCGCCCTCCGTGCCGCCCGAGAGCGTGACCGTTTCCGGCGCGACCATGTCGGACAGGCGGATGTCGGCGCGGTATCGGCCCTTGACCGGACCGATGCCGAGCGTGACCTCGGCGCGGAAATGCGTATCAGAGACCTTTCGGACCTCGTGTGCGCCAGGAATGATGGCCTTCAGCGTGTTCGGGTCGAGCAGCATCGTCCAGACGGACTCGCGCGTGGCGACGACATCGGCCGAGCCCGCGCCCGTCAGCAACCGTTCGCCGGAAGCGCCGGTGGCGACCGGGGCCACGTCCTGCGGCTTCGACGACGGTCGCTCCTCGGCATAGAGCCATTCGCTGACCCGGCTCGGCGACAGCGGCAGCCTTATGTCCTCGACCCCGAGCGCATCGGCGACGGCGTTGGCGATGCAGACCGGCGTCGACATGCAATTGCCCTCGCCGACGCCCTTGGCGCCAAGCGGCGTGAAGGGCGATGGCGTTTCGTGATGGAGGATCAGCGGCTCCGGCGTCTCCATGACGGTCGGGATCAGGTAGTCGGCGAGCGTGCCGGTCAGGAAACTGCCGTCGTTGCCATAGGCATATTCTTCGTAGAGGGCGGCGCCAACGGCCTGGGCGAAGCCGCCGCGCACCTGACCATCGACCATGCCGGGATGCAGGATGCGGCCGCAGTCGTGCATCGTCACATAGCGGTCGATTCGCACCTGGCCGGTCGCACGGTCGATCTCCACGCCGCAGATGTCGAAGATGAAGCCATGGCAGAGCGACGAGTTGATCCCATCCGCGGCCGTCGGCGCCTCGAGCTGCTCCGGCGTCCAGAAAACCGTCTCGCGGATCGTCTGGCCTGTCCCATCCGGCAGGGTGCCGGGCGCCCAGTGGCTTGCCGCAGCGACGCGTCCGAAGGAAATGGCATTGTCCGGGTTGTCGCGATCGAAGAGCTTTCCGGCCCTGAAGTCTATCCGATCCGCCGTGACATTGAGCTGGCTGGCGGCGATCGCTGCAAGACGGTCCCGGATACGGTCGGCGGCAAGGGAAGCGGCGCCAGCAACGGCAGCGGCAAACCGGCTTGCATAATTGCCCGACGCGATCGACCAGGCGTCGCGCGCGGTGTCGAGTTCGGTGTTGACGCGCACGGCCTCCAATGGGAGTCCGAGCCGTTCGGCGACGACCTGCGCCAGGACGGTGCGGTGGCCCTGCCCCTGCGGCACCGAGGCAATCTTGACGGTGACGGAGCCGAGTGGATCGATGGCAACCGTCGCGACGGACTGGGCGCCGTTCTTCGGCCCTGCCTTCGCCCGTTCCTCCGGCGTGAGGACCGTCGTGATGTAGCCCATGTTGGAGACGCTCGGCTCGACAACGGTCGCATAGCCGATGCCGTAGAGGCGCCCTTCGGCACGCGCTTGATCCCTTCGCAGCCTCAGAGCCTCCAGGCCGCCTTCGGCACAGGCGCGATCGATTGCGGTTTGATAGTCGCCCGAATCCAGGAGCCCGCCAGTCGCCGTGCGATAGGGGAAGGCTTCGGCCGGCACGAGGTTGCGGCGGATGACCGCAAGCCGGTCGAGGCCAAGGTCGTCGGCGATCTTGTGGACGAGCCGCTCGAGTGCGAAGTAGACCTGCGGTCCGCCGAAGCCGCGATTGAGCCCCGTCGGCGTCTTGTTGGTGAGCACGACGCGGTTGCGGATGGCGACGTTCTCGATCGCGTAGGCCCCGGTCATGTTGCCATGCATGCGATAGAGCGTCGCCGGTTCCGGCGCACGCAGATGGGCGCCGCAGTCTTCCAGCTGATCCCAGCAGAGCGCCGTGATGCGGCCGTCGGCGGCAACGGCCGCCTCCAGCGTCGTGACGCGGTTGGTCGCCGAGACCGAGGCCGTCAGGTGTTCGAGCCGGTCCTCGATCCATTTGACTGGCCGTCCGGCGATGCGGGCAGCGACGGCGGCGAGGATGACATAGGGAAACACGCCCTGCTTGATGCCGAACGAGCCGCCGGAATCGGGCGGCGTGCGCAGCCGCATGCGGTTGCCGGGCACGTTCAGCGCACGGGAAATCACGGCATGGATCGAGAACGGTCCCTGGAAATTCGCGGTGACGTCATAGGCGTCCTCGCCGGGATCGTAGTCGGCGATGACGCCGTAGGTCTCGATCGGCGTGCAGGAATTGCGCGGATAGGCGATACGGATGGAAATGCGCTGGTCGGCAGCCGAGAGCGCTGCTTCCGGGTCGCCGTAGCGAAAGCTGCGCTCGTTGATGAGGTTGGTGCCGAGCGAGGGATGCAGGACCGGTGCGTCTGCGGCGAGCGCTTTCTCCGGATCGACGATGGCGATAAGCGTTTCGTACGCGACCTCGATCAGGTCGAGCGCATCCTCGGCGACATAGCGGTTCTCGGCAACGACAAGCGCGACGGGTTCGCCGACATAGCGCACCCGGTCCCGGGCGATCGGCCAGCATTCGACATTGGCCTTGACCCCGACGGTCATGCTGCGGGTGAACCTTGCCACGTCCTCGCCGGTGAGCACGGCGAAGACGCCGGGCAGCGCACGGGCGGCAGCCGTATCGATCGAGCGGATCTCGGCATGGCCGTGCGGCGAGCGCAGGATCGCCAGATGCGCGGTGTCGCGCCGGACGGGCAGGTCGTCGATGTAGCGGCCGCGGCCGGTCAGAAGTCCGGCGTCCTCGACCCGTTGGACGGTCCGGCCAATCAGGCCACCCGCCGTTTCCAATCTGGTCATTCGCTCCTCCCGCACCCGCTGGTGAAGGGGTGCCGTAGGGGAAGAGTGACGAAGGGGGCGCGGTCGGGCGATACCGCCCTGTATCAGACCTTACCGAGGAGTCTCAAAATCCTCAGCCGAGAGGCGGCTTACATTGCGGAAGATGCTGGGCGAGGAGCCGGCATGATCGTGGAAGAAGCGCGAGAAATGCGCCGGCACGGAAAAGCCGAGCTTGTCGCCGATCGCCGCGAAGCTCTGCGTTCCGTCGGCGACGGCCGCAACCGCCTGTTCCAGCCGCTGCACGTTGAGGAAGACCCGCGGCGTCACCCCCATCGAGGTCTCGAACAGCCTAAAGAAATGCGCCCGCGACAGGCCGACGTCGGTCGCGAGAAGATCGAGATCGGCGATCTCGCCCGGTGCCGCCTTCATGCGATCGACGGCCTTGCGGATGCGGAAATCAACCCGGTAGCGCGAGGCTAGATCACGGATCGAATGTGGCACCGCCCGCCAGTCGGCGAAGCGTTCGATGACGGCGACCATCAGTTCGCCGAGAAGCACCTCGTGCATGTCGGCGCTGTTGGGCTCCTGCACCATGGCCTCCGCAAGCATGCGTGCGCGCGAGCGGATGTCGTTGGTG